>Ga0210077_1000120_pt1 | contig 39637 bp, 39 predicted proteins | sample RushMan_CattailN_5_FD_185556 | JGI IMG/M metagenome (GOLD analysis project Ga0210077, IMG submission 185556) | Wetland microbial communities from San Francisco Bay, California, USA, that impact long-term carbon sequestration -... | ecosystem: Environmental > Aquatic > Marine > Wetlands ...
TCGTCGTGCTGAAAAAATGGGTCCGGAAATACAAAGCCGTCGACGACACGAACCGCGCAAATGTGCTGAAGATGAAGAGCCCGCGCATGCTGCTCGGCCGCACCCTGATCGTCGTCGCCCGGAAGCCGGACAAGGCTGCCTCTTTTTCGCCTCTAAAGACAACTAATCTTTCATGTTCTGAATAATCGCGCGCGCGGTTTTATTAAGATCCCGCATGATATTGCTGAGCATTTGCATCGCCGCTGCCTGCTTATTCATGGCGTCCTGTAGCTGTAGCTGCCAGTCCTGCTTAACGTCCCCCAACGTCTGCAGTTGAGTGGCGAGACTATCGAGGTGGTGCTCCCGTGCTTGCAAACGCTGGGCCTGTCCATACAGTGCCGCGACATCCCGCCGGTAGGCATTAAGCTCAAGATTAAATTCCGCGACCCGCGGATCGACATGCCCCGCATGTGCACCCGCCGGGTTGGGAAGCGTACGCACCATGGGCCGAGTATGCCCGGCGGCGAAGGCGGGCGACGACGACAACAAAAGCGCCACCGCCAGGGACACGAGGACGCCTTCTATAATTGCTTTCAAATGAACGGGTCTGCAGATCATGACTCCTCCCTACAGAAGGCGACATTTTCCCTCACACTGCTAATATAACCGAAGGCGTCTTGCCCATACGTAAGGCAATGGGCCCCTTTGGTATTCGCCACTGGCTTCGGCTATGCAAGCGAACGCATGGGAAAAGACAGCGACTCGCCGGCGTCGTCGCCGAGGCAGAACACCGAGTGCCAGACGCAACGATCGAGATCCCGCCGCAGCAGGATGGTATCCCCCGGCTGCAGCATATGGACATAGCCGCCCGAAACCAGGAATGCGGTAAAGGCTGGTACCCGGTCGACCAGGGCCTTCACCAGCTCGTGGTCGTAGCGCTTCATGTACGCCAACAGCACGTCGCGGTCGGCGGCTTGCGGCAGCACCTTCGCCAGGTCTGCCATTACGCCGTTCGCATTCTGGCCTTACAGGCGCGAAGGAATTTCCCATTCAGAGAACGTCCGCTCTGGGTCGGATGCCGCCCTCCGGCTCGGTAGAAAGCGGTCATCCGAATTGAAATCTTGACCGCCGTCAGCAATCAGTTCGACACCGGCCGCACGATGTTTCGGATATAAACGGCAGCAATGGCCGAGAAGCGGACATGCGCAGGGGCTGAGCAGTCCAGCCCTTCCTGGCCGCCTTTTGGTATCACGCTGTGAATGAGAAATCGGTCGCGAGCGCTATTTTGCGTGCAACTTCGCGCGCCTGCGGTGCTTGGCGATTCAGCTCGCAGCCGCGAGGATGCGCTGCCGTGGGTTCTGCTTGTCGCCGGCGAAGGCTTCGAACCAGGGCTGCTTGGCGACGCTGGGTCGCGACTTGCAGAGCTCGTACCAGGCGTGCAGCCGCGGGTAGTCGGCTTGCGGCAGGCCGAGGCCGTCGATGATCGTGCCGAAGAAGGGCAGCACGACGATGTCGGCGATGGAATACGTTTCTCCGGTGAAATAGGGCCCGGCGCCGAGGTAGCCTTCCCAGACGCGGCACTCGGCCAGCAGCTTGTCGACGCGCTCGCCGAGGTCGGCGCGGCTTTTGCGGCCGAACTTGACCGAACCGAAGATGTTGGTCGGGTCGAGTTTCTGGTTGAATTCGGCGATCAGGCGCAGGCAGGTCGCCATCCTCTTCGGCTCGCCCGGGATGAGCGGGGGATCGGGATAGCGGACCTCGAGGTACTCGACGATCGCGACGCTCTCGTAGAGGCGCACGTCTCCGTCCACCAGCGCCGGCACCTGGCCGCGCGGGTTGATCGCCAGGAACTCGGGCTGCTTGTGCTGGCCCTTGAAGAGGTCGACCGTCACGTATTCGTAGTCCAGTCCCTTCTCGTCGAGACTGAGCTGCGCCCGCATCGAGTTGTTCGAAAACGGGTGGGCGTAGAGCTTGATTCGACTCACGGGGTCTCCTCCTTGCCACCGGATCCATCGCGCCAGGGTGGTGCAGGCGTTCCGCATTGTCACATTTTTGGTGCATCATGAGCTCCGTTCCGCAGCGCCGGACCGCGGGCACTATCCTTGCATGAGCTGTACCGGCTACGGAGACCCTGTATGGAACTGACGCCGCGCGAAAAAGACAAGCTGCTGCTGTTCACCGCCGCGCTGCTCGCCGAGCGGCGCCGGGCGAAAGGGCTCAAGCTCAACTATCCCGAGGCGGTGGCGCTGATCAGCGCCGAAATCATGGAGGGCGCGCGCGAGGGCAGGAGCGTGTCCGAGCTGATGGGCTGGGGCGCGACGCTGCTCAAGCGCGAGGAGGTGATGGAAGGCGTGCCGGAGATGATTCCGGAGATCCAGGTCGAGGCGACCTTCCCCGACGGCACCAAGCTGGTCACGGTGCACAACCCGATTCCCTGACATGCGCCACAGCAGCATCCTCAGCCTCGGTCCCGAGGGCTTCCACCGGGTCGCGTTCACCGACTGGGGCGACGTCGACAATCCGCACGTGGTGATGTGCGTGCACGGGCTGTCGCGCAACAGCCGCGACTTCGATTTCCTGGCCGATGCGCTCGCGGGCGACTACCGCGTGGTGTGCATGGACGTGGTGGGCCGCGGCGACAGCGCCTGGCTCGAGGACAAGTCCGGCTACAGCTTCTCGACCTACCTGTCGGACGCCGCCGCGCTGATCGCGCACGTGACGCCGCCGGTGCGCTCCGGGGTCTTCGGCGAGAAGCGCGCGCGCAGCCTCGACTGGGTCGGCACCTCGATGGGCGGCCTGATCGGGATGCTGCTCGCGGCGAAGCGCAACTCGCCGATCGGCCGCCTGGTCCTGAACGACATCGGGCCCTTCGTGCCCTGGAACGGGCTGTTCCGGCTGAAGGGCCACGTCGGCCGGCCGCACGGCTTCGGCGAGCGCCGCTCGGCCGAGGAGTACATCCGCGAGACCTTCGCCGCGTTCGGGCCGCTCACCGAGCGGCAATGGGCGCACCTCGTCGAGCACAGCCTGCGGCTGCACGAGGACGGGCGCTGGTATTTCCGCTTCGACCCGGCGATCGGCCAGTGGAGCACGCACGGCGATCCCGAGCTGCCGATCGGCCCGGAGTTCCTGCGCGGCATCGACCTGTGGTCGGTGTGGAACGCGGTCGAATGCCCGGTGCTCGTGCTGCGCGGGGCGCTCTCGGACGTGCTGCTGGCGGGCACGGTCGAGGAGATGCGGCGGCGCAAGCCCGGCACCCAGGCCGCGGAATTCGAGGGCGTGGGGCACGCGCCCGCGCTGTTCGATGCGAAGCAGATCGGCACGGTGCGCGAGTTCCTCAAGCAGCGGCGCGCCGCGCGCAACCAGGGGAGGATGATGCGATGGTTCCGGGCGAAGTAATCGCGGCCGCGGGCGAGATCGAGCTCAACGCGGGACGCAGGACGATCCGGCTCGAGGTCGTCAATACCGGCGACCGGCCGGTGCAGGTCGGCTCGCACTTTCATTTCTTCGAGACCAACGCGGCGCTCGGCTTCGACCGCGACCGCGCCTACGGCATGCGGCTCAACGTCGCCGCCGGCACCGCGGTGCGCTTCGAGCCGGGCCAGACCCGCACGGTGGAGCTGGTCGCGCTTGCGGGCCTGCGCAGGGTGTACGGGTTCAACGCGAAAATAAACGGAAAACTGAAGTGAAGATCACGAGGCAGGCGTACGCGGAGATGTACGGCCCCACGGTCGGCGACCGGGTGCGGCTCGCCGACACCGAGCTGTGGATCGAGGTCGAGCAGGACCTCACGACCTACGGCGAGGAGGTGAAGTTCGGCGGCGGCAAGGTGATCCGCGACGGCATGGGGCAGAGCCAGCTGCCTGCCGACAAGGTGGCCGACACCGTGATCACGAACGCGCTGATCGTCGACCACTGGGGCATCGTCAAGGCCGACATCGGCATCAAGCACGGCCGCATCTGGAAGATAGGCAAGGCCGGCAACCCGGACATCCAGCCGGGCGTCACGATCCCGATCGGCGCCGGCACCGAGGCGATCGCGGGCGAGGGGATGATCGTCACCGCCGGCGGCATCGACAGCCACATCCACTTCATCTGCCCGCAGCTCATCGAAGAGGCGCTGATGAGCGGCATCACCACCATGCTCGGCGGCGGCACCGGGCCGGCGACCGGCACCTTCGCCACCACCTGCACGCCCGGCCCCTGGCACATCCGCTCGATGCTGGCGGCGGCCGACGCTTTCCCGATGAACCTCGGCTTCTACGGCAAGGGCAACGCGAGCCTGCCGGCGCCGCTCGAGGAGCAGGTGCGCGCGGGCGCGATGGGGCTCAAGCTGCACGAGGACTGGGGCACCACGCCGGCGGCGATCGACAACTGCCTCGCGGTGGCCGACAGGATGGACGTGCAGGTCGCGATCCACACCGACACCTTGAACGAGTCCGGCTTCGTCGAGGCGACGGTGAAGGCGTTCAAGGGCCGCACCATCCACACCTTCCACACCGAGGGCGCGGGCGGCGGCCACGCGCCCGACATCATCCGCGTCTGCGGCGAGCCGAACGTGCTGCCTTCGTCGACCAATCCGACCCGGCCCTACACCGTCAACACCGTCGCCGAGCATCTCGACATGCTGATGGTCTGCCACCACCTGGATGCGTCGATCGCGGAGGACGTGGCCTTCGCCGAGTCGCGCATCAGGAAGGAGACCATCGCCGCCGAGGACATCCTGCACGACCTGGGCGCGTTCTCGATGATGTCGTCCGACTCGCAGGCGATGGGGCGCGTGGGTGAGGTGATTCTCCGGACGTGGCAAACCGCCCACAAGATGAAGGTTCAACGGGGTGCGCTTAACGAAGATAAAGGCGATAACGACAATTTCCGCGTCAAGCGCTACGTCGCCAAATACACGATCAATCCCGCGATCACGCACGGCATCTCGCACGTGGTCGGCTCGCTCGAGCCGGGCAAGCTGGCGGACCTCGTGCTGTGGAAGCCCGCGTTCTTCGGCGTCAAGCCCTCGCTGATCGTGAAGGGCGGGATGATCGCCGCGGCGGCGATGGGCGACCCGAACGCCTCGATCCCGACCCCGCAGCCGGTGCACTACCGGATGATGTTCGGCGCCTTCGGCCGCGCGCTGCGCACCTCGGTGACCTTCGTCTCGCAGGCCGCGCTGAAGGACCCCGGGCTGGCGGAGCTCGGCCTCGCCAAGCCGCTAGTGGCCGCGGCCGGCACGCGCGGCATCGGCAAGAAGGACATGGTGCACAACGCGCTGCAGCCGAAGATCGACGTCGATCCCGAGACCTACCAGGTGCGCGCCGACGGCGAGCTGCTGGTGTGCGAGCCGGCAAAGGTTCTTCCCATGGCGCAACGCTACTTCCTCTTCTGATGCTCGAGATCACGACCAGGCTGGAGAAGGGCGCGCAGGCGGGCGCCGCCGCCGGGCAGCTCAGGCTGCCGTTCGACGCGCGCCGGAAGAGCCGCCTGCGCGCGAGGCTCGCCTCGGGCGAGGAGGTCGCGCTGCTTCTGCCGCGCGGAGAGCTGCTGCGCGGCGGCGACCTGCTGCGGGCTTCCGACGGGCGCGTGATCGAGGTCGTGGCCGAGCCCGAGGCGCTGCTGCACGTGACCTGCGGCTCGCCCGCGGGCCTCGCGCGCGCGGCCTACCACCTCGGCAACCGGCACGTTCCGGTGCAGGTCGGCGAGGGCTACCTGCGCCTGGGCGCCGACCACGTGCTGCAAGCGATGCTGAAAGGCCTGGGCGCGACCGTGACGCCGATCCAGGCGCCCTTCGAGCCGGAGGCGGGTGCATACGCGGAAGGTCATGCTCATCACGATGAGCACTCTCACCCAGGAAGAATTCACGAGCATCAACATCGCGAATGAACCTGGCGAGACTCCTTCAGTTGGCCAGTCCCGCTCTCCCGGTCGGGGCGTACAGCTATTCGGGCGGGCTCGAGGCCGCGCTCGAGGCGGGCGCGGTGCACGACGCGGCGGGCGCCGGGCGCTGGATCGGCGACGTGCTCGCGCACTCGGTCGCCGGCATGGAAGCGCCGCTGCTCGCGCGGATGATCGAATCGCCCGGGGCGCGCTGGAACGAGCTTTTCCTCGCCAGCCGCGAGACCGCCGAGCTGCGCGCGGAAACGCTGCAGATGGGCTATTCGCTGAACAGGCTCCTGAAGGAACTGGGGTTCGAGGAATGTGCCTACGAGGAGCCTTCCTATCCCGCCGTCTACGCCTGCGCCGTCCGTCAGTGGCATATCGACGCGCGCGAGGCGCTGGTGGCCTACCTGTGGGCCTGGCTCGAGAACCAGGTGATGGCCGCGATCAAGGCGGTGCCGCTCGGCCAGACCGACGGCCAGAGGATCCTGCTCGCGCTCGGCGCGCGGCTCGAAGCGATCGCCGCGGACGCGGCGGCGCTGCACGAGGACGAGCTCGGCAACTTCGCGCCGCGCCTGGCCGTCCTTTCCACCCGGCACGAAACCCAGTACTCGAGGCTATTCAGATCATGAGCGCAAGCCAACCCCTCAGAATCGGAATCGGCGGCCCGGTGGGCTCGGGCAAGACCGCGCTGACGCTCGCGCTGTGCCGGAGCCTGCGCGATCGCTACGACATCGCGGTGGTCACCAACGACATCTACACCGAGGAGGACGCGCAGTTCCTGGTCAGGAACGAGGCGCTCGCGCCCGAGCGCATCATCGGCGTCGAGACCGGCGGCTGCCCGCACACCGCGATCCGCGAGGACGCCTCGATCAACCTCGAGGCGGTGGCGCGCCTGTCGCGCCGCTTCCAGGCGCTCGACCTGGTGATCATCGAGTCGGGCGGCGACAACCTCGCCGCCACCTTCAGTCCCGAGCTGTCCGACTTGACGCTCTACGTGATCGACGTCTCCGCCGGCGACAAGATCCCGCGCAAGGGCGGCCCGGGCATCACCAAGTCGGACCTGCTGGTGATCAACAAGATCGACCTCGCGCCGCTGGTCGGCGCCTCGCTGGAGGTCATGGACCGCGACGCGAAGAAGATGCGCGGCGAGCGGCCGTTCGTGTTCAGCAACCTCAAGACCGGCCACGGCCTCGACAAGATCATTCATTTCATCGAAACGGAGGGCATGCTATGCGCCGCATCGCAGTAGGACTCTTTCTGGCAAGCTTGTCGTGTGCCGCGAGCGCGCACCCCTTCCACGGCGGGACCGGCGCCGCGGCCGGTTTCTTCCATCCCTTCACGGGGCTCGACCACCTGGTCGCAATGGTCGCGGTCGGGATCTGGTCCGCGCAGGTCGGCGGGCGCGCGCGCTGGCTGGTGCCGGGCGCCTTTCTCGCCGCGATGCTCGCCGGCGGGATGCTGGGCTTCGACGGACTCGTGCCGCCGTACTCGGCGCAGATGATCGCGGCCTCCGGGCTCGTGTTCGGGCTGCTGATCGTGAGCCGCAGCACCCTCCCGCCGTCGCTCGGCGCCCTGCTCGCCAGCGCCTTCGCGCTCTATCACGGCGCGGCGCACGCCGCCGAGCTGCCGGCCTCGGCATCGGCGCTGCCCTACGCGGCGGGGTTCATCGCCGCGACCGCGCTGCTGCTCGCCGCCGGCGTGCTCGTCGGCAGCCTCGCCGTGCGCCTGTTCGCCTACTCCCAGCTGCGCACGGCGACCCGTCGCGCGCGTGCCGGTTCCGGGCGCGCGCAGGGCATGAAGCGGCCGTAACCGGGGCGGCCCAGGAAGCGGCCGGCCTCGTACACCGCCTCGCCGCGCGAGAGGGTGAGCGCCGGCCAGCCGGTGATGCGCAGCCCCTCGTATGGGGTGTAGTCGACCGCGTGGTGCAGCGCGGAGTTGGTGATCGTGACCTCGCGCCGCTCGTCCCAGACGACCAGGTCGGCGTCGCTGCCGACGGCGATCGTGCCCTTGCGCGGGTACAGGCCGTACATGCGCGCCGGGTTGGCCGCGGTCAGCGCGACGAAGCTCTGCAGGTCGATGCGCCGCTTCAGCACGCCTTCCGAGAACAGGATCGGCAGCCGCGTCTCGAGGCCGGGAATTCCGTTCGGGATGCAGGGAAAGGCGACCTCCCGCCCGTCCGGCTTTTTGCCGTGCGGGTCCTCGTAGCGAAACGGCGCGTGGTCGGAGGAGAACACGCTGCAGTCGCCGCCCGCAAGCGCGCGCCAGACCTCGGCCTGGCTCCCCGCGTCGCGCGGCGGGGGGCTGCAGACGCACTTTGCGCCGTGGTAGCCGCCTTCGCCCAGGTGCGCCGCGGTGAGCATCAGGTACTGCGGGCAGGTCTCGGCGTGGATGTTCAGCCCGCGCGCGCGGGCCCAGCGGATCTGCTCGAAGGCCTCGCCGCCCGAGACGTGCACGATCAGGATCGGCACGTCGATCAGCTCGGCGAGGGCGATCGCGCGGTGAGTCGCCTCGCGCTCGACCGCCGGCGGGCGCGCGTCGGCGTGATACGCGGGCGCGCCGCGCCCGGCCGCGATCAGCCGCTCGGTCAGCCAGCCGATCGCGTCGGAGTTCTCCGCGTGCACCATCACCATTGCGCCCTCGCGGCGCGCGAGGTCCATGACGTCGAGGATCTCGCGGTCGGAGAGCCTGAGGTCGTCGTAGGTCATGTAGATCTTGAACGAGGTGTAGCCGTCGCGGATCAGCTGCGGCAGCTCCCCGGCGAGCACCTGTGGCGTCGGGTCGCTCACGATCAGGTGGAAGGCGTAGTCGATGCACGCCTTGCCCTCGGCCCGGCGGTGGTAGTCGGCGACCGCGGCCGCGAGCGACTGGCCCTTGGCCTGCGCCGCGAAGGGAATCACGGTGGTGGTGCCGCCGCAGGCTGCCGACCGGGTGCCGGTCTCGAAGTCGTCGGCCATCCGCATCGGCGCGGGCATCGGCTGGTCGAGGTGGCAGTGCGCGTCGACGCCGCCGGGCAGGACCAGCCGCCCGCCGGCGTCGATCTCGCGCGCGGCCCGCGGCAGGTCCTTTTCCAGCGCCACGATGCGCCCGCCCGCGACGCCGATGTCGCAGTCGCGGATCCCGGTCTCCGTGACCGCGCGCGCATTGCGAACGACCAACTCGGCGGCCTTCATCGTCAGACCTCGCGGAACAGGCGGCCCCAGCCCTGCACGCGCCGGGTGTCGACCCCGGCAAGCTTGAGCGACTTCCACACCACGGTGGCGATGCTGTCGTAGACCGGGATGCCGAGCTCCTGCTCGAGCGCCTCGGCGAGCGGCGCGCCGCGCAGGTTGGTGCAGAAGATCGTGATGGCCTGCGGCTTCGCCCGCGCCACCTCGCGCGCCATCGCGCGCAGCTGATCGGCGCTCACCTCGGAGAACGAGTAGTTGTCCTGCAGCCCGAGATGGCGCTCGGCTGCGCACTCGAAGCCGGAACGGGCGTAGTTCTCGACGATCCGCTGCTGCACGTCGTCGAGGTAGGGCGAGACCAGACCGAAGCGCGTGACGCCGGTGGCACGGAAGATCTCGTTCAGCGCGAGCACCGAGGTGCAGGCGGGAATCCCGGTCGCCTCGGCGATGCGCATGCACAGCCGCTCGTCGGCGTCGAAACCGAGCCAGCCCGAGGAAGTGCCGTTCCAGCCGATGCAGTCGAGCTTCGCGTGCGAGAGCAGCCCGGCCGCGCGCAGGATCTCGCCGTCGTCGAACTGGCCCAGCGCCCGCTCCGAGAGGGCGATCTCGGTCACCTTGAAGCGGCCGAAATGCGCGCTCGCCTCGGGCAGGCCGGACAGCATCGCCGAGGTGACCGGCTCGAGGACGGTATTCGAGGACGGCGTCAGCATTCCCAGCAGGATCCGCTTCGTCATATCGCGGGGATCTCCTTCGAGCTCGCCGCGCCGGACCGGAGCGGACCTGGCGGATTGTTACATGCCTAGCCCTCGTCGGGGTCGCGGTACTCCTTGGGCAGGTGGTGCGCGATGCCCTTGTGGCAGTCGATGCAGGTCTTGCCCTGGTCTCTCGCCTTCATGTGCTTCTTGTAGGCCGACTGCTTCTGCAGCTCGCCGCTCATCGCAGTGAAGCTGTGGCAGTTCTGGCATTCGCGCGAGTTGCTGGCCTTCATGCGCGCCCATTCCGCGCTCGCCAGGCGCATGCGGTTGGCCTCGAACTTCGCCTTGGTGTCGATGCTGCCGGTGATCTTGCCCCAGACCTCGAAGCTCGCCCCGGTCTTGCGGATGATCTTGTGCGTCCAGTCCCTGGGCACGTGGCAATCCGAGCAGATCGCGCGCACGCCGGTGCGGTTGCTGTAGTGGATGGTCTCCTTGTACTCCTGGTAGACGTTGTCGCGCATCTCGTGGCAGGTGATGCAGAAGCCGAGCGTGTTGGTCGCCTCCATGCCGGTGTTGAAGCCGCCCCAGAAGATGATCCCGGCGAAGAACGAGACGACGAAGATCGTCAAAATCGAGTACTTGGCGCTCGGCTTGCGCAGCGCGGCCCACCAGCTCCGCAGGATGCCGTCTTGTTCGTTTGCCATGCCCGGGGTTCCCGTCTCCGTCCGATTGTCTATCTGAAGCTGTAGCGGTACGCGGCGTACACGACGTTGACGCTGTAGTTCGGCGCCTGCTGGTTGGTCGGCATCAGGGTCGTGGGCGTGAACCCGAGCTGGTACGCGTTGTAGTAGTAGTCGTCGGCCTTGAGCTTCTGGTGCACGAACCCCATGACGACCTGCGCCGCTTTGTCGAGCTGGTAGGTGCCGCTGAGGCGCAGGCGGGTCATCTCGCTCCGGATGTCCGGCAGGTCGCCGGAGCTGAGGTTGCCGGCGGCGGCGGGCGCGGTAATCAATGCCGTGGAGTAGCCCGCCTTGCCGAGCGAGTAGGTCAGGTCTTCCTGCAGCTCGAGCCTGCCGCCCATCAGGCCCTTCTGCTTGCCGCTCAGGCCGAGGGTCGTGTCTTCGTCGGCGAGCGAGTTGGTCCAGAGCGTGGTCACCAGAGCAACCGCGTTGCGGTCGTATCCGGTGAGCAGATCGCGCGTGCGCTTCTGCCAGGTGCCGTAGGCGGCCACGATGCTGTTCTCGGACACGCTGTACGAGACGTCGAGGTTGAGGCTCTTGGCGTCGCCCTGCTGGACCCCGAGCGTCGAGTCGTAGTCGTCCTTGGTGAGCTTTCCGGTCAGGCCGAGGTTCAGCTTCGCGCTCGCCTGCCAGTTGACACCCGCCTTGTACGAGTTCTCCTTGCGCGAGGCGTCGAAGAAGGCGAGGTAGCCGAAGTTCTCGAAGCCCTGGTTGTTGGCCTGCATCGGGTTGTAGAACGACGGATTGACCTCGGCGGTGCGCCGGCTGTAGGCGTAGCCGAGCTTGAGATCGACCGCGTCGCTCGCTTTCAGCCGGTAGCCGAGGTCGAGCTTGTTGTCCTTGTTCTCCGGCACCTGCACGCAGCTCGCCGTGGTGTAGTAGCCGGCGTTGGTGGCCGACAGCACGCCCTGGGCGTTGTTCGCCGCCGGGTCGTTGCACCAGCGCTTGACGTCCTCGTGCTCGTAGCCGAGGTGCAGCCGCTGCGACCGGGTGAGCCGGTAGTCGCCGGCGAGCTGGAGCTGGGTGCGCTTGTGGCTCATCGGGATGTTGGTCACCGTCTGCGCGCCGCCGCCCAGGTCGAGGAAGGTGTAGGTATTGACGGGAGTCTTGTTGTTGCGCTCGTTGTAGATCAGCCCGGCGCTGAGGTTCAGCGCGCGGGTCGCCTGCTGCGTGAGCTTGAGGTCGGCGTGCGTGTTCTCGACCAAGGCGTCCAGCGAGCCGACTGGCAGCAGCGGCATCGTGTCCGGGGTGGTGGTGTAGCTCCCCGCGAAGCTCTCGTTCTGCGTGTTGCGGCTGTAGCTCAGGCCGCCCGCGAGGCGGGTCGCCGGGCTCAGGGCGTAGCCGCCGGTCAGGTTGAGCTGGTGTACCTGGTTGCTCGGCGGCGTACTCATGGTGTCCACCGGGAAAGCCGCCCCCGGGTTCGTCCCCGTCGCAGGGTCGGTCGCGCCCCTGACGTACGGGTTGGAGAACGACCAGCCGGTGTTGTCGTCGTGGAACAGCGAGGCGACGTAGCTCGCGGTCGCGTAGCCCTTGTCGCCGGTCCAGTTCGCGGCGAGGCTGAAGGTGTCCGTCTTGTAACTGGTCGGAGTCATCAGCAGGGCAATTGCCTCCCCGCGGTAGTTGTAGCCGCCCGGCCCGGGATTGAACGCGTCGCTGGCGGCCGAGATCGGCTTCGCGCCCGACTGGTCGAGGCGGTCGTAGCTGAACTTGAAATTCCAGTTCTGGTCGAGGTCGTAGCCGGCGTTGAACGAGGCGTTCTGGCGCTCCGAGTAGATGTCCACCGTCCTGAACGACTGCACCTGCGTCGGGATCAGCCCCTGGGTGCCGTTGCTGCCGGTGGCGGTGTTGACGACGCCGAAGCTCGGCGGCAGCACGAAGCTGTTGCCGCCCATGCTCCCCTGGGAGGGCGTCTGGTAGCCGTCGGTGAGCATGTGGCGCAGCTGGTCGTAGCCGAAACCGAGGCTCCAGCGGCCCTGGTCCTCGACGCTGCCGCGGAGCTCGCGCGAGGTGGTGCCCAGGTCGTAGCCCTCGAGCTCCCAGCGCCGGATGCCGAAGCCCTGGCCGTAGGCGTCGCCGCCCTTGAGGCCGAAGTTGCCGAGGAAGCTGCCGCCCTTGTCGTACAGGCCGTTGTATTCGCCGAACTTGTTCGAGTCCCTGGAGGCGTAGGTAGCGCCCAGCTCGACGAAGCTGGTCGGGTTGGTCAGCGAGGCCGCGTCCGGCACGTCCTGCGCCCGCGCCGCCAGCGGCATCGCGGCCAGCGCGGCCTGGACCGCCAGCGCCATGATGCCGAGGGCGAGTTTTCTTGATTTCGCTTTCATGGTCCGAGTCCTGGAAGGGTTAGCGGTGCAGGTAGGCGCCGGCGGGGCTGTTCGAGCCGTGCACCATCACGTGGCAGTTCATGCAGGCGCGGCCCACCGCGTTCGAGTTCGGGTTCGCGCCGGCGGGAAGCAGTCCGCCCTGGATTCCGGCCGCCCCGGTTCCATAGGGTGTGCGGCTGTTGTGCGGGCCGTCGTGGCACTCGTCGCACAGGAAGGGCGGGCGCGACTTCAGCAGCGGAGTGATGTTGGAGCCGTGCGGCGTGTGGCAGTTGGTGCAGGCCTCGTTGACCGGCTGGTGCTCCCACAGGAAGGGGCCGCGCTTCTCGGCGTGGCACTGCCAGCAGGTCTCGTTGACCGTGTTCTTCTTCAGCAGCTTGGGGCCCGCCGAGCCGTGCGGGTTGTGGCAGTCGCTGCACACCACCTTGCCCGCGTCGATCGGGTGGGTCGAGATCTTGTGCGTGTCGGCGCGCTGCTCCTTGTGGCAGCCGAAGCAGACCTCGGTCTGCGTTTTCCGGTCGCGCACGCGGTCGTGCGCGCTGTGGATCCGGTGGCAGTTGTTGCACGCCACCCCGTTGGTCGCGTGCTGTCCGCCGTCCCAGTGGGTGCGGGCGGTGCCCTTGTGGCAGGCCAGGCAGACCTCCTCGCGCAGCTTGTCGTCCGACACCTTGAATGCGCCCTTGCCGAACACGACGTCCGGCGCGGCGCGGCCCTTCACGTTGGGATCGCCCTTGAGGTGCTTCATGCTTTCCCCGTGGCAGGTCTGGCAGTCCGGCGTACGCGCATCGCCGCGCGCGCCGTGCTTGGTCTGGTAGATCGCGAGAATGGGCTTCGGGTCCATCTCGTCGTGGCAGCGCGTGCACACCGCGTCGCGCTTGAGCCCCTTTTGCGCCGTCGCGCGATGGCCGCCGCCCAGGTCCGGGAGCGGTCCGGAAGCGGTCTGCGCCGCCGCCGCGCCCACGGCGCCGAGCAGCGCGCAGGCCAAGAGCGCCCTTCTAATCGCATTCATTTGAGTCCCCCCGTGCCTATCGATGACTGCGGCTGGCGCGCGAGCGTCACTGCGCCAGGATCCAATCCACCAGGTTCCTGATCTGGGCCATGTCCTTCGGCGGCGAGGTCTTGACGATCTTGTGCGCCTCCTTGTGCCCGTCCTTGAACGTCGCCATTTCGCCCGACGTGATGTGCTCGATCAGGCGCTGTTCCGCTCCCGGCTTGCCTCTGTATTTCTCGGCCACCTTCTTGTAGGGGGGGCCGTCCTTGTCGCTTTCCTTGGCGATGGTGTGGCAGCGGAAGCAGTTGTTCTGCCTGGCGAGCTGCAGAGCGGCATTCGCGTCCGCGCCGATCGCGGACGGCGCGGGCAGGGCGAGGGCAATCGAAGCCAGCGCCGCTAGCAGCGCCGGACGGGCGAGTTTGTTCATGAGTTCACCTGGCAGTTGGCGAGTCGTGCGTCGTCAAACTGACGACAGCTGCCGGGGATTTTCCGCGGCGCAGCGTCCGCTGACCATCGGAGCGGGTATGAATTTGGCCATAGGAAGATTCCTATGGCGGCGGGCGGTGCTCCTACCCGGGAGGGATGTCGAGCAACCCGTGGTGGAGCGCGTAGCGCACCAGCTCGGCGCTGCTCGAGGCGTTCATCTTCTCCAGCACGTGGGTCTTGTGCGTGCTGACCGTCTTGATGCTGAGCGAGAGCTCCTGCGCGATGTCGGTCAGGGTCATGCCCCGCACGATGCCCGAGAAGATCTCGAACTCGCGGTTCGAGAGCAGCGTGTGCGGAGGCGCATCGGCCGGCCGCGCCACCTCGCGCGCCAGCAGCTCGCTCACCTTGGGCGTGACGAACAGCCCTCCGCCCGCGACCTTGCGCATGGCCGGAATCAGCAGGTCGCCGTCGCTCTGCTTGCTGAGGTAGCCCGAGGCTCCCGAGCGCATGGCGCGCACCGCGTACTGCTCCTCCTGGTGCATGCTGAAGACGAGAATCGGCAGCTTCGGCCGCTCGGCGCGGATCTGGCGGATGAGCTCGAGCCCGTTGCGCCCCGGCATCGTCAGATCGAGCACGACCAGGCCCCAGTCGCGCTCGCGCACCCGCTCGATCGCAGCGTTGCCGTTGGTCGCCTCGCCGGCCACCACCAGGTCGTCGGTGTCGGCCAGGATCTTGCGCAGTCCGTCGCGGATGATGGCGTGGTCGTCGGCGACCAGCACTTCGATCTTCATGCCCCTGCCTCCGCCGCCGCCGGCTCGCGCAGCGGCACCGTCACGCTGATGATCGTTCCACCCCCGGGTTCGCTGCGGATCTCGAACCGGCCGCCGAGCGAGGAGGCGCGCTCGCGCATGCTGAGCAGCCCCACTCCGCCCGGCCCGGGTCCGTCCGCCGGCAAGCCGTCGCCGTCGTCCGCGACGGTGAGCGTGAGGGCGCCCTGCGTCGCGGCGAACCGGATGGCGGCGCGGGTGGCGCCGGAGTGGCGTGCGATGTTGGTCAGTGACTCCTGCACGATGCGAAACAGCGCCGTCGCCACCGGTCCCTCGACCGCATCGGCCGCCGAGAGGTCCAGCTCGACCTTGATCGGGCTGCGCTTGGTGAACTCGCCGACCTGCCAGGCCACCGCGGCGCTGAAACCGAGGTCGTCGAGCACTGCCGGACGCAACTCGGTCGAAATCCGCTTCACGGTTCCGATGGCGGTTTCGATCTGGCGCCGCATGCCGTCCATGTCGCCTGGCGAGATGCCGCGGCCGTCACGCACGCGCCCGGCGAGCCAGGACACCTCCAGATTCAGGCCCGTGAGCTGCTGTCCGAGCTCGTCGTGCAGCTCGCGCGAGATGCGCGAGCGCTCGCCTTCCCGCACTTCCTGCAGCGCGGCGGACAGCTCGTGCAGCTGCCGGTTCGCCTCGCGCAGCTCGGCTTCCGCGCGCTGGCGCTCGGTGACGTCGCGCAGCACCGCGGTGAGCTGCGTCTTGCCGTCGATCGTCATGCGCGAGATCGCCGATTCGATCGGAAACCGGCTGCCGTCGGCGCGCAGGCCCATCACGTTCATCAGCGGCGCCATGCCGCGCGAGCTCTCCCGGGAGTGCGAGAACGCATCCAGGTGCCGGCGATGCGCCTCCCGCGCAGAATCCGGGATCAGGCGGTCGAGCGTGCTTCCAATCGCCTCGGCCGCCGGCAGACCGAACATGCGCTCGGCGGCCGGGTTGAACATCACGATCCTGTGCGAATCGTCCACTGCCACGACCGCGTCGAGCATCGAGTCGACGGTGCGACGGTGGCGGTTCTCGGCTTCGCTCAGCGCCCGCGTGAGCCGGTCTCCGCGTTGCAGGGCGTTGACGAGCACGAGACCCGCGAGCCCGATGAACAGGCAGACGAAGACGGCGCCGAGCGCGACCGGCACCGCGGTCTCGCGCCACGATGCGAGCACTTCGTCCTCCTGGTTGGCGACGCCGACCAGAAGCGGAAATCCCTTCACGCGCCCAAGGGCGATCTCGCTGCGCGAGCCGTCCCCGCTCGTGTGCTCGAGCAACTTCACGTCGTCTTCGCCGAGCGACGGAATCGAGCCGCCGAGCTCGGGGGCGGGGTCGCCGACGCTGTCGTCGCGCAGCGGAAGGCTGGCGATCAGCCGGCCAGTGAGGGTGTAGAGCGCGATCGGACGGACGAAGTCGAGCTTCATGTAGCTGAACCGCTGCGCGAGGTAATCGAGATTGATTCGCGCCGCGACGACGCCGCGAAGTCCGCCGCCGGGCGCGCTGATGCGGCGCGAGACGTGCAGCGTCCAGCTACCGTCGACGCGGCTGCGCTCCGGGCTGCTGACGAAGACCTCGCTGTCCCTGCCGCCCGCAGCGGCCTTGAAGTATTCGCGGTCCGCCACCGAGATTCCTCGCGCGGGAGACGGGCGCGAGGAGTTGACCGTCGTCCCCGTCGCGTCGGCGAGGAACAGCGCCATCACCTGCCTGTTGCCCCCGGCGCGCGAGCTCAGCAACAGGTGCACGGGGGCGCTGTCGAGCGCAAGCTGGCGACCGTATTCGGTCTCGAGGCGGTCCTGCACGCTGGCGAGCAGCAGGTCCGCGCCCTCGAAAGTCTGCTCGGTCTGCTCGACCAGCATCTCCGCCAGCCTCACCGTCTCCAGGCGGCCGTGCCCGATCTCGTGCGAGCGCTGGTTGATGATCACCAACGCCGTGGCCGCGGCGATCACGACGATCGACAGCGCAGTGAGAAGACCGACTGCGGACTGCGGGCGCAGGTAGGAGCGCATCGGAGAATTCAAACCTGCACGCGGCCCGCGAAGCTTGACCTGGGTCAACTCCCGCGCGGGTGCGGGGTGCGCAGCGTCAGATGTTCAGCTTCGACATCGCACCGGCGGGATAGCGCGTGCCCTTCGCCGCACCCGGCGGGCAGGCGGCGTCCAGCTGCGCCACTTCGGCCGCGGTGAGCGCGATCTCGGCGGCGGCGACGTTCGATTCGAGGTGCTCGATGCGGCGCGTGCCGGGAATGGGAACGATGTCATCGCCCCTGGCGAGCAGCCAGGCGAGAGCAATCTGCGCCGGGGCGCAGCCCCGCGCGGCGGCGATCCTGCGCACCGGCTCGACCAGCCGGTCGAGGTTGGCCTTCAGGTTCTCGCCCTGGAAGCGGGGGTGATCGCGCCGGCGGTCGCCTTCGCCCAGGCTGTCGGCGCCGGCGATCTCGCCGCCGAACACGCCGCGCCCGAGGGGCGAATAGGCGACGAAGCCGATCCCGAGCTCGCGGCAGGCGGGCAGGATCTCGGCTTCTACGTCGCGCGACCAGAGCGAGTACTCGGTCTGCAGCGCGGCGATCGGGTGCACGGCGTGGGCGCGGCGAATCGTCTTCACGCCGGCTTCCGACAGGCCGAGATGGCGCACCTTGCCCTGCTCGACGAGGCGCTTCATGGCGCCGACCGTGTCCTCGATCGGAACCTTCGGGTCGACGCGGTGCTGGTAGTAGAGGTCGATGTGGTCGATCCCCAGCCGCGCGAGGCTCTTGTCGCAGGCCTCGGCCACGTATTCGGGGCGGCCGTCGACGTCCATCGCGCCATCGGGCCTGCGCACCTGGCCGAACTTGGTGGCGACGATGTAGGCGTCGCGCCTGCCCTTGAGCGCGCGCGCGAGCAGCTTCTCGTTCGCGCCGTTGCCGTACATGTCCGAGGTGTCGAGGAAATTGCAGCCGATCTCGGCCGCGCGCGCGAGCGTCGCGAGCGAAAGCTCCTCGCTGCCCGGCAGGTAGAAGCCGGGCATCACCATGCAGCCGAGGCCGATCGCCGGAACTTCGAGCTTGCCGAGCATGCGCTTCTTCATCTTCCTTCCTCCGGGTTGTCGCGCAGCAGGATGCCCGGCAGCCGCTCGAGCGGCAAGAGGCCTTTCGCATCCGCCACCCGCTTCCCGTTGACCCAGACCCCGTGCACGCCCAGCGCGTCGGTGGTCAGGCGCGGCGCGCCGCCCGGCAGGTCGAACACCCGCCGCTTCGGCCCGCGGCCGACGCGCGCCGGGTCGAACAGCAGCAGGTCGGCGGCCGTTCCGGGCGCGAGCGCGCCGCGCCCGCGCAGGCCGAACACTTCGGCCGGCAGCGAAGTGAGCTGGCGCGCGGCCTGCTCGAGCGGCAGCGCGCCCCGCTCGCGAACCCAGTGCCCGAGCAGGTGCAGGCCGAAGCCCGCATCGTTGAAGAAGGTCAGGTGCGCGCCGGCGTCCGACAGCGACACCATGCTGCAGGGGTGGTTCAGCATGCGCCCGACCGCTTCCTCGTCCGAATTGAGGGTGAGCGCGACGAACACCGTCGCCAGGCCGTCCTCCAGCGCGAGGTCGAACCAGAAATCGAGCGGGTCCTGGCCGGCTTCCGCGGCGAGCGCGGCGATATCGCGCTGCTCGAGCTCCGGGCGGCGCGGCGACTCGACCACGGTGAGCTTGTCCCATTCTCCGTTGAAGAGGCGGAAGTGCGCCGGGCGCGCGAGCTCGGCGCGGATCGCGTCGCGAAACGCGCGCTCGGCGAGCTTCGCCTCGAGCGCGCCGTCCTTCAGGCCGAGCGCGGGCCGCCACGCGTCCAGGCCCTCGATGGGGTAGGGCGAGCGCAGCGTGAAATCGAACGACAGCGGGCAGCACGACACCGCCCCGAGCAGCCGGTGCCCGCGCGCGTTCGCGCCGCGGATCGCCTCGAGGTCGTCGAACACCGCGCCCGGGTTGGTGCTGTTGTGCAGCAGCGCTGCGACCACCACCGGCCGCCCCGACAGCGCGGCGAGCGATTCGAGGAAATCCATCTTCGTCTGGCCGCCCTTGGTGAGCATGAACACGCCGCGCCCCGCCTCGGCGAGGCATCCGACCAGCGCGCGCAGCTCGCGCTCGTCGGCCAGGCGCGAGGGCATCGGCACTCCGCCTTCGCCGTTGTGGGCGGGCGAGGTGCTGGTGGAAAAACCGGCCGCGCCGGCGCGCACGCCTTCCAGCACGATCGCGCGCATGGCGGCGATCTCGCCGTCGCTCGCCGCGCGCTTCGTCGCGGCCTCGCCCATCACGTAGCTGCGCACCGCCGAGTGGCCGACGAAGGCCGCCACGTTCGCCGCCGCGCCGCGGCGCTCGAGCAGGTCGAGATACTGCGGCACCGTCTCGAAGTCCCAGCGGATCCCGGCGCGAAGCACCTCGAGCGCCATGCCCTCGACCTGGGTCAGGTTGCGCATCACGCGCTCGCGGTCGGCGGGCCGGCAGGGCGCGATGGTGAAGCCGCAGTTGCCGATCACCGCCGTGGTGACGCCGAGCGCAGGGCTCGGCGCGAGCTGCGGGTCCCAGGTGATCTGGGCGTCGTAGTGGGTGTGGTTGTCGACGATGCCGGGCATCAGCGCGAGGCCCCCGGCGTGGAGCGTCTCGCGCGCCGGGCCGAGGCCGCTCCCGAGCGCGGCGATGCGCCCGCGGGCCACCGCGAGGTCGCCCCGGCGCGGGGCGCCGCCGAGGCCATCGAGCAGCAGGGCGTCCCGGATCAGTAGGTCGAACATGCGTCCCAAGTATACTCAGGCGACCATGGAGCTCCTTTCACTGCAGGGCAAGGTCGCGGTCGTCACCGGGGGCGGGCGCGGCATCGGCGCGGCGAGCGCGCGGCGCCTGGCCCAGGCCGGAGCGAAGCTCGCCCTGCTCGACCTCGAGCCGGGCGAAGGCGAGGGCCTGCGCATCGCCTGCGACGTCACCGACGAGACGGCGCTCGAAGCGGCGCTCGCGCGCGTCGCCGCCGAGCTCGGCGGGATCGACATCCTGGTCAACAACGCCGGGCGCGCGGTGCGCAAGTCGGCGTTCGAGATCACGCACGAGGAGTGGGACAGCGTGATCGGCCTCAACCTCGACGCGCTCTTCTTCGCCTCCCGCATCGCTGCGCGCCACATGAAGGCGCGCGGCGCGGGCGCGATCGTCAACCTCGCCTCGATCATGGGCCTCTCGGGCGGGATCTTTCCCAACGCCGCCTACCAGGCTTCCAAGGGCGCGGTGGTGAACCTCACGCGCGCGCTCGCGCTCGAGTGGGCGGCCGACGGCATCCGCGTCAACGCGGTCGCGCCCACGTTCGTGAAGACCGAGCTCACCGTGCCGGTGTTCTCCAATCCCGAGCTGCTGGCGAAGGTGATGCAGCACACGCCGCTCGGCGTGCTGCCCGAGCCGGACGACATCGCCGCCGCGGTGCTCTTCCTTGCGAGCCCCGCGGCGCGCTGCGTGACCGGAGTCGTGCTGCCCGTCGACAGCGGCTACCTCGCGCGCTGACGGAGGAGGAGAGATGACGGAGCAGGCAACGCACTATGACTTCACCGCGCTGCACGCGGCAATGCGCCGCTACGTGGAGGCGGAGATTCTGCCGGGCGTGTCCTCGGCGGTGTTGGTCGGGCGCGACCTGGTCGACCTGCACTGCGCCGGCTGGGCAGACCGCGAGGCGAAGGTGCCGCTCGGCGAAGACCACATCTTCCGCGTGTTCTCCAACACCAAGCTGGTCACTTCCTGCGCGGCGCTGATGCTTGTGGAGGAAGGGCGGATCGTGCTCGACGACCCGGTCGAGCGCTTCCTGCCGCAGCTCGCGAAGCGACGCGTGCTGCGCCCGGGCGCGACGACGCTGGACGACACCGAGCCGGCGCGCGGACCGATCACGGTCCGTCATCTCATGAGCCACAGCTCCGGCCTGAGCTACGGCGTGTTCGATCCGGGCACGCTCATGTTCAAGGCCTACGCCGAGCGAAGGGTGCTGAATCCGGGCACCACGCTCGCCGAGATGATCGACGCGCTGGAGCCGCTGCCGCTCGTTTTCCATCCCGGCACCGGCTGGGAGTATTCGGTGGCGACCGACGTCCTCGCGCGCGTCATCGAGATCGTGAGCGGACAGCGTTTCGACGCCTTCATCGACGAGCGCGTGCTCGGTCCGCTCGGCATGCGCGACACCTCGTTCGTGGTCCCGGAGGAAAAGCGCGCGCGCTTCGTCGCCTACTACGCCGGGGCGAACCTGCTCGAGCCGATGACGCCGGGGCTTACGCGGACCGACGACGCGCCGTACCCGCAGGCCTATCTTCGCCCGGCGGCGCGGCTCTCGGGAGGGGGCGGGCTGGTGTCGACGCTGCCCGACATGATCGCGCTCGTACGCAGCCTGCTTCCGGGAGGGCCGACGCTGCTCAAGCCGGAGACGATCGCGCTGATGATGACCAACCAGCTGCCGGAAAACGTCTGGATCCGGTTCGCGCGGATCGGCGAAATCGTCGGCAGGGGCTACGGGCTCGCCGGCTCGGTCCTGCTTGCCCCTTCGCCCGTGGATCCGGCCGGCGCAGCGGGGGAGCTGCAATGGGGCGGCATGGCGGGCACGCAGTGGTGGATCTCTCCGCGGCAGAACCTCGCCGGCCTGGTAATGACCCAGCGCCAGATGGCCTTCTCGCATCCCTTTTCGCTCGAGCTCAAGCAGCTCGTCTACCGCGCCGTCGGCCGCTGAGCGGGAGCGGCTGTCGGCTAGTAGCCGGCGCCGGGGTCGACTATTGCCTCGGGCGGCTCTCCGCGTTGAGCGCGCTCGAGATTGCGGATCACGCCGGGCAGCGCGGTGCGCGGCTCGGTGAGCGCGGCCACGTGAGGCGTGAGCGAGACGCCGGGGTGGTCCCAGAACGGATGCTGCGGCGGCAGCGGCTCGGTCTCGAACACGTCCAGGTAGGCGTGCGCAAGGCGCCCGGCGTCGAGCGCGGCGAGCAGATCCGCTTCGACCAGGTGAGCGCCGCGCGCGACGTTCACCAGGCAGGCGCCTTGCGGCAGCCGGGCGAACAGGCGCGCGTTCAGGATCCCGCGCGTCTCGTCGGTGAGAGGGAGCAGGCAGACGAGCGCGCCGCTCTGCGCGAGCAGGGCGTCGAGCCCCTGCGCACCCGAGAAGCATTCGACGCCGTCGAGCTCCTTCGGGCGCCGGCTCCAGCCGCAAACCCTGAACCCGAGCTCGCGCAGGCGCCGCGCGGCCTGGCGTCCCAGTTCGCCCAGGCCGAGCAGGCCGACCGCGCGGTCGGCGGCGAGGCGCTGCGGCAGCGCCCGCCAGACGCGCTCGCGCTGCTGCGCGCGGTAACGGTACAGGTCGCGGTGCCAGTCGAGCACGCGTGCGAGCACGGTCTCGCTCATCGCGGCGAGCATGCCGGGATCGACCACCCGCGCGAGCGGCACGCCGCGCGGCAGGCCCGGGTCGGCGAGCAAGCCGTCGACGCCCATCCAGAGCGACTGGATCAGCCTGAGCCTGGGAAAGCGCGCCAGCGATCCGGCGGGCGGCTTCGCGACCAGCGCGGCCTCGATCGCCGCCGGATCTGGAATCTCCGGCCAGAGGTGAAAGCCGAACGAAGGCAGCGCCGCGCGCAGCCCCGGCAGCCAGAGCCGCGGATCCTCCTCCGGCGCGACGAACGCGACCTCCATGCTTTCTCCTGTCGCAATGCCGCGCGATGGTAGCATCGCACGAGGGGGCGGCGCAGAACCAGGAGGACGGGATGACGATACGGAATTTCAGCGAGGACACGCTCACGGCGGAGGTGCTGAAGCGCCTCGAAGGCACGCCGAATGCGCGCCTGAAGGAAGTGATGGAAAGCCTGGTGAAGCACCTGCACGCGTTCGTGCGGGAAGTGCGGCCGACGCCGGAAGAGTGGTTCACCGGAATCCGGTTCCTGACCGAGACCGGCCACTGGTGCGACGACAAGCGCCAGGAGTACATCCTGATGTCGGACACGCTCGGCGTGTCGATGCTGGTGGATTTCATCAACTACGGGAAGGAGGAGAACGCGACCGAGTCCACCGTGCTCGGCCCCTTCTATGTCGAAGGCGCGCCCGAGATGCCGCTCGGCGCGAACATCGCCAGGCCCGGAACGCCGGGCGAGCCCTGCGACGTGAGCGGCACGGTGTCGGGGCTCGACGGCAAGCCGGTCGCGGGCGCGCTGCTCGACGTATGGGAAGGCGGGGGCGACGGCTTCTACGACGTGCAGAAGGACGAGGGCATGAACCTGCGCGCGCGCTTTCGCGCCGACAAGGGCGGCAGGTTCCATTTCCGCTGCGTGAGACCGGTCAGCTACCCGGTGCCGCACGACGGGCCGGTCGGCAAGATGCTTGCCGCCACCGGGCGCCACCCGATGCGCCCCGGGCACCTGCATTTCATGATCCGGGCGCCGGGCTACGCGAAGCTGGTGACCCATCTGTTCGTGCGGGGGGACGAGTTCCTCGATTCCGACGCGGTGTTCGGCGTCAAGGACTCGCTGGTGATCGACTTCAAGAAGAACGGCGGCGGCGTCTGCGAGGCGAAGTACGACTTCGTGCTCAAGCCCGAGAACGGGAGCCGGGCATGACGCTGGAGAAGGAAACCTCGCGCTCGAGGAGAAGCGCTGCGCCGCGATGTGACGGCGGCAGAGGCGGCCGCGCACGCCGCAGGGCTGGAAGTTCATCGCCTGGCAATCGACCGCAATTCCCGCACGGTGATTTGACTATTTGTTTGCCAAACAAACAGTCTGGCGTCAGACTGACGTCAGCATTAGTCCCCGTTTGATCTAGCTTAAAGCGCCGCCGGCGCGCTTCTCGGAAACTCGCCTTCGTGTGCAACGACTTCTTTGCAAACAAAGGGAGATGATCATGCGGCAAGGCAAGTTGAAAACCTTCATCGCGGCGATCGCGATGACGGGCAGCGGATTGCTGCTCGCGCCCGGCAGCGCTCAGGCGGTGCCGAGCTTCGCGCGTCAGACCGGCATGGCCTGCGAGGCCTGCCATACGGTGTTCCCCGAGCTCACGCCTTTCGGGCGGCGCTTCAAGATGAACGGCTACACCATCGACAACATTCCGCAGGTGAGCGGGATGACTCCGAGCAAGGAACAGACGCTCTCGCTCAACCAGCTGCCGCCGTTGTCGTTCATGCTGCAGGCGTCCTATACCAGCACCAAGACCGCGCTTCCCGATTCGGCCGTGGGCGGCGCCCTCGCCAAGAACGGCCAGGTGTTACTGCCGCAGCAGGCGAGCCTGTTCTACGCCGGCAAGATCGCGCCCAACTTCGGCGCCTTCGTGCAGATGACCTACGACGGCGTCGACGACGCCTTCGGCTGGGACAACACCGACGTGCGCTACGCGCAGAACGCCAACGACCAGACGTTGTGGGGGATCAGCTTCAACAACAACCCCACCGTGCAGGATCCGTGGAACACGACGCCCGCCTGGCAGTCGCCGTTCGACCAGAAGAGCTCGGTCGCACCGGCGCCCGGCGCCGCTACGATGCTCGACGGCAGCCTGTTCGACATGAGCACCGCCGGCCTGAGCGTCTACGCCTGGATCAACGACTCGATCTACCTCGAGCTGGGCGGCTACCATTCGGCGCCGCACGGCCTCAGCCAGATCGACAGCACGGCCGGCCAGGCCACGATCAACGGGCTCGCGCCGTACTGGAGGCTCGCCTACGAGCGCCAGTGGGAGCGCAATTCCTGGGAGGTCGGCGCCTACGGCATGGTGGCCAAGGTCTACCCGGGCAACGGCAATGCGCTCTCGGGCCCGACCGACCAGTACAGCGACTGGGCGATCGACTCGCAGTACCAGTACATCGGCGACAGGGATCTGCTGACGTTCACCGGCACCTACATCGACGAGAAGCAGACGCTGGACGCGAGCTTCGCCAACGGCGACTCGGCCAACCCCTCCGACGACCTGAAGACGCTCAGGCTCAACGTGAGCTATTACTACATGCGCAAGTACGGCGCGGCGCTGGGTTACTTCTCGACCACCGGCTCGGCGGACTCGGGCCTGTATGCGCCGAATCCGATCGACGGCTACGCCAACGACAAGCCGGACAGCAAGGGCTGGACCGCCGAGCTCGACTGGGTGCCCTACGAGAACACCAAGTTCGCGCTCCAGTACACGATGTACAACAAGTTCAACGGCGCGAGCGACAACTATGACGGCGCGGGAAGGAACGCTTCGGACAACAACACGCTCTACCTGCTGAGCTGGATCAACTTCTAGGCAACCGACCATGAAAAAAATCATCGCAATCGCACTCGGCGCCGCGCTCGCTTCGGGCACGGGCGTCGCAATGGCCCAAGCCACCAAACAAGCGAAGACGCTCGCGCAGGACGTGTGCTCGGCCTGCCACGGCCCCGAGGGGCACAGCATCTCGCCGGTGTTCCCGCGCCTGTCGGGACAGCAGCCGGGCTACATCATCGTCCAGCTCGATGCATTCCGGAACAAGACCCGCGGCGACCCCAACGCCCAGGCCTACATGTGGGGCATGGCGTCGCAGCTGTCCGACTCCACCATCAAGGCGCTCGCCGACTATTACTCCAAGCAGAAGCCCGTCAACGGCAAGCCGGGCGACCCGGCGCTGATGGCCGAGGGAAAGAAGATCTACACGGAGGGCATCCCGTCGGAGAACGTTCCGGCCTGCCAGACCTGCCACGGGCCGAACGCGAAGGGCGTGGGCGCCTTCCCGCGCCTCGCCGGCCAGCACGTGCAGTACCTGATCGGGCAGCTGCAGGGCTTCCAGACCGGCACCCGCAGCAACGCGCCGATCATGCAGAGCGTGGTGGGCAAGATGACCTCCAGGCAAATGGAAGCGGCGGCGACCTACGCCGCCTCGAAGTAGAGGCGGTCGAGACGGGCGGGGCGTGAACGCAATCTCCCCGGGGTCTTTGCCCCGTGCGCTTGCGCCCCGCATTTTTTGCCGGAGCTGAACCCATGCGCATCCCGCTCGTGCTATTCGTCTGCTTCGCGCTCGCCGGCGTAACCGCCGCGCGCGCGGCGGAGCCGGACGTGGCGGCCCTGCAGCGGCAGGTCAGGGAGCTGACCCGCACCGTGCAGGCGCTGCAGAAGCGGGTCGAGCAGCTGGAGGGCCGCCGCGAGGCGGCGGTGCCGGCTGCTCCCGCGCCGGCGCCCAAGGCGGCAGCGCCGCAGGCCGCCCCCGTGCCGGCCGCCGCGCAAGCGTCCGCGCCCGGAGCCGGCTACGTGACGCCGGAGGCCGCGCTGCGGTCGGCCTGGCACGAGGTCAGGCGGGACATTTCCGAGAGCGAAGTGGTGCGGCTGCTCGGCGAACCGTCGAAGAAGTTCGTGCTCGACGGCAGGCGGGGCTGGTACTACTACTACCCCGGCACCGGCGGCGGGTCGGTCTTCTTCACCGACGCAGGCAGGGTCTCGAGCCGCCAGTCTCCTTTCGGGCTGGGCTGGTAGGCCTGCGCGCCGCGGGCTAGTCGGCGCGAGCGCCTTGCGCTAAGGTTGCCGGCGGACCCGGCAACCATGGCTATCGACGAATCCATCGCGCGCCTGCACGGCGAGATGACCGCCTGGCGGCGCGACCTTCACGCCCACCCCGAGCTCGGCTTCGAGGAAGCGCGCACCTCGGGCATCGTCGCGGACAGGCTCGAATCCTTCGGCCTCGAGGTGCATCGCGGCATCGGCCGCACCGGCGTGGTCGGCGTGCTGCGGGCAGGCGGCGGCAAGGCGACGCTCGGGCTGCGCGCCGACATGGACGCGCTGCCGATCGAGGAGGCCAACGACTTCGCTCACCGCTCGCGCCACGCCGGCAGGATGCACGCCTGCGGCCACGACGGCCACACCGCGATGCTGCTCGGCGCGGCCAAGGCGCTCGCCGCGAGCCGCAACTTCGACGGCACGGTCAACTTCATCTTCCAGCCGGCAGAGGAGGGGCTAGGCGGCGCGCGCGCGATGATCGAGGACCGCCTGTTCGAGCGCTTCCCCTGCGCGGCGGTGTTCGGCATGCACAACCGGCCGAGCCTGCCGGTGGGTTCGTTCGCGGTGCGCGCCGGACCGATGATGGCCGCGGGCGGCTTCTTCGACATCACGATCCGCGGCAAGGGCGCCCACGGCGCGCGGCCCGAGGCGGGCGTCGATCCGGTGATCGTCGCCGCCCACGTCGCCACCGCGCTGCAGACGATCGTCTCGCGCAACGTCTCGCCGCTCGACACCGCGGTCGTCTCGGTGACCCGAATCCAGGGCGGCGACGCCTACAACGTCATCCCGCAGAGCGCCAGGCTCGCCGGCACCGTGCGCGCGTTTTCGCGCCCGGTCATGGAAACAATCGAGTCCTCGCTGCGGCGCATCGCCGCGGGCGTGGCGGAGGGCTTCGGCGCGAAGGCGGAAGTGGAGCTCGACTGGAAGTTCGCGCCGACGGTGAATGATCCGGAGGAAGCCGAGTTCGCCGCCGGCATCTGCGCCGGCCTGGTCGGCGCCGGGCGGGTCGAGCGCGCTCCGCCGCTGGTGATGGCGTCGGAGGACTTCTCATTCATGCTGGAGAAGGTGCCGGGCTGCTACCTCAACATCGGCAACGGCTCGGGCGAGACCTCCTGCGAGGTGCACAACCCCGGCTACGACTTCAACGACGCGGCGCTGCCTTACGGCGCGGCGTTTTTCGTGCGCCTGGTCGAGACCCGCCTCGCAGCTCGCCCAGCATAGCGTCCAGTCCCAGCAGGTAGGAGCGCACCCCGAAGCCCGCCACGATCCCGACCGCGGTCTCGGCCAGGATCGAGTGGATGCCGCGCTTCTCGACGTTGCTCATGTGGACCTCGATATAGGGAAAGGGCACCGCGCGCAGGCAGTCGCGCAGCGCGTAGCCGGCGAACAGGAACGCGGCCGGGTTCATCACCACGCCGTCGATCTTCTCCTCCACGCCGCGGTACAGCCGCTCGATCGCCGCCGCCTCGCTGTGGGTGTAGAAGATGTCGAGCTTGTACTTGTTGGCCCTGGCGTGCGCGCGCAGCATCGCGTCGAGCTCGGCGGCGGTGGTGGTGCCGTAGATTTCCGGCTGGCGCTTGCCGAGATAGCTCATGTTGGGGCCCTGGATCAGCAGGATATCGGGCATCACGCTTCCTTTTTCTTGTCGAGAGGAACGAAATCGTACTCGCCGATTCCCTGCAGCACGAGGAAAGTCGCCGAGGTCCTGCCCCCGTTGGCCACGAGGTGCGGGCGGCGCGGCGCGACCGCGTAGCTGTCGCCGGGACCGAGACGGACCTCTTCCATTGGGTCGCGCAGGAAGAGCCGGAGCTCGCCTTCGAGCACGTAGAAGGTATCCCGCACATTACTGTGGGTGTGCCACGGGACCTGCTGGGTGGGCGAGATCTGAAGCTCGTTGATGCGAAAGCCCGGCCGCTCGACATGGAGTTGCCGGCGCTCGACTTCGTAGTATCGGCTTGCGTCTTTCATTGTTTTCTCCGCGCCGTGGCGAGCCTCAACTATAGCGTCGGCTCCGGGCCCGGGAGGGGGAAGACGACTTTCACCTCGAGCCCGCGTCCGCCCGGGCCGTCCTCCAGCCGCAGCGTCGCGCCGTGGCGCTCGGCGACGCGCTTCACGATCGCGAGCCCGAGCCCGGTGCCCGGCGTTGCGGCGCCGCCGCGGTGGAAGCGGTCGAACACGCGCTCGCGCTGCGCGGGGGCAATGCCCGGCCCGCCGTCGCGCACGCGCAGCGTGGGCCGGCCGCCCTCGGCGCCGACGATCACGTCCACCCGGCCGCCCTCGGGCGAGTAGCGCAGGGCGTTGTCCACCAGGTTGCCGAGCAGGGCGCGCAGCCCGTCGCGCTGGCCGAGCACGCTCGCGTCGGACTCGACCTCGACCCCGAGGTCGATCGCCCGGCCCTCGGCCAGCGCGTCGTAGTCGGTCACCAGCTCGCGCGCGAGGCCCGCCAGATCGATCTGCTCGCGCGCCCGCTCGTCGAGCGCCGGTTCCTGGCGCGCCAGCGCGAGCAGCTGCTCCACCAGGTGCGCGGCACGGTCCAGGCGCCGGTGCAGGCGCGCGAAGGCCGCCGCCTGCGCGGGGCCGGGCTCGGAGCGCTCGGCCAGCTGCAGCTGCAGCTTCAGGGCAGTGAGCGGGGTGCGCAGCTCGTGCGCTGCGTCGGCGACGAACTCGCGCTGCGCCTCGAACGCGTGTCCGAGCCGGCCGAGCAGGTCGTTCAGCGCCCGCAGCATCGGCTGGATCTCGGGCGGGATGCCCTCGGTCGGAAGCGGCTGCAGCGCGCCGGCAGAGCGCTGCTCGACCGCGCGCGCCACGCGCTGCAGCGGCGCGAGGCTGCGGCGGACCACGAGCCCGATCAGCAGCGCGAGCACGGGAATCAGGGCGAGAAACGGCGCGACCGAGCGCGCGGCGACGCCGAACACCAGCTCCTCGCGCGCGTCGAGGTCCTGCGCCACCTGGACGAAGCGGCCGCGGCGCGTATGGGCGAATACGCGCCACACGGTGCCGTCGGCGCGCACGGTGCGAAAGCCGTCGTGCGCGAGCCGGGGCAGGGCGACCCCGGGCTGCGAGGCGTACACGCGCGCGCCGGCGGCGTTCCACACCTGCACCACGATGTCCTGCTCGGGGTCGTGCTCGCCGGGCTCGTCGCGGGCGGCCGAGAAGTGGGCCGGCAGCGAGGCGGCGATCTCGCGCAGCTGGTAGTCGAACAGCTCGCTCGCCTCCTCGCGCACCTTGAGATACATCGCGAACCCGGCAATCACCGTGCAGGCGAGCACGCCGCCGAGCAACCACAGCAGCAGCTGGCGGCGGATCGTCCTCACCGCGCCTTGTGCACCTTGTAGCCCACGCCGCGCACGTTCTTGATGAACTCGGCGCCCAGCTTGCGGCGCAGGGAGTGGATGTGCACCTCGACCGTGTTGCTTCCGATCTCCTCGTTCCAGCCGTATAGCTTCTCTTCCAGCGCCGCGCGCGAAACCACCACGCCCGGCCGGTCCATCAGCGCCTGAAGCAGCGCGAACTCCCGCGCCGAGAGGTGAAGCGGCAGGCCGTCTCGCGCGGCCTCGTGCGTGGCGGGGTCGAGCGTCACGCCGCCGAACGAAAGCTGCGGACTGCTGCGCCCGGCGCTGCGGCGCAGGACGGCGCGCACGCGCGCGTAGAGCTCGTCGAGATCGAAGGGCTTGACCAGGTAATCGTCCGCCCCGGCGTCGAGGCCCGCGATGCGCTCGCGCGTGGCGTCGCGGGCGGTGACGATCAGCACCGGCGCCTTGCCGCCGCGCCTGCGATAGGCGGCGAGCACCTCGAGGCCCTCCTTCCCCGGCAGGCCGAGGTCGAGCAGCACCAGGTCGTAGCTTCCGGTCTCGAGCGCGAGCTCGGCCGCGCGCCCGTCGCGCGCCCAGTCGACCGCGTGGCGCTCGCCGCGCAGGCCTTCTTCCAGGCTCTCGCCGATCATCGGGTCGTCTTCGACCAGAAGAAGTCTCACTTGCGCGCTCCCGTCGCGTCGGATTATGCGCGCACCCAGCCGCGCGCAATCGCAACTGCAAACAGGCGGCGATGAATGTGTTCGCCGGCCGACGTCAGCGCCGCGCACAGCGACTGTCCGACAGGGGAGCGGATCGCGACCAGCGCGAGCCCCGCCACCGCGAGCGCGCCGATCACGTCGCCGGGATAGTGCAAGCCGAGATAGACCCGCGCCCAGCCGACCCCAAGCGCGGCGGCGAGCAGAACGGCGCCGGGCGCGCGCCCGAGCGTGGCGCGCGCGGACCACAGCGCGAGCCCGGTCGCCGCCAGTGCGCTCACGTGGTCGCTTGGGAACGAGCTGTCGGCGACGTGCTGCAGGAAGCTGTGCCCGATTCCCGCGGCGAACGGACGCGGGCGATACCATGCGAGCGCAACGAGCTGGTTTGCGAGCAAGGCGCCGCCGGCGGCGAGCAGGGCCATGACGGCGGCCGATCGCCGCGGCTTGCCGCCGGCGAACCAGAGCGCAAGCAGGACTGCGGGCACGAGGTAGACCAGCCCCTGTGCAAGCGCGACCGCGCCTTCCAGCCTCCAACCCGACAGGCCGGCCGCGGCGTTGATATGCGCGAACAGCCAGACGTCAAGTTGCGCAAGCCTCATGGGCGCCAGCTTACGCGGCCCGACATTAAGCGATTCTTAAGGCTTGTCATCGGGCTAACGCCCGCCGCGCAGCATGACGAAAAGCGCCGGCATGACGAGCAGCACGAGCGGAAGCTGCACCGCCAGGCCGGCGATGATCGCCACCGCGAGCGGCTGCTGCATGGCGGAGCCCTGGCCGATCGCGAACGCGAGCGGCAAGAGCGTCAGGATGGCGGCGAAGGTGGTCATGGCGATCGGGCGCATGCGGTTCTTGCCGGCCTCGATCAGCGCCGCGTGCCGGTCCGGGCTCGCGGCGAGGTCGTGGTACTCGGAGAAGTAGAAGATCGCCACCTCGGTAACGATGCCGATGATCATCGTCATGCCCATCATCGCCGAGATGTTCAGCTCGATCCCGGCCGCCCACAGGCCGATGAAGACCGCGGACACCGCGAGCAGGGGGATCGCGAGGATGGCGAGCGCGACGCGGAAGCTCTCGTACAGGAACAGCAGCAGCAGGAACACCAGGGCGACCGCGGCGGCGAACACCGCGGCGAGGCCGCGGAACGCGATCTGCTGCTGCTTGTACAGGCCGCCGAGCTGGTAGTACGCGCCCTGCGGCAGCATCCCGGGACGCGCCATGACGCGCTTGACGTCGCGGATCACCGAGCCCAGGTCGCGTCCGCTGATCCGCCCGGTCACCGCCACCATGCGCTTCAGGTTCTCGCGCGTGATCTGCGGCTGGCCGTTGACGGCGACGACTTGCGCGACGCGCGACAGCGGAAAGACGCGCCCGTCCGGCGCGCGCAGCGGCAGCGCCCCGATGTCGCGCGTGGTGCCGCGCAGCGCCTTCGGCGTCCAGACCCGGACGCCGATCAGCTTGGGTCCGCTCTGGATGCGGGTGGTCACCGTGCCGCCCAGGTAGCCCTCGAGAAGCCGCGTCACCGCCTCGGGATCGACCCCCTCGAGCGCCGCCTTGACCCGGTCGACGTGAATTTCAAGCGCGTCGCCCGCCGGGTGGATGCCGTCGTTCGTGTCGACGACCCCGGGGACCTTGCCGATCGCGTCCTTGACCTTGCGCGCGAGCGAGCGCAGCTGCTTTGCGTCGTCCGAGTAGATCTTGATCTCGATCGGCTGCGGCACGGCGGTGAGGTCGCCGATCAGGTCTTCCATCAGCTGCGCGAGCTCGATCTGCAGCCCCGGCACCTGCTGCTCGACCTGGCTGCGGATCTGATCCATCACGCGCTCGATCGGCGGGCGCGGAAACGGCTTCAGCCGGATGAAGAAGTCCCCCTCGTTCGCCTCGGTCACGCCGCCGCCGAGCTGGGTCCCGGTGCGCCGCGAGTAGGTCGCGACCCAGGGGTTGCGCTCGATGATCGCCTCCACCTGGCGCAGCAGCCGGTCGGTTTCGGTGAGCGAGGTCCCGGGCGGCGAGACGTAATCCAGGATGAAGCCGCCCTCGTCCATGTGCGGCATGAAGCCGGAGCCGACGTGCTGGTAGGCGAGCCAGCCGGCGGCGAGCAGCGGCAGCACGCCGGCGAGCACCCAGGCCGGCCGCGCGAGGACGCGCCGCATGACCGCCTCGTAGCGCCGGTGGAACCATTCGGTGAGCGCTCCGCCCTCTTTCTGGTTCGCGTCCTTCTGCCCCAGCAGGTGGTCGGCGAGGATCGGCACCGCGAGCCAGGTGACGAGGTAGGAAATCGCGAGCCCCGAGGCCATCGTAAGGGAAAGCGCCTTGAAGAACGCGCCCGTCACCCCGGTCAGGAAGGCGAGCGGCACGAAGATGACGATCGTCGAGGCGGAGGACCCGGCCAGAGGCCGCGCGAATTCCAGCGCCGCCGCCATCACGCGCCCGTGGTGCTCGCGCGGCGCGCCGCGCAGCCGCCGCACGATGTGCTCGATCATCACGATCGCATCGTCGATGATCAGCCCGACCGCCGCCGCCATGCCGCCGAGCGTCATGATGTTGAAGCTCATGCCGAGGACGTACAGCAGCACCACGGTCGCGGCGAGCACGGTGGGCAGGACGATGACCGCGATCAGCGTGGTCTTGACGTTGCGCAGGAACGCGAGCAGCACCAGCGCCGCCAGCCCGGCGCCGATCAGGATCGCGTCGCGTACGCTGGCGGCCGCGGCGACCACGAGCTGGCTCTGGTCGTACCACTTGGCGACGCGCACGCCGGGCGGCAGCTGCGAGCGGTACGCGGCGAGCTTCGCCTTGACGTCGGCGGAGATCCGCACGCTGTTGCCGCCGGGCTGCTGGTAGATGTCCAGCAGCACCGCGTCGCGCCCGTCGGCGGTGACGCGGATCCACTGCGGCACGGTCGAGTCGGCGACGGTCGCGACGTCGCTCAGGCGCACCACGCCGTTCGCCCCCGTGCGCAGGATCGTCGAGCGGATCTGCCCCAGGGTCTTCAGGCGCGTATCCGACACCGCGAGGTAGAGCTTGTAGTGGTCCTCGAGCCGGCCGACCGCGGTCACCACGTTTGCCGCGCTGAGCGCCTTCGCGACGTCGGTCAGCGTCAGGCCGTAGGCCTGCAGCCGCGCCGGGTCGACCGTGACGCGGTACTCCTCGCGCGTGCCGCCGGTCACCCCGATGCGCGCCACGCCGTTGACGCTGGAAAGGAGCGGCAGCAGCTGGTAGCGCGCCAGGTCGTAGAGCCGGGTGAGCGACTGGGTCTTCGAGGTGAGGCTGTAGGACAGGATCGGATCCACCGTCGGATCCATGCGCAGGGTGCGCAGCCTGGTGCCGTGCGGCAGCGACGGCAGGATCTGGGTGATCGCCTCGTTCACCTGCGAGGCGGCGAGCGCCATGTCGGTGCCCCAGTCGAAATTCACGTACACCTCGGCGCTGCCGCGGCTTGTCGTCGAGCGCACGTCGCGCACCCCCGGCACGCGGCGCACCGCCTCCTCGACCGGGATCGTGACCTGCAGCGCCATCCGCCTGGCCGGCCGGTCGCCCGCGTCGAGGTCGACCCGCACGCGCGGAAAGCTCACGTTCGGAAACAGCGTGACCGGCAGCTTGAATGCCGCGACCAGGCCCGCGGCGGCGAGGGTGAGCAGGAAGAACAGGATCGAGCGGCGGTGGGCCTGCACCCACTCGACGAAGCTCATCGGGCGGCCTCCCGCACCGCCATCCCGTCCTCGAGCTCGTAGTTTCCGCTCACCACGACAGGCAGCGCCGGGTCGAAGCCGCCGCGGATCGCCGTGACCCGGTCGGTCTCGACTCCGGTCTGCACCGCCACGCGCCGCGCGTGGGCGTCCTTCACCTGGAAGATGTACGCGCCGCGCGCGTCGCGCAGCACCGCCGAGCGCGGCACGGTCCAGCTGCTCGCGCTCGTGAGCGTGATCTCGCCGCGCAGCTGCATGCCCGGGATGAACCGGGCGTCGTGCAGCCGCACCACGACGTCCACCAGCTGCGTGCGCGGGTCCACCATGCCGTGCACCTGCGAGACCGTCGCATCCAGCGTGCGCCGGCTGTCGAACACCGAGCTCAGCCGCACCGGCATCCCGGCCCTCACCTTGCCGCTGTCCTCGGGCTCGATGCCGAGGTCGACCCGCAGGCCGGTTGCGCGCGCGAGCTGCAGCACGGTGGCGCCGGCGGCCAGGCGCTCGCCCTGCGCGACCGGCACGCCGACCACGATGCCGTCGAAAGGCGCCCGCAGGCGCGCGCTCGCGAGCCCCGCGCCGAGCGCGCGCTGCGCCTGGAGCGCGGCTTCGGCATCGGCGAGCGCCTTGCGCGCGGCCGCAAGCTGCGACTGCGTGGCGAGGCGCTCGGCGGTCATCTGCCTGGTGCGCTTGAGGTCCTCGCGCGCGAGCGACAGCGCGTTCTCGGCCTGCCGGTAGGCGAGCGCGGCGGCGCTGGCGGTGTCGAACTCGGCGAGCGGCGCGCCGGCCTTCACCACCTCCCCCGGGCTCACCAGCAGGCGCGTCACCTGGCCGGGACGCGGCAGGTTGATGTTGACCGTGCTGCCGATGTCGGGGCCGACCCGCCCGTAGCCCGCGAGCGTCTCGGCGAGCGCCTGGCGCTTCATCTGCGCGGTCTTCACCAGCACGCTCGGCGCCTCGGCCGCGTGGCTCCCTCGCGCGAACGCGAGCGTCAGTCCGAGGGCGAAGGCTGCTGCGAGGGCCGATTTCATTATTGAGTCCCTTTCGAAGCGTCGAGCGGCAGGTCGCCGCCCACGAGCGTCGCGAGCGCCACGCGCTGCTCGAGGATCCGCTGCTGCAGCGTGATGGCCTCGACCCGCTTGGCGAGCAGGCCCGCGCGCAGGCCGGCGTAGGCGAGCTCGCTCAGGTTTCCCGCGCGGTAGGCCTCGTCGGCGCTCGCCGCGGCGCGCCCGAGCTCGGCGAGGCTCGAGCGCACGCCCTGCAGCTGGCGCTCGAGCAGGCGCTGGCTTTGGAGAATGCCGTGCACCTCGGCCTTCGCGGCCGCGACGCGCTGCGCGTACTGGTCGTGCAGGCTGCGGCGCGTCGCGCGCTGGATCGCGATGTTGCCGCGGTTGCCGTCGAAGACCGGCAGCGACAGCGTGATCCCGATGCCGAGGGTGTAGACGTCGCTCGTGTCGCGCGCGCGGTTGAGGCCCACGCTGAGGGCGGGAAACTGCGCGAGCACCGCCTCGCGGGTGCGCAGCTCCTGGCTCTCGTAGCCTGCGCGCAGCGCGAGCAGATCCGGGCGGCGCCGCGCCAGGGTCTGCAGCCGCGCGCGCACGCCCGCCTCGTCGAGCGGCGGCAGCGTCGCGCCGCCCACCAGGTCGAGCGTGGTTCCTGGCTCGAGCCCGAGCAGCAGGTCGAGGTCCAGCCGGTTGCGCTCGAGCCGGCGCTCGAGCTCGTCGATCTGCCGCCCGGCCTCCTGCGCCGCGACGAGGTCGGCGCTCGCCGCCTCGAGCGTCAGGTTGCCTTCGGCGAGCGCGGCGCGGGCGCGCCGCGCGCGCTCGGCGAACAGCGACTCGTTCTGCTCGAGCACGCCGAGCAGCCGGCGCTGCTCGAGGTTGCGCACGAAAAGGAGCCGCGCGCGGCTGACGACCTGCCACTCCTGCCACAGCAGATCCAGGTTCACCTGCCGCGTATGCGCCCGCGCGGCGCGGCGGGCGACCGGGCGGGTGAGCAGCGCGCGCACGTCCTCGCTCAGCCCCAGGCTGAAGGCGCTGGTGGTGCCGGGGCCGCCGCTGGTCGGGTCGTCGCGCGTGAGGGCGAGCTGGGGGTCGGGCAGCAGGCCCGCGGCGAAGGCCTGCGCGCGCGCGATACCGAGCCGGTCGCGCGCGACCTTGAGCCGCGGGTTGTTGGCCACCGCCAGCATCGCCACTTCGTCGATGTCCAGTCCGTCGGAGGGGTCGAAGCGGTGCGAGCGCAGCCTGGGCAGCGGCATGCGCGCGGCGTCCACTTCGATCTGCGCGACGTCGCGCGCCATCCGCGGCGCGGCCGGCAGCGGCTCGGGACGATAGCCGGCGCAGCCGGCCAGCAGGCCGGCGGCAAGCACGTGCGAAACAACGAATCGCCCCCTGTTCATGCGAGGTATCTGCCTTGCCCGGGAAGCGCGCATTCTTGCGTACCCAGCATTAAGGAACACTTAAGGCGCGCGAACCTGCGCTCGCCCGCGCCGGTGGATTCGCGGATACTTGCCGGCTCCATGACCGGCCGCGCCATCGTCCTGCTCTCGCTCGCCGCGCTTTCCAGCGCGGCGGCGCTGCGCGTGACCGACCCGCTGCTCGCCCTGATCGCGCTCGAGTACCACGTCACGCCCGGCGCGGCGTCGGCGGTGATCACCGGCTTCGCGCTCGCTTACGGGCTGCTGCAGGTGGTGCACGGGCCGATCGGCGACCGCATCGGCAAGTACCGCGTCGTGACCGCGGCCACCGCGCTCTCGGCGATCGGCACCTTCGCCTGCGCGGCGGCGCCGTCGCTCGCCTGGCTGGTCGCGGCGCGCTTCGCCGCGGGCGCCACGGTCGGGGCGCTGATCCCGGTCTCGATGGCCTGGATCGGCGACGTCGTGCCCTACGAGCGGCGTCAGCCGGTGCTGGCGCGTTTCCTGATCGGCCAGATCTCTGGCGTCGCGCTCGGCACCACCGCCGGCGGCGTGCTCGGCGAGGCCTTCGGCTGGCGCACCGTGTTCGTCGCGCTGGGCGTGCTTTACCTGGCGATCGCGGCGCTGCTCGCGCTCGAGCTGCGTGGCAATCCGCTCACGCACAGGCGCGGCGCCGCGGCGGTCTCGGTGCCCGACGCCTTCCGCCGCATGCGCGGGCTGCTGAGCCTGCCCTGGGTGCGGGTGATGCTCGCCACCGTGTTCACCGAGGCGCTGCTGTTCAACGGCGCGCTCGCCTTCGTCGCCCTGCACCTGCACGAGCGGCTCGGGGTGAGCCTCGCCGCGAGCGGCGCGCTGCTGAGCGCGTTCGCCGCCGGCGGCCTGCTCTACGCCGCGCTCGCCGGCCGCGTGGTGCCGCGCCTGGGCGAGCGCGGCCTGGTGCTTGCGGGCGGCGCGCTGCTCGGGCTCGCCTGGCTGGGGATGATCCTCGCGCCGAGTGCGGTCTTCGCGCTGCCCTGCCTGGTGGCGGCCGGCATGGGGCTGTACATGCTGCACAACACCCTGCAGGTGCACGCGACCCAGATGGCGCCGGAGGCGCGCGGCGCGGCGGTGTCGCTGTTCGCGCTGTCGCTTTTCACCGGCCAGTCGGCGGGGGTGTGGATCTCGGCCCGCATCGTGGACCAGTTCGGCACCCGTCCGGTATTCGCGATCGCCGCCGCGGGCCTGCCGCTGCTCGCGCTCGAATTCCGGCGCCGGCTCGCGGCCCGCGCCGCATAATGCCCGGCACGATGTTCTCGCCCTACTTCGACGACGGCCACCGGATGCTGCGCGAGACGCTGCGCCGCTTCGTGGAAAAGGAAGTGGTGCCGCGAGCCTCGGCCTGGGAAGCGCAGGGTTTCGTCCCGCGCGAGGTGCTGCGCGAGATGGGCCGCCTCGGCTTTCTCGGCCTGCGCCATCCGGAAGAGTTCGGCGGCGCGGCAATGAGCGCGCTCGCCACCGCGCTGCTCGCCGAGGAGCTGGGGCGCTCGGGATTCGGCGGCTTCGCGGCGACGGTGCTGGTGCACACCGACATGGCCTCGCCCCACCTCGCGCGCGCCGGCTCGCCGGCCCAGCTCGGGCGCTGGATGCCCGGCGTGGTCGCCGGCGAGCTGATCACCGCGGTGGCGGTGACCGAGCCGGACGCCGGCTCGGACGTCAAGTCGATCCGCACCGTCGCGCGGCGCGAGGGCGGCGCGTGGAAGCTGCGCGGAAGCAAGATGTTCATCACCAACGGCGCGCTGGCCGACCTGTATTTCGTCGCCGCCAGAACCGATCCGGGCGCCGGCTCGAAGGGCATCTCGATGTTCGCGCTGGAAAAGGCTGCGCCCGGATTCTCGGTCGGGCGGCGGCTGGACAAGATGGGCTGGCGCTGCTCCGACACCGCGGAGCTCGTGTTCGACGATGCGCCCGCCGAGCTGCTCGGCGAGGAAGGGCGCGGCTTCTACGCGATCATGCGCAACTTCCAGAACGAGCGCATCGCGCTTGCCGCGATGGCCATGGGCGAGAGCGCGCGCGCGCTCGAGCTGACGCTGGATTACGTCAGGACGCGCAAGGTGTTCGGCGCGCCGCTGTGGGACAAGCAGGCGGTGCGCCAGCGCCTGGCGGCGCTCGCCGCGCGGGTCGAGGCGGGCCGCGAGCTGGTGTACCGCGCCGCCTGGCTCGACGCGCAGGGCCTGGACTGCGTCAAGGAGGTGTCGATGGCGAAAGCCTACTGCGGCGAGCTGGTGAACGAAGTGATGTACGATTGCCTGCAGTTCCACGGCGGCGCGGGCTACCTGCGCGATTCCGCGATCGAGCGCATGGCCCGCGACGCGCGCGTTCAGTCGATCGGCGGCGGAGCGACAGAAGTGATGCTGGAAGAGGTGGCGAAACGGCTGTGAATCCGGATCTGTCGGGACGGGTGGCGCTGGTGACCGGGGGCTCGCGCGGCATCGGCAGGGCGATCGCGCTTGCGCTCGCCGAGGCCGGCGCAGACGTCGGGGTGAACTACCGCGCGCGCGGCGACGAGGCGCAGGCGGTCGCGGCCGCCATCCGCGCGCTCGGGCGCCGCAGCGTGGCGCTCGGCGCCGACGTCTCCGACGCGGCGCAGGTCGCGCGCATGGTGAGCGCGGTCGAGTCGACGCTCGGCCCGGTGGACATCCTGGTCAACAACGCCGGCGTCGCGCTGCGGCACGGGCTGGAAGACCTGAACGAGGCCGATTTCGACCGCACGATCGCGGTCAACCTCAAGTCCGCCTTCCTGTGCACGCAGGCGGTCTGGCGCGGCATGCGCGAGCGCCGCTGGGGCCGCATCGTCAACATCTCTTCGGGCGCCGCGCGCGCGGCCGGCATCGTCGGCCCGCACTACAACGCCTCCAAGGCCGGCATGGAGGGGCTCACCCGCGGCTACGCGGCGCGGCTGGTGAAGGACGGCATCACCGTGAACGCGGTGGCGCCTTCGCAGATCGAGAGCGACATGACCGCGCCGCACCGGGCCGAGAGCGAGGCGAGGATCCCCGTCGGGCGCATGGGCACCGGCGAGGAGGTGGCGGCGGCGGTGGTGATGCTGGCGGGCAACGCCTACATGACC
>Ga0210077_1000121_pt1 | contig 39579 bp, 35 predicted proteins | sample RushMan_CattailN_5_FD_185556 | JGI IMG/M metagenome (GOLD analysis project Ga0210077, IMG submission 185556) | Wetland microbial communities from San Francisco Bay, California, USA, that impact long-term carbon sequestration -... | ecosystem: Environmental > Aquatic > Marine > Wetlands ...
AGTCAATCTGGCGGCCATAGCAGCCTGGACCCACGCCTTCCCATCCCGAACAGGACCGTGAAACGGGTTTGCGCCGATGATAGTGTGCATTCGCACGCGAAAGTAGGTTACCGCCAGGCCATATGCAGACGGAAAAGCCCGGCTTCGAAAGAAGACCGGGCTTTTTTATTGGCGGTCATGATCATTTGCCTCTTCGGCCTCTCCGCGGCTGCATTGCGATAGACTGCGCTCGTGGATTCAGTGTCGGGGCGAGCGGGCCGGAATCGGGCGCGACGCTGCCGACGCATGCGAATGCCAATCGCTCTCGCTCATCGGCCTTGTGCCGGCCGCGTTGTGGCACGATTTCAGGCGCCGCGCTTCCGGGACGTCGGCCAATGAACCCGAAAGCGCTTAGGTTCAAGGTCAGTTTCTATCCCGCGCTCGCGCTGCTGGCGGCGCTCGTGCTGTTCTCGGTGCTCCTCGTTCAGCATCAACGAAACGAAATCCGCGCCGAGGCGGTGCGGCACGTGAACCAGCTCTCGGAAGTGCTGATACGCAGCACGCGCTACGCAATGCTGCAAAACCAGCCCGAATACGTGCACCGCATCATCCAGGACGTCGCGCGTCAGAACAATATCGCGAAGGTGCGGATCTTCAGCAAGGAGGGTGTGATCATCGACTCGACCTACCAGCCCGAGTTGGGAATGAAGGTCGACCGCAAGGCCGAGGGCTGCTTTCACTGCCACCAGACGGACAGGCCCGTGCAGCAGGTTCCGCTCAGCGAGCGCGCGCGCATGTTCGTCGCGCCTGGCGGCAAACACATGCTCGCCAGCATGGAGGTCATCCGCAACGAGCCTTCGTGCTACAACTCGGCGTGCCACGTGCACTCGAGCGCGCAATCGGTGCTCGGGGTGCTTGACATCGTCTACTCAACAGACGAGATTGACGACGCTACGCAGCGGAGCGTCGTCGTAATCATTGCGCTCCTGCTCGGGCTGGTGGTGATCGCCTCCTTGCTCATGAGCCTGCTGGTGCACCGCCTGATCTACGTTCCACTGCGCGACCTGGAATCCGGAGCGAGGCGCATCGCGTCGGGAAACCTCGACCAGGCGATTCCGGTGCGTAGCGACGACGAGCTTGGCCAGCTGGCGTCCTCGTTCAACACGATGACGGCGGCACTGAAGGAATCCGGGCGCGAGCTGCGCGAGTGGAACCATACGCTGGAGCAGAAGGTCGCGGAGCGGACACGCGCGCTGCGCCAGGCGGAGGCCGAAACGGTGCGGGGGGAAAAGCTCGCCTCGGTCGGCCTGCTCGCCGCCGGCGTGGCGCATGAGCTGAATAACCCGCTCACCGGTATCCTGACGTTCTCGACCCTGCTCCGCAAGAAGCTGCCCGACGGCAGTCCCGATGCCGAGGACCTCGATCTCGTCATCAACGAAACCAAACGCAGCGCGGCAATCATCCGACGGCTGCTCGATTTCGCGCGCGAGAAGGCGCCCGAGAAGAAGTTCACGGACCTCAACCGCTTGATCGAGGACACGGTGCGAATCGTGGAGAAGCCCGCGCATCTTCGCGACATCCGCATCGAGCTCGATCTCGATCGGAATTTGCCGCCGGTCTGGGTCGATGCCAATATGATCGAGCAGGTTATTATGAACATGCTGGTCAACGCGCAGCAGGCTATCGAGGAGGAAGGCAGCGTCACGGTGTGCACGCGACGGGCTCCGGCCCTGAAGAGCCCCGAGCAGGGCGCGAAACCCGTTCCGATGGTGGTGATCTCGATCAGCGACACCGGCTGCGGAATTCCGGAAAGCGACATGAAGAGAATCTTCGATCCGTTCTTCAGCTCCAAGGAGGTGGGCAAGGGGACCGGGCTGGGACTGTCGGTGAGTCACGGAATCGTCGACGCTCACGGTGGCCTGATCGAGGTAGAAAGCACGGTCGGGAAGGGATCGACCTTTCGCGTCTATCTGCCGCTGGAGGCGGCCGCGGAGGTCGGGAAAGGCGCTGAAAGCGGGGCCCGGGCATGAAGGGGCGAATACTTTGCGTCGATGACGAGGACATCGTCATCCGCAGCTGCCGTCGCGTGCTGGGCGACGACGAGTTCGAGGTGGACGCGGCGCAGAGCGGCATCGATGCGCTCAAGCTGATCGACGAGAAACCGTTCGATGTCGTGATCCTCGACATCATGATGCCAAAGATGGACGGCATCGAGGTCCTCCAGAGAGTGAAGGAGTCGCACCCTGATCTCGAGGTCATCATGATCACCGGTTTGTCGCAGGTCGAGACTGCCGTGAAGTCGATGAAGCTCGGAGCGTTCGATTACCTCACCAAGCCTTTCGACCCGGACGAGCTTAAGCTCATCGTCGAGCGCGCGCTCGAGCGCCGGCGCCTGCTCCAGGAGAACATCAACCTCAAGACCGAGGTCAGCTCCAAGTACCGGTTCGAGAGCGTCGTCGGGGCGAGCTCCAGCATGCAGGAAGTGTTCCGCATGATCGCTAAGTGCGCGCCCACCAACAGCACGGTGCTGCTTACGGGAGAGAGCGGTACCGGCAAGGAGCTGGTAGCGCGCGCGATCCACTACAACAGCCTGCGCAAGGATAGATCTTTCGTTCCCGTCGACTGCACTTCGCTCAGCGAGAACCTGCTCGAGAGTGAGCTCTTCGGCCACGTCAAGGGCTCGTTTACCGGCGCGGTCGCGAACAAGCGCGGCCTGTTCGAGGTCGCGAACGGGGGAACGCTTTTTCTGGACGAAATCGGCAACATCCCGCTCTCCATCCAAGCGAAGCTCCTGCGGGTAATCCAGGAACGGGAATTCAAGGCGGTCGGCGACACGCGCACCCAAACGGTCAACATCAGATTGATTGCGGCCACCAATAAGGACCTCAGGGCGATGGTCCAGGAAGCCAGCTTCCGCGAAGACCTGTTCTATCGACTGAACGTCTTCCCGATCCGGATCCCGCCGCTGCGCGAGCGGCGGGAAGACATACCAGCGCTCGCCTTCAATTTTCTCAAGGAGGCTTCGAAGGAACTCGACAAGAAGGTCAACGAAATCTCGGACGGCGCGATGAACGTGCTGGGCAACTACGACTGGCCGGGAAACGTGCGCGAACTCGAGAACACCATGCACCGCGCGGTGATTCTGACGACCGACAAGGCGGTACGGCGGGCGCACCTGGTCAACATCCTCGGCCCATCGTCGGACAACGACCTCGAGGTTCCGCGCACCGGCGACGAACTCAAGCGCATCAAGAAGGTCGCGCGCGAGAAGTCGGTGGAAGGGATCGAGAAGGCGTTCGTCATCGAGGCGCTCAAGCGCAACGGCTGGAACGTCACGCGCAGTGCGGAGGAGACCGGGATGCAGCGCGCCAATTTCCAGGCCCTCATGAAGAAGTACAACGTGCGGCTGCGCGGGGGCGATGAAGGCCACGACGAGTCCGGCCCTGCCTAGGCCTCCGTCGCCGAGGCCTGCTACCGCGGCCGGCCGCGCCCCGGCTCGTCCTCGACTTCTTCGTAGCCGGTGATCATAGCCTTGAAGTGCGCCATGCTGGTGTGGCCGAGGCTCGCCAGGTAGGGGTGGATGAGGATAAATCCGATGAAGAAGATGAACAGGACGACGTGCACGCTGTCGACCACCCGCACTCCGCCGAACAGCTGGATCGAGGCGGCGAAGCGGTTCACGTCCCAGAGCAGGACTCCGGTGTAGAACTGGATCGGCACGAGCAGGATCATGACGACCTGGTAGGTCATGCTCTGCAACGGGTTGAACTTGCGGTACACGCTGACGTGGTGCGGGTTGGGCTGCCCCTTGAAAATCCCGTAGCCGTAGTACCAAAGCTGGCGCAGGCTGCCGCGAAAGTATTTCGCCGGATTGAGCTCGGGGTGATAGACCCGGATTTTGTCGCTGAAGAGATAGAAGAGTAGCCACACGAAGTAGTTGAGGATGAGCACGCCGCCCAGCACGTTGTGCGTCTGCACCGCGTTGGCGAACGACATCAACTGGACGGCGCCTGAGTAGCGGATCTGCAGCCCGCTCAGGATCAGCAGCACGAAACCGAGCGCGTTAATCCAGTGCCAGATGCGCACGGGAAGCGGGTGGACATAGAGCTTATGCATGGCGTCTCTTTCTTGATTGCGGATCATTCGCTCTCGCCGATCGCGCGCTTCTGGGCTGCCTGCTTCTTGCGCAGTAGCCTTCTCAGGACGAGGTGTGCGACCGGCGCCGAGATGCCAGCCAGCAGCACGAGCGCGAGGAGCACGTCGAGAATGCCGATCCTCGTGCCGCCGATGGCGTAGAAGCTCGAGAGCGCTTCCACCGAGGTCGGTCCATGCAGAACGTCCTGCTTCGCCTCGTAGCGGATCGGACGTCCGTCCGGGCCGATGATCGATATCGTAACGTTCTTGAACGGGTCCGCCCCCTTGCGGTGGCAGACGACGCAGTCGCGGATCGCCTTGGATTTGTCGGTGAGCTGGTGCGCCTCCACGCCGCTTCGCACTTCGAGGCGGCCGACGAGCGTCATTCTGCCGGGGGTGCCGTCGCGGTTGACGCCTCGCATGAGGTCCCACAGCGCCTTGGAATCGAGCGCGCCGCTGCTTGCGCCCACGCCCGCCGGTCCGTCGAGCCGCGCCTGCTCTTGCTTCGCGGTCACGTCGAGCTTGGTGACCGGATCGTAGAGCCTGAGGTCGACCCGCTTCTGCGAAGTCGGCGCATGACACGCGGGGCAGGAAACGACTTGGAGGTGCAGCTTCGTGTTCGGCAACCATTTCTGGTGCGCCTCGACCGCGCCCGTGTGGCAGTGCAGGCAAGCGTCGCGCAGTCCCGTGCCCGTGGATGCCGGGCTCACGTCGTGGGCGCGATGGCAATCGGCGCAGATCGGCGCCTTCACGGGTCCCGGTTTGCCGTACGCCTTGCCGTGTGGACTCTGCAGGTAGGCATCGAATATCGCTCCGTGGCACTTGCGGCAGGCGACGTCATTCGCGGCGGGCGTCTTGCGCACGACCGCGTGCGCGCCGTGGCAGTCGGTGCAGACCGGTGCCGCGAGGTTCCCTGTGCGCAGGGCACGCGCGTGCACGCTGCCTTCGAAGAGCTTCGCCTTGTCTTCGTGGCACTGGCTGCACACCGCGGCTCTCGCGATCGAGAATGCGCGCGAGCTATCGAAGGACTTCCCGGCTCCGGGGTGGTTCGCGAGATCGACGTCAGCATGGCACGCCGCACAGCCAAGCGGCCCGTGAACAGAGCCGGCGAACGCCTTGCCGTTGACATGCAGCGAAACGGAGTCGTTCTTGCCGAAGGTCCTGCTCATCCCCTCCTGCCCGTGGCAGGCGAGGCAGGTCTGGTCCTGGGCCGAAGGCACCGGCCCCGGAGCGTCGACTGCACGGGCCGTTTCCGGATGCACCGTTGAAAAGGAAAGCCCCATCGCAGCCGCGACGATGGTGAGAATACGGCGGGTGACGGTCGTCATCTGAACACAACCCCTGTCTTGGAAGGAGCTTGGCACGGTCCATACGTGCCTGACTTGATCAGGCGCAAACCGGGGACGCAGCGCGCCCCCGGCTGCGACGCTTTGTAGGCGCGATCAGTCTCGTTTGTTCTTGACCATCAACGCCCGGTAGCCGTGCCACCCGAGCAGACCGAGACCGACGAATGGGAACGCGATGGCGTATGCGAGGCCGATGAATGGTGCCGCGAAGAATAGAGCCACATTACGGACGAAGCGACCGACGCGGCCGACCCACGCGTGCTTGGCGGAAACCGCGCGCAAGCCCGTCCAGGCGAGGATGCCGAGGCCGATGAACGGAAGCGCCACGACGAATGCAAGGCCGAAGAACGGCGCAGCCGCCAGCATGGCAAAGCCGCGCAGGACGCTGGGCGTCTTGACGGCCGGCCGTGCCGCTTCGCGCACTTCCTCGGCCGGCGCAGCGGCTGGTTCCGGGGCGAGCAAGGCGTCGGCCGCGCTTGTCTCGATCATTTGCGGGGACAGTGGCTTGCGCAGGAATCCGGCGACGCCGATTTCCTTGGCTCTGGTCTCGTTCGCGTCGCTTCCGTATCCCGTGACGATCACGACCGGCAGCCAGGGGCGCGACGCCTTGATGCGGGCGGCGACCTCCAGTCCGTCCATGTCCGGCATCTTGATGTCGGTATACACGACGTCGTAATCCTCGCGCGCGAGCTTTTCGAGCGCTTCGGGGCCGTTGCCCGCAGTGATTACCGCGTAGCCCCTGGGCGAGAGGATCCGGTCGATGCTCTTGCCGACGATCGGATCGTCGTCGACGACCAGTACTTTCTTGAGGGCTGTGGTTGTCATGATGTTCTCCTTTACCGAAGTCCCTTGTCAGCAGGCCCAGCTGCGGGCCTGTATTGAGGATTCATGTACTTCATCGTCGGTCAGAGCGCGCAGGGCCCAGCGCTTGCGCAGGACCGCGCCGTGCGCCGCGTGGATCACCGTGTCTGGCCCGATCGGCTTCGTGAGGTAGTCGAACGCGCCGAGACGCACTGCTTCCTTCGCGGTCTCGACGCTCGGGTAGCCGGTGATCACCACAACTTCGCTCTCCGGCCAGCGCGTTTTGATCGTCTTCAGCATCGCGATTCCGTCAGCCCCGGGCATGCGCAGATCGAGCAGGACGACGTCGAAGCGCTCGCGTGTCAGTGCACGCAGGGCTTCTTCGCCGTCCACCACCGACGCCGTCCTACAATGCGCTCCGGCCAGAACCCGGCTGAAGCTGCGCCGCACGACTTCCTCGTCGTCGACGATAAGGATGTTTGGCATGTGGCTCACGTGACGCTCCGCGTCGTCCGTTAGGCCGCCGTGGGACGCTTGCGCGCCGAGCCAACCCCGCTCCACACCAAAGCGCCGATGCCGACGAAGGGCAGCGCTACCGCGTAGGCCAGTCCGATGAAGGGAGCGGCGAAGAACAGAACCACGTTACGCACCAGCTTCCAGACCACTAATCGGCTCGCCAGCAGCGCTTTCGCCGCCAGCCACGCGAGGATCGCGAGCCCGGCAAACGGCAGCACGACGATAAACGCCAGTCCGATGAAGGGTGCCGCTCCGAGCATAACTACAGTCCGGGCGGTTTCGTTGGCGCGACCTGCATACTCGGTTGCGCGGTCGAGACCGGCGAACCGATAACCCGTGACATTCGAAGTGAGAGTAGTGGTGCTCATGATGTTCTCCAGCTTGGTTTGCCCGCTTTGTGCTTCCGCCCTTGGCTGTGCAATACCCGTGCCTGCACCTTCTGTGTCAGTCGGAATCTCGGCGATTGCCTTTATTGCTCAAGTGGTTGTGGGCTTCCAGGGACCGTGCGAGAGTGCTCCGCGCCACTCCGAAAGATTCCCGGGATGTACATTTATTCTGTGCAGCCCGAGCGGCACACGCCGGAAACGTTCCGAATTTTCAATTAGATAGTCCGACGCGCCAGGTGCACTTTTTTCTGCGCGCTCGTGGCAAGCGCGACATGGCGTGCGGGCTGCTTGTCGCGTTCCTTGGTAGGCTAGCGGACCCAGGACGTGCTTTGGGGCGATCATGAACCTCCAAGCAGTGCTGCAGAAGACCGAGAAAGGTGTCGAGGAGATCAAGACGCACGGCAAGGGGCTGGAGCCGCGACTGCGCGCGCTTCTCATCGTCGTGAACGGCAAGACGACTGGCGCCGATTTGGTCAAGCAGTTCGAGCGGGTTGGCAACGTGCAACCGATGCTCGAGCGGCTGATTGCCGAGCAATTCGTGCGCGAGGTGCCGGCGGCGGCGAGCGTGGACTTCAATGAGATCCGCTTGCAGTTGTCGCATGCCCTCACGGATGCCACGGGCCCGGCGGGAGATGCGATCGCCCTTCAGCTAGAGGGATGCAAGTCGATGGATGCGCTGCGCGCTTTCGTCGAGAAGAGGCGCCCCTCGCTGGAAGGGGCACTCGGTCCGCGTATCGCTAAATTCTTTACCCTGGCGAAGTCGCTGCTCGAAAATGAATGACGCAAGCGGGAGTTTTGCCGAGCTTCTCCAGCACATGACTTCCGCTATCTGCGCGGGCGATGCCCGGGCCGCAGCGGAGTGTTTTACGCCTGACGGGGTCTATCACGACGGCTTTTACGGCGAATTCGCCGGCCGAGAGGCGATTGCAGACATGGTCACGGGGCTGTTTCACCGCGATGCGAGGGACTTCGAGTGGCAGGTGTCGGACGCCTGCAGCGATGGACGCGTCGGCTACGCGCGTTACCGCTTTGCCTATGTGTCGAAAATCGCGGGCAGCGAGGGACGAAGGGTCGGCTTCGCGGGCATCAGTTTCTGTGCCCTCGAAGGAGAGCATATCCACCGCTACAGCGAGATTTTCGAGCGCGCTCCGGTTCTGGCGCAGCTCGGCTTTGGCGACAAGCGGATTCTCAAGTCGGTCAGGCGCTGGGTGAAGTAGGTCGCGCTTGCCAGCCACCCTGATACTGTATATAAATACAGTATCAGGGTGGTCATGAAAACCTCGCTCGTCGATATTCTTTCGCAGCATTCCGTCTGGCGCGGCGGCGCACCCGCGCCGGGGCCGGGACGGACGGTGCCGACCGGTTTCGCCGCCCTGGACCGGGAGTTGCCCGGCGCCGGCTGGCCCAGCGGAGCGCTGACCGAGATTCTCGGCCAGCGCGAGGGCGTCGGCGAGCTGCAGCTGGTGTTGCCGGCGCTGGCAGCCCTCTCCGCGAGCGGGCGCCGTGTCGTCTGGCTCGCGCCACCGCATCTGCCCTACGCGCCGGCGCTCGCGGCGGCCGGGGTCAATCTCGAGCATCTCTCGGTCGTGCGCGCGCCGGGGCGGCGCGACGGCTTGTGGGCCGCTGAGCAGGTGCTGCGCGGAGGAGGCTGCCACGCGCTGCTGGCGTGGTTCCACGACATCCGGTACGCCGAGCTGCGGCGGCTTGCGGTGGCAGCAGAGGCCGGCCAGGGCGCGTTCGTGGCGCTGTTCCGCCCTGCGCAGGCGGCGCGCGAGGCATCGCCCGCCTGTTTGCGCCTTGCCTTGGAGCCTGGCCCGGAAGGGCTCGCGGTTCGCATTCTCAAGCGTCGCGGGGCCCTCGTCGCGAGGCCTCTTGGCATCAAGATCGAAAGACCTGTTCATGCTCTGGGTGGCACTTCGTTTTCCACGCCTTGCGCTCGAGGCCCTGTCGCGCGGCCGTGCCCTGCCTGAGCCGGAGCGCGCGCCACGGGCGGTCACCGACGCCGGTCGCGTGATCGCCTGCGACCTGCAGGCCGAAGCATTCGGCGTGCGACCGGGGATGGGGCTGACTGCGGCGTGGTCGTTCGCGCCGCAACTGTGCGTTTGGCCGTACAACCAGGCGTCCGAACACGCAGCGCTCGAAGGGATCGCGGCGTGGATGTGCCGATTCACGCCGCGTGTTTCGCTTCAGCCGCCACAAGGCATTCTGGCCGAGATAGAAGGCAGCCTGCGCCTCTTCAGGGGGGTGGCGGCACTGCTGGAGCGGATCCGCGCCGGGATCGATCAGATGGGCTTTACCGCGACGCCCGCCGTAGCGCCGACGGCACGGAGCGCATGGTGGTTCGCAAGCGCGGGTCGGGAAAGCTTGATCCTGGATCGTGCTGCACTTGAAACGGCGCTCGCGGCGCTGCCCGTCGCGGTGGCTTGCGACGGCCCTGATGCGCTCGGCTTGCTGCGCAATATCGGCATCACCACGATAGGCGAGTTGCGCAGCCTGCCGCGCGAGGGGGTTGCCCGGCGCTTCGGTCAGGCGTTGCTCGACGGACTGGAGCAGGCGCTGGGGGAGGCCCCAGAACCGCGCGATTTCTTCGCGCCGCCGCCGCGTTTCGCCGCGAAGCTCGAGCTGCCCGGGGAGGTTACGCGCGCAGAAGGGGTGCTTTTTGCCGCGCGGCGATTGCTCGTGCAGTTGGAGGGGTTGCTCGCCGCACGCCAGGCGGGCGTGCGGCGCTTCCTGCTGATCCTGCTGCACCGCGAGGTGCGCCCGAGCATTCTGGAGGTCGGGCTCGCCTCGCCGGGGCGCGAGACCGAGCGCTTCGTGCAGCTCCTGCGCGAACGTCTTTCCATGCACGCGCTTATCAAGCCGGTCGAGGCGATCCGGATCGAGGCGAAGGATTTCGTCCCACTGCATGGCCGTACGGTCGATCTGTTCGGTGGGTCGCAAAGCGAGAGCGAGAGTTGGGCGCGGCTCGTCGAGCGCTTGCGGGCGCGTCTTGGGGGAGGGGCGGTGCACGGTCTCGGCCTGCGCCCCGAGCACCGTCCAGAACGTGCCTGGCGGCCGCTTGCACCCGGAGAGCGGCCGCCGCCCGAAGAGGGTGGCACGGGAGCGCGGCCGCTATGGCTAGTCGAACCGCCGCGCAGGCTGAAGGAAAGCGGAGGCGTTCCACATGACGGTGGTCCGCTCGAGCTGTTGGCCGGTCCCGAGCGTATTGAATCGGGATGGTGGGACGGGGGTGAGATCGCGCGCGATTACTTCATCGCGCGCGCGCCGAGCGCTGCGCTTTTATGGGTATACCGCGAGCGCGGCACGGCCGGCGCATGGTACCTGCACGGCGTATTCGCCTAGGCCGATGCCACCCGATCTGCCTGCCTACGCAGAGCTGCATTGCCTGTCGAATTTCACGTTTCTGCGTGGCGCCTCGCATCCCGAGGAACTCGTCGAACGCGCGGCGGCACTCGGCTACAGCGCGCTTGCGCTCACCGACGAGTGTTCCTTTGCCGGGGTCGTTCGCGCGCATGTCGCGGCGAAGCGTTGCGGCCTGAAGCTCATCGTGGGCAGCGAAGTGGCGCTCAAGGAGGACATCAGGCTCGTCCTTCTTGCGGCCGATCGCCGTTCCTACGGCGCCATTGCCTCCGTCATCACGACCGGCCGCAGACGGGCAAAGAAGGGTAGCTATGCGCTTGCGCGCAGCGACCTCGATGCGCTCGCAGAAAGCGGTGCGCTCGTACTGTTGATCCCCGGTTCCGGGATTGATTACGGGGCGGCGCGCTGGATCGCGGCGCGCTTCCCGGGCAGCGCGTGGATCGCGGCCGAGCTGCACTGCGAGGGCCGCGACCGGGAACGGCTCGCGACGCTGCGTGAACTCGCCGCGGCCTCGGGGCTCACGCTCGTCGCTGCGGGAGATGTGCACATGCATTTGCGCTCGCGCCGCCGCTTGCAGGACCTGCTTACGGCGATCCGGATCGGCAGGCCTGTGGCGGAATGCGGACATGCGCTGCATTCGAATGCCGAGCGGCATTTGCGGCCTCGCATGCGTCTCGCGCAAATCTATCCGGACGCGCTGCTGGCCGAAACATTGACGATTGCGGGACGCTGCCGTTTTTCGCCCGACGAGCTGCGCTACGAATATCCGGAAGAGCTGACCCCTGCGGGCGAGACACCTACGGGCTGGCTGCGGCGGCTCGCCGAGCAAGGACTGTCCTGGCGGTTTCCTTCCGGCGTTCCGCAAAGAGTGTCGGAACTCGTCGAGCACGAGCTGAGGCTGATCGCGGAGCTGCGCTACGAGGCGTTCTTTCTCACGGTCTACGATCTAGTGAAATTCGCGCGCAGCCGCGGCATCCTGTGCCAAGGACGCGGCTCGGCGGCCAATTCGGCAGTGTGTTATGCACTCGGCATCACAGAGGTGGATCCGGGCAGGATGAGCATGCTGTTCGAGCGTTTCGTCTCCAAGGAGCGCGATGAGCCGCCCGACATCGACGTCGACTTCGAGCACCAGAGGCGCGAGGAGGTGATCCAGTACGTCTACGCCAAGTATGGACACGAACGGGCGGCGCTTGCCGCGACGGTCATCTGCTACCGGCCGCGCAGCGCGGTGCGCGACGTCGGCAAGGCGCTTGGATTCGCGCCCGAGCAGGTGGACCGGTTATCGCGAAGCCTTAGCTGGTGGGATGACCGTAGCAGACTCGCCGAGTGCGTGCGCGAGGCCGGCCTCGACCCGGCGAGCGCCACGATAAGCCGGTTTCTGGAGCTGGCAGATGCACTGGTAGGGTTTCCCCGTCACCTCTCGCAGCACGTCGGAGGCTTCGTCATTTCGCGCGGGCCGCTCGCCGAGCTGGTGCCCACCGAAAATGCGGCGATGCCTGAGCGCACGGTCATCCAATGGGACAAGGACGATCTCGAGGCGCTGGGTTTGCTCAAGGTTGACGTGCTCGCGCTAGGCATGCTGTCGGCGATCCGTCGGGCGCTGGAGCTTGCCGGCATGACAATGCAAGACGTGCCGGTGGAGGATCCCGCCGTATACGCCATGATCCAGCGCGCCGACACCGTGGGCGTCTTTCAGATCGAATCGCGTGCGCAAATGAGCATGCTGCCGCGCCTGAAGCCGCGGAATTTCTACGACCTGGTGATCGAGGTCGCGATTGTGCGCCCCGGACCGATTCAGGGCGGCATGGTGCATCCCTATTTGCGGCGCCGCCAGGGCCTGGAGCCGGTGACCTATCCGAGCGAAGCGGTGAAAGCAGTGCTGGATCGCACGCTCGGAGTGCCGATTTTCCAGGAGCAGGTCATGCAGTTGGCGATGGTGGCGGCCGGATTTTCTCCCGGGGAAGCGGATCAGCTGCGTCGTTCCATGGCGGCCTGGCGCCGCAAGGGCGGGCTCGAGCACTTCGAGGCGCGCCTGGTGCGCGGGATGCTCGAGCGCGGCTACACGCGCGAGTTTGCCGAGGCCATTTACCGGCAGATTCTCGGTTTCGGCGAATACGGTTTCCCGGAATCGCACTCGGCGAGCTTTGCATTGCTGGTCTACGTCTCAGCTTGGCTCAAGTGCCACAAGCCGGCTGAATACTGCGCCGCATTGCTCAACAGTCAGCCCATGGGCTTCTACGCCCCCGCCCAACTGGTACGGGATGCCCAGAGACATGGCGTCGAGGTGAGACCGGTGGACGTTGCCGTAAGCGACTGGGATTGCACGCTGGAAAGGGGAGCGTTACGCCTCGGCCTGAGAATGGTAGGGGGGCTGTCCGAAGGCGGTGCACAAGGGATCGTGGCATCGCGCCCGTTCGAGTCGATGGAGGATCTTTCGCGCCGGGCCGCGCTCGATCGGCGCGATCTCGGATACCTGGCCGCGGCCGGTGCGCTTGCTTCACTTGCCGGGCATCGCCGGCTGGCCTATTGGCATGCGGCAGGGGTGGAGCATACGCGTGGAATACTGCGCGCCGCGCCGGTGCGGGAGGCGACCGTGGAGTTCACCGCGCCGGGAGAAGGCGAGGAGATCGTCGCCGATTATGCGAGCCTCGGGTTGACGCTCGGAAGGCATCCCCTCGCGCTGCTGCGCGGTCGCCTCGGCCGCCTCGGGATGCTTACCGCCGGGCAGTTGCATTCGCTGCCCAACGGGCGCGTTGCGCGTGCCGCCGGGCTGGTGACCTCCCGGCAGCGGCCCGATACGGCAAGCGGCGTCATTTTCGTCACCCTGGAGGACGAGACGGGCTGCGCCAACGTAATCGTCTGGCGCGACCTTGTCGAACGGCAGCGCCGGGAGCTTCTCGGCGCACGTCTGCTCGGCGTACAGGGGATGATCGAGCGCGACGGCGAGGTCGTGCATCTCGTGGCGCGGCGGCTGTTCGACTATGATTTATTGCTCGGCCGTCTTGCGGTACATTCGCGCGATTTTCACTGACGGTGCTACCATCGACCGCAACGGATGCCCGCCTACGCAGAGACCCTCTGCCTGATCGCTGCCCGACGCGGCTGCCGGCCCGCGCGCGGACCGACCGCGCTGGACGCGCTGTTCCGGCGCCTCGGATCATGCAGGCGCGCAGATGAGGCCATCGCCACGGAAGACCACATCTGGCATCTATGGATGTATCACCCTCATCGCTCGGCCGCACGGGTCCTCGACCTGGCCGCGAGCGATATCGCTGCACGCCGCTATGACATCGCCGAGACGCGCCTTTCCCTGCTCCTGCGCCATTTGCCCGATTTTCCCGAGGCGTGGCACAAGAGGGCGACTCTGTACTACCTCCTCGGCCGCGACGACTGCTGCGTGGACGATCTGCGCCGAACGCTCGAACTCGAGCCGCGCCATTTCGGAGCGCTGTGCAGTTTCGCCGAGATTCTCCTGGGTGAAGGTGAGCGCGAGTCAGCCCGCTTTGCGTTTTCAGTTGCTCTTTCGCTGCACCCCTACCTTGCCAGGGCCCGCCAAGCGATCGAATCGCTCACGCCGGACCAGCCTTCGTCCTGAAGCTAACCCACTGACAGGAATTGACAATCTGCCGAATAAGCCATCTTTGAAACGCCTATAATCGGCTCCAAAAGCGGCAAGAAGGAAGATCCCACCCCGATCAATTTGATTCGAGCAAAACGATACCCAAGGCAAAGAATGACAGACAGCGCTTACATAGTGGTCGTCGAAAAGGATCTCGAGGATCTCGTTCCGGTATTTATGAATAACCGGAAAAAAGAGATTGAAACGCTACGCGCCGCATTGGCAGCCTTGGATTTCGAGCAGCTGCGTCAGCTCGGCCACCGCATGAAAGGGGTGGGGAATTCATACGGTTTTGGCAAGGTCTCGGAGCTCGGCAGTGGTATCGAGGACCGCGCGCGCAGTGAAGACCGCGCTGCATTGGATGCACTCATTGTCGACTATGCGGATTATCTGGCGCGCGTGAAAGTAGTCTATGAGTGAGCCACTTGCCGCAGAGCCCAATACGGTCGGCATGCGCGGTAATTGGGCGCCGACAGCTGTCCTCTCAGTAGCGGGCGCACGGTCGGAACGGTGATGCGAATACTCATCATCGACGACGATGAGGATCTGAGGAACCTTCTCGCTCACTACATCAAGCAGGAATGGCCGCAAGCCGAAGTGGAGGAGTTCGATCCGCTCGTCCGCGACATGCCGGACGAGCGATTCCCGCTCGGCGAATACGATCTGATGATTCTCGACTACATGCTCGGGCGAGGAGACGGGCTCGAGTGGTTGCACGCGTTCAAAAAACGCGTCGAGTGTCCGCCCGTGCTGTTTCTAACCGGTGCGGGCAACGAGATCATAGCGGTCCGGGCGATGAAGGCCGGCGCCAGCGACTACCAGCGCAAGCAGGAGCTCACCCGCGAACGCCTGATCACCTCCATTCGGGACCTTACCCATGATGCTGCTGCAACGACCCTTTCGCCAGAGCTCGCGGCTCGCATGGAAGGGCACATGCTCGGGGAGCGTGTCCGCATCTCGGGTTTCCGCATTCTCCGGCTCATCGGAGAAGGAGGCATGTCGCGGGTATATCTCGCCTCCAGGGACAGGGACGACGAGCCGCTGGTCGTGAAGATTCTCAGGAGCGAGGCTACCGCGGACAAGAACGCACTCGCACGCTTCATGGAGGAATACGCGCTGGTAGAGCGGATCAAGAGCCGCCATGTCGCCCGCATTTATGGTCATGGAGTGTCCGAGGGACACGCCTATCTCGTCATGGAATTTTTCGACGGCGGAGATCTCAACAAGCGGCTTGGCGGGAGAGCAAGCGTCCCGCAAGAGGCGCTACGAATCTTCCGGGAACTGATGTTCGCTTTGGGAGACATCCACGAATGCGGCATATTGCATCGGGATCTCAAGCCGCAAAATCTGATGTTTCGCTCCGATGGTAGCCTTGCAATCGTCGATTTTGGCATCGCCAAGCATGTCGATTCAATTGACCGTACTGGCTATGGCGAGATCGTCGGCACGCCCCGCTACATGAGTCCGGAGCAGGTGCGGGGGATGGCGCTGGATCTGCGCACTGATATCTATAGTTCAGGGGTGCTCCTATACCAGATGTTATCGGGAAAGCACCTGTTCGACGGGGAATCAGCGGTCGAAGTGGCATTGCAGCACCTGAACAAACCTCCGCCTGCGCTGGAAGAGAACTTGTCGCAGTACCAGCGCTTGCTGGACAAGCTGCTCGAAAAGGATCGTGACGCGCGATTCAGGAACGCAGACGAAGTGATAGGCTTTTTGGCGCGGAAGTACCAGCAGTTCTGATTTGTGGAGAGCGCAATCGCATGATGAAAAAAGTATCCATCGACGAGCTTCGGTTCGGCATGTATGTCAGCCAACTCGATCGCCCGTGGACGGACACACCTTTCATGTTCCAGGGCTTTCTCCTCAAGACACCGGAGCAGATGGATGTGCTGCGGCGATTTTGCAAGTACGTTTTCGTCGATACAGAGCGCGTGGCAGATCCCATAGAGGCGCGTACAGCTGGCGCTTTGCCGGCGACGCCTGTCCCAAAAAAATTGGCCGGAACCGGGCGAGTGAGGTACGTAGAGAGCGCGACCGTCGAAAACGAATTCGAGCCCGCAAAGGGGGCTTACGAAGCTTCAGAGGAGGTGGTCTATTCGGCCATCGAGGCGGTCCGGGAAGGTGCGACCCTCGATGTTGCGCAGGCCACGACAGCCGCACGGAGTATGTCCGAAAGCATTAAGCGCAATCCCGACGCGCTTGTGCTCCTCTCAACGCTCAGAGATAGAGAGGATCTTATCGACAAGGCATTGCAGGTTTCCGTTTACATGATTGCATTTGCCCGCTTTCTCGAAATGTCGGAAGAGGACCTGGAGATGGCGGGGCTGGTGGGCCTCCTGCTCGATGTGGGAAAGTTGAAGATCCCCAACGAGGTGCTGGGCAAGCGGGAACGGCTTACGCCCGAGGAATTTGTGTTGGTGCGTTCGCATGTGACGCGCTCGGTGGAAATTCTCGAAGCAACGCCGGGGATCTCACCGGCGGTTGTGCAGGCGGTGGCGACGCATCACGAGCGATACGACGGTTCAGGCTACCCTAACGGTTTGCGCGGCGAGGATCTCGGTCTGATTGCGGCGATATCCGGCCTAGTCGATACCTTCGTCGGACTTACTTCCCATCGGCCCTATGCCGCGCCAGTCGCGCCGTCGAACGCGCTCAATATGCTACACAAGTGGCGGGGCAGTGCTTTCCATCCGCTCCTAGTGGAGCAATTTATCCGCTGCATAGGAATCTTTCCAGTTGGCGCGGTGGTGGAATTGAATTCAGGAGAGGTCGGTGTGGTCATCGCACAGAACCTTGAAAAGCGGCTTCAGCCGCGAATCATGGTTGTCCGCGATGCTGGAGGAAATCCGCTCAGACCTCAGAAGCTGCTCGATCTATCGAAGTCGCCCAAGGTAAACCCGGATGAATCCTACCGAATCAGGCGTACGCTTGAGTTCGGAAAGGCGAGCATCAGCCGCAGCGACCTATTTCTATAGGTGCGTCGCCGAGCGGATCCGCTAGCGCAAGGTGTTCCAGAGCGCGCGCAGCTGATCGGGCAGGTCTTTCGGAGCAAACGGTTTCGAGATCGTGCCAAGCGCGCCGAGCGATCGCAGTTCCGCCAGTTCGGCGGGATTCGCCTTCGCGGTAATAAATACTACCGGCAGATCCTTTGTCCGCGGATCTTCTCTGAGTTTGCGAAACAGCGTCGGCCCGTCCATGCCGGGCATCATCCAGTCGAGCATGACCAGATCGGGCTTGAAGCCGATAATCGCGTCGATTGCGAGCATCGGATCTCCGACGATCTCGACCGTCATCTTGCCGACGCGCTCGAGCGACATACGGACGATCCGCTGTATGTCCTCATCGTCCTCGACATAGCAGACGCGCTCGAGGGGTTTGGCCGTCATTGAAGAGCTCCTTGTTGCGGCATATTGGCGCCAGCATTCTCATTGAGCGCGGGCAACTCGAAATAGAAAGTCGTGCCCCCGCCGGGGCGGTCCTCAAAACCGATACTGCCATGCATCAGCTCAATCAGCCGCCTGCAGATCGCCAAGCCAAGCCCCGTTCCGCCCTTCTGGCGCGTGGCGGTGGAGTCCGCCTGGGCGAAACGGCTGAAAATCCGTCCGCGAAATGCTTCTGGAATGCCGGGGCCGCGGTCGTGTACGCCGACTCGAACCAGAGCGCCCTTCAACTCCAGGGTGATGTCGACAGTGCCGCCCTCGGGAGAGAACTTGGCCGCATTGGAGAGTAGATTCGTCGCCACTTGCACGAGCCGCTTCGGGTCTGCCTCGACCTTGGTCGGCGCCAGCTGCTCCGCCAATGCAAGGCGCACGTTATAGCGGTCCGCAAAACTTTTGTTCAGCACCAGCGTGTCGCGCAGCAGCGAATCGAGGGAAACGACTTGGGGCGAAAGCTCGAACTTTCCCGATTCGATCTTTTCGATATCCAGCAAATCGTTGATCAGATCGAGCAGCCGCTGCCCGTTACGCTCGGCGATCATCGTCAAATCTGACATGTCCTTTTCCACATCCCCAAGCACACCAGAATTGATCAACTGCAGTGAGCCAATGATCGACGTAAGCGGGGTGCGCAATTCGTGGCTAAGGGTGGAAGTGAACTCCTTCTTCAGGCGCTCGGCCTCGAGTTCCTGCGTGATATCCCTTCCTTGCGCGATGATCGAGATCACATCGCCGTCGTCGTTGACCAACGGTGTAAAACTGAACTCGCACATGATCTCAAGGCCGTCGCGGCGTATGCAGCGAAGCCTGTCGAGGGTGGCCGGTCTGACTCCGGATACGAAGTCGCGCCACCAGGAATCATTTACACCGAACTCATCGACCGGGAATAGCATCTGGAGCCCGTTTCTTCCGATGAGCTCGCCGATTGCATAGCCAAACAGATTCTCGGCGGCCGGATTCATTTCGAGCACCGTCGCGTTCGCATCGAACTCCAGGACCGCGATCGGTGCACGTTCGGCAAACAGCGTGAGCTTCCGGCCCGATGCCTCGACTTCACGGCGCGCGTTCAGCAGCTCCTGCAGCTGCTCCTCGATCTGCGCGTTCATCGCGTCCTGCTCTCGCGCGATGCGTGTGTAGTCTTCCTTGGCCCTGAACCCCGAGGAGAAGACTCTGTCGAGGCGGTATGCGACCGCGATGTTCGCGACGTAGAACACGGGTACCAGCATGGCCAGCTCGGCGAACAGGCGATTGCCGAATGCGGCCAATACGTAAATGAAGGGAACCATGATGCCCGCGGCGTAAAGGGCGTACGTCCACCACACCGAGGAAAAAACCGCGATGCCGCCCGAGATGAGGCCGGCGAGAATGAATGCGAGAAATACTTGCTGGTCGTCGGTATGCGACGGGAAGAACACCGCACCGGCGATGCCCCAGTTCACCCCCGCCGCCAGGGCGCCGATGGCCATCCAGCGCAGCCATTTCTCCTCGTCATGGTCCGTACGCTGAAGATAGCCTCGGTACAATCCATAGCGCGCTGCGGCGATGGCAATCGTAATTAGCCACCACATGATCGTTACATCGCGATAGCGGGGAGCCCACAGCTCTACGCTGATGATTACGCCGACGAGCAGCGTGAGCAGGATGCCGAGAATGGATTGCCGATAGAGGTGGGCAACCCGATCGGCGAATACCCGACGCTCAGGATTCGCGGCGGGTTCTAGGTCCGCGCCAGTGGCGAATTCACGCGAGTAGACAGTCGTTGGGGCGGCTTGTGTGCTCATTCTTGGGCATCATGGCGCACCTTGATTATAGCCGCCTAACCTGAGGGCGGACGAAGAAAATCAATGCACTACAGACTTTTACCGTTTCGGATCACGCCTACAGCGACGCCTTCGATCGTCATGGAGTCACGGCGCAGGTCGAGCTCGATTGGCTCGAATTCCGGATTCTCGGGCAAGAGTTGCACCGAGTGGCCGCGCCGCCGTAGCCGTTTGACCGTTACCTCGTCCGCGAGCCGCGCGACCACGATCTGGCCGCTGCGCGCGTCGTGGCCGCGGTGCACTGCGAGCAGGTCCCCTTCGAGTATGCCGGCGTCGCGCATCGACATCCCGCGTACCCGAAGCAGGTAGTCTGCGCGCGGAGTGAACAGATTGGGATCGATCTGGAAACGCCCCTGGAGGTGTTCCTCGGCCAGCATGGGGCTGCCGGCGGCGACGCGCCCGACGACGGGCAGTTCCATCAGCCTGCCGTGGCGCGGCCCCATCTTGTCGCGAACCCGGATGCCGCGCGAAGCGCCGGACGAAATGTCTATCACGCCCTTGCGGGCAAGGGCGCGCAGGTGCTGCTCGGCGGCGTTGGCCGAGCGAAAGCCCATGGTGCGGGCAATCTCGGCGCGCGTCGGCGGGAATCCGGAGGCCTCGGTCAGATCGCGTATCAGCTGCAGAATCTCTGCCTGCCGCTCTGTGAGTTCTTCCATAGGCGACGGTACTGTCTCTCCATTCAGCACTGAGATTATATACAGTACCTGCCGGGATGCAAGCCCGTTCGACGATTTTGGCGAGTTACAATTCCGTCCCCGCGCCCCGGAACCGACTCCGTGATCATCCAGTCGCTGCTCGACACCGACCTGTACAAGTTCACCATGATGCAGGTCGTGCTGCATCATTTTCCCGGCGCGCAGGTTGAGTACAAATTCAAGTGCCGCACCGAGGGAGTCGATCTGGCACGCTTCGTCGAGGAGATCCGGGCCGAGATCGACCAGCTGTGCACCCTTCGTTTCCGCGAAGACGAGCTGGCTTACCTTCGTGGCATGCGGTTCCTGAAATCCGACTTCGTCGATTTTCTGGGGCTTTTCCAGTTCAATCGCCGGTTCATTACCATCGAGCCGCTCGGCGATCCTGCGGGCGAGCTGGACATCACGATTCACGGCCCCTGGCTGCATGTGATCCTGTTCGAGATTCCAGTCCTGGCGATCATTTCGGAGGTCTACTTCCGCCGCACACAGCCGACAATCGATCTGGCCGAGGGCCGAAGCCGCCTGCAGTCGAAGATCGATCTGGTGCGCACGGTGGACCCTGCGCTGGAATTCAAGATCTCGGACTTCGGCACGCGCAGGCGGTTCTCGGCGCAATGGCATGAGGAAGCTTTGCGGACGCTCAAGCGCGAGGTCCCGGAACACTTTGCCGGGACGTCCAACGTCTGGTTCTCGATGCGCAACGATATGACTCCGCTCGGCACTTTCGGACACGAGTACATGCAAGCCTGCCAGGCGCTCGGGCCGAGACTGCGCGACTCGCAAGTGTTTGCATTCGATACCTGGGCCAAGGAATACCGTGGCGACCTCGGGATCGCGCTTTCCGATACGTACGGGCTGGATGCATTCCTGCGCGATTTCGACATGTATTTCTGCAAGCTGTTCGACGGTGCCCGGCACGACTCGGGGGATCCGTTCGAGTGGGGCGAGCGCCTGATTGCGCACTATCACAAGAACCGCGTGGACCCGCGTTCGAAGACCTTCATCTTCTCGGATCAATTGTCGTTTCCCCGTGCGATCGAGATTTCGCGTCACTTCCACGGCCGCGTGAGAACCGCCTTCGGCATCGGGACCAACCTCACCAACGATGTGGGGTGCGACGCGCTGAACATCGTCATCAAGATGACCGAGTGCAACGGTCAGCCGGTGGCAAAGGTCTCCGATTCACCTGGCAAAACCATGTGCAAAGACGAGGGCTACCTGGCGTATCTTCGTCAGGTGTTCGGCCTCGCGCCGCCGGTATCGCGATAGGCAAGCTCTGGAAGAATCTGCGCAACACCGACGCACTGCGATTGCAGTGCTCGCCACCTGCTTCGCGCTCAACATGTTCGGGCGCGGGATCAGCGACACCTATACGGTATTCCTGCTGCCGCTCGAGCGCGACCTCGGCTGGAGCCGCTCGCAGCTCACCAGCGTCTATTCCCTTTATCTTCTGGTAAGCGGGTTTGCAGCGCCGCTGGTGGGCATGGTCTTCGACCGACTCGGCCCGCGCTGGGTGTACGGCGCCGGTGCGGTCTTTCTCGGATCGGCTTTCTTCCTTTCCGGAGGAATCTCGCATCTGTGGCAGTTCTATCTGCTGATCGGAGTGTCGGTCGGCGTGGGCGTCGGCCTGACCGGTATGGTTCCGGCCTCGGGACTGCTGTCGCGCTGGTATCGGGCACGGCTGTCGACGGCAATCGGATTCGTGTTTTCGGCGGTCGGCGTCGGCGCGGTGACACTGGTGCCGCTCGCACAGTGGCTGGTGGACCGGTACGGCTGGCAATCCGCCTATCACGTGCTCGGTCTCGTGCTCATCGGCTTGGTTCCGGTGGTGATCTTCGTCGTGCCCTGGCACCGCTTCGCCGTGGGTCATCCGGCCCATCGCTCCGATGCCAAGGAGAAGTCGGCGACCGAGGGCTGGACCCTGCGCTCTGCGACCGGCACGCGCATCTACTGGGCGATGGCGCAGGCCTTCTTTTGCACCGCGGCGGGGATGTATACGATCATCGTGCAAACGGTCGCGTTCTTCATCGACGTCGGTTTCTCGCCGCTCACTGCGGCATCCGCGTTCGGATTCGTCGGCATGCTGTCCGTAATCAGCGTGACGAGCAGCGGCCTGCTGTCGGATCGCTTCGGCATGCGCCAGACCGTTTCGGCCAGCTTCGCCGGAACTGCGACCGGGATCGTCATCCTGATTGCGCTCGCCGGAGGCGCGTCGACCATGCTATTGACCGCCTACGTGATCGTGTTCGGGCTTTGCCAGGGCGTGCGCGGCCCGATCATCTCGTCGGTGTGCACCAGATATTTCGCCGGTCCCAGGGTCGCGACTATCTACGGCACCATCTTCGCGACCAATTCCCTCGGCGCCGCGTTCGGGTCGCTGATGGGCGGCGTGTTGCACGATCTTACGGGAGGCTACCGCGTCGGATTCGCCTTCGCGCTCTGCCTAATTGCGCTCGCGGCTGCGCCGTTCTGGACTGTCCCGGCGCTTCGCAACTTCCGCTAGGGCTTCAACAGTCCTGATTGGCGCGCCGCATGCTCGAGCGCCTCGCGGAAGGCGGGGTGCGCGATGGCGATCATGCGCCGCGTGCGCTCGGCGAGGGTCGCGCCGCGCAGGTCGGCGGAGCCGTGCTCGGTAACGAAGACGCCGGCTTCGCTGCGCGGCGTGGCGACTGGACCGGAAAGCTGCGCCACTACGCGGGTGCGCTTGCCGCCGACGCTGGAAGGCAGGACCACCAGGGATATCCCGCCCGGCGACTGGTTTGCCGCACGGACGAAATCGAGGGCGCCGCCGACCGCGCCGACGTAACTGCCGTTCGCGACCTCTGCGTTTACCTGGCCGGTGAGATCCACTTCCACCGCTGAATTTATGGCCACGAAGCGGGGAAGCTGCGCCAGGATGCGAGGATCGTGGGTGTGCTCGACCGAGCGCAGCCATATGGCGGGATTCTGTCGCGCGAATTCGAACAGCTTGGGCGAACCGAGGAGCAAGCCTCCGACGCTGCGCCCGGCGTCGATCGGTTTGCAGGAATTGGTGATCACTCCGCTGCGCATCAGATCCACCAGTGAGTCGCCCAATGCGCCGGAATGCACGCCGAGGTTGCGGCGGTCTGTCAGCCCCGCCACGACCGCGTCGGGGAGCGAGCCCAGCCCGGTTTCGAGCGTGGCGCCGTCCGGAATGTATGCGGCGGCATGCGCGGCAATGCGTCGCTCGATTTCGCCCGGCTCCGCGCTGGGAGGGCAGACTGGCGGACGGGATGTCCGTATGGCGAGCGAGAAGTCGTCGGCGTGCAGGATACGGTCGCAGTGGGTCCAGGGAACCTGGTCATTGATTTCCGCGATCACGACGCGCGCATTCCGGAGCGCGGGGACAAGGTATTCCGCGCCCAGGCCAAGGCTGTACTCGCCGCGCGAATTGGGCGGACTGACCTGGATCAGCGCGATGTCGGTGCGAATGAGCCGCTCATTCATCAACGCCGCCAATTGAGAGTAAGGGAAGGGACAGATCTCCAGCACGCCCGCGTCGGCCAACGCGCGGTTGCGCCCGGCTCCGCAGTAGGCGGAGAGCTTCAGATGGTCCGCATGCTCGCGGCGGACGATGCCGGAATAGCTGATCCCCATGAAAGCTTGCGCGCCGCTGAATGCGGCGCGTTGCGCCACCAACGCTTCCACCAGGGTCTGCGGCTCTGCGGTTGCCTGCCCCCAGATCACGCCGTCGCCGGGGCGTATGAATTTCGCCAGATCGATCTCGTCCGGTGAAGCGATGCGGCCCATCCGGCGATGCTAACATTGACGAGCCGAGCAACAGGAGGACGAGATGATCGACGCGAAGGCCCTCGATACTTTGTTCAGAACGGCCCGCACGCAAAACGGTTTCACCGACAAACCGGTATCCGACGAGCAACTGCGCCAAATCTACGACCTGGCGAAGTGGGGACCGACGACCCAGAACAGCCAGCCGATGCGGATCGTATTCGTGCGCAGCAAGGAAGCCAAGGACAGGCTCGCGCCCGCGCTCAGCGCCGGCAACCTGGACAAGACCATGAAGGCGCCGGCGACTGCGATCATCGCCTATGACTCCCGCTTCTATGAGCATCTGCCGCGTAACTTCCCGAACAATCCGACGGCGAAGAAGAACTACGAGGGAGAGGAGAAGAAGGTGCACGTCGAAAGGACGGCGCTTCGCAACAGTTCCCTGCAGGGAGCGTATTTCATTCTCGCGGCGCGGGCAATGGGTCTCGATTGCGGACCGATGTCCGGATTCGACAACGGCAAGGTCGATGCCGCGTTCTTTCCGGACGGACGGTTCAAGTCGAATTTCCTCATCAACCTTGGATACGGCGATCCGTCGAAGGTGTTTCCGCGCAACCCTCGTTTCGAGTTCGACGAAGCATGCAAGATCGCCTAGCACGCCCATCGATGTTTCCCGTCATCGACGCGAATGGAACGGCGCGCGAACGGGGGCGCATTCATGGCGAGCGCGCGAAGCCGCGCGTCGCGCGCTCGGTAGCCACCTATGCGCGACTGTTCGCGTACTGCGGCATCGACTGGCGCGAGGCACGCCTCCGCGGTAGCGCTTTCCGCGACGCGATCGGCGCGCTGGGCGGCGACCTGGTCGAGGAGATCGAGGGCATCGCCGAGGGCTCCGGACGGCAGGTGGAAGAGATCCTCGCGCTGAATGCGCGCACGGAGATCCTGCCGCCGACCTTCCCGGGCGACCCGCACCCGAACTGGCGCGAGATCGATGCCGGCAACCGGGCGAGCGGTGTGCCGGATTGGGGAGAGTGCACGGCGCTCGCCGTGCACCCGCGAGCGAGCGCGCCGGGCGGCACGCTGCTTGCGCAGAACTGGGACTGGCTGGGTTCGCAACGCGAGGCGCTCATTCTTCTTCGCGCCGGGCAGGCGGACGCGCCGGCCTATCTCACGCTGACGGAAGCGGGGATGTTGGCCAAGATCGGCTTCAACGAGCACGGCTTCGGCGTGTGCCTGAACATCCTGCGCTCGAGCGCCGACGGCGAGCGGGCCGGGACGCCGGTGCACCCGCTTCTGCGTGCCTTGCTCGGTTGCCGCGATGTCGACGAGGCGGTCGAGAAGGCGAGTGCGCTTTCTTTCGGGGCCTCGTCCAACGTGCTTTGCGCCGACGCGGCGGGTGACGCCGCGAACCTCGAGTTCTCCCCGGCAGGGCTGCAAGTGCTGCGCGGTGAGGGCGGAACCCTTTGCCACACCAACCACTTTCTGTCCGCCGCGGGCGAACGCGGCCAGAGCGTACTCGCGCCGAGCCTTTCGTCGGTGCCTCGGCTCGCGCGCGCCCGGGCGCTGATCGAGACCAGGGGCCGGATCGGCGTCGCCGAGCTGCAGCAGATCCTGCGCGACGAGAGCGACGGACTGATGTCGATCTGCCGCCGCCCGGACCCGTCGCTGCCGGAGGAGGCGCGCGTCGAGTCGGTCGCATCCGTAATCATGGAGCTCTCGGCCCGCCGGATGCACGTCGCCCCGGGCGTACCCTCGCTGGTCGACTATGAACCGGTGTCCCTGGCGGCGGCGGTGCCAGCCTAGCGATCGAGCTCCATGTCGTCGTAGGAGCGAGGGTCCGATATCGGCTCGATGTGACTGAACATTGAGGCGTTCGGCACGAGGGCCCCAATGCGGGCTTCGACCTCCTCGGCAATCTGGTGCGCGTGCTTGACGGTCCACTCGTCAGGTACAAGCAGATGGAAGGAGATGAACCGGCGCGTGCCGGCGTGGCGCGTGCGCACGGCGTGAAACGCTACCCCGTACCGCTTCGTGTACTCCTGCAGGATCTTGGAGACCTCTTCGCGCTCGGAGACCGGAATTGCCGCGTCGAGCAGACCGGCGACCGACCTTCTCATCAACCGCATCCCCGTCCACAGAATGTTGATCGCCACTGCCAGCGCGATCAGCGGGTCGAGCTGCAACCACCCGGTGAGCGCTACCAGCGCGACGGCCAGCAGAACCCCGGCGGAAGTCCAGACATCGGTCAGTAGATGCCGCGCGTCCGCCTCAAGCGTGATGCTGTGATATCGCGCGCCGGCTCTGAGCAGGACTCGGGCAGTCCAGAAATTAATCGCCGAAGCCAGTATTGAGATTGCGATGCCGAGCGCCGGCGTGTCGAGCGGCCGGGGCTCGACCAGACGAGGCAGCGCCGCATAGACGATGCCTGCTGCCGCGAGAACGATCATCGCGCCTTCGAACCCGCTTGCGAAATACTCGGCCTTCGAGCGCCCGTAGGGGTGCTCGCTGTCGGGCGGTGCCGCGGCAATGCGCAGCATCCACAGCGCGAGCAACGCGGCAACCAGGTTGACCACCGACTCGAGCGCGTCAGACAGCATGCCGACGGACCCGGTCACCAGCCAGGCCAGGGTCTTGAGGAGGATCGTTGCCAGCGCGGCGCTGACCGAAAGCCAGGCGTAGCGGGTCAGGGATCCGTCGTTGGCACCGGTAGTCATGGATGCAAAAGAGCCGGGATAGCCCCCGGGGAACTCATTATCGCAGAACGAAGCCGTGCGCCGGTTCGGCTCACACGGAGAGATAGCGATCTCTGATTTCGACGTCGCCTGCGAGCGCCTGCATGGTGCCCGCGTAGCGCAGATGGCCTCTCTCGACGATGAAGGCGCGGTCCGCCACTCGCTGCGCGAAGTAGAGACTTTGCTCGCACAAGAGCACCGTCAGACCTTCGCGCTTCAGCTCGAGCACGGTGCTTGCCAGTTGCTCCGCGATCAGCGGCGCCAGGCCCTCGGAAGGCTCGTCGAGGAGAATCGCCTTGGGGTTGCCCATCAGGGTGCGGGCAATCGTGAGCATCTGCTGTTCGCCGCCGGACATGCTCGCCCCCAGCCTGTCCTGCATGCGGCCGAGATTCGGGAACAGCTCGAACACTCGCTCTGGTGTCCAACGCAGGTCTTCCCCGCGCCGCGCCTGACGCCCGACTTCGAGGTTCTGCATCACGGTAAGGTCGGAGAAGATGCGGCGGTCTTCGGGGACGTAGCCTAGACCCAGGCGGGCGATCTGGTACGGCTCGAGGCGCTCGATCCGGCGGCCTGCGAGGCTGATTTCGCCGCTCGACGGAGGCACGAGCCCCATGATCGCCTTCAGGCAGGTGGACTTGCCCGCGCCGTTGCGCCCTAGCAGCACCGCTACCTCGCCTGCGCGCACGTCGAGCGCGAGATCGAACAGGACTTGCGCCTGGCCATAAGCGACGTTCAGCCGTTTGACTTCAAGCATCAGTAAAGCGTTCGCCCAGGTAGACCTCGCGCACCCGGGGATCGGCACGCACCTCCGCCGGGCGGCCTTGGGCGATCACTCTGCCTTGATGCAGCACCAGGATGCGTTCGGCGTGGTTGAATACGACGTCCATGTCGTGCTCGGTAAACAACACGGCAATGCCGTCGCTCCGCGCGAGGCTGCTGGTCAGCTGCATCAGCTCACCGCGTTCCTGGGGCGCCATTCCGGCCGTCGGTTCATCCATCAGCAGCAAGCGGGGGCGGTTGGCGAGGGCGATCGCCAGCTCGACGCGCTTCAGATCTCCGTAGGCGAGCACGGCGCAGGCCCGCGCGGCCTGGTCCAGGACCCCCACCCGCCGTAGCAGCGCATCGGCTTCCTCTGCATACGCCTTGGTCGCGAGCGACAGTAGCGAGCGCAGTCGGCGATGGTGCGACAACAGCGCCATCTGTACGTTCTCGCGCACCGTCATCGAGCCAAAAGTCGCGGTGATCTGGAACGTGCGGCCGACCCCAAGCCGCCAGATCTGGCGCGGCTTCAGGGCGGTGAGGTTGCGTCCCTCGAGCTCGATCGCGCCCGCGTCGGGGACGATTTGTCCGTTGAGCATGTTGAAGCAGGTCGTCTTCCCCGCGCCGTTGGGACCGATCATCGCCAGTCTCTCGCCAGCGCCGACTTCGAAGCTAACGTCGGCCACCGCCTGCACGCTTGCATAGGACTTCGAAAGGCGGGCGACTTTCAGGACGGGAGGGCTCACCGCGCACCTCCGGTGCGGGAAAAGCGCTCGCGCAGGAAGCCGGCGAGCCCCTGCGGGAATGCAAGCACGAGCGCGAGGATGATGAGTCCGATGACGGCGCGCCAGTACTCGACGTTGCGCGACACCGCGTCCTGCAGCCAGGTGAACAGCGCGGCGCCCCATACGGGCCCAGTGAGGGTCTGGACTCCGCCCAGCAGCACCATCACCAGCCCGTCGACCGAGCGCGGAACCGCGAGCGCATCCGGTGAAATCGAGCCTTTGGAAAACACGTACAGGGCGCCGGCGACACCCGCAAAGAGCCCTGCAATGACGAACGCGGCCCATTGCTGCCTACGCACGTCGATGCCGATGGCATCGGCGCGCAGCGGAGAATCGCGTCCGGCCCTCAGCGCGTAGCCGAAAGGCGAGTGGAGCATGCGCCACAGGAGCACGATGCAGCCCGCGCTCACGGCGAGCGCGAGGTAGTAGTACGCGGTTCTCGACGCCAGCCAGGCCGCGGGCCAGATGCCGATCAGGCCGTTCGAGCCGCCGGTGATCGAATCCCATTGGAACACGATCGACCAGCTGATCTGGGCGAACGCCAGGGTCAGCATCGCCATGTACACGCCGGACAGGCGGACGCAGAACCAGCCGAACAGCAGCGCGGCGAGGCCGCCCAGCAACGGCCCGAGGGCGAGCGAGAGCTCCATCGGCAGTTCGCCGCGAACGAGGAGCAGGCCGGCGCCGTAGGCGCCAAGGCCGAAGTAGGCGGCGTGGCCGAAGGACGGCATCCCGCCGGGTCCCATGATGAAATGAAGGCTGGCCGCGAACAGGGCGAAGACAAGGATGTCGGCGAGAAGAATGAGCGGGTATCCGGCAGTCAGCACGGGCAGCAGGGCGAGCAGCAGGCCCAGCCCGGCGAGCCCATAGAGCGCGAAACGAGACGGCAGCGCGAGCGGCTGCTCCTGCATGCCGGCACCGCGCGGCTGCGCTCGCAGGCGTCCGAGCAGGCCCAAGGGCCGCAGGACCAGCACCGCCGCCATGACGACGAATTCCACCACCAGAGTGAGCTTGGAGAACGAAATGACATGCCCCGAGATCGTCATGTCTCCAATGCCGATGCAGAAAGCCTTGATCTCGGCAATCAGCAAGGCGGCGAGAAACGCACCGGGAATCGACCCCAGTCCGCCGACTACCACAACGACGAAGGCGTCCGCGATGACCGACAGGTCGAGAAAGAGATTGGCCGGCTCGCGCGGTATCTGCAGCGCGCCGCCGGCGCCGGCGAGCAGGGCGCCGAGGGCGAACACCGCCGTAAACAGCCATTTCTGGTTGACGCCGAGCGCACCTGCCATCTCGCGGTCTTCGGTCGCGGCGCGCACGAGCGTTCCCCAGCGCGTGCGCGTCAGTATGAGGTGAAGTGCGGCGAGAACGAGGGGGCCCAGCACGATCAAGAAGAGGTCGTATTGGGGGAACTGGCGTCCGGCGATCGTGACGGCGCCGGCCAGGCCAGGGGCGCGGGGGCCCAATAGGTCCTCCGGGCCCCAGGCCCAGAGGGTGAAGTCCTGGATCACGAGCACGAGCGCGAAAGTGGCGAGCAGCTGCAGCAGCTCGGGGGAGGCATACAGGCGGCGCAGCAGCAGCACTTCGACCAGCACGCCCAGAAGCGCGACCACAACTGACGCGATCAGGACGCCGGCCCAGAACCCGGCAGCGCCGTGGCCGAATCGCTCGATCAGGCTGTACGCGATGTAAAGCCCCAGCATGTAGAGCGAACCGTGGGCGAAGTTAACGATCCGCGTAACGCCAAAGATGAGCGAAAGGCCCGCTGCCACCAGAAACAGGGAGCTGGCGCCCGCGAGGCCGTTCAGGAACTGGACGAGAACCGCGGAGGCCGTCATCAAAACAAACTCGCCGGGACGTGCCCGGCGAGTCTGATCCGATGGTTCGCAGGCATTACTGCCCGCGCAGTACCCTGGCTTCAGCCGGCGGCGGCAGGAACGAGGCGCCGTCGGCGTAATGCCAGTTCATCATCACCCCTTTGCCGTTCTTCTTCGCCAGCTGGCCGACGTAGGCGCCCATCGTCGACTGGTGGTCCACCGCACGGTAGACGATCGGGCCGAACGGGGTCTGGACATCGAGCCCCTCGAACGCCGCGATGAGAGCGTCGCTGTCCGTCGAGCGCGCCTTCTTCAGCGCGTCGGCGACGCTGTACATCGTCGAATAGCCGACCACCGAACCCATGCGGGGGTAATCGTGCCACCGCCTTTCGTAGGCGGCGAGAAACTTCTTGTGCGCCGGCGTCTTGATCTGGCGCCAGGGGTAGCCCGTGACCCACCAGCCCGCGGGCGTCTCGTCCTTCAGCGGATCGAGATATTCCGGCTCTCCGCCCAGCAGGTCGAAGACCGCGCGCCCCTTGAACAGGCCGCGCAGGTGACCTTCTCTCACGAATTTCTGAAGGTCGGCGGCGAACAACGCGCTGAAGATCGCGTCCGGTTTCGCGTCTTGCAGCGCCTGGACCACCGCGCCGGCCTCGATCTTGCCCAGGGGCGGCGCCTGTTCAGCGACGATCTGGATTCCCGGTTGCGCCGCGGTCATCAGCTTCTTGAACGAAGCGGCAGCCGATTGGCCGTATTCGTAGTTCGGATACACGAGCGCCCAGCGTTTCTTCTTCAGCTTGACGGCTTCGGGCACCAGCATCGCAACCTGCATGTAGGTGGACGGTCGCAGGCGGAAGGTGTAGCGGTTGCCATCGCCCCACACCAGCTTGTCGGTCAGGGGCTCGGCCGCGAGGAACAGGACCTTGCGCTGCTTGGCCAGGTTGGACACCGCGAGCCCGATGTTCGAAGCGAACTCGCCCATCAGCATGCAGACCTTGTCGCGCGAGATCAACTCGTCGGCGACGCGCACCGCCGCGCCGGGATTGCCTCCGTCGTCGCGGGAGACGACCTCCAGCTTGCGTCCGTCGATGCCACCGGCCGCGTTGATTTCTTCCAGCGCGAGCTGCCAGCCTTTCTTGTAGGGTTCGAGGAAGGCGGGAAACCGCTTGTAGCTGTTCAGCTCGCCGACCTTGATCGGTTGGGCGATGGCGTTGCTCCCGGCCGCCGTGGCGGCAACGAGCGCAAGCGCGAGCAACGCGCGCTTGATGTTCATATGCTTCTCCGGATGGCGGTGCAAAGAGGGAATCTTAGCGCAAGATGGCGTCGCGCCGGGGCCGCCGCTGCAGTTGCCGCAGGCAGCGATCGATCCATTGCGCGGTCAGCTTTTCCTGAACGCCGTTCTGGCGCAGTCGCTGGTCCAGAGCCGGGAAGTCCACCAGGTCCAGCGGCTGGTCTTGATTGAAGCAGGAAAAGACGTAGCTTCGGTCGCCAGTGACGGGATCCACGTGGGGTTGCAGGCATTGCGCGCACACCTCCTTCATCATGCATTGCATGGGGGAATTGATTGACCCTATGCCGAGGTGGGAAGCCTTGAGGTAGTCCTTGAGAACGTCGTGCCGCGCACGCGCCACCGCCGCCATCATGCGGTCCGAGCCGATTGCTACCAGGCGGTCGCAATCGTGAAATGAAATCGATTGCTTGCCCAGCTCACCGCGCGCATACGCGAGCATGGCCTCGACAATGTTGCCGACGAAGCTGTGGTCCTGCGGCCGGCCCGCCGTGAAACCGGGCGCCTCGTCGCAGCACCAGACGACGACGTCGGCCGCCTTCTCGATCTCTTCGATCTTGTAGCGGTCGGCGGCATGCTTGTAGCCGGCGAAGTAGAGCACCCTCGAGCCCGCCTCGCGCAGCGCCTGGCCGATCGAGAACAGCACCGCATTACCCAGGCCGCCGCCCGCCAGGACCACCGTTTCGTCCGACGGGATTTCGGTCGGAGTGCCGGTCGGGCCCATCAGGACCACGGGCTCGCCCGGGGCGAGGTCGGCGCACAGGTCGGACGATCCGCCCATCTCGAGGATGATGGTCGAAAGCAGCCCCTGCGCCTTGTCCACCCAGGCGCCGGTCAGGGCGAGCCCCTCCATCGCGAGCGTGGTGTCCTCCGTCCTGGGTGCAAGCGCCTCGAAATTCTGCAGCCGATAGAACTGGCCAGGCCGGAAGCGCCGCGCTGCCATCGGGGCGCGCACCACGACTTCGACGATGGTCGGCGTCAGCCGTCTGACCTCGTGCACGACCGGGCGGAGCTCGAGGTTCATCTGCGCGAGGAATGCGCCATCGTCGAGCCGGGAGGCCGCCGTCACGCGCGCCAGCATTGCGCTGACGATCGGGTAGCCCTGCTTGGCGCTCCCCATTGCCTTGACCACGTTGCCGAAGTACGACGGATGGAGGTCGCCGAAGTAGCTCACGAAGCGGCCATCGCGCGTGCGCCACATCAGGACGTTCGGATGCTGCGGCTTCGAGATGGCACGCTCGGGCTTGACCGGATTGCCGTCCGGGTCGCAGGCCTCGAAGTACTTGCCGTCGAGCTTGAAGTGCGACGGATCCTCCCGCCCGAGCACGGTGTTCGGCTGGGTTCCGGCGGCGACCAGCACCGAACGGGCGCACAACTCTACTTCGCTGCCTCCCTGCTGCGCGAAACGAACGGCGCAGGCATGACCGAATCGGTCGACCTCGATTCGTGACGGCGACAGGCCTTCGGCCAAGCTGATCCCTTCCTCGAGAGCCCTCTCGACCTCTTCGTGATTCAGCGTATAGGAAGGGGAGTCGACCAGCCGCCTGCGGTAAGCGATCGTGACTCCGCCCCAGGATTGCAGCAACTCGAGCAGCCCGGGCTCGCGCCCCTGCGCCTGTGCCGCGTCGCGCTCGACCCGGATCGCGCGCGCATGGGTCAGAAACTCGTCCGCGATGCCCGCTTCCTCCGGGTTCCAGCCGGCGCGAACCGCCGCCTCGCCGCGCTCGGCGCACAGGCGCTCGTAGCGCGAGAGGAATTTCTCCACCTGGACGACATAGTAGGCGAGCGACTCGGTCGCGGTGTCGATCGCGGTCAGACCGCCGCCGATGACCACCACGGGAAGGCGCACCTGGAGGTTGGCGATCGAGTCTCGTCGCGCGGCGCCGGTAAGCTGCAGCGCCATCAGGAAATCCGAAGCCGCCCGGACCCCGCGCGCGAGGCCGTTGGGGACATCGAGCAGAGTCGGGCGTCCCGCTCCCGCAGCGAGGACGATATGGTCGAACCCAAGCGCGAACGCGTCGTCGGCGCTCAGAGTGCCGCCGAAGCGCACGCCGCCGAACATGGCGAACTCGCGCCTGCGCTCGAGCAGCAAGCGAATGATCTTGAGGAAATTCTTGTCCCAGCGCACGGTGATTCCGTATTCGGCGACGCCGCCGAATCCCGCCATCTGACGCTCGTCGAGCGGCTCCTGCAACTCGGCGAGAGCGCGGATTGGACGGAACGGCTTGCGTGCCCCAAGGGCGTCGACGCCGGAAAGCGATGAGTCCAGTGGCTCGATCTTCAGGCCGTCGACGCCGACCACGGTATGGCCGTCGTTCATCAGATGGTGCGCAACCGTGAAACCGGCCGGCCCGAGGCCGACCACGAGCACCCGCTTGCCGCTCGCCGGCTTGGGAAATGGGCGGCGCAGATCGAGCGGGTTCCAGCGTGTCAGCAGCGAGTAGATTTCGAATCCCCAGGGCAACTCGAGGATGTCCTTCAAGGTGCGCGTTTCCGCCTGCGGAATGTCGACCGGGTCCTGCTTCTGGTAGATGCACGACTTCATGCAGTCGTTGCAGATCCTGTGGCCGGTGCCCGCGACCATCGCGTTGTCGACGATGATCATGGCGAGCGCCGCGAGCGACTGGCCGCGCGTTTTGACCAGATGGAACTCGGAGATCCTCTCTTCGAGCGGGCAGCCGGCAAGCGTGGCGCCGAACACCGTCTTCTTGAAGCCTTGCGCCGGAGCCTTCTCCTTCAGGCCTTTCGAGCACGAATCCTTGCCCTGCTCGTGACACCAGATGCAGTAATTCGCCTGGTCGAGCGCGCCGACAAGGTCCGTGCCGCGGTCGGTGAGCGCGAAGCCGTCGCGGCGGCGCAGGTCCTCGAACGGCAGGGTATGGCGCGGGAAGCCCTGCGAGGAGTCTGTGTGAACCGGTACCAGGCGCATGAAGTCGAGCTTCCTGGGTGCCTTGAACAGGACTCCGCCGCGATGTCTCGCCTTGCCCTGCGGGGTTACGACGGCCCAGGCCGCGTAGCGGGCAGCAAGCTCCAGCACCTCCGCGTTCACCGTCTCGTCCTTCTGCCACGCGGTGACATGGCGCGCGAAGGCGAGCTCGCTGAACGGTTCGCCGAACCTGGCGACGAGCTCCCGCTCGACGGCGGCACCGTCGACGCCCTGCGCTTCGTCGGCCTTCACCTTGTGCAGCGCGCGGCGCTGCACGAACAGCCGTTTCACCGAATACAGGGGCGCCAGTTCGTGGTGGCGCGCGGCAAGGGCCTGCGCTTCGGCCTCGATGCCGAACAGGCGGGCGAGGAAATCCTCGAGGTGCGGCGCGAGCGCGATAAGCAGGTCGGACTCGTCCTTTGCGGCCAGCCGCTCGGGCGCCTCGCGTGCAGCCGCGAGCCGGGCGCGAAGCGGCGCATCGGCCTCGCCGACGAAGGAGAGAAAGGCGGCGTCCAGCCCACGCAGCGACTCGCGGTCGTGCAGGCCGGCGAAGGTCTGGCCGAAGCCGAGGCTCAGCGGGGAGGGGTGCTTCGGAATGGCGCTCACGAAATTTGAACGGCTGTTCAAAAAACGAATTGTCCACGATTGGCGCCATGGCCTCAAGAATATTCCGTTATATGCTTGAAGCCGGTCACTATTCCTGCCTCTTACAAGGATGCTTTATGCAAATTAAGAACAGCGTGTTTCTCGTCACCGGCGGCGCGTCGGGCCTGGGGGCGGCCACCGCCCGGATGGCGGTCGAGGCCGGCGCCAGGGTCGTGCTCGCCGACATGCAGATCGAGGCGGGCGAGGCGCTCGCGAAGTCGCTCGGCGCGGGCGTTCGCTTCGTCCGCACCGATGTCGCCTCGGAAGCCGACGCCAAGGCCGCGGTCGAGCTTGCGCTGAGCACCTTCGAGGGCTTGCACGTGCTGATCAACTGCGCCGGCATCGCCATCGCCGAGAAAACGATCGGCAAGGAAGGGCCGCACCGGCTAGACAGCTTTGCGCGCGTCATAGGCGTGAACCTCGTTGGAACCTTCAATATGATCCGCGTCGCCGCGGACGCGATGGCCAAGGCGGGACCGAATGCGGCCGGCGAGCGCGGGGTGATCGTCAACACGGCGTCCGTGGCCGCGTTCGACGGTCAGATCGGGCAGGCCGCGTACTCGGCTTCGAAGGGCGGCGTGGTCGGCATGACCCTGCCGATCGCGCGCGATCTTGCGCGCAGCGGAATCCGCGTGTGCACGATCGCGCCCGGCATCTTCGAGACCCCGATGCTGATGGGGTTGCCGAAGGAAGCGCAGGACTCGCTCGGCAAGATGGTTCCGTTTCCTCCGCGCCTGGGGCGGCCGGCGGAATACGCGCAGCTGGTGAGGAGCATCGTGGAGAACGAGATGCTGAACGGCGAGGTGATCAGGCTCGACGGCGCGATCCGCATGGCGCCGAAGTGAAGATCTAGTCGGTCGACGGCGGCAGCGGTACGGCGCGCAGCTCTTTCCTGTACCGCTTGCCGCGCTCGATGTAACCGTTCGCGATCTCGATCAGGTTGTCCCGTTCCTCCTGCCGGAGCTTGCGCACGATCTTGCCGGGAGAGCCGAGCACCAGCACGCCGTCGGGAATTTCCTTTCCTTCCGGAATCAGCGTATTGGCGCCGATCAGGGAACCCTTGCCTATGCGTGCGCCGTTCATCACGACGCTGTTGATGCCGACTAGGGAGCCTTCACCCACAGTGCAGCCATGCAGCATCACCTTGTGGCCGATGGTGACCATCCTTTCCAGCGTCAGCGGAAAGCCGGGGTCGACGTGCAGCACGGAGCCGTCCTGCACGTTGCATCCTTCGCCGATGTGCACATGATCGTTTTCGGCGCGGATGACTACCTTGAACCAGACGCTGACGTCGTTGTCCAGCGAGATGGAGCCGACCAGCGTCGCATCGTGCGCGATGAAGCGACGCGCACCGCGAAATTCCGGTCTGCGGTCACCGATCGAGAAGATGGGCATCGTTCGTTCGTCGTTAGGGTGATTTCAGTGGCTATCATAGCGTGCACGGGCCGCGTGGAGATCGCGTGAAAGTGGTGGTGCTGGGTGCCGGCGTGGTCGGCGTGACGAGTGCGTGGTATCTCGCCGAGGCGGGACACGAGGTCACCGTTGTCGATCGCCAGGGGCAGGCAGCGATGGAGACCTCGTTCGCCAACGGCGGGCAGATCTCGGCAGGACACGCCGAGCCGTGGGCGTGTCCGGGCGTGCTGCCCAAGGTCTTCAAATGGCTCGGCCGCGAGGACGCGCCGCTGCTGTTGCGGCCGCGTCTCAGCGCCGCACAATGGGAATGGGGGCTGCGCTTTCTCTTCGAATGCCTGCCCGGCCGGCTGGAGCGCAACACGCAGGAACTCGCCGGGCTGGCGTTGTACAGCCGGGACTGCCTCGTTGCGCTTCGGCAGCGCACCGGCATCGAGTACCAGAGTCTGCAGCGCGGCATCCTCCATTTTTGCACCGACGAACGCGACTTCGAGGCGCTCGCGCGGCACGCGGAGGCGATGCGGCGGCTCGGCATCGTGCGAGAGTTGAAGTCAGGCGCGGAGTGCGCCGCGCTGGAGCCGGCGCTGGCGCACAGCTCGGTTCAAATCGCGGGCGGGGTGTACACACCGCAGGACGAATCGGGCGACGCGCACGAATTTACGCAGGAGCTGGCGCGCATGGCGCAGGCGCGGGGGGTGAGTTTCCGGTACGGGGCCTCGGTACGGGCGATCGAGGCCGCGGACGAGCGAGTCATCGGCATATCGCTGCGCGGCTCCGACGAGCGGATCGAGGGCGATGCCTACGTCGTGGCACTGGGCAGCTACAGTCCGTTGCTGTGCGCGCCGCTCGGGGTGCGCATGCCGGTCTACCCGCTGAAGGGCTATTCGATCACGATTGCCTTGACCCCGGAGCAGGCGGCCGCCGCGCCGAGCGTAAGCCTGACCGACGAAGCACACAAGATCGTGATATCGCGGCTCGGCAACCGGCTGCGAAGCGGCGGAACGGCCGAGCTCGGGGATTACGAAACGGAAGTTAATCCGGTTCGCTGCGAAGCGATACTTCAGCGGGTGCGGCAGTTGTTCCCGTTCCTCGCCCCCGAGGGAGAAGTCGAGCATTGGGCGGGTCTGAGGCCGGCGACGCCGAATAACGTCCCGCTGATCGGCGGTACGCGGCTGCGCAACCTTTATCTCAATACCGGCCACGGAACGCTCGGCTGGACGCTCGCCTGCGGTTCCGGGCGCGCACTGGCCGACCTCGTATCAGGGCGCCGTCCCGAGATCGGATTCAAGTTCCAGTAATATCGCGGCTTTCCGCGGCCTCCATGCGTCAGAGCGAGTCTCTGTTCTTCGATGATGTCCGCCGGCTGCGCTACCACGTGCGCCATTGGCCGGGGGACCCCGCGCGCCGCATCGTTCTGCTGCACGGCTGGATGGACGTGTCGGCTTCGTTCCAGTTCCTGGTCGACGCCATGTCGCCGGAATGGGACGTCTATGCCCCGGACTGGCGCGGTTACGGGCTGACCGACTGGGGCAAGTCGGACTGCTATTGGTTTCCGGACTATCTCGGCGACCTCGATGCGCTGCTCGAGCGGATTCAGCCCGATTTGTCGGTCGATCTCGTCGGCCACAGCCTGGGAGGCAATGTCGCGATGCTGTATGCCGGTGCTCGCCCCGCGCGGGTGGCGAAGCTCGTCAATCTCGAAGGCTTCGGCATGTCGGCCACGCGTCCGGAGCAGGCGCCGGGCCGGTACGCGCGCTGGCTTGAGGAGCTGCGCGTTCCGCCACGACTGCGCAGCTACGCAGATTTTGCTGAGCTCGCCGACCGGCTGCAGAAGAACAACTCGCGCCTTACGCGCGAGCGGGCGGAATTCTTGGCTCGGCACTGGGGCCGCGAGACGGACGGCAGCGTGATGCTGCGTGGCGATCCGGCGCACAAAATCGTCAATCCGATCCTGTACCGCTACGCGGAAGCGCGCGCGATCTGGCAGGAGGTCACCGCACCGGTGTTGTGGGTCGACGCCAGGGAGTCCGAGACCCTGAAGCGGATTGGAATCGGCGCTGAGCAATACGCCGAGCGCCGCTCCGCGATCGCAAACATCCGCTACGTCACCGTGTCCGAGGCAGGGCATATGCTTCACCACGACCAACCCGAGGCGCTCGCAAGCCTGATCGAGGATTTTCTGGTCATTCGAGCATGAACGTGGATCTGCACTGCCATTCGACCGCATCCGACGGCGCGCTGCGGCCGGGCGAAGTGGTGCGGTGCGCCGCCGCGCAAGGCGTCGAGCTGCTCGCACTGACGGACCATGACCAGCTGAGTGGGCTGGATGAGGCACGCGAGGCGGCGCACGAGGTGGGCATCGCGTTCGCCGACGGCGTCGAAATATCGGTCAGCTGGAGGGGCGTGACGGTGCACGTGGTCGGCCTGGGCGTGGATCCACGGCACCCGGGGTTGAATGCCGGGCTTGAGCGCGTGCGCTCGGGGCGCATCGAGCGGGCGCGTGAAATGGCTCGCCAGCTCGAGCACGCCGGGATCTCGGGCGGCTTCGAGGGAGCGATGGCGTTGACCGACAATCCGGCGATGGTGAGCAGAACCCACTTCGCGCGCTATCTCGCGCAGTGCGGGCGGGTGGCCGGCACCAAGGAAGCGTTTCGCCACTACCTGGTACCAGGCAAGCCGGGCTACGTGCCGCACCGCTGGGCGCAGCTCGAGGACGCATTGCGCTGGGTCATCGACGCTGGCGGACAAGCCGTGCTTGCGCACCCCGGGCGCTATGGGCTGTCTGCCGCCGCGATGGACAGTCTGCTGGGCGAGTTCAGCGCCGGCGGAGGCTGCGCCATCGAGGTCGTGACCGGCAGCCATTCGCCTGACCAGTACGCGCTCTTCGGGGCGCTCGCCATGGAGCACGGGTTGGCGGCGTCGCGCGGATCGGACTTTCATGGGCCGCAGGAAGGCGCGGAACTGGGCAGCCTGCCGGAACTGGATCGGCGCTTGAGCCCTGTCTGGGCGGGCTGGAGCGCCTGAGGCCGTGGCGCAGTATTTTCAGGTCTACGCCATCCACCCGCAGCCACGCCTGGTACGTCAGGCTGCCGAGATCCTGCGCCAAGGCGGCCTCATTGCGTACCCGACGGACTCCTGCTACGCCTTGGGCTGCCGGATCGGAGACGCGAAGGCGCTGGAGCGCCTGCGCCGGGTGCGCAGGGTGGACGAGCGACACCATCTCACGCTGATGTGCCGCGACCTGTCGGAAATCGCCGCTTATGCGATCGTCGACAACGCACAGTATCGGCTGTTGAAGGCGGCCACTCCAGGCTGCTATACGTTCATCCTGCGTGCGACCCGCGAGCTGCCGCGGCGGTTGCTGCACC
>Ga0210077_1000122_pt1 | contig 39534 bp, 36 predicted proteins | sample RushMan_CattailN_5_FD_185556 | JGI IMG/M metagenome (GOLD analysis project Ga0210077, IMG submission 185556) | Wetland microbial communities from San Francisco Bay, California, USA, that impact long-term carbon sequestration -... | ecosystem: Environmental > Aquatic > Marine > Wetlands ...
CAAACCGCACTACTTTGGTTGGATCGATAACGCCGGCTTCGGCCAGATCTTCATACGTTTCCGTCTCGGCGTTGAATCCGAAGGAGCCTTTTTCGTTCTTAACCCTTTCCACCACTACCGAACCCTCGTAGCCGGCATTGTTCGCAATCTGCCGCACCGGTTCCTCGAGTGCCCGCTTCACGATGTTCACACCAAAAACATCTTCGCCGACCACTTCGAGCTTTTCCAGTGCCGCAATACAGCGCAACAAAGCCACTCCGCCACCGGGGACAATACCTTCTTCAACCGCTGCTCGGGTCGCGTTCAAGGCATCCTCAACCCGGGCTTTCTTTTCTTTCATTTCCGTTTCGGTAGCTGCGCCAACTTGGATGACAGCCACTCCACCAACCAATTTAGCCAAGCGCTCCTGCAGCTTTTCTCGATCATAGTCGGAAGTGGTTTCATCAACCTGTGCACGGATTTGTTTTACCCGGCCTTCAATGGCTTCGCGGGGTCCGCCGCCATCCACAATAGTGGTGTTGTCTTTATCAACCTTGACGGTTTTGGCGGTGCCGAGATCATTTAACGTCACATTCTCAAGCTTTATGCCGAGATCTTCTGAAATGACCTGGCCTCCCGTAAGAATGGCTATATCTTGAAGCATCGCTTTACGTCGGTCGCCAAAGCCGGGGGCTTTAATCGCACAGACTTTCAACGTACCGCGCAGCTTGTTGACAACCAGGGTGGCCAGAGCCTCCCCCTCGACGTCTTCAGCAATGATCATAAGCGGCTTGCCCAGCTTTGCGATTTGTTCGAGGATCGGGAGCATGTCCTTCATGTTGCTGATTTTCTTTTCATTGAGCAACAGGTAGGGTTCCTCTAACGTGATATCCATGCGCTCGGGATCGGTAACAAAGTAGGGTGAAATGTAGCCGCGATCAAACTGCATGCCTTCGACCACCTCCAAAGTGGTATCCATGCTCTTGGCTTCCTCAACAGTAATGACACCTTCTTTTCCCACCTTATTCATTGCCTCGGCAATAATGTCGCCGATGGTTGCATCATTATTGGCGCTGATCGTGCCAACTTGAGCGATCTCCTTTTGATCTTTGGTAGGTTTGCTGAGTTGTTTGAGCTCCTCGACGGCGGCGGCTACGGCCTTTTCGATGCCGCGTTTGAGTGCCATGGGATTGTGCCCGGCCGCGACCAGTTTGGAACCTTCCCGATAAATAGCCTGAGCCAGAATGGTCGCTGTAGTAGTGCCATCACCGGCCACATCAGAAGTCTTGCTGGCCACTTCTTTGACCATCTGGGCGCCCATGTTCTGAAATCTATCTTCGAGATCGATCTCCTTTGCCACTGTAACCCCGTCCTTCGTTATGGTCGGAGCTCCCCAGGACTTCTCCAAGACTACATTTCGGCCTTTCGGTCCCAAAGTGACCTTGACCGCATTAGCCAGGGTATCGACACCCTTCATGATTTTCTCCCTGGCTTCGCCATAGTATTTTATTTCTTTTGCAGCCATAGAATTCATCCTCCCTTTTTGTCACGGTTTCGTTTTGTTACTGCACGATCGCCAGGATATCGTCTTCTCGCATGATCAGGTGTTCTTCGCCCTCGATCTTGATTTCGGTTCCAGCATACCTGCCAAATAGAACACGATCTCCTGCTTTTACAATCATCGGGCTGACAGTGCCGTTTTCCATTATCTTTCCGTTGCCGACTGCAATGACCTTCCCCTGCTGAGGTTTTTCCTTGGCGGTATCCGGGATGATGATCCCTCCTGCGGTTTTTTCTTCCTCGTCTACTCTTTTGATGATGACACGATCCTGTAAGGGCCTTAAGTTCATATTAAAGTTCCTCCTTCTTCGACATTGATTGGTTTGTTACAGCTAATTGCGCACTGGCTTCTCACCGGCTACTAGCACTCTATTTTGTTGAGTGCTAATGCTTCCATTTCAGTCGCTCATTTGCAAGCAAAAGTCAAATCAAAAAATCAGCTTAATCCCGTCCATTGAAGCAATTTTTCAAATTTCTCTCAGCTAAATTCAGTGATTTCATCGGTAACCCTGCGTCATGCCGGCGAAGTCCCGCCGTATAGGCGGCATCTTCGACCTGGCATCCAGTGGGTGGGGATTTCTGGATTCCTGCTGGCCGCTTAATCGCGCCTATAACTCGGCGGGACTGCGCGGACAAGCTTCGCAGAAATCTGGACAATACATAGCGGAGGTCTGCACAAAAATCTTTTATGGCCAGTACAACCGCTTAAATGTATAATGATTATGTAAATAACGAGCTCATAAATGAGATGCTAATTTTTTTCTGGAGATTCGAAATTGAAAACTTGGCTTTTGTTTTTGGTGAACTGCAATCGTCAGACAAATAGAGGCCGTAACTGGGAAATTACTCAATCTTTTCTGGCTCTTGCGCTGAAGAAAGTTTCAAAGGAAGAACTTGACACGGTAAGGAGTGCGTTTTTTTCGATGTAACCAATCCGACAAACTTGATATGCTTAGGCAGCTTTGTAGCTTAACTGATCTAAGAAAGCCGGAGAGTCAATCTATGCAGGAAATCGAGAAAGACCGGGTAGTTGTGGAATTTCAGCGCCGCAAAAAGACTATGTTGCAAAACTTTATATTTGCCATGATATTGATTGCTTTGGGGCTCACGGCTAAACAGTTTTCTGAAGAAATTCAAGGATTCTTGGGAATCGGTCGATCAGGATGGACAGCCGTTGCAATCGCCCAAATGATTGCCGGTGTTGTGATCGCCCTGAGAGGATTTCTTCAGTATCGATGTCCGGTATGTAATGAAATTGTTAGGGGTCATGATAAGTACTATCTGGGTACTGTCCTTAACCCATCTCGCTGTCCAAAATGCGGGGCGCGCCTGAGTTGATCTCAGGCATTATTTTTTAGTTAAACTAGTTCCCATCAGGAAACCTTGTAACGCAGGGTTTTAGCCCTGCACTGCGTATTCTGCTACATGCTTCCAGCATGTCTTCAGGAAAGCGGACTTGAGTCCGCTGGAGGTCAAATTTCCCCTAAAATCAGTTGAGTGGAGGGCAAACCATGCTGCGGAATAAATCTAGGATGTTGGCGATATTGTTAGGGGTAGCCGTCTGTGCTGCTTTACTTGGCCCTGGTGCGCGGGCATCACTTGCCGATGGTTCGGCCGATAAACCTCTGAACGCTCGCGAATGCAGTCCCGAAGGCCCAATCAATATTACTCTGCAATTAAAGAATGCCAACATTGAAGAAGGTATTCTGTTGCGTGTAATGTTTCAAAATAGCGGGCATGAAGCAATGTCCTTAAGTGTTTGTCCAAACATGCTGCTTTGCTGCGTAAAGGGATTGCATCCTCTTATCACCTGTGAGGACACGGGCATCGGGTTGTTGGATGTTTGCACAGTGTCAAGACCGACCAGTCACGAAGTCTACCTTCCTGTAGACTCCGCTTTTTCCTTCAATTTGAACATCCCTTCCAATCGTCTTCCGAGTGCATGCTCCGAGAAAGGCAGGGAAATTTCTGTATGCGTTTGTTATGAAATGGAAGACGGCTTGTCTGTACGTTCGAATGTTATTCGAGTTGCAATGAAATAAGCTAGCAAGGATAAATCTCGTCCATGATCTTTTTTCGAAAGTCCGAACCGGAAAATTCACTCGGCGGGGGCCAGGACCTTCTGGAACTTCGTGAATCGGTTGAAAGGGCCCAGTTGCCCGATAGCGTAAACACTCTTGCCTCGAAAGAATTGGAACGACTGGAGAAAACCGATCCGGCCGCGGCAGAATATTCCATCGGAATAAACTATATAGACTATCTCATTTCTCTCCCTTGGAACCAGTACACCGAAGACAACCTCGACCTCAAGCGAGCTGAATCCATCCTGGAGGCAGAACATTACGGGCTAAAGCACGTCAAAGAGCGTATCCTGGAATATCTGGCCGTACGGACTCTATGCAGCCTTCGTTCTTTTCAACTTCTGGTGGTGGACGATGAGGAAATAGCCAGAAACAACCTTGAGTATGCACTGCGTAAAGAAGGCTACCACGTTGATACCGCAGCCAACGGATTGGAAGCTTTGGATAAAATTAAGGAACATGAGTACGATCTGGTACTCACGGACCTTAAGATGGAAAAAATGGACGGCTTGCAGCTATTGGAATCCATCAAACCGATCTCTCCCCATACCGACATCGTCATGATCACAGGCTACGCTACCGTAAGCACGGCCGTGGATGCCTTGAAAAAAGGAGCCGCTCATTATCTCTCAAAGCCAATTCAACTGGATGAACTACGACAAACCGTCCGCCAGATCTTGGACAAAAAAAGACACACGCAAATGTCGCGGGGTCCGGTTCTCTGTTTTTCAGGTCCACCCGGTACCGGCAAAACATCCATTGGGCGGGCAATTGCGAAAGCGTTGGAGAGGAAATTCGTCAGGCTATCGCTGGCAGGCCTTCGCGACGAGGCAGAGCTTCGCGGCCACCGCAGAACTTATGTGGGCGCCATGCCTGGCAGAATAATCAATGAAATCAGGCGATTGGGCGTTAAAAATCCAGTTTTCATGCTGGATGAAATTGATAAAATCGGTCAGGACTTTCGCGGCGATCCAGCATCGGTGTTACTTGAAATTTTGGATCCAGAACAAAACAGCCACTTTGTTGACCATTATCTGGATGCGCCTTTTGATCTTTCTTCTGCCATGTTCATTGCCACTGCAAACGTGGTGGAAAATCTACCCGGCCCGCTGGTCGACCGGTTGGAGGTGATCCAGTTTCCAGGCTATACCGAAAAGGAAAAACTGAATATCGCTCGAAATTATCTCATCCCAAGACAGTTAAGAGAGCATGGTTTAAACAACCTGGAGCCACACTTTCGAGAAGAAGCAATCATTAAAATTATTCAAGATCATACGCTGGAGGCGGGACTGCGCAATTTGGAAAGGGAGTTGGCCACCATCTGTCGCAAATTAGCCAGAATCTGTCTAAAGAACGCGCCAACTCCAGGGACACTGGAGGTTGATGCTAATTTAGTTGAGAACCTGTTAGGCCCCAGAAAATACTCACACGAGGTGGCAAACGCCCAAAATCGGGTGGGCACGGCAACGGGGTTGGTCTGGACTGAATTCGGAGGGGAGATCATTTTTATTGAAGCCACCCGCATGAAAGGAAGCCAGCAGCTCATATTAACCGGGTCACTCGGCAAGGTCTTGCAGGAGTCTGCGCAAACGGCATTGAGCTGCATAAGAAGTCAGGCTGAAAAGTTCGATATTGATCCCGATTTTTTTGCTGGAACTGATATTCATATACATCTACCTGCCGGAGCAGTCCCCAAGGATGGTCCATCGGCCGGCCTGACCATTGCTATCGCACTCATATCCCTGCTTTTGGGCAGACCTGCAAAGAGAGATGTGGCGTTAACCGGAGAACTCACCCTGAGTGGACGAATTCTCCCTGTGAGCGGCATACGCGAAAAAATACTCGCCGCCCAGAGAGCGGGTATAAGTACTGTGATTTTCCCCAGTCGAAACGAAGTCGATGTGAGTAATCTGGAGGAAGCAATGAAGGAAGGGGTAGAAGTTGTTCTCGCCGACGATATCTTACAAGTCGTCGAACGGGTGCTTATGCCGAAAGAATAATGCCTGCCGGTTCAACCTTCATCTTCACCATCGTAGCGTTTTAATTTCCGCCACAATGAGACTCGATCGATTCCGAGTATCTCGGCGGCCTTGGTCTTGTTGTCACTTACCTGGTCAAGCACCCACATGATGTATTCCTTTTCGTTCTCTTCCAGAGTGACCAATCGCTGAGCTTGCTGCCTTTTCAACCGGACAAATTTTACTTGTTGAAGATCCATTGGCAAATGCCGCAGTTCTATGATCGATCCATCGGCAAGCGCTACGGCGCGCTCCATTATATTTTCAAGTTCACGAATATTTCCCGGAAACTCATAGCTCAAAAGAATTTCCATAACCTCATCAGAAATTTTATCTATCTTCTTCCCCTGTCTTTCGGAAAACTTATTCAGAAAATGGTAGCATAGTAAAGGAATATCATCTTTTCTTTCGGCTAGAGGTGGAACGTGCAAGCTGATGACGTTTAGACGGTAGTAAAGGTCTTGGCGAAATGAGCCTTGCTCTATTTCTTTTTTCAAATTCTTGTTGGTTGCGGCAATGATCCTGATGTCGATGGGGATTTCTTCTGTTCCTCCCACCCGCAGCATTGTTCTTTCTTGGACAACCCGCAATAGTTTCACCTGCATAGTAGTCGGCATCTCACCAACTTCGTCCAGAAAGATGGTGCCTCCTGAGGCAACCTCAAGAAGTCCTTTCTTGATACCGCGAGCGCCTGTAAACGCTTCTTTTTCGTGTCCAAAAAGTTCATTAGCTAGAAGCTCTTCACTGAAAGCTCCGCAATTGATAGCCAGGAAGCGTCTTTCGGCTCTGTTACTGAGGTAATGTATGCTCCTGGCAACCAACTCTTTGCCCGTTCCTGTCTCACCAGTAATCATGATGTTACAGTCGGTCGGGGCGATTTGAGCGATCGTTTTGGTTAGGCCGATCATTTTGGGACTTTTCCCGATCAGCAACGGCAAACCCTTCTGGCTTCGCACTTGCTGCCGAAGCTCTGCCACCTCGCGAAGCAACGATCTCTTTTCCAAAGCCTGGCGAACTAATATACGCACCTCATCAATCTTATAGGGTTTGGGAAGATAATGATAGGCGCCTTTCTGCATGGCTTCCACAGCGGAAGTAACTGTCGCATAACCGGTAATCATTATGATTTCAGTATCCGGGTAGAGTTTCTTGGTTCGCTCCAGTATTTGCATACCATCAACCTGTTGCATGCGAAGGTCCGTCATTACCAGGTCGAATTCTCTCTTCTTAAGTATAGCCAAAGCCGCAGCACCGCTTTCCTCGGCAACAACTTCATAACCTTCCTTGCGCAAAACATGCTCCAGGTTTTCCCGTGCAATCAATTCGTCATCTACTATCAGGATTTGAGCGGGCTTCATCAATCACGTTTCCCTTCATCAGCACTGGAACCGAGCGGCAATCGAATCACAAAGCGAGTCCCCTCGCCCTCCTTACTATCGACAGAAATAGACCCTTGATGTTTTTCAATAATACCATAAACCACGGACAGTCCCAAGCCGGTCCCAATCCCCACCTCCTTGGTAGTAAAGAAAGGATCGAATACCCGTCCGAGATCTTTCTCCGGTATACCGCACCCGGTGTCTTCCACCGTGATGACCCCCTCCTTGCTTTTCTGATCCTTAACGGCAGTGATGCGAATATGTCCGGGGGGGCCAATGGCCTGGATGGAGTTCATAAGAAAATTCAAGAATACTTGCTGCATTCGTTGTGGATCAATATACAGCATCAAATCAGCGGGTATTTCTTCTGCGACTTCGACACCAGGAGGAATTTGACTCGATATGAGTTTAATGGAACGTTCCACAACGCTCTTCAATGGGGTATGGACGAGCGCAAATTCCTTTACTCGAGAGAATTCCAAGAGCCCCCTGACAATATCACGAGCCCGATAAACTTCCTGCTCGACATTCGTCAACATTTTTCGCAAGAAACTCTTATCGGCATCGTCCAAATCCTCTAAGAGAATCTGACACGAAGTTGATATGTTATTGAGAGGATTGTTCAATTGATGCGCAATTCCCGAAGTAAGGATACCCAAAGACGAAAGCTTCTTGGCCTGAACCAACTGGTCTTGGCGTTTTTCGAGTTCCGCAACCATCACGTTAAAAGCATCGACCACCCTTTCGGTTTCGTCACGGGTGTCCTGCACCGGCAAAGGCTTAAAATTTCCTGTCGCAATACGTCGTGTTGTTTTTTCAATAACCCGAAGAGGGGTAAGGATCTTTTTGCCCACAATCACAACAAAAAACGCTCCGAATCCCAGGAAAATTAAAAGAGAAAACAACAACTGAGTTTTGAGAGTTCTAATTATTTTAAAGATCCTTTGTCGTTCGAACGCGACTAAGCGCTGAGAAAGTCCTACCAAGTCCTTGCCTCTCTCCCGCAACCGCTCTTCCAGCCCCGCCTCTGCCAAAGGAAGACCGTCATCCACGCGTTGATGGACCTGGTCCATTAATTCGCCATAGCTCGTGAGTTCATCCTTGATCGCTTTTAGCTGAGGGCCCCCCTGCAAGTCTTTAAATTCAGGGGCGATTTTCGTTAAAACCTCCAGTGCCTTTTGTATGTAGGCAAGGTTTTCCTGGAAATCCTGCGCTTGCCCATAAAGGAGATAGTTTTTTTCGTAACGGCGGATTTCAAGTATAATATTGCTCAAATCATCTGCAATTTCCACGAAGTGCTGCTTTCGCTCTATTTCTTTCAAATTGAGATACGAAATGCCTCCAATAAACCCGATGGCTAAGAGACAAGTCGTTAATCCAACAATTACCTTTTGACGGATGTTCAGATGGAGATGGGTCTTCCAATTTGGCATTTTCACTGCCTCCTTAATTTATGTCACAATTTGGATGGGATCATCTAGCCTCCCAAATCCATGTTTGCGCAGCGGCAACTCCGGATAAGCAGGCTCTGGCAAAAGCTCCCGGCCTTTCCGGATTGAGTAGCAGTTTACCTTACATCAAAAATGCTTTATATAACTGTTCAATTATAGACGCTGCTGACTGTGAGCACGCAAATCGGATTCGAGAAAGAACGGGCATTATGCATCGTAAAGTTTCAAATAAGCATACACAGTCCCCTAGAGACACCATTACTAGGTTCCTGAAACAGATACGGGCAAAAGATATTCTAGCCATAATCATTTTAGCATGGACTATTTACCCCACCCATCCGGCTGTGTCGGCTGAGACAAGAAAAGAAAAAATTGTCGCAGACGCTCGCAAATTGATTGACAAGGAAGCAGCCACTCCTTCCGACTTGCAGAAGGCGGCAACCCTCCTTGAGGGAATCCAGTCAAGGTTCCCAGATGATGTCAGGATGCCGGTTTACCTGGCAAAAGCCCACTACCTGATGGCTGACTCAGAACAAGACATTGATCAGGAATTCCCTTACTATGAGAAGGTTGGACTGTATGCAAGAAAAGCCATAGAGATCAACCCTAATCGAGCGGAAGGGCATTACTGGTACGGACTGTTTCTGCTGAAGAAGGCGCAAAAGGTTGGGGGGCTTCAAGCATTTTTTATCGTCAAAGATGGCATTCGGGAACTCCAAATTGTCCGAAATACCATGCCGGAATACGACCATGCCGGGGCGTCCAGGGTTTTGGGATTGCTTTACTGCAGAGCACCCGAATGGACTCCTTTCGGAAATATTAACAAGTGCATCCAACTTGCTGAAGAGTCTATCCGAATAGCTCCTGATCATCCTTTGAACCGTCTCTACCTTGCCAATGCGTACAAAAAGCGAGGAGACAAAGAGGCCGCCATTCAGGAATATCTGGCAATTCTTCCCAAGACCTCGATTTTGCCGACCGAAGAAAGAGGGGAGTATGTGCAAGAGATCATCAGCAAATTAAAATCGCTGAACCAACCTGAAAATCGAGATAAAACAAACTTACAGAATTAAATCCTGCATGGTTTTTATCAGTAATTGCTGATGACAAAAATTCTTGCCATAGTTCAGATCATCATCGTTTCATCGCTTATCATTTACAGTACGGTTCAGTTATTCATGGGAAATTTTGAGCAGGCCGTAGCCGCTTTCCCTTTGCTTCTTCTCTATTACGTCTTCGTCGTAGCTCGACAAAAGCGAAAGCATCACTGGGATGACGACGAAGACATCTAGAAGTTATGTACCCGGCAAGTCAGCTGAAGGAACTTCTCTTCTTTAAGATTCCCGCCTGGCAGGCCTGTTAGTGTAATAAACGCCGGCAATTACAAGTAATGCGCCAATCATGAGAGACCCGTCCAGTGCTTCCTTCAAAATCAGATGTGCAAGAAGAATTGCGCTGACCGGCACAATATTAATGAATACACCGGCCCGAGATGCACCAAATGCTCTTATTCCTTCATAGTACCAGAAAAAGCCGAGCGCCGATCCAAAGAAGCCAAGATACAGGACTCCAACCCAGACGACCAATGAATAATCGCCGAGATGCAGACATAGGCCTCGTGCGCAAGCCGGCGGAAAGAGGCATCCCGCCCCTATGATACAGGAGTATGTAACTGCCACCAATGGAGTTAGTCTAGTCATCGCAGACTTACCTATCAAAGAATACAGAACCCAACTCAACACACAGCCAAAGATATAAAGCTCCCCCCACCCCATACCTCCATCAAGCAATGCGAAAGGGTTCCCATGTGATATGACGACAACCGCGCCGCTCATCGATAGACAAATTCCAAAAATTTTCAAGCGATTGAGTCGCTCCTGCAATAGCCAACACGAAAATAGAGCTATGAAAGCGGGATTGGTGGCAATAATGAGAGAGGCGCGGCTGGCGGCAACGGTTTTAAGGCCTGAGAAGAAAAACACGTTGTAGGCAAAAACGCCGCTCAACCCGAGCAAGAGAACCAGCAACAGATCTTTCTTGTCAAGTAATGGGATCTTGCCGTATGAGTGCCATACAAACGCGGCCAAAAAGAGAGAAGCGATCATAAAACGCAAGAAGGCGGCAGAAAAAGGATCTATCTGGTTGGCGATGCTTCGACCGGCAACGAACGTTCCACCCCACAAGATCGCCGTCAATACCAACTTGGCATAGAGCCAAAGCCTCTGGGTCGAATTTTCAAACGATTTTTCAAAAGACGCTGCAACTTTCACTTGAACACCTTTTTGTTTTCGTAATCGCACATGAACGACTCCCGCACATGATTGTCAATTTTTAAACGTTCGCACGCAGAGAATTTACTGGAAAACACTTGGGATTGAAAGAAGAGGGATAAAACGAGAGATCAAAAAGGTTAAATCCTTAGGCGATTGGCGGCAGCTTCAAACGTCTCCTTTACTTTTCGAACTGCTGGCAGGCGGCAGTACTGAGGCTGTCTTAAGTTGTTTTGTGTATTTATAGTCCCTCAACGCATCTTCGTAGCACAGGGCTTTAGCCCTGCCGGCTCATGCAGAGTTAAAGCCTTGCGCTACCGCGTAAGTGGGACAAGGGAGCGTCAAAATCAAATATTGTGCCAAGGGTTAATGTAGGCTCTGGGGCGAGCTCTTTGAGCGGACCTCTTCTTGGCTGCGGCGGCCCTTTGCTCCGCTTGGTGCAATTCTGTCCTTATGCGCAGGGCAGACACAAGGTTTACTGCAAAGGCAGCGTGCAGAAAAATTGCAACTCCACCAATACTCAGAGCGGCATACCAATTCCCCATGGTAAAATAACCAATGAATGTACCCGCATTAAAAGCAGCCAGCAGATAGAAGGCAGCGAGCAGAATTCCGTAGACCAGTGTCTTGCCGATCTGCCTGTTGGCCTCTTCGGTTCTCTTAACAGTCATTTTTATCTCCTGTTCGTCCTGGTAGTTTATAAAAGGTTCTAATCCTCCCCAGCTCATCAACTCTATAAATGAACTCTTTAATTCGATGCCAGAATTATATTAACAAGAATTGTGCCAAATTCAGGAAGTGCATTGAACATGCTGAAAAACATAGCTTAAACAAACCCTAGGCGGTAATTGCAATTTGGAAATGTTGCACTATGCAACAAAGTGAGCCGGACCGGCATCCACAGACTTCCAAAATCGCCTCTTCAGATTCAGATTATCTATTATTAATCCATATGTTACCAGTTTATTTCCGGACATTGCATTATGAAACAACGGTTCAATTTGAGGTTAAGTATTGTCATTTTCATTGAGCTTGGAATAGAATACCTGCTGGTCTAGAACCCCTCAACTCAATGATATCAGTGAAGTGCAATGGTGAAAGCAAAGTCCAGGTTACGTTTTTTAGTGCTGGTCGCGCTTGTTGTCGGCTTGGTCGGTTTACCGGTTTACCTATTTGCCGCGCCGTTATCGACAAATCCAGTGCCCGTTATGAAACATTGGTGGGCCTGGCCGCTTGGACTTTTTGGTTGTTGTACACTGATGGGTGCCCTGTCCATATTCGGTGGCATAGGAGTAGGAATTCTCTTCCTCACTTTGCTTGCGGCCTTCAGTCCAATCCATATCGATTTCATTCGATTTATCGCCTTACTGCTGGCTTTGGTGAGTGCTCTCATTGCAGCACCCGGACTGCTCAGACGCGACCTGGCAGACTTGCATCTGGCTCTGCCTCCCGCACTTTGTTCGGCAACAGGAGCTCTTCTCGGCAGCTATGTGGGCTTTAAATTGTCCACCGAAACCCTTTACGTTGCACTTGGAGGCATTAGCATTCTGGTTGCCTTCTTTGTGCTTTTTTCAAGCAATGTGCGTCAGCCTTCCTCGGCTCCTCAGGATCGAATAAGTGTCCTTTTGGGAATGTCCGGCGTCTATCAGGAGCATAGGAACAAAGAGGCAATTGCCTGGGCTGCGCGGAAGACCTTGCCCGCCTTGGTTCTATTTTTTTTGGCGGGATGTCTGACCGGAATTTTCGGGCTCGACGCAGGATGGGCAAGCGTATCGTTATTCAACCTTGTGATGGGTATTCCGTTAAAAGTCGCTGTTGGGACGGGGAAATTCCTGTCATGCTTTGCCAATACCTCTGCAGGATGGGTCTATTTTAATCATGGATGTCTGATTCCTCTGATCGCTGTTCCTTCAGTCGCCGGACTTATTGTGGGATCTTTTCTAGCAATCGAGTTGCACGGTTTGATGCTCAACCGAATCAAATTGTTTCGCCTGCTTGCTTTTGTTCTGATAATCATTGCGGGAATTAAAATGATATTAAAAGGCCTCTTAGCTTAACTTCGGGCACGGATTCGATATGCCTACAAGAAATGCACTGACAGAACAAGACTGGACGAGAGCGAGAGTAAAATTTGCCAATGTACTTTTCTCCGGCAGTTGGTATTCTCTTATACTCCTTCTTATAACATTCGGTATTTATTTTTCGGGATCCGCTGAATATTATATTTCTCCCGACAAAATGCCTGCTTATTGGCAAATTTCTGCTAATGATTTCAACCAACTGGCAAATACACCACACAATTGGGGTTGGCTGGACCTGCTGGCATATGGTGATTACTGGGTATTCGCGCCTATAGCCATTTTACTCTGTCTGACGCCAATCTGCTCTTTTCTTATTATTCCGACAGTTCTGAAACATAAAGATTGGCTTTTTATGACTATCCTGCTTTTCTTGCTGTGCACAATCTGCCTTGCTGCATCGGGCCTGCTTTGATCGGGCTCAAAAGAGACCCAGAATCTTCCTTCACCTCAAAAACTCCAACTCGTTTCCCCGCTCACCTAACCTCTCCTCCCAATGTTGTTGAATTAAGTCTGACACCAGATGCAGGGCGGGCTCTCCGAGCACGCGATTAAAGGCTCGTTCGGAGAACGAGCCCTACAATTTGACGTTCGAGAGGGTTTATGGGTTTCCGGATGGATACTGACTCATCTTTTTACCAGCCTCAAAGTTGATGGGCCTAGCTTCTGTTTCAGAATGCATCACACCCACCACCAGTGTAAATGCACATGCCTTAAGCCGTTCAGACAATCAAGTTCACTTTCGGAAATGATGAGATAAGTCTGGCAATTCACCTTAGTTGCAGATTGCAACACGGGATTCACGTACGAAATTCGCCAATAATTAATTTATCTATTAAAAACATACTGATAGGCTAATATTTCGTTAATGGCATGTTTCTTGATATCTTAGAGAGGCACAACCGGCAGAACAATTTGCATAGGAGTCGTGATGAAACGCTGGAAAGAAAAACTGGAAAAAATAACGATGGCTTTGGCTTATGCGGAAGCGGGCGATTGGGAGACGGTAGGGGAACTTCTCAAAAAACGTCAACGCCCCTCAACCCCCAACAGAAAAGAAACCGGCAAACGTCCTGACAGACGTCCAAGAGTGCACACTTATCGTAGTTGAAGCATATTTCGTTTGACAACAGAACACTTAAAGGAGGATGTGCAATGCTGAGTAAATTAAAGAAAAGGCTGCAGACCAAAAGAAACGATTCCACTGAATCTGAAGTTGAGGTGGAAAAAAAGGCAACCATGGAAGACGGATATGATGCCAAGATGGAGGCCATGGCTTTGGCCGAAGCCGGAGCTCATGAACTGGCCCATGACACAATTGTGCTGGGACAGATGGAGCCGCCAAAAATTTTGGTGGTAGGCAACGAGGACACGTTTACCGAACCTGTGCTAAATTACACCATCGGGCTTGCGGAACGGCTTGGCTATGAAATAGTAGCTATGAACGTCAATACCGTGATGGGACATTCAGGAAAATTTCTCTCCCCATTCAGGAAACATCTCCGCGAAGAATTCGAAAAACGATCAGCCGAAGCCTTTAGTGTGCTGCAGGAAAAATTGAAAGACAAAGGCATCCGCTGCGAACACGTAATTAAGTATGGAGATTTCAGCAAGGCGGTGGAAGATCTGCATCATGAAATGAAACGAATTGAATTTGTTGTAACCGAACCGGAAGCCCATCCCGAGAGAAGCGAAACCGAGGTTACCATTCCGGTATTCAGCATGCAGCGATAAATTCTACCAGGATTTTTTACTAAAAAATTTAACAATGTGGTATAAGCCGGAGCCAGCAGCCTAAAGGCTGCACTCCATTGCCTTGGGAGTGCGGGCTGCAGGCCGCTGCAGACGGAAATTCCTATGTGATCAAGTTAATAGTATTTTGAGGAGGATTGATTAACGTGCCGGAACTTACCTCACAAATGATTCTGGTGATGGGTATCATTGCCTTCGCCATATTTTTATTTATTGCTGAATGGGTGCGTGTAGACGTTGTTGGAATCATCATGATGGTGATTCTGCCCATCCTTGGACTGGTCACGGGACAGGAGGCTTTCAGCGGGTTCGCAAGCAACGCCGTGATCTCAATCATTGCCGTGATCATCATCGGCGCGGGGCTGGATCGAACCGGAATCATCAACAAACTGGTAAAACCCATATTGAAAATAGCCGGAAATAGCGAAAAACGAATTACCATACTGATCTCTGTCACTGTCGCCTTCATTTCCAGTTTTATGCAAAACATAGGGGCTGCGGCTCTTTTTCTGCCGGCCCTGCAAAGAATCAGCAAAAAGAAATCCATACCACTATCTAATCTGCTAATGCCCATAGGGTTCGCGTGCATCCTCGGGGGAACAATTACTCTCGTCGGATGCAGTCCGTTGATCCTTCTGAACGACCTCTTGAAGCCGTTCAACCTGAAGCCTTTCGGATTATTCGATGTGACCCCGATAGGTCTTACACTGGTTGCCTCAGGCATTTTCTATTTTATAGTATTTGGTCGTTTCGTGCTTCCTCGTGCCTGTGAAGGAGGTGAAGAAGGGGTTTGCGTTCCAGATTGGCGACAGACCTACCAGCACCTTGGGGACGTTTTCGAAATGAAAACCGCCCAAGAAAGTCTACTCAACTTAAATCTGCGCAAAATAAGAGATCAGTATTTAGTACACGTGGTGGCAATCGCCCCGAATCCAACCGGCGTCATACAAATCGCCCCGGCCATGGACGATACTATTCCGCCAAACGCCGACGTCGCCGTTTACGGATTGCCCAGAAATGTTGAACTGCTGGCAAAAGAGTTCAGCATGCAGGTTAAGGACAAATTGGAGACTTTCGAAGAAAAACTGTCTCCCAGCTCGGCCGGAACGGTAGAGGCGGTTGTGGGACCGCGTTCTGAACTGGTTGGAAAAACGCTGCGCAAAATTCACCTGAAAGAGCTCTACCAGGTTAACACGCTTGGCATTCACCGCAATGATCGGCACGGTTCGCGGCTCTATTTCGCCGGTTTGAGCGACATTGTGTTGCAGGCCGGCGATACCGTCCTTCTACAGGGAACCTGGGAACACTTGCAGATACTTCACGAGAGCAATCTCTTAATATTCGTGACACCCCTCGATGTGGAGAAGATGCAACCCGAGAAAGCCTGGAAAGCAGTTGCATGTTTTGCGTTAGCCGTGGGTTTGGTCATTTTCGCCCACTTGAAGCTGTCCGTCTGCTTGATGGCAGGCGCACTTGGCATGATTTTGACCAACGTATTGACTGTTGACGAAGCTTACGAATCTGTCGATTGGCGGACCATTTTCCTGCTGGCCGGCCTGATTCCATTGGGAATAGCAACGGAAAAGACCGGCACCGCAGCCTACATCGCCCATTTTGTCCTGGGAATGATAGGGCAGGTTTCACCCATGGTGCTCTTCCTGGTGATCGCTCTTCTGGCCACAGTCTTTACCCTGGTCATTTCAAATGTGGGCGCCACCGTGTTGCTGGTCCCTCTGGTGGTTAATATGGCCGTACTGGCCAAAGCCGACCCGCGAATGGCGGCGTTGATCGTTGGAATAGCAACATCCAACTCCTTTATGTTGCCGACTCACCAAGTCAACGCTCTCTACATGGGGCCCGGAGGCTACAGCAGTGTTGATTTTATGAAGGCCGGCGGCATAATGAGCATCATTTTCATTTTTGTGACCGTAGCCATGATTGGGTTTTTTTACGGGTAACAAGGCAGTCCACCTTAAAAAGTTGTACGGCCCGTTAGCTACCGGGCCGTACAAGACCCAGCGACCTGCGCGACCGTCTCTATCCCCTTCCCAAGTATTTCTCACCTTCTGAACGAACTTTTGATATAGTCTTCCCTGAAATCAAACGCGGCGCTTCCTAGTGAATTCGCTTAACTTTGGCAGATAGTCTCCGTCCGGAAACTCCTGGTTCCTCTCCCCATCGATCTTCCTATACAATCCCCCTTTGCAAAGGGGGATTGTATGATTAGTCTGCTCTTAATTCACCGAAATTGATCATCTCCCTCAAGGGAGGAAGAGTTTTCGCATGCAGACTAAATAGTCCGTCGACGGTTTGTAGCATTGAGCCCACTTTCCCGGCAAAACCGCGAAGAGTCGGTTTTTGTTGCAGCGCCGGTGTGCGGCAGGAGCGTTTTGAACATATGAAGAGACAATTCTACATCGGGGCTGATATCGGTGGAACCCATATGAGAACGGCTTTGGTAGATCAACGAGGGAGCATTATTGAATATCAGAAGGCACTCACCGACATTTCGCGCGGAGCTGAGCAGGCCAGCAGAAGATTGACGGAGCAATGTCACAGGCTGATGGCAAAAAGCGAAGAGCTTTCAGGCACTGTTAGATCTATTGGTCTTGGGGTTGCCGGAAAAATTGATCCCTTGCAAGGACGCGTGATTTTTTCGCCGAATCTGCCGGAAATGCGTAACTATCCTATTGCCATTGAATTGCAGGAACAGACCCAAGTTCCAGTTTTCATGGAAAATGATGCTAATGCGTTCGGTTTGGGAGAGCTGTGGCTCGGGGCCGGTCGGGAGATCGGCAATTGGATAGGGGTGACTTTAGGCACCGGAGTTGGAGGGTGTCTGGTACTAGGGGGGAAACTGTGGAACGGAGATCATCTTGGCTTTTCCGGAGAGATCGGACATATGATTATCGATTCAAAAGGGCCTGTTTGTGCCTGCGGCATGAACGGATGTTTGGAAGCTCATGCGTCGGGTAGCGCACTGGTGAAGGGAGCATCTGAGAATTTGGCCGCAAGCCTGTTGGAAAACAGCCGCTTCCCTCAACCATCTCACACAGACAATCTTGAACCAGAAGACGTCTACCAAGAGGCTCTCAGAGGAAACCCGGCAACTATCAAACTATTTGAGCGCATGGGGTGGGCATTGGGCCTGGCAATAGGAAATCTTTTCACTTTTCTGGGCATTCGCTGCGCCATAATCGGCGGAGGAGTCAGTGAAAGTTGGGATCTGTTCATCGAACCGCTGCGCAGAAGTCTTGTTGACCATTGCTGCATGTTGGAGGAAAGCTCCATGATTGTTAAAAAGAGCCAGCTTGGGGATAAGGCCGCACTGTTTGGAGCAGCCTGGCTTGCCAGGAATGAAATGATTCAGAGATAGCTGGTTATGGAGGACAAATATGCAAACCTATCCGCCTATGGCGACCATGGGACGGCTGATACACTTGCGAAACACTTCACTTTCAAGAGCATGCTTTTCCGGCTTTTGATTGATCGCCGAACGTATTGCGGTAATAATATCTTCATCCGTGTCCTGTTGCCGCAACAGGACACGCAAGTCCGTCTCCTCGTGTGAAAAAAGGCAAGTGCGAAGCTTACCATCGGCCGTCACACGGAGGCGGTTGCAAGTGGGGCAAAAGTGATGGCTTATAGGGCTGATGATACCGATCTTCCCAACTGCTCCGGGAAAGCTATAATGGCGAGCAGGGCCGTTGCCGTTGTTAACTTCAACCGGTACGAGCGGTGCCACCTTTGCAAGGCGTCGTAAAATATCATCGGACGAAAGGAATCTTGATGGCTGGTCGACCGAATTGAAAGGCATGAATTCTATGAAGCGCACATGGAACGGATATGAATAGGTCAGCCTCGCCAAGTCTTCAATTTCTTCATCATTCCAGCCTTTCATCACCACAACATTCAACTTGACCGGCTCGAAGCCAAGGTCAAGAGCAGTTTCAAGGCCGTGCCACACCCTCTGGAAACTGTCCCTTCGAGTAATGAGAGCGTATTTTTCAGGCTTGAGAGTGTCCAAGCTGACATTGACTCTCTTAATACCCGCCGCTAGCAGCCCTTTGGCGAAGTCCGCCAGCAACAAACCATTTGTTGTAATGCTGAGACTATTGACGTTTTGAAACTCGGATATTTTCTGGCAGAGATAGAGCACGCCCTTCCGCACTAAAGGTTCACCACCCGTGATCCGGATCTTGCTGATGCCCATCCGGGTAACTAACCCAACCAACCGCACTATCTCCTCGTATGTCATTATTTCATCATGACTTAGCTTTGGCATCCCATCCTGGGGCATACAATAAACGCAACGGAGATTACAACGATCGGTTACGGATAGTCTCAAATAATCAATACAACGATGGTGATTATCTATAAGAGGCGAGGGCATCAAAAAAATCCTTTTCTAGGAAGGTGCCCGGCACTATGCCTGTTCCCGCTTTTCGGCATTGCCGTTAAGCTGGGCCGGAATGACGGCAGATACTATCGAGCAATCTCCTAGTGCTTTGTTGAAAAATGTCTAGGTCACTTGAACGATGTAACTCCAAAGCTTCGCTATGTCAATACGGGGAGAGCGGATACTTGATTCTGGTGATTGAGAGCTGCCTGGATTCGTGCTATGAGTTGCCTGGAGGATAAGTATTTAAAATTTCAAAGCCCTTTTAAGTGGGATGCGGCAAATATGCAGGCCGGACCCGAAATGGATTGTCATGCTGATTTTGGGAATTGAGACTTCCTGTGATGAGACCGCGGCAGCTGTGGTCGAAAATGGGAAGGATATTTTGTCCGATGTGATTTCCAGCCAAATTGCCGTCCACATGCCTTATGGAGGAGTCGTACCGGAGCTAGCTTCCAGGAAACATGTGGAAATGATTTTGCCGGTAATTGATGAAGCTTTGAATAAGGCCGATATAAGCGCGGACAGGCTTGACGCCATCGCTGTTACCCAAGGACCGGGACTAGTGGGGGCATTGCTGGTGGGCCTCTGCACAGCAAAGGCCATGGCTTTTGCGTTGGACAAGCCATTGATCGCCGTTAACCATCTGGAAGGGCATATGCATGCCGCTTTTCTGGGGAGGGAAACGATAGCAAAACCCTTTGTCTGTCTGGTGGTGTCAGGCGGCCACACCGCGCTCTATCGAGTCGACACCGATGGTCAAGTAAAGTTTTTGGGAACAACGCGAGACGATGCGGCGGGCGAAGCTTTCGACAAAGTTGCCAAGCTGCTGAACCTGGGCTATCCGGGAGGTGTGGTTATAGACAAACTGGCGGCTAATGGAAACCCAACCACATTTCAATTTCCGAAAGCCTATCTTGAAAAAGATTCACTCGATTTCAGCTTTAGTGGAATCAAGACAGCAGTTGCCAATTTTGTGCGACGTTTCGGACCTCCCGCAAATGCCTCGGAAGGCGCATCCTACCGTTTAGAAGATGTGGCAGCCAGTTTCCAGGAGGCAGTTGTAGACGTCCTCGTGAACAAAACAATATTGGCGGCAAAAGTTACCGGAGTCGACGAGATAGCCGTGGTCGGGGGCGTCTCTGCGAACCAGAGACTGCGCCGGCGTTTTGAGGAAGAGGCAGGCTATCTGGGATTGACTTTGCATCTACCTGCCCTGCGTTACTGCACGGACAACGCGGTCATGATAGCTGCCGCCGGCTACACGGTCTGGAAAAGAACAGGATTCGTCCAAGATATTATGGACCTGGATGCTGTGTCGAGATGGTTTTACTGACGATCTAATGACATGCTAATGACATGATTTCATTTCCTTATACGACGATTTGATCTCTATGGGCCAATTTCTTACTCCGCGCCAGTACTACCAACTTCACGGCACAAAGCCGCGCAAACGGTTCGGACAACATTTTCTGGCCCAGCCTGCGACTGCCGAACGAATAGTGGCAAGTGCCGACCTTGAGGAATCGGACGTTGTGGTGGAGGTCGGACCGGGGTTGGGAGCTTTGACCCAGTTCATCCTGCCTAAAGTTCGCACACTCCACCTGGTGGAGCTAGACCGGGATTTGGCCAATTACCTTCAGACAGCGACTCAACATCTTCAGGACAGAGTCCATGTCAACCAACAGGACATTTTGACCTTCGACTTCCAGTCCCTCAGTCGCCTCGAAGAGAAGCGTCTGGTTGTCATGGGTAATCTGCCTTACAATATCACCTCGCCCCTGGTTTTTTATTTGCTCGATTGCATAGAAGCGATCAAACGAGGGGTTTTCATGGTTCAAAAGGAAGTCGGAGAGCGCCTGACGGCTGCTCCCGGCACCAAAACCTATGGGGTGCTTTCCGTTCTTTTGGGCGTTTATGCCAAGGCCTGTAAACTATTTTCGGTTGGACCGCAGCAGTTCTACCCTCAGCCTCAGGTCGACTCCCTTGTCATCAGGATTGATTTCCCTGAGGCGGCACAGATAAGCGGGCTTTCGTTCAAAAAGTTTCGCGCCATAGTAAACCTGGCTTTCCAGCAAAGACGAAAAACCCTTCGAAGCAGTCTCAAATCCCTGGACGCAAAAGGCATCGAACAGGCCTTCAAAATGAGTGATATCAATCCTCAAAGACGGCCTGAAACTCTCACACCAGAGGAATTCCTGAAACTTGCTCTGTCGTATTCTAACCTGGATTTAGCGATTTCATCGAATGAGTAGCAGACACCATCTGTCATTCCGAGAGGTAGCGAGAAATCTTACTCTAACAAACCTTTAATATAACAGATTTATCATTCCACAGCACTTCGTTGAAAATAACCAAAACGGCATTTTCAGAGATCCTCTTGGGGCAGTCGGGTGGAAGTCTCTACTCGGTTACGGAGCAACTCAAAGTCCCCTCGCTGTCATAAGGTAACGATTGTCAGCCCCTCATTTCCTTTCTGCGGCTCTGTCTCTGAGGTAGTCTAAGAACGCAGAACAAAGCGGCGAGGTTTGCCGGTTTTTTCTTTGGACCAAGTAAAACGAACGAAAAATGCGTACATCCTTGATTGGAACGGCCACCAGAGTCTTTCTCTGGAGGTCCTCCGCTATTGAGTGATAGGAAAGTATAGAAACTCCGATACGAGCTTTTATCGCCTGCCGAACGGCTTCGGTACTGCCCATTTCCGCCACTACATAGAGCTTCGAAAGATCAAAACCGTGCTCTTGCAAAGCGTCGCTCATCACCATCCGAGTTCCTGAGCCCTTTTCTCGCAAAATGAACGCCTGCCCTGAAAGCTCATCCACATTTATGGACTTTCTTCCCGCCCATGGATGATCGGGAAAGGCAGCCAAAATCAGCTCATCCGAAAAAACCTCTTCCAAAACTATGCGCCTATCCTGCCATTTGGCTCCAACAAGTCCTGCTTCCAGGTCGTTGCGCAGCACCCTCTCAACAATTTCAGTACTGCTGGATATTTCAACGGTAATTTGAATCGAAGGGTGGTTAAATTTGAAAGATCCAATAAAAGTCGGAAGTATATAAGTGCCGGGAATGGTGCTTGCCCCTATCAACAGGTGGCCGGACAAATTGCCTTTGTATTTCTCCAATGCCTGGACAGCTTCATCTCGGAGCTGGATAATTTTGCGGCCATACTGGTAGAGAATTTTACCTGCCGGGGTTGGAAGGACCTCTCGTCCCAGTCGATCCACCAGTTTCTCTCCAAGCATATCCTCCAGGGCACGAACATGTTCACTCACCGTTGGCTGGGTCAGACAAACCGCGTCCGCAGCTTTTGTAAAGCTCTGCAACTCCACCACCCTGCAAAATACTTCCAGCCTATGAATATCCATTTGTTTTCCTTCAGTCATTATTGACAAAACTCTGGCAAAATGTCAGTTTGCGTCCTGCAATAATCCGGTTAAGCAAATTTTAAGTCAACAATATTCCCAATGAATTTAGTGGAATCGACTGAAAAAGAACAGAGAGGCGGGCCAAAAGTGAGCTGGTACAATTTTCCTGTCAAAATTCTTTATAATGCCGGGAGCAGCCTGGCCATTTTTTTAGTCAAACGAAAGCTCAAGAAAGACCACACGGATTTGGGCAAGTGGATTTTATTGGCGAAGCTCTATGAGGTCCGGCAGGAAAAAAAAGAGGCCATCAAAACGCTCAAACTCGCCCAGCGCATATTCCCCAAAAGTGAGCTTTTGAAGAAACATCTAGCCAGGTTGCAGAACACTTCACAGCCGTCAGCCCGATGAAGTAGCGGCAACTTCCTTATCTTTCCAGAAATTTTCTTCCAACTCTTCCAAAGCGAGGGCGGTTGATTCCCACTGTTGGGTAAGCTCCTCAATTTTCTTCTGGCAATGCTGATATTTTATTTGCAGTTGTTGCACTTTCGTCCCTTCATGATAGGTGCCCGGGTCCCCCAACTGCTCATTTAAAGAATCCAGAAGTCGATGGAACTCGTTGAGATCCGAGTCCACCCTTTCCAGTCTCTCTTGCAGAGGTTTCTTGATCCTGTAGAGTTCATTGCGCCAGCCAGCCTCTAACCTTTTTTGCATCTGCGCCTTACGGGCACTCGATGAGCCCTCATCTTTCGAAGTTTGCCCGGCACTCAACTCCGCATCGATCTCTTGCTCAAGCCGATTTTTCCAGATGTTGATAAAGTCATCATAATTGCCAGGGAACAGATGTATTTGACCATTTTCAACTGCGAGCACCTTGTTGGAAAGGGAATTTAAGAAGTGTCGGTCGTGGCTGATAAAGCAAAGAGTACCTGGAAAATTTCGTAAAGTCTCCTCCAAAACATCTCTGGACGGTATATCCAGATGGTTGGTGGGTTCATCCATAAGAAGCACATTGGGCCGCTGCAACAACAGTTTGCACAAAATCAACCGGGCTTTTTCACCCCCACTTAGAACCGCCACCTTCTTGGTCACATCTTCCCCCCGGAAGAGAAAAGCCCCCAAAAGACCCCGCAGCTGAGATTGTGTTAGGTCACCGGACATCGAGACAGCTTCCTCTAGTACGCTTTTATCAGATGCGAGTTGCTCCCACTGATACTGCGCATAGTGACCCAGGATAACATTATGGCCTATTATCCTTTCCCCATCGGTGACTGTCTCCTCACCCGCCAAAATTTTTAGAAGCGTGCTTTTGCCCGCTCCGTTTTTTCCCAAAAAAGCAATTCGGTCTCCTCTTTCAATGACCAGATCGATCCCTTCGTAAACGATGTGATTTCCGTAGGCCTTAGTCAAGTTCCGAAGCTCGAGGACCCGCTTTCCTGAACGGATTGGCTGAGGAAATTCAAAATGGATTTGCGATTCCTCAGCAGAGATTTCAACATGTTCTATTTTTTCCAGGCTTTTGATGCGACTTTGGACCTGCCTTGCCTTATCCTTGCGGTAACGATTGCGATCGATGAAACGTTCCACTTGTCGTATCCGCTCTTGCTGGTTTTTGTAGGAAGAAAGCTGGATTTGCCGCCGTTGAGCTTTTTCTTTCAAATAGAAATCGTAGTTCCCGGCGTATTCATTCAACCTTCCCCCTTCCAGCTCTAAAATTCTTGCGACAACGCGGTTCAAAAAGGCCCGGTCGTGGGAAACGACAATCACCGCAGAAGAGGAGTTAATAAGATACTGTTCCAGCCAGATGAGAGATTCAAGATCAAGGTGGTTGGTCGGCTCGTCAAGCAACAAAAGATCCGGTTCAGCGAGCAGCAATCTGGCCAATTCCAGACGCATCAGCCAGCCACCGCTGAGAGTTGAGACAGGGGAGCCGAACTGATTCTCCTGAAAACCCAATCCGGCAAGAATTTTCTGTGCCCGCGCTTCCAAATCATAACCACCTAAATGCTCCAGCTGCTCCAAGAGATGAGCCTGGTGCGAAGCCATGAGTTCGATTTCATTCTGATCCCTTGCTGAAGCTATTTCGTGCTGCAAATTATTCAGCTCTGAGCGAATCGCTCCCACTTTTTGGTCCACATCTGTTGTATGAGCCAGGATTGACCTTTGTTCAGGCGGATTACACTGCTGAGGGAGATAACCAATAGAAAGATTCCTCGATTTGGTGACCAACCCCTCGTCCGGTTCGGTCTCGCCCAAAAGGATATGAAAGAGGGTCGTTTTGCCGGCCCCATTTGTTCCAATCAATCCCACTCTTTCACCGGCATGGACGTGAAACGAAACTCCCTTGAGGAGTTCTCTTTTCCCGAGAAATTTAGCAACTTGCTGAACTGAAACCACTTGTTAAAATCCCCTATTCTCTCTGCGTAATACTCAATAACCCTCTCAAAACTCACTTTCAACGTCACCCCGGCGAAGCCCGGGGTCCAGAACCTCGCGTAATACCTGGATCCCGGCTTTAATCGAAATCATGATCAATAACGCTTGGACCATTCTGAGATAGCCCCATAATACGCCTTACTCTAATCCTTCTTGGATATTTTTGAACAACTCCGCGACCGTTTTTTCAGGATTTTCAGACTTCTGGATGGGACGTCCGACGACTATGTAGTCTGCGCCATTTTTAAAGGCCTGGCGTGCATCCACGGTTCTTTTCTGATCGTCCACATTTTGCACCGGCCTGATTCCAGGTGACACGATTAAAAAACGATCACCCAATTCGGCTCTCAATCTTGGCGCTTCCAGCCCCGACGATATGACACCATCGCAGCCATGTTGCAAAGCCCTTCTCGCTCTGGAAAGAACCAATTCTTCGACCGAACAACTGAAACCCAGATCTTCGAGATCACCCTGATCGAGGCTGGTCAGCGCTGTTACTGCCAGTATCTTAACTGATCCTTTGTGTTCAGCGGCCGCTTTCAGCATTCGGTCATTACCATGCACCGTCGCAAAAGATACACCTTTATCCCGCAACTGTCTCACTGCATTCTTAACGGTCTCGGGGACATCGAAAAACTTTAGATCGAGAAATACCTTGAGATCTCTATTGATAATCCATTCGACAATATCAAAACCGCCATCCAAGAACAACTGCAGACCTATTTTATAAAACTTGATCTGGTTCTTAAGCCGATTCACCCATTTCTTTGCTTCCTGCTGTGAATCAATATCCAACGCAAAAATAAGTCGATCCTCCAATGGAATACTTTTCATGTTTGATTTTTTCTCCATTTCAGTTTGGGTGTAGTCCTGTGAAAATTCCAACAACGATTTTACATAATATTATTGACACTAGCCATTTGATAATATATCTCTTTTCCGACATATGAAGTAATACTCCTTATCCTGCGCGACTTCTTCATTTAGCAGTACCCCCGTTCATCTTTTCCCAGCCGCTGTTACTCTTCTTGACAATGGGATTTCTCGGTGCTATGTGCAGGATACTGATAATTGGATAGGGGCTTTCGAATAACAGAACGGATCAAACAATCTTTTTCGCCCTGGTTTTTCTTGCATTCACGACTCGGCCCAAGCAAACAAATGGACTACCAGAATTCCTTCCCGGAACCACAAAGCTCAGGCTGATTGCTACTTGAGAACCAAGGATAGGTTTGTCCCCACACTCCGGAAGAGCGGAGCAATGGGATAGTAGGCGCTACAACTTAACAACTGGCTTGCGGAGGTAATTTATGTCAGATCGAAAAGAAAGCTTGGAACAAAGGCTGGAACAAAGAGGCGTTACACGCAGGGATTTCATGAAATTTTGCACCATAGTATCCGCTACTATGGGCTTGGCACCCTCGTTTGCTCCAAAAATTGCTGAAGCACTCGCTTCACCTCAGCGTCCGCCCGTCGTATGGCTCTCCTTTGCCGAGTGCACAGGCTGCACGGAAGCGCTGTTGAGAACAACTTACCCGTGGATTGACACGCTTCTCTTGGACACCGTTTCACTGGACTACCACGAGGCCATCATGGCTCCGTCTGGGGAAGCGGCCGAGAAGTCTCTGCATGAGACGCTGACCAAGTATCCCGGCAAGTTCATCTGCATCGTGGACGGCTCTATCCCAACGGCAGACAATGGCGTTTACGGCATGATCGGCGGAAAAACGTTTTTGGAAATTGCCAAGGATGTCTGCCCCAAAGCATTGGCAGTGCTCTGTGTGGGAACCTGTTCATCTTACGGTGGGGTTCCGGCGATGAATCCTAATCCCACTGGAGCAAAGTCTATTAAGGAAGCCATTGGGATTGATACTGTCAACATTCCGGGCTGTCCCCCCAATCCCATCAACATGGTGGGCACTATTGTGAATTTTCTTCTGTTTGGAAAGCTTCCTGACGTTGATCAAATAGGAAGACCGCTGTTCGCTTACGGCAAATTGGTTCATGACCAGTGTCAGCGGCGTTCCCATTTTGAGATGGGCGAATTTGCCCCGTCGTTCCAATCGGACGAGGCTCAGCAGGGTTTCTGCCTTTACGAACTGGGCTGCAAGGGTCCCGAGACTTACAACAACTGCCCATCCGTTAAGTTTAACGAGGGAACAAGTTGGCCCGTACAGGGCGGACACCCATGCATCGGATGCAGCGAGCCGGGTTTCTGGGATAAGTTATCTCCTTTCTATAAACCTCTCTAAACATTCAACTGCCGGTCTTATCTATTGAGGTCTTCAGGAGATCACCACTTAACAGGAGAATATGAAAATGGGAGAACGACTCGTTATCGATCCTATTACCAGGATTGAAGGTCATTTACGCATAGAGGTGGAAGTTGCCGACGGAAAAGTTAAAAACGCTTGGAGCAGCGCCACACTTTTCCGTGGTTTGGAAATAATGCTTCAGGGCCGCGATCCGCGGGATGCATGGCTGATCACGCAGAGGGCCTGCGGTGTCTGCACATACGTCCACGGGCTGGCGTCTGTGCGCTGTGTGGACGATGCAGCCAAAGTCACCATTCCCGCTAATGCGCGTCTGATTCGCAACTTGCTGCACGGATCGCAGTTTCTACACGATCACATGGTGCACTTTTATCACTTGAGTGCCCTCGACTGGGTGGACATTGTAAGCGCACTGAAAGCGGATCCTCAAAAAACGGCCAAGCTTGCCAATGAAGTCTCACCGGCGGGCAGGAGCGGCGTCAATGATTTCAGGGACGTGCAAAACCGTTTGAAGAAATTCGTTGAAAGCGGCCAGTTGGGAATTTTTGCCAATGGCTACTGGGGCAGCCCCGCTTACAAACTGCCGCCGGAAGTCAATCTCATGGCGGCCTCTCATTATTTGGAGGCCCTTCGTCAACAGGCGCGCACCGCTCGCATGATGGCGGTTTTCGGCGCCAAAAATCCTCATCCACAGACTCTGGTGGTAGGCGGCGTCACCTGCGCCATGGACTTGAATGCGGACCGCATTGCGGAATTCAAATACATGTGGCAGGAAACGATGGATTTCGTAAATAATGTCTACCTCCCGGACGTTGTTGCCGTGGCTGGATTTTATAAGGATTGGGGCAGCATCGGGGGTACCACGAACTTCCTTGCCTACGGTGAGTTCCCACAACATCAAGAGGAACCCGATAGCTTGTTCTTCCCACGTGGAGCCATCTTCAAACGAAATGTTGCCGATGTAGAACCGCTAGACATCTATCTCATAGAAGAACACGTGAAACACAGCTGGTACGAGGGTGACAAGGCTTTGCCGCCAGCCAAGGGCGAGACCAAACCCAAATATGATGGATTCGATGTTGACAAGCGATACAGTTGGATGAAGGCACCACGCTATAAGGGCGAACCGATGGAAGTCGGTCCACTGGCGCGCATGCTGGTGGCCTACGGCAAGGGCAACGAAGCCGCCAAAAAAGCTGTAGATGGGTTGCTGAAGACTGTGGGAATCCCTCAGGAAGCTCTCTTCTCCACTTTAGGCAGAACAGCTGCCAGGGCGCTTGAAACCAAAATCATCGGAGACGCCATGGAAGGCTGGATCGATCAACTGGTGGAAAACCTGAAAAGAGGTGACAACAAGATCTATCAGTCCTTCGATATGCCTGATAGTGGCATGGGTGCTGGTTTGAACGACGTGCCGCGCGGCGCCTTGGGCCATTGGATCGAAATCAAGGATAAAAAAATCGGCAACTACCAGTTGGTGGTTCCCTCCACTTGGAACCTGGGGCCCAGGGACGCCGCAGATAAGCTAGGCCCAGTGGAAGAGGCGCTCATCGGTACACCGGTTTCCGACCCCAAAATGCCTGTTGAAATCATTCGTACCGTGCACTCATTCGATCCTTGTATCGCCTGCGGTGTTCACGTAATTGACCCTCAATCCAACGAAGTTTACAAATTTAGAGTTGTCTAGCTGCGTCTACTCGGATACTTAATTAAACAGGAATTTGGCATTTCGCCAGGTTCCTGTTTTTTCGTTGAGACTTTGCGGGAACCATACGGGATGTGGAAAATTCCTTTCTGCCAAGCCTACTTTTACCAGCAGTGCAAGGCTTAAGCCCTGCACTACGAAGAAAAGGGGGCGATGGTTTTTTGAATCCATTCGTCGGCAGAAGTACAAGTACTTATGTAGAAAACATATGACTTCGAAAGCGGTTTTTTTGAATGCAAAATGAAAATAAACGAATACTGGTGCTGGGTGTGGGCAACGTATTGCTGCAAGACGAAGGGGTTGGCGTGCGAGTTGTTGAAAACCTGCAATCGCACTACTGTTTTTCCGCCAATGTTGAGTTAATGGATGGTGGAACCCTCGGATTAAGGCTCTTGGATCCCATTGCAGAAACAGATTACCTGATCGTGGTGGATGCGGTGCAAAATGGCAAACCTCCAGGGACTCTATATCGTCTGCCGGCTGAAGAACTTGCCAAGCGACTGACTTTCAAGAATTCCCTCCATCAATTGAATCTGGTTGAGACGTTGGCGTACGCCGAGATTTTGGGCAACCGACCCGAGGCCGTTATCATAGGGATCGAACCCCAAGATATTTCGCCCTGGGGAATGGAGCTTACGCCTATCGTTCAATCTCGACTGAAGGACCTCTGTTTAGAAGTTCTCACGGAAATAGAAAGCGTCGGCGGTTCTTACGCAACCAGAACAGACGATGACCCGGAACGCACTGTTAATCGCATCTGGACATAGGAGTTTCCATCACTCACCGGTCATGACAAACAGCTAAAATGAAACCGCTTCCAAAGGAGCGGTAACTCGCAACAAGGGCAGGTTTCGATTCCGGATCTGAATTCTGGCCCCTGTCTTCTATATTTTTTAGGAAGGAATCAAAACATGTGTTTGGCTATTCCCGCAGAAATAATAAAAATCGAAGAAGAAATGGCCACGGTAAGGGTTGGAGAAGCTTTGCGCAAGGCTTCTCTCATGTTGCTACCGGAACAAGCTCAAGTGGGCGATTACGTGATTCTTCACGCCGGTTTCGCCTTGCACAAAGTAGACCCCGAAGAAGCACAGGAATCTTTGCGCCTCCTCAGGGAAATGGCATCGTATGCAGATGAAGACCCCGTGATTTGAAAGAATTTCAGAAATCCGCGTGTCCCGGCGTGCGAGGGAACGGAATGGCTTCACGTATGTTGCCTAATCCCGTAATAAACTGGACCAGCCTTTCGAACCCGAGTCCAAAACCGGAATGAGGAGCAGTCCCAAACTCCCGTAGCTCCACGTACCAGCGGTAGTCTTCCACAGAAATCCCCTTGAGCTGCATCTGCTCCAACAAAACATCAAGACGTTCCTCTCGCTGCGACCCCCCTATAATCTCACCAATGCCCGGCATCAAGACATCCATCGCAGCCACAGTCCTTGTGTCGTCATTCACTCGCATGTAAAACGGCTTTATCGCTCTGGGAAAATCAATGATGCTTGCCGGTTTTTGAAATACCTTCTCGGTAAGATAACGTTCATGCTCCGCTTGTAGATCGCTTCCCCATTCCACTGGGAAGGTAAAAGCCTCAGTGGATTTTTTCAGCAAATCGATAGCTTCAGTATAGGTTACTATCTCAAAAGAGCTGTTTACGATCTGCTCCAGGTTTTCTCGCAAAGAGGGTTGCATGAATCGTGCAAAGAAATCCATGTCCTCTGCACAATCTTCCAGACACATGGCGATGATTGTCTTGGTGAACGCTTCGGCCAACTGCAAATTATCCTGAAGATCGTAGAATGCCATCTCCGGCTCCACCATCCAGAACTCGGCAAGGTGGCGGCTCGTATTGGAGTTCTCGGCACGGAAGGTGGGTCCGAAAGTATATACCTTGCCAAGCGACAAAGCATATATTTCAGCCTGCAATTGACCGCTCACCGTCAAATAAGTGGGTCTTCCGAAAAAATCCTGCTCATAAATGTTTTCTGATTCTCCTGGTTTGATGTTGGTCGGATTCAAGGTGGTCACTCGGAAAATATCTCCTGCGCCTTCACAGTCGCTGGCGGTAATAATGGGAGTTTGTATGTAATGGAATCCTCGTTCCTGAAAAAACTGATGGATAGCATAGCTGAGTCTGTTACGCACCCTGGTTACCGCGCCCATGGTGTTGGTGCGCGATCGCAGGTGAGCAATTTGACGCAAGAACTCAAAGGAGTGTCGCTTTTTTTGCAGAGGATAGGTCGCGGGGTCGGCCCATCCATACGGCTCGATTTTTGTTGCATGGAGCTCGATGCTTTGACCCTTTCCTGGCGAAGGACTGACCTTTCCTTCTACTCCGATGCTGGAGCCAGTGGTCAGTTTATCGAGAACTTCTCGGTAATCTGATTCCTCGTGCTCTGCGATGATTTGAAGATTTCTGAGGCACGATCCGTCATTGAGCTCAATGAAGCTGATGCCCGCTTTAGAGTCCCGTTTGGTACGGACCCAACCCTGGACTTTGACTGTTTTCCCCAGATATTCTTCTTCCTCACTAAACAACTCAGTAATGCGCACACCTTGTTGCATCGGATTATTGATCCTTTCTCGTTAGTCTCGGAAAAACGATTGCCCCATTTCACCTCTAGCACAAGATTTTAGCCATGCGCCATGAAAATAATCGGGATATTCACTTGTTCCCGGTCTATCATCAACATGAATATGAAAAAACTAAATTTTGCGATTTCGTCACATGAGTAGTACTCATGCAGACGCCACCTGTCATTGGAGTCAAGCCAAGACGTGACGAGGAATCTTTTGGGTATGAGCATCATTTCAGATTCCTCGTCATCAGGCTAACAACGTGACTCCTCGAAAGGACAGCGTGGAGATAATCGCTGAATTCAGGAGAAAATATTATCTTGCGTAAGATACAAGAAAAATGTCAAGAAAGCCATTCGCTAGCCTTCATTATTTATTTGTGGATTTTAGAACATTAATCTAAAAGAGCCATGTCGAATGGCACAGACGATTAAGAGCTGACTACAGAATCAGTTGTAGAGAGCGGCATCAAAAATGATACGGAAAATCTATAATTTAATTTTATATACAGCAGGTTGGGGCCTTCTTCCCCTGTTGGTACCAAGGAGTGGCAACGATGCCGACTTCAGAAAAGGAAGATTCGGCGAATACGGCGTACCGGTTTCCCAGACTGGGGAGCCCCGTATCTGGCTGCACGCCGCCTCTGTTGGTGAAGTAAGTGGGGCAATCCCTATAATCCAAGCTTTACAGCAGCGTTTGGACGGTTCCTCCATCACCCTGACAGTAGCAACCTACCAGGGATTTCTCTTTGCCCAAAAACTACTACTCAACCGGATCCAAGTTCTGCCCTTCCCTCTTGATTTTGAACGTACGATTAACAAAGCATTCAATCGCATTCAGCCGGATATATACGTGGCTTTGGAGAGCGAGTTTTGGCCGAATCTTTTCAATCTTCTACGGCATCAACGGGTACCGACAGTGTTGTTAAACGGCCGTTTATCCGACCAGTCGGCTAAAATATATACTTTTTTCCAGCCGTTGTTTCGACCTATCTTCACACAGTTCCAGTGGCTTGCCATGCATTCGCAAAATGATCTCAACAATGTCTTGAAGCTTGGGGCACGACCTGAACGCACAGTGTTGCTGGGAAGCTCCAAGTATGAGGGCCTATTGGCAAAAATTGAGCCACAAAAACCGGCAAAATGGCGGATTGAACTTCAGATCCCTGCAGGTATTCCAGTGCTCGTCGGAGGAAGCTTGCGCCGCACCGAGTGCATTGAATTGCTGGAAGTTTACCGCGACTTAAAAGAGATTCACGGTGATTTAGTTGCCATTTTCGCTCCCAGGCACCTGGAGCGACTTCCTCACATGATTCAATGGCTGGAATCTCAAGGAATGCCTTTTCAGTTTCTGTCCAGCCTTTCAGGCGGTATTGAAAGAAGACACGCATCCATCATTCTGGTGGATCGAATAGGCATCCTCTTTGAACTCTACGCCCTTGGAGATCTTGTATTCTGTGGTGGCACCCTAGCCCCTATCGGCGGTCACAACATCCTCGAGCCCGCAGCATGGAAAAAAGCCGTCTTCTATGGTCCCAACTTGCAAAAAGTTGATTATGAACATAGAATCTTAACAAGCCATGACGCAAGCTTTGTTGTTCGGAATAAAACTGAACTGCTAAGGGTTTGGAGCTATTGGATAAATCATCTAACCGATCTGCAAGAGCACGGTGACAAAGCCTTCGAGGCCCTCGGAAAGATGAGAGGAGTTGCACTAAAACAAGTTGATTTAATTATTTCGACACTACCGAAGAAATTACATGCTCACTGTTCGCCCAAGTGATATTTGGAAAGGAAGAACTAATGGCTAGGGAATACCGTCCCAATGTAAGAGAATCCGCCGTGATTTCGAAACTTGATCATGCCAAAGAATCGCAGCGGATGAATGCTCTAAATCTTTTGCGCGAGCACATTGATGAGATGAGCAGTTTGGTTGCCATTAAACTGATAGAGGAACGGCTGATAGAGACTACCAGCATGGAAGACTTAGAATCTCAAATCCATTTTTGTCTGGAGACTCTGATTGGTGCCGAAGAATTCGAAGTGCAACTGCAGGTTGCAAACATCAGGACTTTAGTTGCTCGTCCACATTTTATCAGTCTCTACCTTACGTCCTTCATTACAGAAAAGCTGATCAATCACAAATCCATCGTTGAAATGTATGGAACGGACGAAGACATTTACCATTGCGTGAATAGGCAAGTGACACGATTCATTCCAATATAATACCTGATCAATAGCCAAGCAGATCCCTGAATTCCTCCTCGGTCAGCTCGCCTAGCATGGGAAAGGGCTCTGCATCTCCATCCTCAAGGTGTTGTGTGTATTCTTCAATGTCGAAAGGCTCGCTTATTTCTTCGATCCAGATCACCTGGTCGAAGTCAAGATCGTCTATACACTCCAACACCTTTTCTTCCGCCTCTTCAAGATCGTCTGCTTGAACAAGGTAAGGGGTCGTATACTGTTTTTCGCCATCGATATTGAAGCCCAACGCAACTTCGAACACATACAAACCTTCTTGAGGATCTAAGAACATTTACCTTCACCTCTCGCTAAAATAACCATTTTAATAATAAATACAAATACTTGTTAAGAAAAAATAGAATAATATCAAATCTTTCTATGTCGTCAAGCAAATAAGCGAGCTTTCCCCAAATTCTTGACTTCCTATCTTCTGCATCAGGTCCATGCCTATTCATTCTAAGAATCTTTTGACAATTGGCCAAGATCGACCGGATCTTTTCTCATTGTAGGCCTAATGCGTCAAGTCCCTAAAAAGCTTTCATCCGAAAACTCGACTCTTTCTCCTTGGTCCTCGAGTGCCTGGATTCCTGATAAGCGATAAATAGCGGCAGTGTTATTTGAGTAAAATATCAGACGCGAACCGGTGCCGTTCCTTTATAATTCAAACTAGATCGGCGTGCCTGCCTGGCCAGCACTTTCAAATCGACAAGATCCTGATATGAAAAGTCTATCCGCCGACAGGCAAAAAAAGAGTTGTTGTGATAGAGAGGCTCAAAATCGATGCCGTACTTTGAAGATGCCACGGCTTGGGTCCACATTGCAGTACCAGGAACCGGGGAATATTCGGCCAGGTAGGGCTGGGCGCCCATGTCTCGAACAAGATCGATAGCGTCTCGAACGTCTTCTGAAGATTGCCCCGGCAAACCGGCCAACAAATACACCCCAATCTGACGAGTGGAGAAACCAGCTGCAGTGAGATTATTGACGGCAGTGAAAAACATTGCCGTGTCGACCTTGTTCCCCCATTCCTTTTGTTTATCAGATCGGGAAGTTTCCAGCCCCAGCCGAATCGTGGTGAAACCGCTTGCATATAAGAGGTCTGACCATTCAGCGGTAAGTGCGCGGACATGGAGCGCATTGGGTGTGTGAAATCGAACATCGAGTCTATCCCTGCACACTCGCTCGAGCGCGGGCTTGAGTGTAGCCTCGGCATCAAGTAACAAGGCATCGTCATAAAAGGCAAAATCTTTGACGCCGTAATTTCGATGCCATCGGAGTATTTCCTTGTAGACCGCATCTGCGCTGCGTCTTTCCCATTTGGGCTGCAATTTTTTCGATGCACAATAGGGGCAATTGTAAAAGCATCCCCAGCTGGTCAAAAGAGGCGCATAGGTGAGCTCGGGCAAAAGATCCAGAGCGGGAGATGGGGTTGTGCTCAAAGAATTCCAATTCGATTTATTCTTAATCGTGAAACCAGTTTGGGCTTCGATTCTCTCGGGGAGTTGCGACACCGGATCTGTAATAACATCGTCGGCGCCGCTATTTATGAACGCGTGCTGCGCGCACAACCGAGCATATATGCCACCCAACCATACCGGGACATGAGGAAAGATTTCCCGGATCATCGCTATGGTCTGCTGCACTCCCGGATACCAATAGGTCATGATGGAGGTGAGCCAAATCAGATCCGGTTTTGGAACGGACTGAAGCTTCCGGGCAAGACTCTCTGGATGGATCCCATAGCGGTAGTAGTTCCGCGGCATATCAGCATAGGCTTGCGGTTTTTCGATGGACATTCTAGGATACTTCCCGGTTCCATACTTTCGGTTGCAGCCCCGAATCATGTCAGAATGATGTAATGTTTGATGGTCGTTGCGTTGAAGGCAATCCAAAAAGCCAATCCTAAAGCCTGCCTCTCGTAACAGAGAAGCAAGCATAAGAAGACCGAAAGGTTTTGCCCATAAATCAAACGCGGCAAAATCTGTGATCCATGGGTTGATCAATAGAATAGAAGGGGTTTTTGCCATAACACCATCGCGCAACATTTATATCAAGATTCAGCAACCATAGGGTTGGGCAACTTATATCCATTTGCAACATCATGGTCAAACTTAAGTCGTAATTTCTATTTTTTTGTTGCTGCCAAATCGGGAGATCAATGATGCGACTGGTTTTACAGCGAGTCCTGCAAGCAAGCGTCCAAATTAATGGCAAAGAGCATGGAAAAATCGGAAAAGGAATACTGGTATTTTTAGGGGTCGGCAAGGATGACAAGCTTGAAGACGCCGTTTATCTGGCTGAGAAGATTGTAAATCTTAGAATTTTCCCGGATCAGTATGATAAAATGAACCACTCCTTAGCACAAGTTGGCGGCGAAATTCTGGTGGTCTCTCAGTTCACCTTATGGGGAGACTGCCGAAAAGGTCGCCGACCTTCATACGCCGAGGCGGCGCCTCCTGAATATGCCCGCTCGCTGTATGAGTACTTTGTTGATAGACTAAGGCAGCACTCCATACCTGTGCAGACCGGCAAATTTCAGGAGATGATGCATGTTCATCTGATCAATGACGGACCGGTCACTTTGCTGCTTGATAGTAGAAAAAAGTTCTAAGTGAGGTGAAGAATTGGATCTTGATACCATTTTAGGTTCGACGGATTTGAATGCGAAAATTTTACCCTGCGAAATCTTTGTAGACGAGGAAGGCGAATGGTTCCATAAAGGAAATAGAATCATCCGGGATGATATCCTCGATCTTTTCTACGAGAATCTCGCCATTACACCTGAGGGTCGATTCATAATAGACTGGAGAGGCAAACAGTGTATGTTGGAAGCAGCCGACACTCCCTTTGTCATTTCAAGAGTGGATCGCATTGAATCGGAAGACGGTGGGGAAGCAATCTTTCTTACTCTGCGCCACATTGCAAGCCGGGTCCAACTGGTTCCAGAAACCCTTCAGGTGGGTAAAGAAAACGTAATGTACTGCCGAATCCGCGGCGGGCAATTTCCAGCGAGGTTTTCTCGACCTGCCTATTATCAATTGGCGGAGTGGATTGAGGAAAATCCGAAGAATGGGCAATTCTACATAGAGCTCAATAGGAACAGGTATCCTTTGCAAACAGGTGAGTAGGGGGCTGCCCGAGAACTGTCCTTTCGAACCGAAGGCGAAATATTTTACTTCTACGCGCAGTTTGCTTAACAGATTTCTCATAACGCCAGGGCGTAATTCGAAATGACAACAACGGCTTTTTCGGACACGATCCTTTAGCCGAGGGTCGGGTAGAGAACCGGGCAAGCCCGGTTCCTCGCCTTACATAATAGGAAATCTTCCTTCTTCAATTTTGAAAAACGCTTTTTGGTTGGCTCCACAGACCGGGCATGCATCAGGAATGTCTTGTTCGGCAGTGTAACCGCAAATCTTACAGATGTAATAGTCTTGAACCGGGAATTTATCCGGTTCTGCCAATGCTTTCTCAAACAGCTTGGCATGCACCTTTTCCACCTCGTTGGCATGATGGAAAGAAATCTCCGCCGACTTCTGTTTCTCCTCTTTGGCCTCAGCAATCATTTGAGGATACATGTTCTTAAATTCATGCGACTCACCGGCCAAAGCATTCTGCAAATTCTCTTTAGTGCTCTTGACGCCTCCGGCAGTGCGTAAGTGTTTGTGAGCATGAATGGTTTCGGAAGCCGCCACTGCACGAAAGAGTCTCGCAATGCCGTGCATGAATTCGTCTTCTGCTCTCTCTGCGTAGGCAAGATACCTTCGGTTTGCTTGAGATTCTCCTGCAAAGGCTTCTTCAAGATTCTTTTTCGTCTTGGACATCCTCTTCTCCTTTCAGATAATGGATTGACTCATTATTGTTTGTGAACCACCTGACATTATTAGGTACACCTCACCACTCATGCAGTAATTCTTTAAAGAAGTTCGGGTGAAAGCTAAGGGACTCGGAAAACACTAGTGCGACATTTTCCCTGTAACGCATGGCATCAGTCCTGCCAAGCTTTTGCAGGGCTAAAGCCCTACGCTATAAGCAAGAGCGGAATCGTTCTTTTTTCTGAGTCCCTATCAATCCGTATGCTGGTAAAAGTAAGAAACACCATCTCTGAAGTCAACCAATGCAAGGAATATGTATGAAATGAAGAATAAGGCCAGCTCCAACCCTCTCCTAAACTTGACAGAATCATCTTCATTTGAAAAAATCACTGTCGTGCTTTACCCTTTTTTAGGATGCACTGTTCCGAGCTCAAATTTCCATACGTCTCAGTCAAGAGAATGAACGCTTGCCGGCACTCCGATTCGCACGCGATCTAAAACGCCAACTGACTTGCAGCTTGCACATCACGGTAGTTGACTCAGAGTTACAACTTGCTCAACCCAAGGCACGCGCGACAATCAAAACAATTCTTTCACTCAACAAAAGGATAGCCGGCACATAGAGAAAAAATTCTGCGGTGGACATGGTCTGCTTTTTTCTGTGAAGCAACTCAGAGGTATCTGCGAGACAGGCTATCAGAACAGCCTTTACCGTTAATGGCGTAATGACGATTGGATCGAGACCGAAGAAAAGGTGTTCAATCCTGGACTTGATTATCCCGAGTATGCGTTTTCCCATCAGTTTCTTCTCTAGCATCAGGAGGCAATTATGAGTAATTCATTGCAAGTCGGCATGACCCGTGAGATTAAGATTAAATCTTTAGCTGAACATTCCGCCCAGAATTTTTATCACAATCTCCCAAACGTATTAGCCACTCCAATTCTCGGGGGTTTGATGGAAAGGGTGTCTGCTGAACTGATCGATGAACATTTGGAGGCGGGTCAACAGTCGGTAGGAATTTCCATGGACCTGAAACATCTTGCTCCAACTCCTTTAGGAATGGAAATCCGCGTCACAACAAAAATAACCGCAGTCGACGGCCGCAAGCTCACATTTAGTCTGGAGGCTTTCGATGAGGCTGAAAAAATCGGCGAAGCCTCGCATGAACGGTTCATTATTCAGGCGGATAAGTTCAATGCGCGCGTAGCTGAAAAAGCCAAAAGTATGAAATGAAACCCATCGTTGATGTTTCTATCCGACTCGCTTTCTTGCCACAATTTTGGACCCAAAGGGAGGTCTTAATATGGGTGATTTAGCCGCATTTTTTCATCCATCCAGCATCGCCGTAATTGGTGCTTCCGAGAGCGCCGGGAAATTAGGCCATGAGATCCTCAAGAACTTGTTGAACGGAGGATTCCAGGGAGCACTCTACCCAATCAATCCCAAAAGCGAACGCATTCTGGGACTGGCATGCAGCAAGAATATCAAGGAGGTTCCGGATAACGTTGAACTGGCAGTAGTTATCATTCCGGCCAGATTCGTCCCGCAGGCCATTCAAGACTGCGGTGAAAAAGGAGTCAAAGCGGCAATAATTATTTCGGGAGGCTTCAGCGAGGCGGGTCCCGAGGGCGAACACCTGCAGCAACAAGTTGCTGAAGTCGCTAAGCAATACGGAGTTCGCCTGATTGGGCCCAATTGCCAGGGTGTCAATAATCCATACCATCCTTGCTGCGCATCATGGCCTCTGCTCACACGCAAAGGTCACGTGGCTATTCTTAGCCAGAGTGGTACGGTGGGCGCGGCTATGATGGACTGGTTCTCTTTTGAGGAGCTTGGTGTTTCCAGTTTTGTGAGCCTTGGAAATCGCGCTGACGTTGATGAGATCGACCTGATTGAATACTTTGAAAAAGACCCTAACACCAAAGTGATTGCGGCTTATTTGGAAGGAGTTAAAGATCCCAACCGTTTTCGACAAGCTCTACAATCTATCAGTAAGCCTTTAGTTGTTTTGAAGTCGGGGCGCACACCTGGCGGGAAAGTGGCTGCCGAGTCTCATACAAAGTCTCTCGCCGGCGCCGACGCCATTTATTCATCTCTTTTTGATCACTACAAAATATGCCGTGCAGAAACTATTGAAGAGTTTTTTGACTTTGCCAAA
>Ga0210077_1000123_pt1 | contig 39503 bp, 40 predicted proteins | sample RushMan_CattailN_5_FD_185556 | JGI IMG/M metagenome (GOLD analysis project Ga0210077, IMG submission 185556) | Wetland microbial communities from San Francisco Bay, California, USA, that impact long-term carbon sequestration -... | ecosystem: Environmental > Aquatic > Marine > Wetlands ...
CAGAAAAATGATGTACCTTCAAGGTGGGGATTGCGGAGCACCGAAGATTGGGTCATGGAGGCATCAACGTTTTTAACTCAACCTTTGATCGCTCTCCATAACAAAGATAAGATAACCACAATAATGATCAACAAGATCACCCCGCCGATGGAAAACATGAGCATCTTGAGTCGATCAATAGGTTTTTTTCCACTCACACGGCCAGTCTGACCGTTTACCATCAGGCGATAGCGCTTACCCTGGAAGACATAATTCCCCAGATAAATGGGCAACAAGGCAAGTTTATATGTCAGGCCACTCCATTTACCCGCACCCGTGCTGAAATTACGCTTGGGGTGACCCGTCTCAACCTTAGCGGACAAGTTTCGCCTGACTTTATTATGCAACAATTCCCTGGCGCGTAGAGAAGCATCGGCTAAAGGAAAATCATAGGTAAGTGCCACCCAACCCGCCAGATAATCGGGTGAAAAAGCAATCAGATCATCCAGATTGAAGGGTTCAATAGCGGCCAAATCAGATTGGGGCATTTTGCGTAAGCCAGGGATGATCACATCTTTAAATAATTCGAACTCAGATCCACTATGGGCTTCCCATTGGGGCATCCGACTGGTGCCAAGATTAACATCACAGAACCAGGGAACTTCTAATGTGCCTTCAAAGATCCAGAACGGGTAGTATGCAGGATGAAGCTGCATCCCGGTTTGCTGGGTGGATAAATTATCTGGGACGAGTAAACCTTTACCGAGCCAAGACTTGATGCTCTCACCCGCGGCAGCTAAGTCAATTTTAAATAAACCTATGGCTTTCGGGTCGACCATTTCTACCAAACTGGATGAGGTAATAAAGCGATTGGCAGCACAATAGGGGCAAACATCAGCCGTCTGACCGGGCGGAAGCAAGATGGTTACACCACATTGCTCACAGGTAACCTGCGTCTGGCTTTCAGCCCAACGGTGGGCTCGAGTGGTGGGCAACACTTCATCCAATGGCTGATCAGCACTTTCGCTAACCATCTGCTCATCAACCTTGCGAGTAAAGCCACAAAATTGGCATACCAGAACCGTTTCGTTGATATTATAAGAAATGGAAGCGCCGCAATTAGGGCAGATGTAGGTTTTACTGCCAGCTGTGTCTACGGGAGGAGAAGCTTGTGCGCGATAGGCAGCACCTTCAGGCATCAAACGAGTTTCATCAAGCTTTTTTGTAACCAACATCAAGCCGCGTTTGGCGGTGGCATTAGAAGGATCTAGAGCAACAGCCCGCTCGAGATAATCACGTCGCTCTTGCATGTCGTCGGTGGTCGCAGAAAGCCAGATCCAGATGCGTGCATCGGCATTGTTGATAAGGGCTGCTTGATCTAGTAAGCGCTTGGCCTGTGCACGATTGCCATTCTTTACCGCTATAATGGCATCTTGAATTAACTGTTCAAATTCATGATCTGATATGGAGTGATTAGAAAATTCAGCAGGATGCATTCTTAGATTATATATCTAAAATGCCAAGTAGGTAAAATTATTGCTTGCGTTATGGCAAAAGCTGGAACTTGCTACTCAGAATGAGTGAAAAAACCGCTTAAAAAGCGACGGATAGGTGGTAAACGCAGAAATAATAAGAAGACAATCAGGATCGCCCACAGATAGGGTTCCGTAACGCCCTGTTTTACTACCAAGATAAAATGAAATGCAGCAAGCAGATTGATCAGGTAAACCAGATTATGCAGGCGCTTCCAGTTCTTGCCAAGACGTTTAGGCCAGGGGGAAAAAGAAGTGACAGCCAGGGGGATTAACAAGACCCCCGCGATAAACCCAACCAGAGCGTAAGGCAAAATCAACTCGTTATAAATTAGCTGAAAATCAAACCCGAAATCAAGGCTAACAAAAATAGCAAAGTGCAAACATACATATAAAAATGCATAATCCCCCAGGGCACGGCGAACCTTAAGGGCGGGCTTGAATCCAAAGATGTTATTCAGGGGAGTGCAAGCAAGGCTTAAAATTAACAGTTCAAGGGCGATCTTACCGGTGCGTAGAATCGATCCTCGTATAGGATTTGCAGTTAAATTCCCGGTTAACCCGTCATAAACCAGAATGGGAATTGGCAGCAGACAGGCAATATGAACCAGGAGAGGAAACCAGCGTTTGAAAAATGAATTGTTATAATTCAAAAATTCTTCGTTAAATCCATCCCTTCATAAAGTGAAGCGACCTGGTCACCATAACCATTAAACATCAGGGTTTTTATTCTTCCAATCTCTCCAATGCGCCTTTCGGTAGCCTGCGACCAGCGAGGATGATCTACATTGGGATTAACATTGGCATAAAAGCCATATTCATTGGGAGCCGCCAACATCCAGGTTGTGGCTGGTTTATAGTTCACCGCCTTTATCTTTACGATAGCTTTAATGCCTTTGAAACCATATTTCCATGGCACAACCAAGCGCAGAGGCGCACCATCTTGCTTGGGTAAATCACCCCCATACATGCCTGTGACCATTATAGTCAGATCATGCATGGCTTCGTCCATGCGCAAACCCTCGGCATAAGGCCATTCAAGCAAATTCGATCCTTGCAAAGGCATATCCTTGGGGTCGAGGATAGCGGTAAATTCAATATACGTCGCTTCGGAGGTAGGTTGGACATCATCCAACAGACGGTGTAATGGAAAACCGATCCATGGAATGACCATCGACCAGGCTTCGACGCAACGGAGACGATACACACGCGTTTCTGGTTGAAATTTCTGTAAATCCTCAATAGTATAGGTCTTCGGATTACTGACCAAGCCAGAAACCTCAACGCTCCAGGGAGAGATGGGAAAGTCGGCAGCTAAATTTGCCACTGCTTCTTTGTTGGTTGAGAATTCATAATAATTGTTGTAATGGGTGATATCCTGGTAGGAGGTCAGCGATGCACCAAGTTCATCGGTCGTTGGGCCCGTATAAGTAGACTCCCCTGTGGCAGTAGCAGGGACATTCCCCTTGCAGGCTGCCAATGCCAGTGCACTAGCCACCGTAAGGCCAGCACTACCAATGAACTGGCGTCGAGAGAGATAAAGGCGCCTGGGAGTTATCTCTGAAGGATCTATGTTTTCCATAATGTCGCTCCTAACTTCTATGTGGTTATTTTACCTACAAACAATTACGGAAGTATTTCAAATAGATTAGTGAAAAATTAGTTTATGGGTATACAACCTGAGATAGCAATCCAGCGTATTAATTATAAGATAAGATGACAAGGAGATAGCCATGATTAATCCAAAGAATACCAGCTGCCTGTTGAGACCATTTGTGTGGTTATGGAATTTTATGGCGTACCTGGTGATGCTGACCGGAAGATTCGTGGCGGTAATACTGGGCCTGGTTTTGATGCTAGCCGGGTTTATTTTGACGATCACCGTGGTTGGCGCAATCGCCGGGGTCCCCCTGCTGATCATCGGATTGCTCTTGGTGGTGAGAGGTCTTTGGTAATATCACGGTTATTTAACCTAAAATAAAATGCCCCTGCATAAGCGGGGGTATTTTATTTGCAATCTCGTAAATCAGCTTGTTAAGTACAGTCAAAATTAACCGGTGTGGTGATGGAGGCACCTTCTACCGGTGGCATAGCAAGTTCAGCCTCGTGCATGGGATATTTTTCAGCAACCAGGCTTACAGGTTCTTTTTTACCGTCCTCAAAGTGCATGATGGCAGGGATAAAAAAGCTGCCGATACCCATGAGACCTGTGACGACCCCACCAATGATGAACCAGGTTTGGACGCCTAATTTATCGGCAATAGGACCCGCAATGATCAGACCAATGGGCGACATTCCCGATGCCATGGTGCTGATGAGGGTAAAGACACGACCTTGCATTTCAGGTGCTACGGCAGCCTGTACTGCTGCGAGCAATGGACCGTTAACCATGGGGTTCATGATGCCAAGATAAAACATGGTAACAACCGCCAGGACAAATGCCGAGGAGGGTAGTAATCCCATGGCCAGGCAGCCCAAGCCCATAGCAATCAGCCCGGTCAGGCTGGTAAGCACCCTGCGCTTAAACCCTCCCCATGCACTGAGCACAAGACCACCAACAATAAACCCGATACCAGAGAATGACTCTAGGGTGGCAAGCTGTATTGCCTGACCATTAAAGTGCTTGGTGACCAGGATTGGAAGTAATGAGAAAGCCGGGGTAAGCAGGAAGTTAATCACGGTTGCCATGACTCCAATGAGCATCAGGCCAGGCCAGCTCCAAACGTAGCGAAAACCGGCGGATAAATCTTGCCACAAGGAGGATTTTCCCTGAGCGCTGGCTGGTAAATCTCTCCTCTCAGGCTGAGGAATTTCGAAGAAGAACAACGGCCCAATTGCCAGCATGGCGGTGAAGACATCAATAGCCAGAATACCCTCCATGGGCAACCAGACTAATAATAAAGCGCCAAGGGGAGCTGAGGCGATAGACATGCCACCTTGAAGCATCTGGTTCAAACCCTGGATGCGGGCGAGATGCTGCTTGGGAACCATGAGCGTCGTAGAGGCTTGCATGGCTGGCCAGTGAAAGCCTCCACATACAGAACGGACAAAAAGTAAGGCATAGACCTGCCAGATTTGGACATGACCGAGGGCAAACAGGACGACCAGAACAATCGTTGCCAGAGCAATGAGGCCATCAGCAAGCATCATGGTCAACCTCCTGCTCCAACGATCAACCAGGGCACCGGTAAGTGGGCCAAGCACGACCTGGGGCAGCAAGCCTACCAGAGAGGCCGTTGCCAAGACGGTAGCTGAACCAGTTTTTTGGGTTAGCCACCAAATGACAGCAAAAGAGACAAGCTGGCTACCAAGCAGTGAAAAAGCTTGTCCCGTCCAGATGGTGAAAAAACGAGGAGCCCAACGTGAAGGCTCTTTAATTGCAAGGTTCGTGTTCATTCTATTTTCCTCAGTGAATTATTTACCACTTATCTGTGACAACATTATACACAATTGTTTAATATTGTCAATATATATATTGATATTATTTATTATTTTTATTAATTTATTATATATTTTCATATTATTTATTGAATTATTTAAATTTTGTTTTACCTGTAATTGGTGCGTGTTGTCTTCACGGTTGAAACCTCGGGTATAATGAATCAAACCAAGAAGGAATTCTTTCAAGGAGGTATTCACTATGGTCATGCCTGTTATGCAGTATGCTCCTGAAACTTGTGCCTGGTGTGAAGGTACGGGGGTATTTGGGCAATATAAAGATATCTGCCTGGTATGTGGAGGGCAGGGAAGCGTACTGGTAGCTCAACCATCTCACAAATGCCCCCATTGTTCAGGAACAGGCGTGCAGATGGCGGGAGAATTTCAAGACCGCTGCAAGATTTGCAGTGGCTCAGGTTGGTCTCACGTTTATAAAAACGCTCCATCTAGCCGGTGACTGCTGCAATGAGGCTTGAAAACAAGGTGGCTCTGGTTACAGGGGGGACATCAGGGATCGGTAAGACCACCGTGGAATTATTTGTCGCTGAAGGCGCCAGGGTGGCATTTACCGGGAGGCGTGAACAGCTGGGACAGCAGATAGCTGAACAAAGCAGTGCACATTTCATCCCGGCTGATCACCGCAGGCTGGATGATTGCAAACATTGTGTAGAAGAAACGCTTAATCAATATGGGCGAATAGATATCCTGTTCAATAACGCCGGGATCGTGGTGAGCGGCACGGCTGAATCCACCACCGACCAAGACTGGGATGACAGCATGCTGCTCAATGTAACCGGTGTTTGGCGCATGTCCAAGCTGGTAATCCCGGTGATGCGCACACAAGGAGGTGGTGTGATCATTAACAATGCCTCTGATTGGGCTTTTGTTGGTGCACCCGGGGTAGTAGCGTATTGCACTTCAAAGGGGGCTGTAATGCAGATGACGCGCGCCATGGCAATCGATCATGCCAGCGAGAACATTCGCATCAATGCCGTTTGCCCAGGAGACACTTATGTGGAACGCTGGGTGAAGGATGGGTTTTACAGGGGAACAACCCCAGTAAGTGAGGCTGAGGCGAGGAAGACTGACCTGCCAATCGGACGGGTGGCAGAGACGATAGAAATCGCCCGGGCGGTGCTATTCCTGGCTTCAGAGGATTCCAGCTTTATGACCGGCTCGGCGTTAGTGGTAGATGGGGGAAATACGGCAAGGTAGGTTTTTAATTCTCGACATTCAGCTATTTTGAGCCCGTACTGAAATATCAGACTGCTACCCCCTGATTGATCACCTTTTAAGAAAGTTTCTCCAAGATTTGGTACAACATCACCCCAGTGGCTACTGCCAGGTTCAGTGAAGTCACGTGGCCTTTCATGGGCATCTTCAGCACGACATCACAAATGGCTGCTTGTGAAGGAGTAAGGCCTTCACGCTCACTACCCATCAGCAGGATCATTGGTTGTGAAAATTTTTCAACCTGACGATAGTCCTGGCGAGCATGGGCAGAAGTGCCATAAATGGTGTAGCCAGTATCTTTCGCCCAGTGAGAAAAATCGGTAAAGGTCGCTGAAACCAGGGGATGCCAAAAAATCGAACCCATACTGGCACGTACGGAATTTGGGTGATAGGCATCGGCACAGAACTGGTTGGCAGAAGGGTCATCCAATAATAACAATCCACTGGCACCCACCGCATCTATGGTACGCAGGATAGTGCCAATATTCCCAGGGTCTTGCGGGGCAACTAAGGCTACGCCCCAGGTAAAGTGCTGTGGATTGAGGTTTTCCAACGTATTATCGGGCTGGCGTACTACTGCAAGGATCCCTTGCGGGTGTTCTTTGCCTGAAATTTGGTCAAATGTGCTGCTATCAACAGCCAGGCAGGGTACTCCTGATTGTGATTGGTCCTGGATTAGCTGTTGAGCAAATTCGCTGGTAAGCAAGTGGGGGGCATAATAGATGGACTCCACGCCAGCCCTGGCATCGATAGCTTCACCCACGTGCCGGATGCCTTCCACGATAAACAGCTTCGATGAATGACGCTCCTTGCGATGCGCCAGCAGCTCGCGGATTTGTTTAATCTGGGGATTGTTGTGGCTGAGCAGAGTTGGCATTCTGATTCAAGGGAATCCAGGCTAACACCGAAGTGCCTTTGCCAGGTTCTGAAACAATCTCGAGGTCACCCCCCATTTTATGAGCGCGGGTGTGCATATTTGCCAGTCCATGGCCAAGTGCCATCCTCATTTTCTTCAAGTCAAAACCCACCCCGTCATCTGAAATCTCCAATAATACCCGGCCAGGCGCATCCCACAGACTGATTTTTGCCTGATGAGCACGGGCATGTTTGGCGATATTGGCCAAAGCTTCCTGGCAGATATGAAATAAGGCAGTGGCTATGGGGGTTGGCAAAAGAACCAAATTATTTTCAGGGCCGTCAAGGCTGATTTCCAAGCGGGTGTTGGTACGCGTCTCTTCAATAAGTCGCTGCAGGCTATCCATGAGATTCTCACCCCTGAACTGGCTAGGGCGCAGGTCCATGATATAGGTGCGGATATCCCGTATGGTGCTGTTCAATCCCTCGATTGCCTGCTCAACCTTCACCAGGGCTTTATCGGGGTTTGTCTCAACTTCCAGGCGAGCGTAATCTAATGCCAGGCCCACGGCATAAATCGACTGAATGATGCCATCATGCAGGTCCATGCCTATTCGCTCGCGCTCATCTAACACCGCAGACCGGCGACCTTGCTGATTTAAGCGCACATTTTCAATCGCCGTGCCTGCCCAGGTTCCGATGGAGGTGAGAAGGTTGATCTCGCGCGGCTGCAGCGGCTGCAGCTGGCGGGTTGCAACTCCCATCACGCCAACCACGAGGCCATGCGCCAGCAGGGGTATACATGCCAGGCATTGAAAACCTGCATTCACGATCTGCCTACGGATAAAGCGCACATCTTGCTGTAAGTCATTGGTTACAATGGGTTTACCGCTCTCTGCAACCAGGCCAACAAACCCCTCACCTAACCTGAATTGATCCTTGGTCCAAAAAGCATCCGAGGCTTCGCCACGATGCACCGCCATACGTAAAGACAGACCATCTTCCTCGGTTAGAAACATCTCACCTGCTTCTACATCCAGGTAAGACATGACGTAATCAAGGGTTTTCTCGAGGATTTGATCAATTTCGAAGGTGGCGGCTAGCATTTCCCCGATATCATTGAGAAGTTTTAAATCTTTATTGCGCTGGGTGAGCGATTTATCGCGCATCACCAGTTCTTCATACATCCGAGCGTTGACAATTGCCACGGCAGCATAAGCAGCCAAGGTTTCGATGACACGCTCATCATCGCGGGTAAACTCAGTGTAATCTTCTTTGTCAGTGAGGTATATCTGACCTAAGAGCTGATTGCCAGAGATGATGGGCACACCCAAGAAAGAGGACATAGCTGGATGGTTAGGTGGGAAGCCCACACTGCGACTATCCTGCATCATGTCGGCCACACGGATGGTACGTTTTTCAGCGGCGATAGCACCAATCAACCCCAGGCCGACCGGTGGATGATCCATCCGGCGAATCTCATCTTCTGTCATGCCGACCGGGATGAAACGGATTAATTTACCCTGGTTATCAATCACACCCAAAGCAGCATAACGTGCACCGGCTTGTTCACGAGCCAGATGAGCGATACGTTCAAGCACTAAATCAAGGGAAAGATCGCTCACCAACTCCAAACTGGCGCGATGTAAGGCCACTAACCTAGCTTCAATTTGTTCACGGGTCAATAACACCATATAAAGCAACTCACTTCGCCAATATTTTACCTTAATTGGTGAGGTTTGGTTAATATGGTTGTGACAGGTGACACTTATTCTTATCAAAGGATAAAAGAAGTAAAATATCAGGAGAGGTGTATATGGGCAAATTTGTGCTAGTAATCAAAGGAAGCCCACGTGAGCTGGGCAACAGCAGTGTGCTGGCAGATAAGGCTGCTGAGGGGGCCAGTGCAGCGGGAGCACAGGTAGAAAGCTATCTGCTGCACGGGATGGATATCCGCGCGTGTGATGCCTGCGACACCTGCCAGGAGACCGGGGTTTGCGTGCTCAAGGATGATATGCAATTGATCTATCCTAAACTGCGCAAGGCTGACAGCATTATCATCGCCAGCCCTATTTACTGGTTTACAGTGAGCGCCCAAACCAAGCTTTTCATTGATCGGTGGTACGCACTGGAAAGCTCACACGGGAATGCCCTCAAGGGTAAGCAGTTCGGTGTTGTGCTGACTTACGGAGATAGCGACCCTTACAAATCTGGGGCGATCAATGCAATCCACACTTTCCAAGATATGTTCCGGTACATTGGAGCGAACCTCAGCGGAATAGTCTATGGGACTGCGATGGATATTGGGGATGTACAAAATCAGCCTGAGCTATTGCAGGGGGCATTTCGGCTGGGTGAAAAGCTTGCATCCACCAGTTAAGTCAGCTAGCGATCCAGATCTTCATTGCCCTGGTGCCACATTCAGCAAGTTTATTACCCGATAAATCAAGAAAACCTATTCATTCCAAACCCGGCCTTTAAATATAAAGATTTGAACATTTTTATTTAGAGGTAAGTAATCCTATTGTAAGGCGGTAAATAATTCATGAATGTGAAGGGAATGCGTCATGGACAATTCTACAGAGCGGTTTGAGACAATTGAGGAAGCATTAAACCAGCTCTCAGGGGGACATGTTTTAGATGTCGCTACGGGAAGTGGTGGATTCATCAATTATTTGATCGATAATTTACAGGATTATTCAGAAATAACCGGTATTGACAACAACGAGCTAAGCCTGGAGGCTGCCAGGAAATCGCACGTACAGGCGAATCTTCGCTTCTTGATTATGGATGCTGCACATATGGATTTCCCCGACGGACACTTTGACCTGGTGTCCATCGCTAACTCATTGCATCACATGGCAGACCTGCCAGGGGTTCTGTCAGAATTGGTGAGAGTATGCAAGCCCGGGGGGCAGCTTTTGATCTGCGAAATGTATCGTGATGGCCAGACAAAGACCCAGCTTACACATGTGTATTTACACCACTGGTGGGCAGCTGTTGACAATGCTGAAGGCATCACCCATTTTGAAACGCTGAAGCGCCAGCAGGTAGTGGATATCGTCGAAAAGTTGGGCTTAAAAAATACGCAATATTATGATTCAAAAGACCTGGAGACTGATCCTAAAGACCAAGAATTAATTCATGAGCTAGATGGCATTATTGATCGCTTCGTAAAAAGAGCGACAGCATTAAAAAACGGAGAAGATTTACTCCTGCGAGGCGAGCTGCTGCGCATGCGAGTGCACGAAACGGGATTTCATGGGGCAAGCTCGCTGATTGCAATTGGTGAGAAGCCAGCCCTACCTGGGAGGAAAAAATGATCAGGATAAGCAAGTTTTTGGCTGTGGGTATTTTGGTAATGATCGTATCAGGGGCTTGTGGCAAAGGAGCAAGCACCAGCCCTATTTTTGCACCAACATCAACAACAAATTTCAACCAAACCCTGGCAATCGAAACCCAGGTAGTTTCGCCTTCTCTTACTGAGAATGTACCAGAACCAGTAAGCATGGATTTTGATAGCTTCTTGGAAGCTTCCTTCCGCAGCCTGCTGATTCGTGACCCTGAAACCGTGCTCGAGCTGGGCTTATCAGAGGTATATCAGACACCATCTGACCAGCTTACGAATATTTCAGATGAATATGTGCGGGAGACACAGGCCCTTGAAGCAGGCATATTAAGCCAGCTGCGAAAGTATGATCGTTCTGGCCTGACAGCCGAGCAGCAGCTATCTTACGACATCTATGCCTGGTACCTGGGAGACAGGGTGAACGGACAGGCATTTATGTATGATGATTACCCGGTGAACCCCACCGTGTTCAGCGAGCACTTATCCATGCTGCAATGGTTCACCGACCTGCGCCCGCTGAACAACCTGCAAGATGCACAGGATTACATTGCCTGCCTGAGACAGGTGGATACCAAGTTTAACCAGCTCATCAATAACATGGAGCGACGTGAGGAAAATGGAGCCATGCTGCCGGGTTTCCTGGTCAATTGGATATTGAGCGATTTAAGAAACATAGCCAACAGCGGTGCCAGTCTCACGCCATACTACACAGCTTTCGAAAGTAAAGTCAATTCGCTCGGTGAGATTGCCGAGGCAGACAGGCAATCGTTGTTAAATAAAGCTGAAGATGCCACCAATACATCAGTCATCCCAGCCTACAAGGCGCTGGTGAATTACTTCGAACACCTGCAAGGCGTCACGACCAATGATGCAGGCGTGTGGAAATTCCCAGATGGCGAGGCATATTATGCTTATGCCCTGAGGCACTACACCAGCACCAACCTGTCGGCCGACCAGATCCACGAGCTGGGGCTGCAAGCGTTGGATCGTATCCATGCAGATATGCGTACAATTTTCGACCAACTTGGCTACCCACAAGAGGAAGACCTCCCGTCGCTGTTTGCGAGGGTAGCGCAGGAAAGTGGATATGCGTCGGGGGATGAGATTGTGCAGGGGTACGAGGAGATTATTTCAGCGGCAGACCAAAATATTGCCAGTGCATTTGATCTGCGACCCAACATTGGAGTGATTGTGGTTGGAGGACCCACAGGTGGATACTACAACGCGCCAGCAGTGGATGGCTCTCGGCCGGGAATGTTCTATGCGCAAGCCACTGGCCAGGTGGCCAAATTTGGCATGCCGACCCTGGCCTACCATGAGGCCATTCCAGGCCACCATACACAGATAGCCATTGCACAACAACTAGATTTGCCATCTTTTCGTAAGGCCTCGGATTTTTCAGCCTATGTTGAAGGCTGGGCACTGTATGCCGAACGCCTGGCCTACGAGCTGGGTTTCTATGAAGATGACCCTTATGGGAACCTGGGACGTTTGCAGGCGGAGGCCTTCAGAGCGGCGCGTTTGGTCGTAGATACGGGGCTCCATGCCAAAAAATGGACCTTCCCGCAGGCAGTCGAATTCATGGTTGCAAACACGGGGATGACTGAATATATGATGCAAGGCGAGGTAAGCCGATATATTTCCTTACCTGGCCAGGCGACCGCCTATTATATCGGGTATACTAGAATCATGGAGCTACGCCAGCATGCCATGGACCTGTTGGGTGACCAATTTGATATAAAAGAATTTCATAACGTGATCTTAGGGAATGGGGCCATGCCGCTGGACATCCTGGAGCAAGTAGTGAATAACTATATTCAAACGAAGCTGGGTGGAGGGTGATTTTAATTTGAAAGACCTGACTTTCGCATTCATACTGGGCGCTGGCAAGGCTGATCAGTATGCCTTGAGGCTGGCACGCAGCATCCGCACCTTTGGGGGAGCATTCTGTTTCAACCCAATCTGGATGTTCAGCCAGGTCGAGGAAGGGGATCTTGCAGTAGAAACCCAGCAAGCATTATTTTCAATCGGTGCGAAGCTTATCAGCATTGATATTGACCCCGAACTGGCGGGCTTCCCATTTTTTACATATGTCAGTGTGGCAGGGATTGCCGAAAGCATGGCCCAGGGTGATTCGCGCTTCCTGGCGCTCATGGCCACGGATACCCTCGTGCTGCAAGAACCCTCTCTTTTCGTGCTAGCCGACGGCAAGAGCCTGGGAGCTTGCCCAGTGCACTTGAAGCTGCTTGGCTCGAGCACGGATGAGCCAATTGCTGATTTCTGGAAATTAATCTACCAGGAATGCCAGGTAGACACGGAAAAGATATTTTCTTTCCAAACTATTGTGGATGAAAAGCTCATTCGCGCTTATTTCAACGCCGGCTTATTGATCGTGAGGCCAGAACGTGGGTTATTAAGGAACTGGCAGACCAATTTTGAGCGCATGTATCGCCTGCCTGAGTTTATGGCCTTCTATCAGCAGAGTGAGCTATATCCGATTTTTATGCACCAGACAGTACTGGCGGGTAGCACCCTTTCTGCGCTTAATCAGCAGGAATTCCAGCAATTTCCATTCGAGGTCAATTATCCCCTGCATCTGCATGAGCAGGTGCGGGCTGAATGCAGGCCAAAAAACCTGAACCAGCTCATTACCTGCCGATATGAAAACTATGAGGAGTTTTTAGGAAGCCCTCGCCTGGATGAAATGATGGGGGTGGATGAATCATTGAAGCGATGGTTGCAAGTGCAGTCAGAGTAAATATACAGGCACCCATTCAGCTGTGTAAAGCCAATGGAGCAGAAAAAAACACTGAATATTCGCCAAATGTGCATGGAAGACCTCAGCTTTGCAGCAGAATGCACAAGTGCAGAGGGCTGGGTGAGCGAAAATATTGATGTGCTGGAAAGTTTTTACCTCAACGACCCGCAAGGATGCCTGGTGGCAGAAGAAAATGGCAGGCAGTTAGGGATTTGTATCGCCACCAGCTATGGACCATGCGGTTTTATTGGCGAAGTAATCGTGCGCCCAGAAGCGCGTGGCAAGGGAATTGGTGCGGCTCTGCTCAACCGGGGAGTGGGCTACCTGGAGACAAAAGGTGTTGAGACAGTGTACCTGGATGGGGTGATCAAAGCGGTTGAGCTTTATGAACGCAACGGGTTTCGAAAAATATGCCGGTCTTGGAGGTTTTCAGGTCAGCTGCTGGGAAAGAACAGTTCAAGGGTAATGCAGATGACGAAGGAACACTTCGAGCAAGTCGCTGAGCTTGACAACTTGTACTTTGGGGTTGATAGGAGATTCTTCTTACAACGCAGGTTTGCCCATTTCCTTGAACTATGCAAGGTGAGTATCGAAGGAAAGCACATCACGGGCTACATCATGGGACAAAGCGGTGAGACCTGGGTATCAGCCGGGCCGTGGGTGAGGGAGGTCTCAGGCAGTAACCCGGCAGAATTGCTGGAAGCCCTGGCGGTTGAGGCAGATGGGCGGCCAATCAGCCTGGGGATTTTGCAGAGCAACCTTCAGGCGTGCGAATTCGTGCGTTCTCTTGGCTTTATAGCCCGTGAGGACAGCCCCTGGCGTATGGCCAGAGGTAAACCCGGGGAGCTTGGGGCTGCCGTGCAGTGTATGGCTATTGGGTCAGCAGCAAAAGGCTGACCAAAATATTAGTAAAAAAAAGACGATTGCTCAGTTAAGCAATCGTCGAAGCAATACTATCTCGTCCTTGGAGGAGGCGGATGAGACTCTAGGCAATTTATCGGATGGGGCGCTTGAGGTGAACCTGCAAGGACGGGTCAACAGCCTGCGAATTTCTTTCGATATGGCTGTCTAGCTCATTCAGGTTGTATTTAAACTGGGAATTTTGTAATGCTTGCACGACCACGGTGCCAGGTCGGGCAACCCAGAAGTTCTGTCCAGAATTCAGCACATAATCTTTCAGATCCCCTTCTTGAGTAACCCATAATGAGCCGCTTATACAGCTGATTCTATCGCCGCGCCGATCACCTGCGAGATTCCATAGCTGGTATTTTGCCAGTTTTATATCGGTGGGGGTATGAAGGTTTACCTTTGTGTTTAACATGTTTTTCTCTCCTGATTAATTTCACTTGCAATTTTACCGATATCTAACTAAAATAACAGATGCAAAAATACGGAATTGTAACCATAACAGTTTGATATACAAGCAACTGTACTTCTTTTTAATCAGGTCAACTGTACCCTGAGGAGACTCTAAAAATGGCGAACTCGCCCAAACAAGAGAGGTTTTTATACGAGCAGGTTGCTGCTGAACTGGCTGAACTGATCAGGCAGGGGACATTTCGTCCTGGTGAGCGCATCCCATCTGTAAGGCAGCTGAGCCGGCAGCGAAAAATCAGCATCACCACAGTACTCCAAGCTTACATGCTGCTGGAAAACCAGGGGTTAATTGAAACACGTCCACAATCGGGCTATTATGTGCGACCCAGGCTTTCACATGTATTGCCCGAACCGGAGATGTCTACGCCATTGCAGGACCCATCTCTGGTTAGCGTGAGACAGTTAGTTATGATGGTACTGAAGGATTCCACCAACCCCGAACTGATCCAGCTTGGAGCTGCCATCCCCAACACCGAGCTGGTGACCCCCAACAAGCTTAACCACATCATGGCATCTCTGCCTCGCCAGACAAAAAACCAGTATAACTACTATGAAATTCCGCCAGGCAATGAAGCACTGCGCATCCAGATCGCCCAGCGAGCAGTGGGTATAGGCTGCAACATCACGCATGCCGATGTGGTGACCACCTCAGGCTGCCTGGAAGCGTTCACGCTGAGCTTGAGAGCGGTCTGCCGCCCAGGGGATACAGTGGCGATTGAATCGCCCATGTATTTTGGGGTGCTGCAAATCCTTGAATCACTGGAGCTGCGGGCGCTCGAAATCCCCACGCACCCCCAGGATGGCATCAGTCTTTCGGCACTGAGATTCGCCATCGAACATAATTCCATCCAGGCGTGCATGGTGCTATCTAATTTCAATAACCCACTGGGGAGCTGCATTCCCGATGATCACAAGCAGGAGCTGGTGGCCCTGTTAGCACGCCATGAAATTCCTCTCATAGAAGGGGATGTATGCGGTGAGCTATACTTCTCTGGCTTTCGCCCCAGCGTGTGTAAAGCTTATGACCGAAAAGGCCTGGTTCTGTTATGCTCATCTTTCTCCAAAGACCTGGTGCCGGGATACCGGGTGGGCTGGGTGGTGCCAGGAAGATTCAAGCCAACCATTGAGTGGCTGAAATATACCACCAATGTTGCAACGGCTACTTTACCCCAGGTAGCTATCGCCAAGTTCCTTGAATCGGGAGGATATGAGCATCACCTGCGCAGTATCCGCAGATTATATGCCAGCTTCGTGTCACAGGAGTCTCAGGCTGTAGTTCGTTATTTCCCTGAGGGCACGCGGGTCACCCGTCCCAATGGCGGTATCGTGCTGTGGGTGCAGCTGCCTGACTATGTTGATTCTCTTAAGCTGTATAAACGGGCTTTACAAGGCGGCATCACCCTGGCACCCGGGTACATGTTCTCAGCTACCGAACAGTATCGTAATTTTATCCGCTTGAATGCGGCATGGTGGTCTTATGAGGCTGAGCGCGCAATGCAGCACCTGGGCGAGATGGTGGCTGAGCAAGAGAAACCCTGATAACGCTTTTCAAGGGTTGCTAGCAAGGTCGGGTATTGCTAAGGAAACCAACCAGTATGCCCCAGATGACCAGATTATTCCCAGGTTGGCGGCCACGGTTCAGCGTCTGAGGGGCCACCCCCGGCGAGAGGGTGCGGGTATTCATAAGGCGTATAGCCCGGCATGGGTTCCGTGAAGAAATCACGTCTGGCTTCAATAAATCCCACCCCAGTTTCATCCACCTGAGGCTCAGAGGGACCTCCGGTGATCTGATTTCCCCAAATATACAGGTCATGTATCTGGTCTAGGGCGGGGTATTCTGTTTTATATATTTCAGGCGTGCCCCACTCCAGGATGAGCAGGATAGGGTTTTTATAACCCTGGAGGGTGTTTTCAAAAATCACCCCGCTGCCCCCACGAATGCCGATGCCGCATTCATCATAAACAGGTTCTTCGATGGTATTGTGGTAAATCTCCACAAACTGCGTGCCATGGGCCACACCAAAGCCCATGCCATGTGCGTCGACTGCGCATGCTACAATACTGTTGACCACCCGATTACTCCGAAAGACGTAATGTGCCCCGCCGCTGGACCCAACTGCATGGCGGTTACCAACAAACAAACTGTCTTCCACAAAGGTAGCCTGCGCATCACCCAATGCTGAGGTGGTGTTCCAGATGCCTTTTCCATATACCACCACCCCATAACCCAGGTTATCGATGCCACGCTTAAAATTATCAATAAAAATGGCATGATCGATGACACCGCTCGAGCTTCCTTCCACGCGCACACCTGCATAGCCAAAACCTTCCAGATAGAGGTGATCCAGGCGAAAATCTCTCAGGTTTGAGAGCAATATCCCATAATCCTCACCGATATCCTGCGTGTCACGCACCCCGAGCAAAGCCAGACCCGAAATCTGGGTGACGCACTGCATATCAGCTTTCCCAACAACCTTCAAGATAGGTCCATAATAAGTACCCGAGGGATGGCGATAGAGGACGGTTTTATCAGCCCCAGCACCTACCAGCTGCGTGCAAGCCGGGACATTAATCGTCATGGTAGCCTGATAACATCCTTCAGCCAGGTGAACCGTAGCTGCCGATCCGGCAGAGTCGATGAGCTGCTGAATGTCGCGTGAATCTCCGCCTGGGCAGATTGCTGGATCTTCCAGGCGGGAAGCCAGCGCACCCTGCAGGGATGAGGCAGGGTGATCCTTACCGGCCTGCCCACAGCCAGCTAAAGCAAGCCCCAGAACGATGAGAGCAGCACAATTCGCAATTACGAAGGATAACCTGATCTGTATATCCCTTCCATCCACCAGGTGTATGTATCCATGGATACCCAAAAAGCCAATATGGCATTTGCGAGGTTAAAAGATGATTTTGATTATACAAGTTATAACCGGTTAATTATCCACCTTTTTACCGGCTATTCGTTTCCGGAGGGATAGCCTGGGCAGCCAGGCTGGAACGCGCTTGCAGTAATCAGCCCAGGCACTGCCAAACTCACTGGCCAACAGTTCTTCCTCTCGACAAGCTCGGAGGATCACACTGAAGGCACTGGGAGTATAAAAAAGCATGGCCCAGGTGCGAAAGATCAAGAGTGCACCAACTGCTGCCAGGATGACGCCCAAATACATAGGATGCCGCAGGCGGGTATAAGGACCAGCTTCGATAAGCTGGTGACCTTCGTACAGCTGGGCACCGGCAGAACTGGATACACCAAACATGGAGCCCAGCGTTTTGAGACCCCATAAGTACAGGATAATACCCGGAAAATAAAAAATAGACCCAGCCAGAATCAGGAACAATTGTAAAAAAGGGGAAATTTCAAGCCTAATGGGCTTCCAAAAAAGGATACCGATAAGGATATATATGATGGTGAGGATTAAAATTCCGGACAATCTGGTCCAGGGAAGTTGTTTTTCAGAGACTCGACCGAGGCGGGAGCTGCGGCCATGCCACAGGCGTAAGAGTGGTAAGCCGATGGCCATTAGACCAAAAGCAACCGCCCCAAGCCTGATCCATCTTTCGAGCACCGGGTTGCCGACCATGATTAATAAAACTATCACATATTACAATATTTGGGAACTCTTCAGGAAGAATTTACTGGCAGTTTCGCTTCGGGGACGAGCGGCTTGAACAGCCCGATGGGATTGCCAGAGGTATCCCCCAGAAGCTCCTATTACCTAAAAATATATGCTCAACGTGTACGAACGTCTTGCCAGATTAGCTGCTCACTACTGCGCTGCTCAAAGAAATCAGGGCACTTGCCATCACCCCCACCGATGAAACCACCATCAGGCGCACACAGTACATTTCCTTGCGCATCGAACAGTGTGCTGTATTGGTCACAGCACTGAGCCGGGATGTAATAAACTACCTGCCCATTGTATTCATAACGCCAGATAGATTGAGACGGGATGCCCACCGGCTGTTTTTCGAACTGCTGGATCAGCTGATCTACCCAGGTAGGGTTGCCAGTTTGGGAAGCCTGGGAGCAAGCAGACAGCAGGAGCATAGCGATCAGGATGATTAAAAACCGAGTTTTCATGAAGCAATTCCTTTGCGGATCAGTGATAAACCAATAAATACCAAGTGTATTATTATAAAAACGTGCTTTCCAGGTTTTTAGTTCCTTATTTACAAAGAAAACGTTCCATCAACCATTTATCACAGCCGCTTAGTGAAGTAGTAGCGCTTGTGACCGAGTGGAAAATCATCCAGCACCCCAAATACCTGATAGCCATGCTTCTGGTAGAATTCCGGCGCTTGAAAGCTGAAGGTGTCGAGGTAGGCATGGGTTGCCCCGCGCTTGCGCCCCTCACGTTCGGCTGCCTGTAAGAGCTGATGACCATAACCTTGCCCACGCAGCGCTTCATCGATCCACAGCAGGGTGATAAACAGCCAGTTCCAGTGAGTTTCGCCGATGATCCCACCCATCACAGACCCATCTTCCGCCTGTAGGGCAAAGCACATACTCTTTTCATGCCCTTCACCTGCGTGTTGGATGTTGTAGTCCCTGAGGCCCCCACCAATTACCTGCCAAGCGGGCTGATCAAGATAAGAAATCGTGTAATCTTCATCCATTCGATTCCATCCTATTGAAATTTATGCATTACTGGCAGACTGACCCAAATTAGATAATTGAAGGTAATTATAGGTAAGAATATTTTTCCGGTAGACCATGCAGGTAATTATAAACATATAGAGCTGTTTTTATAATTTTATGCGATGTATTCTAGCTGATTGCAAGAAATACCATAAACTTGATAGCTTTTGCCAGCCCGTGAAGATAGACTAGACCTGACAGGTTCGTTATACTATAGATATGGATACTAAATCACATTCATCTCGCATCCCGGGTTTTTACAACTTTACCCTGGAGCAGCGCTTATCGGAGCTGGCCGAGCACAGCGATCTCTCCACAGAAGACCTGGCTATACTGCATGGTGATGCTGGCCTCAGCCTTGAGCAGGCAGACCACATGATCGAGAGCGTGGTGGGTTTACACAGCCTACCATTGGGAATTGCGCTCAACTTCATGGTTAATGGGCGAGAAGTGCTGGTGCCCATGGCTATTGAAGAGCCCTCAGTGGTAGCGGGGGCATCCTTCATGGCCAAGCTGGCTCGCAAAAGCGGCGGCTTTACCGCCCAAGCAGACCCTCCCGAGATGATCGGACAGGTGCAACTATTGGGAATCCAGGATTTACCGACTGCCCGGCAGGCACTCTTGGAGCATAAAAATCAGCTCCTTGCGGAGATCGCAGAGCTCGACCCGGTATTGAAAGACCTGGGAGGAGGCCCTCGAGACCTGCAAGTGCGCACCATCGATGAAAGCCCCATCGGGGCTTTCCTGGTGGTGCACCTGATCTACGACGTGCGTGATGCCATGGGAGCCAACGCAGTCAATACCGCAGTCGAGCGGCTAGCACCATCACTGGAGAAAATCAGCGGTGGGAAGGCACACCTGCGCATCCTTTCCAACCTGGCAGATCACCGGCTGGCGCGATCAAAATGCACGATTCCCTTGGATGTGCTTGCGTTTGATGAATACCCGGCACAAGAGGTGCGGGATGGCATCATTTCGGCCTGGGCTTTTGCGGCAGCTGACCCCTACCGGGCAGCCACGCATAATAAAGGCATCATGAACGGCATCGACCCGGTGGTAATTGCCACGGGTAATGACTGGCGCGCAATTGAAGCGGGGGCACATGCCTACGCAGCGCGCAGCGGCTTTTATACCTCGCTCTCCACATGGGGGCAAGATGCATCAGGCAATCTGATGGGTAGCCTCGAGCTACCGATGGCAGTGGGCATTGTGGGAGGAGCTACACGGGTTCACCCGGTGGCCAAGGTGGCATTGAAATTGATGGGAGTAAACAGCGCAGGGGAACTGGCAGAGATCATCGTCTCAGTGGGACTGGCGCAAAACCTGGCGGCCTTGCGAGCCCTGGCGACAGAGGGAATCCAGCGCGGCCACATGGGATTGCATGCACGACAGGTAGCAATTGCTGCAGGCGCACAGGGTGAGGCGATTGAACTGCTGGCGGCAGAATTGGTGGCCGAATCAACCATACGAGTGGACCGAGCGAGAGATATCCTCAATGAATGGAATAAAGGGGCGAAATAAGCCTACGCACATCACGAGGAATCATGAAAAGATACCTAGCCCTAATTTGTTTCATCCTGGCATTGGCCGGAGGCTTGTTCACCGGCTGGATAGATTTCAACAACGACGAACCGCAGGCGGCAGTATTATTGATCTTGCCGCTAACATTCCTGCTTGGTTTAATCCAACCCCGCAAAGCCTGGCTTTGGGCGATCATTGTGGCATGCTGCCTGCCAGGCGTCTATTTATTGGCAACGACCTTGGGGTATCAACCAACCAGCCCACCGAGCCCGGGTTGGTATGCTGCCTTTTTAGCACTCATCCCAGCTTTTATTGGTGCTTATACCGGCGTGCTGGCAAGGCTGCTGACAAATGCACTCCGGGTTCAAGTATGACCCCGGATAGGAAATGATATACTTCATGGGTTTACCCATGAATGGGTTTACCCATGAAATGGGTTTTACTATAAAATTGTTCTTTCTAAGAAGCAGGCTTTTCAGGCCTTACTTGATCGAACCAGAATGATAAGAAAGAAGTGTTCGTTATGGAAATTCCTCAAACAAACTTCAAACCCATGCTGCTCAAACCCACCCACCCGGTGGGGATCGTCGGGTATGGGGCATACGTGCCGCGCTACCGGCTGCCAGCCAAAGAAGTAGCGCGCATCTGGACGGACGGTGCCGGCGGCTTACCCATCAAGGAAAAAGCTGTACCAGGCCTGGATGAAGACGTAGCAACCATGTCCATCGAAGCGGCCAGAAATGCCATGCTGAGGGCGGGCATCCACCCGGATGAGATCCGCGCTGTGTGGGTAGGCTCTGAATCGCACCCGTATGCGGTAAAACCCACCTCCACTATCGTGGCGGAGGCTATTGGTGCGGTGCCCAATGTGCAGGCAGCCGATTGGGAATTCGCCTGCAAGGCTGGCACCGAGGCCATGGTAGCGGCGATTGGCTTCGTGGGAAGCGGCATGGCCCATTATGCCATGGCCATCGGCATGGATACTGCCCAAGGACGCCCCGGAGATGCCCTGGAATATACCGCGGGTGCAGGCGGAGCGGCCTACCTGCTGGGACCAGCAGATGAATCCCTGGCGATTTTCGAAGGGTCCTATTCTTATGTTACAGACACTCCTGATTTCTGGCGGCGGCAATACCAAAAATACCCTGAACATGGCCAGCGTTTCACCGGGGAGCCCGCTTATTTCAAGCACATCATCGAAGCAGCCCAGGCACTGATGGAAGGCACGCACACCACGCCCAAGGATTATAAATGGGCGGTTTTCCACCAGCCCAATGCCAAATTCCCGCAGCGCGTCGCAGGCCAGCTCGGCTTCTCCAAGGAGCAGATCGCGCCGGGACTGCTGGTCTCGGTGATTGGGAACACATACGCTGGAGCGGCCCTGATTGGGCTGACGAGTATCCTGGACATTGCTGAGCCTGGTGATACCGTCCTGATGGTTTCGTTTGGATCAGGCGCAGGCTCAGATGCATTTGCCATACGCGTAACCGAGGCTATCTTAGAGCGTCGCGAGCGCGCCCCGCAGACACAGGATTACATTGCTCGCCGCACTGAAATTGATTACGGCACTTACGTGCGATATCGCGGCAAACTAACCATGAAGTGATGAATTAATTATGGTGAAGGATATATCATGAGTGAAGTCGTCATCGCCGGTATCGGGCAAACCGATGTGGGCGAACATTATTCAATTTCACTGCGTGACCTGGCGCTCATGGCGCTGGAAGGTGCCATACAGGATGCGGGTGGTTTACGCCCCGATATACTATTCGTGGCCAATATGATTGCCCCGGCTGCCTCTCACCAGGCTCACCTGGGTGCACTGATAGCCGATTACGGTGGGCTAGCGGGTATTGAAGCTTCAACCATTGAAGCTGGCGGTGCTTCGGGAGGAGCAGCCCTGCGGATGGGCTATTTTTCAATCAAATCAGGAGAGGCTAAAGTGGCCCTGGTGCTGGGAATTGAAAAAGTGACCGACCAGCTGGGCCCAGAGGCTGAAGCGACCCAAACCCTGAGCGAGGATAGCGATTACGAGGCTGTTCAGGGCCTGACCCCCAACGCTCAGGCTGCCCTGCTCATGCGCCGTTATATGCACAATTACCAGGTCACCCATGATGCCTTCGCAAATTTTCCCATCCTGGCCCATAACAATGCCTTAACTAACCCGCATGCCATGTTCCATAACCGGGTGACACTGGAGGCTTACCAGAATGCCGACCCTATCAGCGACCCACTCACTATCTTCGATAGCGCCCCCGTGGCAGACGGGGCTGCAGCCCTGATACTCACCAGCTCGGATTTCCTCCCGCAGGGCTACAGCCAGCCACTGATCCGCATCACCGGTTCTAGCCTGGTGACCGACAGGCTGGCAATTCACGACAGGCCCGACCCACTGGCATTTGATGCGGCTCGCCGATCGGTTGAGAAGGCTTGCCGCCAGTCAGGCTGCTTACCAGAAGATGTAGACCTGTTTGAGCTGTATGATTCCTACTCCATAACCGCAGCACTTTCACTGGAGGCAGCCGGATTAGCCAACCGCGGCGAGGGATGGAAATTAGCTCACGATGGAAAGCTGAACCGAGATGGCGAACTACCCATTTCTACTATGGGCGGGTTGAAAGCCCGGGGTAACCCGGGTGGTGCAACGGGTGTTTACCAGGCCGTGGAAGCCACCTTGCAGTTAAGGTCACAAGCCGGCGCAAACCAGGTGGCAAACGCCAAGCGCGCCATGATCCAATGCCTGGCGGGGCCGGCTTCTTCTGCGGTGACACATATCCTGGAGGTGCTATGAAAATCGGATTGGTAGTGGTTATTGCGGAACACCCGCAGTTAAGACGCTCCCTCAGCTACCAGAAAACAAAGGTGATTGCTCAACAGGCGGAAGAAGCCGGTTTTGACAGCTTGTGGCTATATGACCACCTGTTTTACCGCCCAGAGGGTAAACCCACCATTGGCATATGGGAATCGTGGACATTTCTCTCCGCCCTGGCTGAGGCCACCCAGCGCGTGGAAATTGGCACCCTGGTGACGTGTAATTCCTTCAGAAACCCAGCCATACTGGCCAAGATGGCCATCACACTGGATGAAGTCTCGCAGGGCCGATTGATCCTCGGGTTAGGTGCCGGCTGGAACAAAGCAGAGTTTGAGGCCTTCGGCATCCCCTTTGATCACCGGGTGGACCGCTTTGAAGAAGCCCTGCAGATCATCCACCCCCTGCTAAAGCAAGGCCGGGTGGATTTTGAAGGGAAATATTACCAGGCAAAGGACTGTGAGATCAGGCCGCAGGGCCCACGACCAGCAGGGCCGCCCTTGATGATCGGCAGTTTTGGTCCACGCATGCTACGACTGACGGCTCGATACGCCGACCTGTGGAACACCTGCTACCTGGGCGAGGTAGATACACTGGGCAAGCCACTACAGGAGTTCTTGCAGGCCTGCCAGGAGACAGGTCGTGACCCGGCAAGCGTTGGAATTACCGCCCTGGTTTATGTACACTACCCCAGTTTATTGCCTCTTCCAGATGGCCTAGATAACCCCCCAATAAGCGGCACGCCCACCCAAATTGCGAAGGCCTTATTGGCCTATCAAAAGGCAGGGGTGGAGCATATCATGATCCATTTAATCCCCTATAAAACCGCTGCGATTCGTAAATTGGAGCAAGCATTACGTGTTTACCGCCAGCTTTCAGGATCGTAAGGTGAGATAAACCAACCTGATAGGATTTGATAGTCACCAATGGCTATATTAATCATCGTAAGGAATAGAAAAGGAGATTAATATTATGGAAATTCCTCGCCATTGGCGGTTAAAGAAACAGCGCTATGCCCTGGTTGGAGAAGTTTGCCCACATTGTGAAGCCAAGCTATTCCCGCCACGCGACATTTGCCCTAACTGTGGGGAGGAAGCCCGCACGGAGTATCAGTTCAGCGGGAAGGGTGAGGTATTTTCTTATACAACAATCTACGATGCCCCAGCCGGGTATGAATCGAATGTACCTTACACCGTAGCCCTGGTGAAGCTGGAAGAAGGCCCGATGGTGACCGCCCAATTAACCGACCTGGGCAACGAAAAAGTGGAAATTGGTATGCCGGTGGAAATGGTTACCCGCAAACTTCGCTCAGATGGCGACGAACGGGGGATAATTGTATACGGGTATAAGTTCCGGCCGAAATTACAGTAGTGGATAGGTAAAACTAATCAAGCGCTCTCCAAATGGAGGGCGCTTTTTTTTTGGGAGACAAAGCTGCATATGGACAAGCTTAATTAACTGCACTAACTCGAACTTGTATGAGTAAATACCCTTAATTGATTAAATATTATAAAATTTTAACTGCAAAAACCTCTGCCCGCGAAAATAATGGCCGTGGTAAAAGGCACAAAGCATGAGTAGCTATCACTTTGACGAGACTAGCAAATAATGCTGCGAATTATCATCCGCGACATAGATCTAGAATTGCTCAACTTTTTTTGCCATTTTACGGATGTGCTCAAGATCGAGCTCACCCGCTGCTCCCCAACCGCGAAGCCCTTCAGGGACCTTAGGGCGAAACTGCTCGTAGAGTTTATAAGCGCGCTGCTTCATTTATAGGATAAGCCTGCGCCAGGGTTTCAAGTGCAGCTTGCACATCAGCAAGATCGGCACCGAACTTCTTTTCCAGGTAGCGCTCAACGCTTTCTGGTTTGATCTCTTCGTCTTTTATTGACGCCCGCAACCCCTGTTCGGTTTGAACGGCTGGGATCATCCTACTGACCACTTCGACCATGAGGGTTTTACCGACCTCGCGCTCTTTTGCCTTCTTGCTAATCTCCGCCTCCAGCTCGGCTTCTGCGGGTGAATAGATACCCAGGCTGCGCCCTTTCGATTGCGCATTCAGGCCTGCCAGAGCTTTGCCGAAGGTGAGGGCTTCATCGTGGTTATAGCCCAGCCTCTCGGCAACGATAACACCCCATAAAGTAAGCACCGGAGCACGGTTAATCTTTATTTTATTCGCCATCTATTGATTCCTCCACATGATCATCTATCCCCCATTATACTTTTCCTGAAATGACTGGCATTCAATATAATTGAGAATTTGGCGGTTAGATGATTATGCGTCAGAATAAGTATAATCATGCTGAATGGGGATATTTACGCCAGGCCAACAAAATGAACCCTCCCGATCATTGGTATGGCAAGCGATTGAATGTTTGCAATTTTATATTGGAACAATAGAATGTAGATCGATGAAGAGATAACCTTCAGCAGGATGTTCAATCTAATTACCTTAACGCACAAAAATTAAATCTGGATTCGCCTCGACATCGACATCCTCGCCCCGGTTAAACCCGATACTCGCAATCGTTCCATAACCTTCGATGATCTGACCATGGGCAAGGTTGACCGCGATTTCATGTGGAACATGATGCAGTGTGACATGGCAAAGGCTACCCGTGAGGTGAACCTCATCGTGTTCTGTGACTGAAAAGACGGTACCAGTATAATAATATTCGGCGCCCCGAAGGAGTATTTTTGCTCCTTCCCAATCTGCAGCGGTACTTTCAGAGTGAGCTTTTACGATATCCGCACAATCCAGCACCCTGGGTGTTGGCTGTAGGGCAACCGTTTTATCGGGTGAAGCAATCGCAGAGTTGGTAAAGGCAGGTGAGACTGTCTGATCTGATGAGAAATCCGTACCTTGCTGTAAGGGAAGATCCTGAGCGCTGCAGGATGCCAGGATTAGCGCCAGGAGGCAAACGAAAACCCGTACAATGATTTTCTGATCATGCATTTGAAATTTTCTGGAGCCCGCCAAAATTTAAAAATATTATAACTTGATTCGATTGCCCTTTTGCTGTTGCCTAAGCATAATTAGATCCAAGGAATTTTAGTTTACAAGCTTCATTCTTTTGCCAATAACAACATGTCCACGGGAAACTACCAATCATTAATCATTCTCAGTTCAGGTATTTGCTATAATTTCTGTAAAAGAAACCTAAAATTTGGCAAGGGTAAAAGGATAAGGATTATGAATAAAACCCTGGCACTGGGCACAAATTTTATCTGGCAGAACGCACGCTTATTGGAGAGAGCAATTTATACTCTCCATTTTCAGAATGGCTCAGAGCAGCATATCCTGCAAATCTTGCTCAGCTATCAGAACGAGGATGGCGGGTTTGGAAATGCACTCGAACCAGACTTACGGGCTGCTGACAGCCAGCCCCTGTTCATAGAATTTGCCTTGCGAACACTTTATGATAGCAAAATCCGTGATACTGAGCTGGTTTACCGCGCATGTGATTTCCTTTCCAATCACGCAGACCTGAAGCAAGGGATCCCAATGGTCTTTCCATCTTCCCAGCTTTATCCCAGGGCTTCCCACATGGATAGCCCATCTGTCTACAAGCCTTCATTCGATCGCCTGACCAGCCTGGTAGGATTGGCGATCTGGCAGGGCGTGTATCACCCATGGCTGCAGGGAGCAATAGAGGTGTGTCTCGACCACCTCAGCAAGGCTCGTTATACCGACGCTCACACCATTATGAATGCATTCTGCCTTATCGAAAGCCTCTCACCCGAAAGAAATGTAGACCAACTCTTCGAGAAACTCACGAATGAACTCTTCACAGCTGACTATTATTGTGCAGAAGTGCCGGTGAAGACCTATGGACTGACACCTTTAGCATTTGCCCCCTCACCCGATTCATACTGCCGGTCAATCTTTACGGACAGGCAGATTGATGACCACCTGAATGAGCTTGAGTCTCAGCAGGAAGAAGATGGGGGATGGCCGATTTTGTGGGAACCACCCGGAGAAATGGCCCGCCGCGAATGGCGTGCATATAAAACAGTGATGGCGCTAATCACCCTTAAAGCGTATGGGAGAATCTAACCGGTAAACAAATCACCCATAATGGCAAATATATATCTGGCTTATCTAACAGGGAGAAGATGTGATTATCACTTATCGACCAGCAGCTGATTGTGCTCGGTTAGCCAGGCATCGACGATCATCCAGGCAAACCTGGCATGGCGGTTGACAATCGTCCTTGCCAGATCACTCAATTCATGCGAATCTTGCATCCAGATTTCTGCATCAATGATGATATTGTTTGGATCAGGCAATTCTTCTCTGATACTTTTTGTTGGGTCCATTACATCTCCTCAGGTGTAAGCATAGCGATAAATATATTAACTAACGGAAGGTGTTTTTGTTACACTAGGATGCAATGAAAATTTGCGAATATAGGCACAAATTATCTCGCAATATGGTGAAAATAAGCTATCTGAGTATATGAATGAAAATGATGAATTAACCACTTCGAGCGAACAACCTCAAAGGTGTCGAGGTTGAAACTTTTACTTGATGCTCAATTTTGAGGCCATTTCTAGGGAGAGCGATGTTATCACCAAAGGAAATTCAGCAAGGTTATTGGATAGCACATGGTTGGCCGACACCCTTTCTTAAACCGATCAACGAGATTGAGGAGTATACGGGCCAAGAAATGCTGGCTATAGCTTTTGCCCGTGTAGATGATACCCCATCAATTCGTAAGAAAAGATTGAAGAAATGGTGTCAGGCCCTGCCAGGTTTACAAATAAAAATGTTAAAACTGCATGCCAGTCACCAAGATCTACTCGAGGCGGCTGCACAAATCAAAGGCCTTGAAGCTTTACGCACGGGATGGGGACGGCTACAGACGATTGAGCCAGTAGCCCATTGTGAAACGCTAAAATCATTAGTGATTGACAGCTGTCCTTCTTTAAAAGGCTTGAGCAGCTTACCACGTTTACGAAAATTAATCATGCTTTCAATCGATAATGTCAGAGAAGCCCAGGATTTAAGCTTTGTTGGCTCTATGACATCCCTGAATGAGCTTAGCATATGCGGCACCCTGTGGACGATTCAAAAAGTGAATGACTTATGGCCATTGGCGAAGTTAGGGGACCTGCAGGTGATCAAGTTATATAGCACCCGGGTATTGCAGGATGGCCTGATACCGCTACACCGGTTAAAAAAACTGGTCAGGTTCGAGTGTTCACTCTATTATTCCACTGAAGAGCTGATAGCATTACGCCAAGCACTACCATCTTTAAAATATGGCACAGTCATCGACTACATCCGATCAACACCAGAATAAACGGCCGGGCAATACATCACAATAAAAAGAGAAATTCCATAACGAATAAAGGAGAAAATTATGAACCCTATCATGCGCGGAGACGTCAACGAAGAATGGGCACACGCAGGTTTTGTGGTGGCTGGCGACTTTGTTTTCTTGTCTTACTGCGTGGGAAATATCGGGAAATCTTTCGAAGAGCAAGTCAATGGTGCCCTGGAGCATATGGAGCAGAGGCTGGCGCAGGTATACTTAGACTTGAGTGATGTGGTGCAGCTGAATATCTTAATGCGTGACGTTTGGAATATCCCCATCATGGAAAAAGTGTTCCACGAGAGGTTCAAGGGTCAATACCCAGCGCGTAAAACCATCCAGACAGACTTTGCCCATGCAGGTGGGCCAGATGGCTTACTGGTGCAGATTGATGGCATTGCCTACCGGGGGAAAAATAAATAACACAGAAAAGTAAATAAGGGCAAATTTCACCAGGGGGAGCAATTGATTTGTCACCTAAATTCCATATATTGGGTGTCATCTATTTAATACAACAACCGATCTCATGACAGTGAACTGCTTCTTGACTCAGCTTTGATTTTTAAGCAAACAGGTATATAATTAAGCTAATTTAGATAAATATTAGCTATATTTACCAGGAGGGAGTCAAGTTATGTTGAACCTAAATTCCATCATGATCGGTACGAAACAAACCAAGGCTTTAACGGCCTTTTATGAAAAAGTGATTGGCAAACCACCAGATATGGTGGATGACCAGAATGGATTTTATGGGTGGCAGCTGGGTGCCAGTTATTTGGGCATCCTGGACCATTCAGAGATGGGCGGTAAGACTAAAGACCCTGGGCGTATCATGCTGAATTTTGAGACGAACCAGGTCAAAGATGAATTTGAGCGGATTAAGGCGCTGGGTGGTACGGTAGTTAGAGAACCTTACCAGCTTGATGATGGCTGGATCGCCACTATGGCTGACCCGGATGGCAATTATTTCCAGCTGATAACGCCCATGAGTATGTAGGGTCGCGCTGGACGGCCAACAATCATCTTCAACACCCATAGGCTGAAGTGAGTGACCAGCCACAGCGGTTGGTGTTATTGGCCACGCAACTTCCATAAGGATATTGGGATAATAACGCTTCTAAATAAAAAAACGAACATGAAAAAATAAATAAAAGTAAATTTCACTTAGAATTCGCAACCCTGAGGCGAAGTGTCTCGGGTTGCTTTTTATTTAATCTGATAAGGAGAAACAAATGGATGAACACGAGTATACAGAACAAGAGCTAACACTTACTGCGGCAATTTATGCTACTCAAGGATGGGTAGCAGAAACCATCAAGCAAACCGGTAAATTACCTGAAGACATCCCAAACGGAGGGTTTCACATCGCCATGAACGTAATCATTCGTCAACGCGAGACAGACATCACGCTTGATGCAAATGAAGAAATTGTCTACCAAGCCATTTTACGTGAAAGACGCCTGCCCGGAGGCAGTGTAAGGCTTGTATCACAAGCTCTATACCAAAAAAAACAAGATAATGGAAAATAAGAATTATTGCAGGCGGAATGACCGGATTAGAGCAATAATAATTGGCATTGTAGCTTATCAGAGGGGGATAAACCGCCTGTACAGCAATTACCCATGACTTTTTGAGTATAAATAAGCCAGGGAATAAGGGTCACACCTGGTGATTTGTGTAAAAACAATTCTGCCGTGTGATTTTACGTACACAAGTATAATAAATGTAAATCCACGCTGTATGCAATCAACAAAGGAGGCTGCGAAATGGCGAGGAATTTATTTTCTTTTTTTTTTCTTCTTTTTCCTTACCTTAACCCTGGGTGCATGCTCTCCTAAAGCAACCTCAAGCCCAACTGCGGAACAATATAGCATTGAAACTGCGGTTGCTGCTACCATTCAGGCAGCCTTTACGGCCACTCAGCGAGCAATCCTGACTGCACAAACCACCAATACCCTGGTTCCACCCCCACCAACTACCCAGCCGCAGCCAACTCTCCTCCCCACCCCGCAACTTTCACCAACCTTTCAACTGCCACCTCATATAGATTTACAAGTCGCCTATATTAAAAACAGCGATGTATACCTATGGACGGATGGGCAGGGATCCACCCGCCTGACAGATTTCCATGACGCTGTCGGCGTGCGCATCTCTGACGATGGCGAGCTCATTGCATTTAAGAGGCAAAACCCCGATGATGTAACCTTGCAAGAGCTGTGGGTGGTGAACACAAGGGGTGTACCTGACCCATACGTGCTGATCAGCCCAGTGGAACTGGCTGTGCTTGTGCCTCCTGAGGTTAGTTCCAGTATTTTGGGCTATGGTGTGCTTAATTTTGATTGGCGGCCGAAGACCCATGAGCTGGCATATAACACGATGATATTGCAGGAAGGAATTGGTGAAGGTTTCAGCCATGATTTGCGCCTGGTGAATGCCGATTCATTGGATAAAAAGGTACTATTTGATAAGGGGGAAGGGGGATTATTTTACTACTCACCCGATGGCAACCAGATTGCGCTATCCTACCCAGAAAGCATCAGCCTGGTGAATGCAGATGGCAGCAATCTGCGAACAGACGTACTCACCTATCCCCAAGTGATCACGTACAGCGAATATCAATACCATCCTGCTCCAATATGGGCGCCTGATGGCAGTTCTCTGCGTGTCACCATTCCGCCTCACGACCCTTTAGCTGAACCCTTGCAGCCCACGGGATTGTGGTTTATCCCCACGGATGGATCAACAGCTACACTGCTGGGTAACATCCTGGCAATGCCCTTCGCCTGGCCAGACAACGCCTATGCACCCGACCTGGAACACGTCATTTTTGTTATGCCAGTGGGAGACCGGACCGAAAATCAGCGTGAGCTGCGCATCGCTGATGGAGATGGAAAAAATGTGATCACTTATGACCAGGGTGAATCAATTGAATTCATCGCCTGGTCACCTGACTCCTGGAGCTTTCTTTACCAAATCCATCAGGGTGATAATCAAGGTCTCTATGTAGGCTCGCTCAACGCGCAGCCAAGGCGCATGGCCTATTATACCGATGGGATAGGGGACATCATATGGCTGGGTACCAGCCGGTTAGTTTATCCATATCGAGATGGCAACCAGTGGCTGCTATTTTTACAAGACCCGGGCGATGGTACGATTAAGCATATCGATGAGATACCGGATAGCAACCCAAATTTTGATGTGTTGCCGTGAAATTCCGGGGTGGTCAGGGTGTATTTCGGATTTGCCTTGCACCCACCATACTCCGATTCACCGGCAACCTCCCAAAAAACCATAAGTGGGCGACCAGACCGTGAAGGGAGGGAAAACCAATACACTGATGAAGTGTTATTGCTATAAATAACCCTGAGGAGATGTAAATGATGAAAAAAACTCACTGGCTAATCCTGGCTTTTGCCATCCTCTTTCTCTTTATGCTCCAATCTGTGGGCACCCTGGTTGAATCGATTTACATCCTAGACTTGATGACCGGCGGCCTGGATGAAAAAGCGCTGGGAGTGTTGTTTCTTTTCGTACCTTTATTGATGTTACCTTTTTTCAAGAAAGGCAAAACCACCCTGTTGTGGATCCTTTTCGGAGTGTTATTCGTCTCCCGCGGGATTACCCCTTACCTTGATACAAACTATCGCTTGCTTGTCTCTGGCATCGCCACGGCATTTTCATTCAGCCTATTCTTCTTGCTGGTTTCAAGTATACCCACCATTGCCCGAGGGGCAGCAGCTGGGTTAGCGCTTTCGGTTGGTGTATCCACGCTGATACGTGCAGCAGGACATGGGCTGGAGCTTTCACTTACCCCAAGCGGCGGCTGGTTGGGGTGGGTTTTAGGGTTGCTGCTTGGTCTGTGTTTGGCTCTTTCTGACCTGAAGGCCGAACCTGCTGAGCAAGGAAGTGGTGGAAACCGCACCCTGCCGGTATGGGGTATTTACCTCGTGCTAACGCTGGTGTATTTCTCGATTTCTGCCCCGGCAGTCATCGCACGCTGGACGGAAGGGAACTACACGCTGAGCATCAGTGCGGTCAGCCTGTTTTCGCTGGCCTGGGCGTGGATATTTACCAGCCGGCCAACCTGGGTTGAACGCATCTCAACGCCCATCCTGCTCGCCTGGAACCTGCTTTTTACCCTCAGCCTGACGCTTACCCTGCTGGTTCAGCGAGTTTCGTTTCCACCCACACTAGATTCTGCGCCAGTAGTGGTTGGTGGTCCAACTTTTTGGCAGATGATCCCGCTGGGGTTGATGCTGTTACTTTTCCCGGTGGTCTTCCTCGATCTGCTAGTCTTTATAAGGCAAATGCAGCGTGTAAACATGCCAGCCGGGAATCTCGTGCCGGGGATCTTATTGGGCAGTTTTTCATTTATCCTGCTGGTCTTCATCAATATCTTCTCCAACGTCTGGGGTTATATCAAACCCATCAGCCCGCCTTTTCGTAATACTTTCTGGCTGGTTTATTTTATCCTCACAGGTCTGATCAGCTTGCTGGCCTGGGTGGTAGGCCGAAACAGACCATCCCAGATGGAGAAGCCTGAACGTATGTATTCATGGATTTGGAGCAGCCTGCTTGCAGCCCTCTTCGTGGTCAGCATGGTTTTCGCGTTACCAGTTAAACACACCCAAGTGGACGCTGCCAGCAAGACCTCTTTGCGTGTGATGACCTTCAACACGCAACAATCCAATGATGAATTTGCCCAAAAATCATTTCAGGCCCAATTAGAGCTAATCCGCGAGGTCTCACCCGATATCCTTGCCCTCCAGGAGACCGATTCAACCCGCATATCGCTTAACAACAATGATTATGTGCGCTTTTTTGCCGATAAGCTTGGCTATTATTCATATTATGGCCCGAAGACAGTAGCAGGCACCTACGGCACAGCCATTTTGTCGAGATACCCCCTGGAGAATACCCGCACTGTATTCATCTACAGCGATAAAGACGACACCGGCGTAGCTGAAGCCGAGGTGGAAGTGGCAGGAAAGCTTTTTACTATTTATGACGTACACCCCGACAGCTCAGACCCGGCCATGCTGGTCTTCGCTCAAACACTGCTTGACCGAGCGAAGGATAAAGCTTACGTAATTGCTATGGGCGATTACAACCTGCGAGATTATGAGGCTGCTTACCAGCTCATCGATAGCGTGCTGACGAATGCCTGGACGAGCGTTTACCCCAGCGAGATCAGCCTGGAGGGTGTGGATATGTCGGGAGATAACCGCATTGATCACATCTTTCTTTCTCCGAACCTGACTGCTTTCAACCCCACCTATGTCCTGCCGCCAGAATCAGCCACCGACCATGCGGTGCACTGGGCAGATATCGTATGGAAGGGGCCGTAATTGTTGTAAGATAGGATCTCGACATGCCATCATTATTTTGGTCTGGGAAACTCAGCTTACCCATGAAATTGCTGGTAGAGATGAACAACATCCTTGCCCTGTTTACTGGAAGTGCTAATGACACACAGGAAATGAAGGATCGGGTTAAGCTTGGCTATGAGGGCAAAGTCTCAGCTCACGTCCAGCAATATGATGAGCTTGGTTACCGCCTCCAAGATCGATCGGCCAGATATCAGCTTGAAAATATCAGCTTGAAGGGTATGCAGGTGCTGGATGTTGGGTGCGGAACGGGTGCATTAGCTGTAGTTGCTATTGAGAATGGGGCAAAAGGGATTATCTGCGGCGATATTTCCGCCTGGATGTTAAAGCAAGCCAAGGGGAAAGAATTGGATGGAAACACCAACCGCTCATTCTACCAACTCGATGCCGAAGCCTTACCTTACAAAGAGAATGCCATGGATGCGGTGATATCAGGCATGACGTTTGGGGTACTACCAGACCAGCAGCGAGCCCTCAATGAAATGGTAAGAGTGGTAAAGCCAGGGGGATTGATTTGTATTGGTGCTCATGGCCCCGAGCACTACTGGGAAGCGATCGATGCAAGTTTTCGCTGTATTAATAAACGCTATATTCTGGGCTACCGCTTAGAATGGTGGCCAAGGACAGAAGAATTCATCCGAAATCTCCTCGAGCGGGCAAATCTGGATGGAATTCAAAGCCGACGGATTATTTGGCGTAATGAATTTGCAGATGGAGCCGCTGTGTATGACTTTTTTGCGGCTATCTCTGCCTCGTGGTGGTATGCGAAATTTCCATCAGATCAAATTGCCAAGGATTCACAACAAACGCGAAATTACTTCAAGAGAAAAAACATAAATACCATCACTGATGATATTGTTGTCGCATACGGATACAAACCAATGCGGGGATAATCAGGATTTGTTATGCCAGCACTCGTAAATAAGCAGGGTTAAATCTATGCCCACTGTTCTCATTAATGACCTTGACCACTATTACGAAGAAGCCGGTAAGGGGGAGGTAATTATTTTTGTGCATGGTGCATTTGCTGACAGGCGCATTTGGGAACCGCAATGGCAGTATTTCAGATTGAAGTACCGGGTGGTGCGTTACGATTTGCGCGGCCATGGCCAAACAGGGGGCTCGAGTTTGGAACATTACAGCATGGCTAGCTTTGCTAATGACCTGGCTGCGCTCATGGATGCACTGGAGATCGACGCTCCAATAATATGCGGTTTATCTTGGGGCGGTAGTATCGCACAGGCATATGCAGTTCGCTATCCGGATCGGATTAAGGCACTGGTACTGGCAGGCAGTATGGCAGCAATTGACCTGACACTTACAGATAAGTTATTATGCCATGTGTTGGTTCCGAGGTGGCTTATGTCTCTACTCATCAGGAGCATGAGCGTACAGAATTTCACACATTTCTCTTTCAAACTGGCGCGCCTCAGCATGGGAAAGTATTGGCTGAGCCGTGACGAACATGCCAGGCAATACCTAGAGCAATGCATGTACCACATGGATGGCAATGAGTACTTAAAGATCTGGGAAGCGATGTATGGCTTTCATTTATTTCCACTCGAGCACATCACCTGCCCAACTTTAATGCTCAATGGGGAGCTTGAATCGCGCAATACTTTCCAACATTCAAAAGAAATCTTACGCCGCATACCAGGTGCCAAAGCTAAAATAATCCCCGAAGCGCAGCACGGTATGAACCTGGAGGAACCTCAGCAATTCAATAAACTCGTGGAGCAATTCCTGCAAAGCATCAGCTAGGGAATGGTAAACAGTCTCATTTTCCCCACTCTATCCAGATGATTTCCGCATTACGCGGAATCAGGCGATAAGCTTGCCCGATGGGGATGCGCCGAACTTTACACAGGATGGTTGCCAGGGTGAGCCCATGAGAGATAATCAACACTTTAACGCCGGGGAAGCGATGACTGAGGTCATCCATCACCTCAAAGGCACGTATGGCCACCTCACCCACAGTCTCACCACCTGGAGGGCGCACGCTGGCCGGGTCTATCGTGCGTTTATTCCATAATTCACTGTAACGGGCTTTGATGACCTCTACTTGCTGGCCTTCCCATTCTCCCTGGTTAATCTCACGCAGCCGTGGATCGATTGAATATGGCAGCTTTAGTACTTTGGCAATAATCTGCGCAGTTTCTTGAGCACGTTTTAGGTCGCTGGTGTAGATAGCTGTAAAAGCTTGGGACTCCAATTGCCTGGAAATCTCCAAGGCTTGTTGGCGCCCCGTCTCATTAAGTGATACATCACTTTGCCCCTGGTAGCGACCCTCAAGGTTCCAATCAGTTTCTCCATGACGGATAAGGCAAAATTCTGTCATTTTTTATGATGCTCGAGATAGGAGGGCAGGCTGATCATAGGTGGGCGCTCCCTTTCAGCCACCTCTTCCACATCGAGATAATAACCTCCATTGGCGTAATGAATTAATTTCATGGTCTTGTTAACATCTTCGATGATGGATCTCTCGTATCTTTTCTCAAGCTTACGCAGCACGGTCTGGATGATGACGAAAGACATCTTGCTCAGAGCTTCTAGCTCCTGGTTGTGATGGATGCGCTCCAGTAAATCTACCTGGGCGATAGCCTTCAAGCCCTCTTGCTCAAACATCTCAATCAATAATCCGGTTTCAACGCCATATCCTGAGAAGAAGACTAATTTCTCAAGTGATTTTCGTCTACCAGCATACTCACCTGAAAGGGGTTGAATGATTCCTGAGAGCTCAGGGTAGAATAAATTTAAAAGAGGTCGCGCGGTGAGCTCGGTGACCCGCCCTCCACCTCCAGCTTGCATTTTATTGCCAACCCTGATAGGACGGCGATAAAAACCTTTAACAAATTGGATATTCTTGTCAAGCAAAAGCGGGCCAATAATACCGTAAACAAAAAGAGGAGAAATATTTACGATATCGGTATCGACCCAAACAATAATATCACCTTGGGTAACATACAGGCTCTTCCACAAGGCTTCGCCCTTACCATCGCGGGCGCCAAACTCAGGCAAGATATTTTGATGGATGTAAACCGGAATTCCAAGGCTTTCCGCTATCTGGCGGGTTTGATCGGTTGAATTCGAATCTAGCAATATTATCTCGTCCAGCAATGGTACTTCGTCCATAAGCGCGGTTTTGATCGTCGTGATAACTTTACCCACAGTCTTTTCTTCATTCAATGCTGGCAAAGCCAGGCTAATGGTCGTGCCTTGTTTTTCCTTGAGGCTTAGCAGCTTCTGCAGATCGGAAAATTCATTGGCATGGAAGGTATTTTCAGCAAACCATTTATCCACCAGAATGCTTATAGCCTGAGCGCCCGCGCTTTCATCAAACATACCGGCGCTGATCATACGCTGTGCTTTTACCAGCATCACCGTAGCAGTCGATTCGCGTAAGAGCTTCTCTGCTACGGGACCTATCGAGGAAACACCTACGCGATTACCCGCTGTGGTACCCAAAACCACCAGGTTATATCGGTTTGCTTCTTCATAAATAGATCTGGCGATATCGTCCGTGACAATTGAACGCAGTCTAACCTCAGGCAGTTGGGGCAGAATATGCTTTATGCCTTTAAAAGGCGCATCGTTAATCGCACCCGTAAGGGTCAGGTGCAACACATCGAGCTGCTTAGGTTTCATGCGCATGGCGATGCCCAGAGCTAACTCTGCGTGAGGCCCTCCTCGCACAGCTAACAGCATGGGTTGGGTATTAAATTTTCTTCCTCCTCTCACAATAGCTACGTTACAAGAAGTATTCGAAAGGACATCGTTAACCGGTATACCGCAGGTGGTCTTGCCGTTCATCCACTCTACTAACAGCAAGTCAGGCTTTTCTTTTCTAATCACATCTTGCAGGTCTACCCATGGGTGTTCAGATACAATCACTGTGGATTTAACCCGCATGGCAGAGTTCGACAGGGAGAGCAAATATTTCCGAATTTTCCGTGCTACTTGCGCGCCAGCGCTGACAGGTTCTCCGGATGCGATACATACCACGCCAACCAGTACTACCTCTTCTGCAACGTATTTAGCCAGTGATATCGCAGTTTGTTCAGCGAAATTAGGGCTAATGGGAACAATAGCGGTTTTGAGTTTTCCAAAGGCTGAATTCATGAGGCCACCTCCTGAATCAACGGTTCAATAAGTTTTTTGTAGATCGACTCCCATGTATACTCATGCTTAACCCGTCGTGCCAGGCGCGATGTGGCATCATTATTCAACCTGGTTGTTATTTGCCCAGCAATGGATGTAGGAGTAGCATGTGGATTAAAGTAATTTACATCACTTCCACCTAATTCGTGAAGCACGGGGATATCTGCACAGAATATCGGTTTAGAGCTGATGCCAGCTTCAAGGAGAGGAATGCCAAAACCTTCCTCGAGACTAGGAAACAGTAAAGCATCTGCCAGATGGTAAAAATCTGCAATGACCTCATCGGGAATGAAACCAGGTGTCGTCTCAGCCAGGAAGTGAGCAGCACCCTGCAGATTTAGATCGTTTCGTATTTTTATTAATTTTTTCTTGTAATCTACATTTCTGGGATTGTGCGGCCCTTCAGGACCAGTGACCAGCAACATGGCATGCGGAAAATTCTTACGCAGCTCTACTAAAGTGCTCAGTGCCAGTTCAATATTTTTACGGCGAGTCAGTCGGGCTGGCAAGAGCAAAAGGGGGTATGCCTGGTTTAGTTTTAACTGATCTACCAGCTGGAGGGTTTGTTGTTCCAACTTAAAAAAGGTACTTAATTCGACCCCATTAGGAATAACGTGTATATCATCTTCTGGAATATGGAGTAGCTCACTTAATTCCTGCTGGCGTACCTGTGAGACAACCACCTGGGTAGCTCCTGGCCAATTTACCCGCAACAAGTCCCATGGGTAACCTTGGTGCATTTCAGGGCGGTAGCGCGATGACTCCCAGGCAAGGTCATGGTGCCATAGGATCAAGCGTGGGAAGCCTGGCAGCTGGTACATACCATGGATGGCAGCGGTTAATGCCAGATTTTTATGAAGTGAAGCCACATTATGGGCAATCAGCACATCAAAACCATTTAGCTCCACAGATAAATCGCTTTTGATCTGATCAACCAGCTCATCAAATGCGGCCGGGAGACTGCCCTTATCTAGCTGAGTTTTTACATTCAATACTTCGGGATGACGTGAATTTAATAAGGGCATCAACTTAACTGGTATTCGTTCATCAAATATTTTTCCTCTCCCTGCAAAGATCACCACCTGCTTGCCTGATGCTGCCATCAGGTGGGCATGATGAGCCAATACACTTTCCACACCGCCAACAATTGGCG
>Ga0210077_1000124_pt1 | contig 39166 bp, 25 predicted proteins | sample RushMan_CattailN_5_FD_185556 | JGI IMG/M metagenome (GOLD analysis project Ga0210077, IMG submission 185556) | Wetland microbial communities from San Francisco Bay, California, USA, that impact long-term carbon sequestration -... | ecosystem: Environmental > Aquatic > Marine > Wetlands ...
CCTCGACCGCCGCAACCAGGGGGACGTCTGGACGTTGACCCGGAAGGAATTTGCCGAAGGCCCGCGAGGCCGGCGGCTGGCCTACCGGCTTTACCGGAACCCCATTATGATGTTCGTCGTCGGGCCGCTTTTCTCATTCATCTTCTACCAGCGCTTCTATCTCAAGGGGGCGGGAAAACCCGAGCGCAGGAGCGTCTACGTCACGAACCTTTCGCTCCTGGCGATCGTCCTACTGGCGACCTTGGGCATCGGCTTCCGGACCTACGTCCTGATCCAGCTTCCGATCCTGTGGTTCGGCGGGATGCTGGGGTTTTGGCTCTTCTACATCCAGCACCAGTTCAGGGACGTGTACTGGTCGCGGCACACGGCGTGGGATAGGATCAGAGCCTCCCTGGAGGGAAGCTCCACCTACCTGCTGCCGCCGCTTCTCCGGTGGTTCACGGGCAACATCGGGTTTCACTCGGCTCATCACGTCAGGCCCCTCATCCCGAATTACAGGCTGAGGAAGGCGCACGAATCGACGCCCGCCCTGCGGGAGGTCAAGCCGCTCAAGATCCGCACCAGCCTCCGGTCCCTCCGGCTGCGCGTGTGGGACGAGGAGACGGGAAAGTTGATCAGCTATCGCGAGGCGAGGGGCAATCCCACGGTCGAGGCCCTCCGGTCAGGGCCGTCCGTATAGCTCATCCTTCACGGCCGCCAGCCTCTGCTCTTCCACCTTGACGGCCTTGACATGTCCCCAGTTCATCGCCGTGTAGATCAAGGGATAGCGCCGGTTTCCCCAAAACCGTCGCAGGATCGACTGCAAGCCGTAGAATTTCTTCCTGGCCCGGATTTTCCCGGCCATCAGGTCATAAGGCGACATGTTCTTCGGCTGATAGACCACCGTGCTGTGGTCGTAGTATTTCCAGTCGGCGGTCAGCAACCGGCCCTCCTCCTTCATTTTCAGGAAAGTCTTTGTCCCGGGGTACGGCGTCAGGACATTGAAGGAGACCGTGTGGACCTTGTTCTTGATCAGGAACCTCGCGGTGTCATCGAAGACGGTCGCGGTGTCTTCGTCGAAACCGAAGATCATGGAAGCATGGACGAAGATGCCGCTCCGCCGCATCCTTTTCAGGGCGCTTTCCAATCCCTGAAGCGTGCTGAACGACTTCCGCAGGGAGCTCATCTGCGCTTCCTTGATGCTCTCGAGACCGACGAACAGGCCCTTGCAGCCGCTCTCGGCGGCCATCTCCAGAAGCCCCTCGTCCTTGACAAGGAGGGAGATGGAGGCCTGTCCGACCCACGAGATCCCCAGAGGTTTCAGGGCGGCGAAGAGCTTCCTGGCATAGCCGGGCTGCCCGATGATATTGTCATCGAGAAACATGAAGTGTTTTCCGCCCGACTCCGTGATGTCTCGCACGACGTTCTCGACGGGCACGTGGCGGATCTCTTTGCCGAAAAGATCCGTGACGCAGCAGAAATCGCAGTGATAGGGGCAGCCGCGCGAGGTCATGATGGGCACGAGAGCGAAAAGCCGGCGCTTGACGATCTTGCTGAAATCCTTCGGCACATAGACCGACAGGTCGGGCCTCGGGTTATGGTAGGTCTTCTTCAAGCGGCCGTTTTGACAATCCTCGAGCAATTCGGCCCACACGCCTTCGGCCTCGCCTATTACGACAGCGTCGCCATAGGGGGAGGCCTCGTCGGGGAGCAGCGTCGGATGCACGCCGCCCAGGACAACCGTCCTCCCCCTTTTCTTGAACTCCCGGGCCAGCCAATAGGCCCGGGAGGCGTTGGAGGTCATGAAACTGATGCCGACAAGATCGCAGTCCTGATCGAGGTCGATCGTTTCGGTTTCTTCATCGATCGTGACGACCCGGTGCTCCCTGGGAGTCAGGCCCTGGAGGATGATTAAAGCCAGTTGCGGCATCATCATTTGCCTGTTGGTTTTTCCGTTCGGGTCGACCGCCGGGGATACGAGCAAAATCTTCATCCGCTGCCTCTCTATCATTCGCCGGCAAGCTCTCCGACGGCTCCCGGGTCGACGGACGGCTCCGGCCTCGATGGATGATAAGAATCCGTCGGGGCGGGAAAACATCCGGCCCGGCCGCCGAGGCGAGAAGCTTGCCTTCTGGCCGATTCGTACCCTCTCCCTTTCGTAAAATGATAGGACCGCCCTTCCCTCTTGTCAAGCTGGACCGGGGCCGGCCCCGCGGACCGCAGGGTTTCTCCAGTCGACGCGCAACCGTTGCGTCCGCCAAAAGGCTGATTCCCGGAGCGGTCTCGTGTTCGCCTGTTGATCGGCGCCGCGGCTAAAAAGTGAAACCGGAGAGATCCCGCTTTTGCGGTTCGACTCGCCTGACGACGAATCCCGAGGTCCCCACGTAGACGCGGAAGGCCGCGTTCTCGTCTGCGGATTGAAAGACGGCGTTTCCGTAGACGGTGCTGACCGTGGGCATCTTCGGCCCGTACCGGTAGAGGAACCTCCAGAAAGCCGAATCCTCATGCTGGACCAGGGGGTAGATGGTGCGCGGCTTGGCGATTTCGTCGGAGGTCCGGATGTAGCGGCCTGTCAGGCGGGTCAATCGGTACCGGGTATGGAGGCCCAGGAAATTCAGCCAGTTCCGCCATTTCACGATGTCGCCTTCGAGGACCCATTGGTCTCCGGCGACATCGAACTGCCGGATGCGGGGCGCCCTCCCCTGTTCGTCCTGGATGATGGTGATCCTGCTCAGATCGGGCTTCTCTCCGCGTTCGATGACGACCTCGGCCACGGGCTCCTCCAGCGTGAAGGCCCGGTAGGCCTGGAAGAAGAATCCCGCGAACAGCAGCATCCCGAAGGCCGAGGTCAGGACGAGGATCAGGAGAAGGTTGCGGAGGCTCTCCAGGAGCTTGGGCGCCGCCGTTTTCTTCCCGCCGATCTTCCTGGCCGCGAACAGGATCCGCCGGTAAAGGAAAACAAGCAAAAGCGCCAGCCCGATGAGGACCCCGACCGCTCCCGCCACGATCATGACATCCGCCTTGATAGAGGGTTGAAAACGAGAACGCGTTTCCGCGATCCCGCCATAAGCCTAGCATCGCAGGCCGAGTTGGTCAACTTCCCGGCCCGAGACGCCGCTTAGCTGTTGACTTTTGGCGGGCCGACGGCTACAGTACACTCGTGAACTTATTATTCCTATCGGTTCTAAGGGCTTTAAGAGTCCAGTAGAGGAGGCTGTTCGATGAAGAAATCGACGATTCTTGTCTTTTCGGCGTTTCTGGCCCTGGCCCTCGTGTCGGCGGCCGTAGCCCGGCAGCAGACCGACGAGAAGGTCGCCTGCCCGGTCACCGGCGAGACGATCCTCAAGTCCCAGGCCAAGGCGACTTACGAGTACGAGGGAAAAACGTATTATTTCTGTTGCGAGAGCTGCAAGGCCAAGTTCATCGCCGACCCCGCCAAGTACACGGCCCAGGCCCAGGAAACGAAGACCGTCTACACCTGCCCGATGCATCCAGAGGTCCAGTCCGACAAGCCGGGCCAGTGTCCCAAGTGCGGCATGAACCTGGTGAAAAAGGACAAGCCGGCGGGTCAGGCCGCGATGGCCATGGGTCAAGGTGAGATGGCCATGGGTCAGGCCTCAGGCTCGACTGACCAGGGCTCGTGCTCGATGGCAGCCGACCCAGCCACTCCCTGCCCGATGACGGACATGATGGGCCTCCCCGGAGCCGTGGTCGTCACCGAGAATCTGAAAGACGGCGTCGCCTTCAGGATCACGTCGGATAACCCGGAGACCGTGAAGAAGCTCCAGGAGATGGGCGCAAAAATCGGCGCGATGCACAAGTAAGCCGGGAAGAGCACGCGCGGGGAGGCCGGAAACCAAAGACCTGTCCCCCGTCCGACGAACGATATCAACGGCCCGCGTAACGGCGCAAGTCCGCCAGGAAGTGGTTAAATCTTAAGGGCCGGCCGCAGCGACTGCAGTTGCAGTCAAGCCGAGGGCCTTCTCCAGGGGGCCTCTCCCGTATCGCACCCAGAACAGGCCCCGGCACCTCAAACCTCGAGCCGCACCAAACGCAGACCGCACTGGGCTCGGCCTCGAACTCGCCGCGGTCGGCTCGAAAGAGATAGCCCGCCGTAACCACGCCGGAGCCAAGGGCGACGCCCATCCGCCTCATCAAATGCACCGACCCGAGACAATCACCCGCTGCGAAGAACTCGCCGCTCCCCGCCAGGGCCACGGAGGTCAGGTTGTCGGGGACCGGGAACCGCGCCGTGCGCTCCCAGTGTTCCGTGGCCCAGACTTCCAGGGCCCGCTCCCCTATCTGAAGGAGGAGGCCCCGGGAGTCTGGAAGCCACAGGCACGTCCTGACCGCCCGCCCGTACAGGTCAGCAATCAGCTTCGCCGTCTTGCCGTCGTATAACTGAAGGACCCCGTCCGCACGCCTCAGGAAAATCATCCGCCCGTCCGGAGAGAAGCCGCACTGGCTCACCGTGTCCAGGCCGTGCTCGATTGTCACGAGGGGCTCCCCGCCCAGTTCGACGTCCCACATCGCCAGATCGCCGCAACGCAAGGGCCCTCCTTCGCGGTCTCCCTTCTCAAAGGATCGACAACCCGCCGCGGCTCGCCGTCCGTCGGGTGAAAAAGCGAGCGACTCGATGTAAAAGTCGTCGGGCGCCGTCAAGTCCTTGATCTGCGCCCCTGAGCCCCCGTCCAGGACTTGCAGCGTAGGGCGGCGGGCGGCATAGCCCGCGGCCAGGATCAGAGACCCGTCCGGAGAGAAAAGACAGCCGCCTGCCTTCTCCACGGGCATCCGGGACAGCTTCGTTCCCGCCCGCGCATCCCACAGCGACAGTTCGCCGTTTGCGGTGAGACAAAGCAGACGCGTGCCGTCCGGAGAGTAGAGGGCACGGTTGACATGATCGGTCCCGAAGGGCAGGGTGAGGAGAAGCCTCTGATCGAGCACACTCCACACTCTCAGCGCCTTTTCGTGCGTTCCGGAAACCAGATGCTGCCCGTCCGGAGAAAACGCGCAGGTCGTCAAATTGCCGGCCCCGCCCGCCCATTCGGCCGACAGGCCGCCCGTAACGGCGTCCCAGATCTTGAGCTCCGGAGGCGCGAGCATCGTGCCCGAGGCCGACGCCAGCTGCCGACCGTCCGGGGCGAAGACGCATTCCCCGACTCTTTCCTTGTGCTTCGGCCCCTCGACGGCGCCTGACGAGTTGGGGTTCCAGATCCTCAGCGTCCCGTCCGCCGATCCGGTCAGCACGACTTCTCCGTCGGGAGAGAAATGGCAGCTGCGGATCGTCTTCGAATGGCCGGTCCACTTGGAGATTTCCCCATGGCTCGCCGCGTCGAGCAACTTGAGCATCCCCTGGGTGATGGAGACATTGAAAAAGGAAAGCCCCAAGGCGAGCAGAATCGTCCGTCCGTCCGGCGAAAACTCGGCCGCGTGCACGATGCCGCCTGCCTCGGGCCAGGAGTCCAGCACCCTTCCTCTTCGGACATCCCACATTCGCCCCACCGACGGGAGCCAGGGAAGCCCGGGATCGGCGGCGCTCGTGAAAAGCCGTCCTCCATCGGAAGACAGGGCCCAGGCGGACACATTTCCCCCGTCGGCGGCCAGCTTTCCCGCTCGCCTGAAGGTGTGGGCATCCCAAAGAACAACCTCCGGCCCCGAGGCGGCCAGGATCGTGCGACCGTCGGGGGAAAAGAGACAGAGTTTGACTGATCCTTCGCCCCTGCCGAGCGTCGCCGTCTCTTCGCCCGTCTCGGCATCGAATATCTTGAGCCCGTCGAAGAGGCCGGTGTCGGAAGCGGCCGCGACGATCCGGCGTCCGTCGGGGGAAAAAGCGCATGATATGGACGGGCACATGCCGTACCCTAAAAACGGTTCCGTGGCGAACATCAGCCGGCCTGTTCCCGAGTCCCAAACGCGGACGGTGAGGTCGGAGGATCCGGAAGCAATGCGTCGCCCGTCGGGAGAATAGAGGCAACAGGTGATTTCTCCCGTGTGGCCTTCGAGGGTTCGGATTTCAGCCGCGGACGAGGCGTCCCAGATCTTGACGGTCCCGTCCTCCGAGCCGGAGAGGATCATCTTCCCGTCGGGGGAATAGGCGCAGGTCGAGACGCCACCGCGATGGCCCGCCAGCGTCATGAGACACGGCGACTCGGCCCGCGGCTTGTTCACCCACTCTATCCAGGGACGGCTTTCGCCCTCCCGGCTCCGGCGGGCGGCGGCCGCGACGGCTGGCGGCGACGTCGAGGGGCGGTTGGCCGCCTGTTGGAAAAAGAGATCCGGATGCCCGGCCAGCACGTGGCTTTCGGCTCTAATGAATCGAAACCATTCCTGAAGGGCTTTGCGATGCGTCATGGATCGGCATCACGGATTCGGCCTCGGATCATGGGGGCCAGGAGATATCGATCGGTCTCGCGGGAAGCGCGGGAGGTGTCCCTTTGGGAAACTTTCACGAGCGGGCGCACGTGATCATTATCACGGGATCGGCTGTCATCGTCAATCCGCCGCCTGCCGAAGTCGGATAACCTGGGTCCGGGGCTTCAATAAGGGCCTCCTCTCGATGCCCCCGCCTCTCTGCTCAGCTTCTTGACAGATTGTTGACATCTCGTCGGCGGACTCCTGACAACTCCGTCCCCCATTCGAACCTTATCGATAGCGGAACGCTCAAGGAAGGGAACGACAATGACGAACACGCTTCTCCGGAAGAGCAGATCCGCAAGTATGGACAGCTCGATCTCGACTTGGCAGTCTGAATCGGATTCGATACTATGATATGAATCCAGGAATAGGGTTGCCCCGGGACTGTAGCCTCTCACGCCGGCTTGACTCGATCCCGGCTCCGTCGTATCTTTGATCCGTAATGCGTCGGCGAAAGCAAAGGAAAAAACAATGACAGCATGGCTCCGTCGGGGAACCCAGGCGGTTTTGGCGCTTATCGTGAGCGTGATCCTTTCGTCCCCTCTTTCCTCTGCGGACGTCTACAGCGCCCGGATGCTGACGGGAAAGGCTCCCGTTGAGCCGATGACGGTCAGGGTCAGGATCGAGATTCAGGAGTACACGACCCCCGAAGAGGTGATCCGCTTGAATGACATCTTGAACAACGCCGGGACCGGCGCCTTCTTAAAAGTCTTTGCTGAGATGAAAAAGGGCGTTGTCCGGATCATGGACAGCAGGGGCAAGAACCTTCCGGTCTACGCCGCCCAAATCATCCCCACCGAAAAAGGGACAAAGCTCCAGTGTTTCATGCTGAAGGAGGCCTGGAACCCGGAAACTCAGTTCATCAAGTCCGCCGATTATTTCATGGTCCTCGAGCTGAACCTGGACGAGGAAGGGAAGGGAGACGGCCGCCTTTATCAGGATGCCGGCATCGACCTCATCCCTCAGACGGGGCGGATCGAGATGAGGAGGTTCGGGTCAGCGCCCAAGATGCTCATCCAGGCGAAGGCGGAGAAAAGGAAATCGTAGCGCTGCGGGTGGGCGCCGTCCCTGCCAAGCTGCTGATTTTCCCTTGAATAGGGACGATTTCGAATTAACAAGAAAACGCGCCCGGGGAGATTCGAACTCCCGACCTGCGGATTCGAAGTCCGACGCTCTATCCAGCTGAGCTACGGGCGCGTGAGCGACTGGTTCATCAATATGTAACAAACCGGAGTTTTTCGCAAGCGGCCCGCCCAGGGGAGGTCGGGTCGGGCCGGTGCCGGGAACCGTGGATCCTGAGCTATCCACAGCTAAGTCGCGCCGTTCGTCGAGCCGCGTCATGAACCTAGGCCGTATGCCGGTCCGCCCCGGGTCGACTTCATGCCCCGGATCGGCCAGAAACTCCCTGATGATGCGGGTCGCCTCGGGGTGTCTGAAGAGCGGCACGTGGGACAGTCCGGCGAACTCCACAAGCTGCGAGTTCGGGAAGCGGGCGGCCGTGGCCCGGGCCCACTCGACTGGCGTGTCCGGGTCGAATTCTCCCGCCGCGATGAGGGCCGGGACGTCGCTTCGGACCTGAGTGTTCTCGCCGGCTTCCGGCCGGCCGCGAGGCCACACGTCCCAGGCCTCGAGAGGGACCGCCGCCTGGACGAAACCTTCCAGCCAGTGCGGAAGCCCGGAGGGCCGGGTTATCCGGTCGAGCCGCTCGAAAGGTAATTCCTCGTTGCACCAGACGGCCAGGCGCATGCCCCATGCGTACCCTTGGGATGACCCCAGATAGGATTCCGCCAGCGGCGCCAGCGGTCGCGTCTCTCCCCGGCAGAACGCCTCGATGATAAGGGGCAGGCGCCGGATGACGTCCGCATCCTCGAGACCGGCATAGATGCAGTTCATGACGCCGGCGGCGTTGAGCCGCACCAGGAAAGGCCGTCCGTCGGCCGGGATTCTCACCTCGACCGCGGCGGGGCTGCGATCGGCCTCCAGGAGAGCGGCCTTCAGCCGATCCTCCAGTCCCTCGATCCTGGGCCGGAGCGACTCGTCCTCCCGGGCCGCCGCGAGAACGCGGGTCAGGACGCGGTAGATGTTCGCCGGCGAGTCCTCGTCCCAATTCGCCTCGAGGGGCAGGACGGAATCGAGCACCGCCGACCGGACGCCCCGCGGGGAATCGCGGAGGACCGTCAGCATCACCTTCGTGCTGTAGGAAGAACCGTAGAGGTTCCAGGAATCGAGGCCGAGCAGCGTCCGGAGGACGGCGATGTCGGCGGCGCTCTCACGGGTCGTATAACCCGCCAACTCGATCCCCCCGGCCCGGTATTCACCCAGGGTGTCGGCGAGGGCCTTTTCGACCGCGGCCGGGCCGGGGTCGCCGTTCAGCCGGACGCCCCACCCCGACCGGAGCGCCTCCTCGACGGCCGGGGCAAGAAGGGCGGGTGCGGCAAAACGGGTGCCGCGCTGTTCAAAAAGAATAACATCGCGATCCTCGAGGAGAGGGTTCCGCTCCCGGCTTCGGGCTCCTGCCAGGGTGCTCCCTCCAGGGCCGCCAGCCGTGATCAGGACCGGGTCGGGGCTCGGGGCAGCCGACCGGCTCCGCATGACGATAAAGGGCAGCCGGATGGTGCGCCTCGAGGGCTCGGGAAAGCGGCGTTCGGGGACGACGAGATATCCCGTCCGAAGGTCCTCCGCCGGCTCCACGATCGCGGCGGGAAGGTCGGCCCACTCGATCCGCGCTTCCCGCGCCCGCCCGGCGCGGCAGGCCGCCCCGAGCAAAACCGGCAGAATCGCCGCGAAAACCGCGCTTTTCCGCCCCCGAAGAACGCGGGAGATCATCCGGCCGGGGCGTTCGATGTCGGCGTTCAAGTCGTCATCCTCCGTTTTCGAAACTGTCATCCTGCCTTGACCGCGAATTCGCGGGTCCGGCCGAGCGCCGCCGGCCGGCCCGCGCCGCCCGCGCCGGACGCCCCGGGCCCCCGCCCACGGGTCAAGCGCCTTGAATTACGACCGCTGGATTCCCGCCCGGAAGCCTAAGCGGGCCAATTCCCGTGCCTTCATGGCTCACCCGGGTCCAGCTGCTCCGCGACCGACTTGGTGATGGCCGCGAGGACATCGCCCGTGTGCACGGTGTCCTTGTTCTCAATGAGCATGACCCGGCACTCCTCCTCCGAGAACACGCGATGCCGCGTGCCGTGCTCGACGATGACGAACTCGCCGACGTTCAAGACGACCGGGTTCCGTCCTTCGAGTTCGACAGTCAGCGCGCCCGCCACGACGAAGAACATTTCGTCCTGGCCGTCGTGAGTATGCCACGGAACATCCTGCCCCTTGACCTTGACGACCTTGATGTAGACGCCGTCGACGGCGCCGACGATTCTGGGGGAGAAATATTCCGTCACGCGGCCGAAGAGCTCGTCGAGGTTGCGCTTTTCACTTCCCATGCGTGCCTCTCCTCTCCCCCTCCCCTCGCGGCGGCCTCACCCGCCGAAATCAGGCCCGAATTTCTCGAAGATCGATTCGGGCCGGGTCGTTCGTCCCGAGTCCTCGCCCGGCGCAGGCGGCCACATGGGTCGAGATGTCCCGCACCGACGGCAGGCCCTGGGCCGACCGCTTTTCTTCGAGGATATCCAGCCCGATCGCGTCCATGGCCACGGGGTCGCGGCTGAAGAAGATCCGGTTGTCGAGGGCGATCTGGGCCCCGGCCACGCTCACGGTCGAGATCTTGGCCGCCTCGCCGATGTGGAGGACCGTCTTGTCCCTGATGCAGGGCTGGGCCAGAATCTCCGGGATGGCCTTGGCGCAGTAGTCGATGTGGAAGCGGACCTTGTTCGTGGTGACGCCCAGGGCGATGTTTTTCGCCGCCCAGGTCACCCCGCTGTCCTCGTTGTGCTTGAGGACGGCGATGTTGACGAGCTTGGTGACGTTCTTGGTCACGATGTCGGCGAGGAACGATTTCTCCTCGTCCTCGATCCTCACGTCCGCGAACTCCGCGGCGGCCGCTTCGGCGACCTTCCTGATGCCTTCCCGGTCCTCGTAATCCATGTAGAGGCGGCGGATTTCGGCTTCGTACCTTTTGGCCCTCTCGTCGCCCTGCTGGATGAGGGTCCAGAGCCAGGAGACGGAATTGAAGATTTCGCGGTGAGATCCTTCCCTGGTGAACCCGCGGCCGACGAGCTCCCGGAATTTCCCGAACGTGCCGTCTTCGAACGAAATGTAGACGCTTCGATCGTAACCGGCGACCCAGGGAACGACGCCCTCCCACTCGGTCGAGGCCCCCATGACCCGGACGCCCTCGGTCCCGCGGTTGATCCGGAGTCCGGTCCTCCGGAAATCGCGGTCCATGCGGTCCCAGATGACGATGTTGTTCTCTCTCACTCCGGCGCTCTTGAGGCCGGCTACGGTCTCGTTGATGGAGACCAGGGACGAGGAAATCTTGGGCGCGCCGAGGCAGTTGATCTTGATGCCGACGACGTCGTCCGGGGAGACGAGCGACGACCAGGCCCGCTCCAGGGTGCGCTCCCCCGTGAGCTCGGTCAGCCCGGCCGCAAATGCCCTGTGGACGGCGTCGGGGTTGTACGACAAGTCGACGAGCATGTCCCCGGCGGCCGCGGACACGACGCGGCTCTTGGCGGCCGGTTTGGGGCGGCCCGCACAGCCCGCGGCGGCGCCGGCGAGGATTCCTCCCCCGGCCAGCACGGCGGAGTCTCTGATGAATTCCCTTCGCGTGGTCATTTCCGAGTCGCCTCCTGCGTCCGTTCGTTGCGCTTATTCTAAAGCAATCCCCGCCCCGAAGGAAGCCGTCCCCGAGGTCGCGGCCGGCTCGCCCTCCAACGCGGGGCTGTCGCCATCGGCGGCGTCAGCGGATGCCGACCAGTCCGCGGGCCGCCTCGACCAGCTTGGCCGGGTCGTATCCGACGCCGTCTTTGAACACGGTCACGACGTTCTCGATGTCGGCGATATTTTCGGCCGGGTTCCCCTTGATCACGACCAAGTCGGCGAGCTTGCCGGACGCCACGGTCCCGATCCGGTCCAGCTCCCCGAGGTACTGCGCGCCGTTCATCGTGGCGATCTTTATCGCTTCGACCGGCGTGAACCCGGCCTCGACGAGGAGCTCGACTTCGCGCTGGTCGCCGAACCCCGGCACCACTCCCCCGTAGCCCGTGGGGTCGGGCCCGGCCAGGAGAAGGCCTCCGGCGGCGACGAAGGCCCGCTCGAATTCCATCTCTTTTTCGAGGAGCGAGGCCATCGGGGAGTCCGGGCGTTCGCCGATCCTGGCCCGGGTCGTCAGGTAGCTGAGGCGGGCCTCCTCCGACATGGCGTCGAGGACCCGCTGTTGGAGCGGCGGCCGCCCCGGCACGGATATCTCGAACACCGGGAGCGTCGAGGTCACCGCCACCTTCCTGGCCACGAGCTCGCGGATGGTTTCCCGGACCTCCGGCCCCGAGACGTCGAGCTTGAGAAGCGTGACCCGGCCTTCGCGCGCCGGCGGGCAGACGTCCGGCTGTTTCCCGGGGACGAACTCGCTGTCGACCATCAGCCCATGCTCCAGGTCGTCGATGCCCATGGCCGCCGCCTCGCGGAAGCCGATCGAGCCCAGATGCCCGGTGATCTTGAGGCCGAGCCTGTGCGCCTCCTCGATGGCCGCGGCCAGTTCGGCCCGGGTGATGTTCATGTAGACCTTGAAATCGTCGACGCCCTGGCCGGCCCAGTACCGGACCATGCCGCGGGCGTCGTCGGGGCCCGTGAGTTCGTGCATCTGCAGGGTGAACGCCCCGGCCCCCTCGAGAAAGGGGCTGGTGACGTGCATCCTGGGGCCCGGCACGCGGCCCGCGTTGATGGCCCGCTTGAGGTTGAGCTCGGTGTACGGCTCGAGACTGGCGGCGGTCCGGATGGTCGTCACGCCGCAGCCCAGGTACAGGCGCGGGGCGCTGAATTCGAGCGTGTTGTAGTGGCCGGGACCGGCCGGATAAAAGATGTGATCGTGCATCCCGACCAGGCCCGGGATGACTGTGTGGCCGGGCAGGTCGAGGACCCGGGCCCCGGCCGGGACGGTCGTGCTCGCGGCGTCGCCGACGGCCTGGATCTTTCCCGAGGACACGACGATCGTCTGATTTTCGAGGGCCGGCCTTCCCGTTCCGTCTATGACGCGCACGTGGGTCAGGGCGAAAACCGGAGCGTCAATGGTGACGAAGGCCTTGACGGTGGGTTGGAGCGCCTCCGGGGTCTGGGCGGCCGGCATGACCGCCGCGAGAGCAAACACGACTAACGCGGCCAGGGAGATTTTGCGCATTGTTCACCTCACAGCAAGGCGTTCCGGTGCCCGGAACCCTGCTTTCCCGGGATGGTAATTCACGGTTCGAAAGGTGTCAAGTTCGCAATTTTGGATGTCAATTATGGAACGAAGGGTCGGGTCCGGTTGTATTAGCAGTGTGGGACAGGAATGGGATTATGCGCAAGGAGGAAAACGTGAGCCAAGGACAACGCCTCAACGCTCTTGAGCATCGGGCGGCGCGAGCCGGCGTTTTCGGACTCGCCGGCCGTTCGGCCCTTCTTATCGCCCTTATCGGCCTGGGGCTGGCCGCGGGCCCCGCCGCGCTCCGGGCCGACGGGTTCATCATCCCCGACCGCCGGCCGGGAGAACGCGTGCCGCCGCTGAGCGTCAAGTACCACCACGTCTCGGTCGAAATCGTCAACCAGGTGGCCAGGACATCTGTCGACCAGGTTTTCGTCAACCACTACGGGCGCGACATCGAGGGGACCTACCTCTTCCCCGTCCCGGAAGGCGCCTCGGTTACGGATTTCGCCATGTTCATCGGGAACGAGCGGGTCAAGGGCGAGATCCTGGACAGCCGCGAGGCCCGGAGGATCTACGAGGACATCGTCCGCCGCATGCGCGACCCGGGACTGCTCGAATACATCGGCCGCAACCTGTTCCGGGCCCGGGTCTTCCCGATTCCCGCCAACGGCGAAAAGAGGGTCCAGATCTCCTACAGCGAGGTCCTCGAGTCCGACGGCGGCCTCGTCAAGTATCTCTATCCGTTGAACACGGAGAGGTTCTCGCGCGACCCGCTGTCGGACGTCAGCATCTCCGCCCGGATCGAAAGCCGGGTTCCGATCGTCAACGTCTATTCTCCCTCGCACAAGATCGCCGTGCGCAGGGACGCCGCGGGCCGGGCCCGGGTCAGCTATGAGGACAAGGACGTCCGGCCGGACAGGGATTTTACCGTGTATTACTCGCTTTCCGAGGACGACATCGGCCTGTCGCTGATGACCTGGGAAGGCTCCGACGGAGGTTATTTCATGCTCCTGGCCGCGCCCCGCTTCGCCGCGCCCGGCGAAAAGGTCGTCAACAAGAACCTCATTCTCGTCCTCGACAGCTCCGGCAGCATGAGCGGCGCCAAGATCCGGCAGGCCAAGGAAGCGGCCCGGTTCATCCTCCGGCATCTCGACCCGCGCGACGATTTCACGCTCATCGATTTCGACGACGCGGTTTCGGCCCTGTCGAGAGAACTGCTCCCGGCCACGGAGGCGAACGTCGGACGGGCGCTCGAGTTTGTCGACCGCATCGAGGACTCGGGTGCGACGAACATTAACGACGCCCTTCTCGAAGCCCTGTCGCGGATGCGGGGCGGCGACCGCCCGAACTACGTCCTCTTTCTGACCGACGGCCTCCCAACCGCCGGGACGACCGACACGGCCGGGATCCTGAAAAACGTCCAAAAGGCGAACGCGCTGCGCTCGCGCGTCTTCGTTTTCGGCGTCGGCGACGACGTCAACACCGAGCTCCTCGACCGCATCGCCTCCGACCAGCGCGGGACGTCCGTCTACATCGGCGAAAGGGAGAATCTCGAGGCGGCGCTGTCGAGCTTTTACCAGAAGATCTCCTCTCCGGTTCTCTCCGACATCGCGGTCGATTTCAAGGGCATCGAGACGAGCCGCGTATATCCGCGCGTCCTGCCGGACCTCTTCAAAGGCTCGCAGCTGGTGCTCGTCGGCCGGCACAGCGGACAAGGCCCGGTGAGCGTCGTCCTGACCGGGATAAGCGGCGGCCGGGCCAGGCGCTTCGCCCTCGACAGCCGGGGGCTCGCGTCGGGCGAGCAGTTCAATTTTCTGCCCCGGCTATGGGCGACGCGGCGCATCGGCTACCTGCTCGAAGAGATCCGTCTCCGGGGACCCAATCGCGAGCTCGAAGACGAGGTTAGGCGGCTCGGCGTCAAGTACGGCATCGTCACGCCGTACACATCATTCCTGGTCACGGAGAAAGAGCGGCTGAGCTTCGACGCGGCCGCGCCCGCCGCCCGTGAGGCCATCGCCGCCCGCCAGGTCAGCGGCACGGGGGCGGTCCAGGCGGCCAAGGCCACCCAAGCTTTCAAGCTCGGGGATAGGGCGGCCGAGGTCGCTTCCGAACGCATCCTCTACAAGGACGACAAGACCTTCTACCTCAGGGACGGCGTGTGGACGGACAGCGAATACGAGGAAGGCGCTCCCGCCCGCGACGTTGAGTTCGGCTCGGAGGCTTTCTATCGCCTGATCGGGGAGAAGCCGGGACTGGCGAAGTACCTCTCCGTCGCCGACAACCTGATCGTTGTCTTCGACGGGGTGAATTACCGCATCGGGGGCGGCCCAAGAGAAATTCCGGAAAGGGTTTAATTTCTGCGGAACGGGCGGCCAATTCTCCGGCCTGGAAGGCCGGGTTAGGCCCTAGTAAGGGCTTTCGAAGCGAGCCTGCGTTCGGCAAAGATGTTGGCTGGGGCGACACGCAGCCGGAGAAAAACCAGCATTTTGTAGACCCGGTACCGTCTTTGCTGGTTTTGCCTGGCCTGCTCCGGCTGTATTCGCCGTTCCGGCGGCCGGCGTCGCGGTCGGCCGGACAATTATTCCTAGTTGACAGATGGGGATTATGGGATTAGTATTGTTAACACTCATGGACGTCATGCCCGCGCCGGTGCAGCCGGCCTCCGACTCCCGCTGCATGGGCAAGTTGCACCGCGCGGCATGGCGCGTTTTCTTTCGCTGGTCCTGATCATGGAGCATAAAGCCCGAACACTGCCCGGCGGCCGGGCGGTCCGGGGCGGCTCGAACACTTCGGAAGGAGGCAGCGCATGAAAACCCTGAGGGACATCCTCGCGGCCAAGGGTGGAGAGGTCTGGTGGATCCGCTCGGATGCGTCCGTTTTCGAGGCCCTCGGTCTCATGAAGGCCAAGGACATCGGGGCTCTCCTCGTGAAGGATGCCGGGCGGAAGGTCGTCGGGATCTTCTCGGAGCGGGATTACGCCCGCAAGGTGGCTCTCCAGGGCAAAACGTCCCGGGAGGTCCTGGTCGAGGACGTTATGACTCCCGCCGCGCGCATGGTCGTCGCCCGGCCCGACAACAGGGTCGACGAATGCATGGCCGTCATGACGGAGAATCACATCCGCCACCTCCCCGTCCAGGACCGCCATTCCATCGTCGGCATGGTCTCGAGCCGCGACCTGATCGAGGCCTACCTCGAGGCGAGCGCCAGTCACATCGAAAATCTCCACGACCTCTGCCACACGTTCTTTTCCCATCACTTCGACGACGAAATCGCGGGCCGCAGGGATTGAGGCGAGGCCGACCGGAGCCCCTCCCCGAAGGGGCCGCAGTGGCGGTCGTGGGGGGCGGCCCGGCCGGAGCGTTTTTCGCCATCCGCGCCCTCCGCGCCGCCAAAGCCCTCGGCCGGAATGTCCATCTCACGATCGTCGAAAAGAACGGCCTGGAACGCCCCGCCTGCCCCGGCCACCTGAAGGAGAGCTGCAACTACTGCGCCGGCGGCATCTCCCCCAATCTCTTCGACATCCTGGACCGGAACGGCATTCGCCTCCCCCCGGAAATCATCGAGGGCCGGGCCGAGTCGCTGACCATCCACGGCGACTGGAAGAGTATCGAGCTTCCCGTCCCCGCGGGCCGGACCATGCTTTCGGTTTTTCGGGGCACCCGACCCCAGAACCGCCCCGGCCGCTACCTGAATTTCGACGCCTTCCTGCTCCAAACAGCCGTCGACGAAGGGGCCGAGCTCATCGCGGGCGATGTCCGGGACATCGCCTATGCCCCGTCCGGCAAACCGGTCGTGAGGTTCAGGCGCCGAGGCTCGACCGGTCGGGAGGGCGAAACAATCGAGGCGGATTTCGTGGCGGTCGCTACCGGCGTCAACCAGGCCCCGGGCCAGGACCCGTCCGCCGATCCCCTGGTTGCCGCGCTCCGCCGCACGCTGCCCGGCTTCCGCCCGCCCAGGGTCAGAAGATCCCTGATCTGCGAGATGCAGGCCTCCGGCGAGGCGCTCCGGGGCATGAAAGCCGAGGTCCATTTCGCCCAGCACGGATCGCGGGACCTGAGGATCGAGATGTCCTCGCTGATCCCCAAGGGCCGGTGGATGACGGTCGTGCTGCTCGGTCCGAGCATCGACCGCGCCCGGCCGTCGGAGCGCCAAGCCATCGTCGATCGCTTCCTCGCCCTGCCCCATATCAGGAGGCTCCTGCCGCGGGATGCGGCCTTCAGCCCGGCCTGCCTGTGCTTTCCGAACATGACCGTCGGCCGGGCCCGCGGCCTCGTCGGCGACCGGATCGCCCTGATCGGGGACGGCGCCGTCGCGCGTCTTTACAAGGACGGCATCTACTCAGCCTATGCAACGGCCGAGGCTCTCTCGGAATGCCTGTTCGACAGGGGGGGCGACAGAGCCGCCTTGAAGCGAAGCTACCTGCCCCTGGTCCGGCGGATCGATCGCGACAACGCCTTCGGGCGTGCCGTCTTCGGACTCAGCCGGCTGACGTTTTCCCACCCCGTTTTGAGCAGGATCGCCTATCAGGCCGCGATAACCGAGCTCAAGACGCGACCCAGGGAAAAGCGCCGTCTGGCCGAGGGGCTGTGGAAAATCGCCAGCGGCGACGATTCCTACCGCCGGATCCTGGCCGCGATGGTCCGGCCCGCCGCCGTGTGGACGATTCTCTGGGGAGGGGCCCTGCTGACCGCGCGCAACCTGCTCACGGAACGCGTCTTCGGGCTGGCCTGGGAGGGCTTCGGACGCTACCAGACGGCCGTCGCCCGTGAGGAAGTCGAGCGGAAGCGGCGGGCGTTCGCGACCGGCCTCGCCCTTCCGCCCGCGTCCAAGCCGCCCCAGTTCGAGCGCATGTACTCGATCAGGATCAAGGCGAGCCAAGAGCGCATCCTGAGGGAGCTCGGCAAATTCGGCGACGGCGACAGGCGGTACTTCAAGCCCCGCCTGCTCGACGTCCACCGGACGGCCGGGGCGCCGAACGAAGTGGGCAGCACGATTCGCTATGACGTCAGCCCCCGCTTCCTGTCCTTCAGCCTCGTCCTCGAGAAGAGCGTCGGGACCCGCTTCCTCCTGTACCGTGTCCGCGACGGCTTTGCCCGGGGCGGCCTCCTCATCTTCGACATCGACTCCGTCGACGCCGACGCCTGCGCCCTTTCGATTTATGTCTCGTTCGATTTTTCCGGGCGGGGCGGTTTTCCCGGGCGGCTCCAGGCGACCGCCCTGCGGCTCGTCTTCCCGGCCTTCGTCCACGACGTCCTCTGGAACCACTCGCTCTGCCTCCTGAAGCATGTCATCGAGGTTGGTTGAGGGGGGCGCGGCCCGGGGCTAATCCCTGATCAATCTGCCGTTGCGCGTACAAACGGCCTCCCTTATCGGCTTGGCAGCCCGATTCCAGCCGCGAAGATGGAACCAGCATTTTCAGACCCGGCGCCGTCTTTGCCGGCGGCCGACACGCCGCCGCCCTTCACCGCCTGTTGACTTCGCGGGCCTCGCGCACTTTCTCGGCCGCCCAGGCGCGAAGCCTGTCGCCGTGATAGTAGAGCACCGGGATGACGAACAGGATGAGCAGCGTCGACGTCGTCAACCCGCCGACCGTGCAGAGCGCCAGCGACGACCAGATCTGCCGCTTGTTCATCTGGGCGCTGATGAGCAGCAGCGGCAGCATCCCGCACACGGTCGTGGCCGTGGTCATGAAGATCGGCCGCACCCTGTCCCTCGTCCCCTGCACGACCGCCTCCACGAGCGAGAGCCCCTGCCGGCGCCTGAGGTTGATGTGGTCGACGAGCAGGATGGAATTGTTGACCACGATGCCGGCCAGCAGGATGACCCCGATGTAGGCCGTCGGGTCGAAAGGCGCCTTGGCAACGATAAACGCCACGAACACCCCGACCAGGGCCAGCGGCACGGCCAGCATGACGAAAAACGGGTGGATGAACGATTCGTAGAGCGCCGCCAGGATCATGAAGATGATCACCACCGCGACCCCTATCGCGAAATTGATCTGTTTCTGCTCCGACTCGGTCATCCACCAGCTCTCGTCCAGGGTCGCCGAGAAACCCGCCGGCAGGTGGAGGCTCGCGAACACGGCCTTCCGGTACCGCTCCTCCGCCTTGCTCGGCCCCCGGAACTCCCACATGATGGTCTGCTGGAACTGCTGATCCTCGCGGTCGATGGACCCCGCGATCGGGACCTCGTCGAACGAGGCGATCTCGCCCAGCCTGAGGTACTGGCCGCTCCTCGTCTGGATCAGGGCCTCCTTCAGGCCCCGCATGTCCATCGTCGCCGCGTCCGGGAACTTGATCGAGACCGCCAGCTCCCGCCCGTCGCTGCGGATCCTGGCCGTCTGTCCCAGGTTCCCCTGGATGAGGGTCTGCAGGTTGAAATACAGGTAGCTCGGGTCGACGTCGTACCGCCGCAGCGCCGCCTTGTCGATCTTCAGGATATCCTCGAGCGTGTCGCCCCGCCAGTACCCGTACCGGCTCGAGACGGTCCGCACCTCCTTGATCCGGGGGTTGCGCTTCAGGGTGCGCTCCAGGTCTCCCGTGATCTCCTTGAGCTTTTTGAGGTTGTAGCCGTAGAACTTGATCCGCGAGCTGTAGTAGGTCCCGACGCCCATGCTCGACGAGTAATATTGGGGGTCGAACCCGTACACATAGACGTCGATCCCGGCGAACTGGGTGGCCAGCTGGATCAGCTCCTCCTTGAGCGCGTACGGACGGTAAGACCGTTCGACCTCGGGAGGAAACCCGATCCGGACCTGCGCGCTCTCGGCGCTGATGTAGGCGTTCATCTCCTTCTCGTAGGCCTTCTCCATGACCTTGGTCTCGAAGGCCCGGATGGTCCCGTCGGTCCGCTCGATGTCGGTTCCGGGCGGCATGCGGATCCCGACCAGTAAATACTCCCGCGAATACCAGGACTGCCAGCGGCCGATCGTGACCTCGGCCCGGAACCACCTGTAGGCCCCGAAGAGAAGCGCCCCGACCACGAGCAGCACCTCGACCGGGTGGCCGAGCAGCGCCCTCAGCGCCGGCGCAAATATCTTCTTCCGCCTCCGCCTCCCGGCCTCGGCTCTCTTTTTCAGCAGCAGCCTGGGACTGAGGGCCGGGATGAGCGAGAACGACACCACGAGCGAGGCCAGCAACGCCGAGGCGATGACGATGGCCAGCGGCAGGTAATACACCTTGAGCCGGCCCTGGAAGAAGGGAAAGCTGAAAAACACCGCGATCGTGGTCAGCGTCGACGCCGCGACCGCCACGAACACCTCCTTCGGCCCCTGGACCGCGGCCTCCCGCGGCTCCATCCCCCGCTCCCGCAGCCTCAGGATGTTCTCGAACACGACGATCGAGTTGTCGACGAACATCCCGAAGCCCAGGGCCAGCGCCCCCAGGGTCAGCATGTTGAGCGAGATTCCGAAGGCGTAGACGAGGTTGAAGGTGATGACGATGGAGAAGGCGACCGACGACAGGATGAGGAGCGACGGCAGGAGCCGCCGCAGCACCACGAAGATCATCAAGAAGATGATGGCCGTGATCACGCCCGCGAGCAGGTAGAAGTCGTTGAGGTTCTTCCGCACCTCCTCGCTCTCGTCGTCGACGCTCTTGAAGACCAGCCCCGCCGGCAGCTCCGCCCTGATCTCGCCGAGCTTCCGCTTCACCTCCCCGGCCACCTTGAGCGTGTTCGCCCCCCGCTCCTTGGAAATCGTCATGCTGACCGTCGGCTGGCCGTTGATCCGGTGGATGTTGTAGATCTCCGCGTAGGCCGTTTCGACCGAGGCCACGTCCCGGACGCAGATGGGGTTGCTGCCCGAGTAGGCCACGATCGTGGCCTCGATCTCGCCGGGGCTCGTGATCTTGTCCGTGAACTTGAAGAGGAACTCCTGCGAGCCGCGCCGCACCCGCCCCGAGGGGTAGGTCGTCAGACGCGAGGCGATGGCCGAGCTCACCAGATACGGATGCAGCCCGTAGGCCTTGATCTTCGCCTTGTCCAGGACGACCCGGATCTCAGGCTCCGAGCCGCCCCTCACCTCCACCCGGGATACGCCGCGGATCGCCCCCAGCCCGATCTCGAGCTTGTCCTTGACGATCTCCTGCAGTTCCTGAAGCCCGTAGTCGCCCGAGATCGTGTACTGGAGGAAGGGCCGCACCTGGAAGTCCTCGGGCACGTACGGCACGAGATAGGGCCGGACCCGGGCCGGCAGGACGTCCCGCGTTTTCGACAGCTCCTCGCGGAGGGCCAGGGTCGCGAACTCCATGTTCGTCTTCCCGTCGAACTCGAGCGTGATGCGCGACTGCCCGATGGCCGAGCTCGAGGTGATCTTCTTGACGCCCTTGACCTCGAGGCAGGCCTCCTCGAGATACGAAGTCACCTGGGTCTGGATGATCTCCGGCGGCACGCCCGGCCAGGACGTGAGAATATCGAGCGTCGGGAAGTCCTCCTGAGGCGCCAGCTCGATCGGCGTGTTGAGGAACGAGAAGACTCCCAGGGCCAGCAGGCACAGAAACCCCATGGCCGTGGCCACCGGGCGCTCGATGAAGATCTTCATGCCCTCCCCAGCCTCACGTCCTTGCGATGCTCCACCCACTCGTAGACGACGGGGATGAGGATCAGCGTCAGGAAGGTCGAGAACGTCAGCCCGCCGATGACCACGATGGCCAGCCCCTTCATGAGCTCGGCCCCGACCTCGAGCCCCAGGGCCATCGGCACCAGCCCGAAGAGCGTGCTCAGGGTGCCCATCAGGATCGGCCGGAGCCGGACGTGGCTGGCCTCCTCGACGGCCTGCCTCAGGGGCATGCCGCCCCGCCGCAGCTGGTTGGTGTAATCGACTTTGACCGTGGCATTGTCGACCACGATGCCGATCAGCACGACCAGGCCGATTATCGAGATGACGTTGAGCGTCGTCCCCGTCAGGAGCATGGCCACCACCGCTCCGGCCGCCCCCATGGGCAGCGTCAGCATGACCAGGAACGGATGCATCAGCGACTCGAACTGGGCGGCCATGATCATGTAGGTCAGGAGCGAGGCCAGCAGGACGGCCAGGATGAGGCTCTGGAACGACCGGCTCATCTCCTCCCTCTCGCCGCTCCAGGCGATCCGGTAGTCGGAGGGAAGGTCGAGCCCGGCGATCGCGCGGTCGATGGCCGGCGCGACCTGGCTGATCTTGGCCCCGCGCAGGTTCGCCGTCACCAGGACTTCCCGCTGCTGGTTCTCGCGCCGGATCTCGCGCGGCCCGCGGACGATCTCGTAGGTGACGAGGTCGCGCAGGGGGATGAGCTTCTCCTGGTGCGGAAGCGAGGCGTCGAGGAGCGTCTCGATGCTCTGCCGCGAAGCCCCCTCCATGCGCACCAGAATGTCGTATTTCCTCTCCATCTCGCGGAACTGTGTCGTCACCCGGCCCCGCACGCTGTTGACCAGGAAGTCCCCGATCGCCGAGGGCGACAGGTTGACGTACTTCTTGAGGGCTTCCTTGTCGACGGTCACCATGAACTCCGGCTTGCCCTCGCCGATGTTCGTGTTGAGGTCGGCGACGCCCCGGATCGCCCCCAGGCGCTCGACGAGCGTCCCGGAGATCTCCTTCAGCCGGTCGAGATCCTCGCCCTTGACCTTGAGGCCGATCTCGGCCGTCGAGAAGGCCATGAACTGGCTGAGCGTCGACTGCTCCCGGACGATGGAGTAGCCGAGGTCGGGGAACCCGGCCAGCCGCCCCCGCAGCTCGTCCAGCACGCCCTCGACCGAGGCCGGCCGGTCGACCTCGACGAACATCCGGACGGCGTTGACCGAGATGCTGGGGTCGGCGCTCTCCATGCCGCTCACGATGCCGACCTGGGAGAGGACCGTCCGCACCGGCGCCCGCGACCTCAGGAAGGCTTCCAGCATCACGGCTATCTCCTCGGTCTGCTCGAGCGAATCGTCGACCGGCGTCCGGAGGTCGAGTTCGAAGGAGTTGGTTTCCATCTTGGGCATCAGCTCCCGCCGGACGAGGAGCCCCAGGGCGAAGGTGGCGGCGAAGAAGAGCATGGTCCCGGCCATTATTTTTCCCTTGTGGTCGAGGCTCCAGGTCAGGGCTCTCTTGTACCAGGCGATGAACCGGCCGTAGCCGGCGTTGAAGCCCGCGAAGACGACCTTCAGGACCGGCCGGAAGGGCATCCCGAGGTAGTGAGCCGCGAGAGAGACGAGCTGGACGATGAAGCTCACGAAAAAGTTCAGCACGAAGCCGACGGCCTTGACGGCGGCGTAGAGCAGCCAGCGCAGGGCCCGGACCGGGACGAGGAGCGCCCGCCCGATCCTCTTTCCGCGGCGATCTCCGTGCGGAGAGCCCGGGCCGGAGGTTCCGGAGCCTCCGGTCTCGGGCCCGATGGGGGAATCGCCCCTTCCGGAGCCGGGGTTTCCCGATTCCGGCCCGCTTCCCCCGCCCGGGCCCGTGTTTCCGCCGGAGGCCGTCGCCGCCGCGCCATGGGCCGAGGCCGGGCGCCAGATCCGGCCGAGGCCCCAGACCCATTTCCAGGGGCCGCCCTCCCCCGCCCCGAAGTCGAAGGTCCGCGACTGGAGCGTGGCGATGAGCGTCAGGGAGACGAGAAGCGAGGAGAGGAGAGAGAAGGTGACCGTCAGCGCCGTGTCCTTGAACAGCTGCCCGGCCACGCCGTGGACATAGATGACGGGCAGGAAGACGACGATCGTGGTCAGGGCCGTCGAGGTCACGGCGCCGGCCACTTCTTTCGTCCCGAGGTAGGCCGCTTCGCCGAGGCTCTTGCCGAGGCTCCGGTGACGGAAGATATTCTCCGACACCACGACCGCGCAGTCGTCGAGCATGCCCACCCCCAGGGCCAGGCCCCCGAGCGACATGATGTTCAGGGTGATGTTGCCGAAATAGAGTAGGCTGAAGGTCCCGATGACCGAGATCGGGATGACGGTGTCGATGATGAGCGGCGTCTTCCATTCCTGGAGGAAGATGAACAGGACCAGGAAGGCCAGGACCGCGCCCTGGAAAATCTCGCTCTTGACGGCGCCGATCGCGTTTTCGATGTAGCGCGACTGCTCGTTGACGACGCTGATCCCGACGCCGGGGTTCTCCTTCCGGATCTGGTCGATGACGCCGCGGGCGACCTTGGTCACCTTGACCGTGTTGGCGCCGGACTCCTTGCGGACCAGAAGCCCGATGCTCTCCCGGCCGTCGAGTCGGGTCATCCCCTGCCGCTCCTTGACGGCGTCGTGGACGGTGGCGATGTCTCGGAGCCGGACGAGGCCCCCGTCCTTGGTCACCTTGAGGCTCGTCTCGCCGATCTCGTCGAGCGACTCGTACTCGCCGACGACCCGGATGGCATACTTGAAGGTGCCCTTGCGGATGGTCCCGCCCTGGAGGTTCCGGTTGAAGGCGCTGACGCGGGCGGCGACGTCGGAGATGGTCAGTCCGTAGAGGGCCAGCTTGCCGGGGTCGGCGTCAACCTGGATCTCACGCTCGACGCCGCCCGTGATCTCGGCCGAGCCGACGCCCTCGATCTGCTCCAGGCGCGGCTTGACCAGCTCCTCGGCGAACTCCTTGAGCTCGAGGAGGCTCCGGTCGCCGGTCAGGACCAGGGTCATGATCGGCTTGCTCTGCGGGTCGAGCGGGACGATGGTCGGGCTCTCGGCGTCCTCGGGAAACATGTCGCGGGCGTTGTCGAGCTGCTCGCGGGTGTGGAGCATGGTGAAGTCCATGTTCGTTCCCCAGTCGAACTCGAGGTTGAGGTAGGAAACGCCCTCCTTCGATACGGACTCGACGCGCCGCAGCCCGGGGACGCGACTCACCGCCGACTCGAGGGGAGCCGTGATCAGCGTCTCGATCTCCTCCGGGGCCACGCCGGGGTAGCGGGTGATGACCGAGAGCCTCGGGTAGCTGATGTTCGGCAGGAGGTCGACGCTCAGCTCCCGCAGCGAAAAGATGCCCAGCAGGACGAGGGCGATGTAGAACATGTACATCGTCACCGGGCGGTCGACGGCGATGCGTGCCAGCTTCATGGCTCACTCCGGCTATCCATCGATCTATGGGTTGGCGGGATGATGCCCAGCAGGACGACGGCGACGCGTGCCAGCCTCACGGCTCACTCCGGCTATCCATCGATCTATGAGTTGGCCTTGTCAATCGCTTCCCGCCCCCAGAAGTCGCCGCGAGACAACGTGTCATTGCGAGGAGCATCCCTCCGGGGATGCGACGCGGCAGCCTCATCTTCTCCTCTTCATCTCGCGCCTCCCCGCTCGCAACCGACGCGAACGCCGCCCGCTCCGCGTCATTGCGAGGAGCATCCTTCCGGGGATGCGACGCGGCAGCCTCATCTTCTCCTCTTCATCTCGCGCCTCCCCGCTCGCAACCGACGCGAACGCCGCCCGCTTCGCGTCATTGCGAGGAGCATCCCTCCGGGGATGCGACGCGGCAACCTCATCTTCTATGCCTCCCCCCTATTTTTCCACCCGATATTTTTTAATGACGACCGTTTCGTCCTCGTTCCGTTCGATGACCCACAGCAGATCCCCGTCGAGGCAACAAGAGCCCGGGTTGCCGATGCTCTGCAGGGCCGCTTCGCCGAGGTTGAGGTAAAAGGCGTCTTGATAAACGCCGCCCCCGTCGAAGACATCGATGAGGGCGCCCTTGGCCTTGTCCCGGGTCGAGGTCACGGCCCAGATTTCGCCGCCGCGGGTCAGGACGCCCGGGATATCGCTTTCATATTTGTTCTCGGGGGGCCCGTAATGTTTGCCGTCGATGATCAGTCCGCCTTTCTTCTGCTCCTCGGTCAGGGGCTCCGCTTTGACGCGCTCGTAGGCCCTGCGGAATTCCTTGAGGATCTTGTCGGCCGCCGGGTCGTAGATTTTGAGGAGGTATTCGGCGGTATGGGAGATGACCAGGTCCTTGCCGCGGAACGCCGCCGACCTGAAGCTGGTGATGCTGAACATCCCTCCGCCCCCGCTCTCGGAAGTGATGGTGTAGGATTTCGTCGGAAAGCTCGCCAGCGTCCTGAGCTCGCCGCCGCTCTCCGGCATGTCGAAGATGTGATGGGGAATGTCCACGATGCCGGAGCCCGCCCCTCCCCTCGGAAAGCTCCAGGCATGGAGGTAGACATGCCCGGCCCGGAAAAAAAGGGCGTTCATGATAGACCCGGCATCGGAGCGGATCGGGATTTCCTTTTCGTAAACGCCTTGGTTATCGAACCAGAGCAGCTTATAGGGCGAACTGGCCTGGACAATGATGTTCTCATCCGAGAAGACACAGCCGCCGACAAAGGCCATCTCCCCCGGTCCCTGGCCTTTCTTGAAGAGATTCCGCAGGAACCTGCCGTCGGGGCCGAACTGCATCAACTGGTCCTGGTCGATGACAAAGAGCGAACCGGCCGGCCCGGTCGCAAGCCCTCTCGGCCACTTGAAATAGTAGTCGCTCGCGCTTTCGTCCGAGATAACGAGGACCTCTTTGGGAGTGACGACACGGCCGGCGTTCGCGGCCCGCGGTTTGGCAGGATTTTCGATGACGCCCTGGGCGTAAAGGCCGCCCGGGGTCCTGAAGGCCAGGAATGCTGCACCCGTCAAAACGGCTGCCGCCACAAATCGGGATGCCCTCGACTGAATGAAGCTCTCTTTGTCCACCGTCGTCTCCCCTCAGTCAGGGCTGCTCCGCCCGCGGGCCGCCATCGAGTTTCGCTCCCGGTCCCTCATCCGCGCCCCGCCTCGGCTCCGAATCCTGCCCGCCGTCATTTGAAATTCCAATTCACCGTGTAGCGCTTGACGACCTGGTAGCCCTCCTCGTCCTCCTCGACGGCGTAGTACTTGCCCCGGCGGATCTCGACGCCGCCCGGCTTGAGGGGGATCCGGCCGATGAATCGGCCGTCGGGGTCGAAAATATCATTCATGTACAGATTCTCACCGGCCTTCTCCCACGTCTGGACGATGATATGGCCCTCGTCGCTCAGGAAAAAGCTCCGGTAGGCGGAGTGATAGTCGGAGAACTCGAGGTTGGCCTCCGGGGGCGCCATTTCCCGCCACCGTTCTTTTTCCTCTCCCGTGACCGGAACCGGGTCGTATTCGCGCGTGATCCGCCGGACCTCGCGGTTCTCGCCGGCGCCGAAGACCCGGATCTCGTAGCGCTCGGGATGGCCGTAGACGAGGTTGTCTCCGTCGTCGACCAGCCACCAGCCGACCGGCCGCATCGGGTTCGACTTTCCGAGGCGCGACGAAGGGGACACTCCCAACGTTGCGATCGGCTTGGCGTTCGGGTCGAGCTTTTTCGTCTCCGTCCTCGGGTTCTCGCGGTCGAGGACGGCTTCCTCGACGAAAATGTTGCCTTGGGAGTCCACGCGGCCCAGCAAAGCGAATATTTCGCGGAGCTGGGTTTGCCGGAGGAACTTGCCGTCGGGCCGGAAATAGGAGATCCGGCGGCTGATCTGGAGGACGGCCAGCTCGCCCGCAGTCCTGTTGAACGAGATCGTGAACGGCCGGTCGAGCTCCCCCGGGCCCTGGCCCGGCCGGGAGATCGTCCGCAGGTAACGGCCGGAAGCGTCGAAAACCTTGATCAGGCTGTCGCCCCAGTCCAGCGCGTAAATGTCCCCCTTGTCGTCCACGACAAGGCCGCGGACCTTGTTGAAAACCGGCTCTCCGTCGGACCCGGGCCCGCCGATCCGCAGGTCTTCGCGGAGTTCGAGGACGGGGCTCGAGTGAACGGGCTCTCCGGGGTTTGAGATGACGGTGACGTCGCCGTCCTTCGTGACCGAGCCCTTCCACCTGTCCTGAAGCCGGGATGCGTCGGCGTGGATAGCGGCCGAAGCGGCGGCAAGGAGAAGGCAGGCTCTAAAAATCATAGTCCCTGAACCGAAGGCCCCTGGTCTTGAGGGTCGTCCCCATGGCCTTTTCGAGCCTGGCCAGAGCGATCTTGTAAGCGATGATGGCTGCGACCTCGCCGGCCTTGGCCCGGGCCACTTCCGCCTGGTATTGGAGAAGCCATTCGTTCGAGACGAGGCCCAGGTTGTAGCGCTCGTTCTCGGCGGCCATCCGTTTCTCCGCGAGCTCCCGGTAGCGGGCCGAGCTCTCGATCTTGCGGGCGTCGGTCTCGAGCTCGCGGACGGCCTGCCGGACCTCGAGCTCGATGGCCTTGCGCTCCTTGTCCATCTCGAGGACGGCCTGTTCCCGGGCCAGCCGGGCCAGGGCCACCCCGGCCCGCGACGTCATGTCCCCGAGGGGGAGCGAAAAGGTGAGGAAGAGCGACCAGTTCCTGTAGTTCCATCGCCAGATGTCGCGGAAGGAATCCCAGCGGCTGCCGACCTCCGTTCCTGTGGGGGGGAGCAGCGGGTTGTTTTCCGGGTAGAGGAATCTCACGCCCGACTGGCCGGGGGACCAGATCGCGAAATTGAGGTCGAGCTGGGGCAGGGCCTGGTTCTTGTAGTAGCCAAGGTCGGAGACGGCGCCGGCGATCCGGGACTGGAGCCCGGCGAGCTCGGGGCGCTCCGCCATGGCGATGAGGAGGGCATCCTCGAGCGTCACGGCGCGCGTCTCGGGCTTGGGCGTATCGCTCGGGATGACGGCCGCGGCGGCGGATTCGGCGAGGGCGGCCGCGGGAGTCCCGGCCTCCGCCGCGCCCCCCGAGGGAAGGCCCATCAGCGACTTGAGGAGATTCTCGGCGCTGTCGAGCTGAAGCCGGGCCGAGAGGATGGAATCCTCGTAGGAGGCGACCTGGGTTTCGGAGTTGAGGACGTCGATGGCCGAGCGCGACCCGATCCGGGCGGCTTCCCGGTTGAGCTTGAGGGTTTCCCGGGCCTGGTCGAGCGAGAGATGGAGGACGAGCAGGTTCTGACGGGCGTAGTAGAGGTTCCAGTAGGCCTGCTCGACGTTGAAGACCGTGTCGAGCAGCGTGGCCTTGAGTCCGGCCGTCGACGCGTCGAGCGTGTGGCCGGCCTGGACGATCTCGTGGCGGGCGACCTTCGGTCCGAAACCCCGCAGGAGGGGCTGGTTGAGCCGGGCCTCGAACTCGCTGTCATAGGCGGGGTTGACGAGCGGATAGGCCCGGTTGGTGTCGGTCGATCTGTTGCTGAGGCTCAGGGTGATCCGGCTGCTCGTCGGCAGAAACTCGGTGACCGAGAACGCGTAATCGTTGATGCGCGAGGTGATGATCGGACCCTCGAGCCCCCAGGTGTTCGGGAAATCGTAGCGGTAGAAGAATGATGTCAGGTCGAACTGAGGCAGGAACCTTTCCCGGGCCTGTGTGACCCGGACGGCGTCCATTTGGGGAGTCAGGACTTGGACGGCGAGGTCGGGGTTGGCCCGGAGGGCGCGCTGGATGCAGTCGGCAAGCGAGAGGGTCAACGGCTCGGGCGGCGAGACCTTTTCCTGGGGTTGGGGAGCGGCCCAGCCGGCCGACGCGGCGAGAATCACGGCCAGGGCTGCAGTGACGGTTCTGTGGCGCATGGTCGACTCCTCGGTCACGGCTCTATTCGACGATGCTGACTTTCGTGTCGTGGGCCAGCGTGACGTGGCCTTCCACGATGACCTTTTCGCCTTCGCTGACGCCCCAGCCGGGCTCGGTCGAGGGCAGGACCTCGGCGAAGCGCTCGTTCTCGAGGCCCACCTCGATGTAGCGCCACTTGGCGACGTCGCCTTCGACGGCGAAGACCAGCTTGCGGCCGCCCCGGATGAGGACCGCCTCCTGGGGGACGAGGAGCCGCCCGGTGAAGATCTCGGTCGGGATTTCGGCCTCGGCGTGCATGCCGGGCTTGATCTCCTCGGACGGGTTGTCCATCGTGATGTAGACGGCGCAGGTCTTGTCCTCGGCGTTGATGACGGGGCTGACGGACTCGATCCGGCCGGTGAAGGCCTTGCCGGGATAGGCGCTGAAGCGCAGGGTGGCCTCGCGGCCGGCCCGCATCTTCCCGACCTCGCTCTCGAGGACCTTGGCCCTGACCTTGATCCGGCTGATGTCGACGAGCGTGAAGAGCTCGCGGCCGGGGTCGAGGCGCTCGTTCGGGGAGACCTTGATCTCGGTCAGGATGCCGGCGAAGGGGGCCCGGACCCGGGTTTTTTCGAGGTTCATGCGGGCGATCTTGACGTCGATCTCGGTCTGGGTCAGGTTCTTGGTCGAGGCCATGATCTCGTCTTTCTTGCGGCCGGCCTCGATCAGGGCCATCTCGTGGTCGTTCTGGGCTTTCTCCAGGGCGGTCTGGGAGATGAGCCCCTTCTTGAAGTCCGCGGAGGCCTTGTCGTAGTCGGCCTTGGCCTTGTCGAGACGGGCCACGGCTTCCGGGCTGGGGGCCTGAGTTGATGTCGCGAACTGCTTCTCCAGGTAAATCTCGGAGAGAAACCGGAGTCTTTGGGCTTCGAGTTTCTCGAGATTGAGCTGGAACTCGCGGTCGTCGAGGGCGACGAGGAGGTCCCCCTGCTTGACGTGGCGGCCCTCGGCGGCGGAAAGGTTCTTTACGACGCCTCCGACCTCGGCCTTGAGGACGACCTGCTTTTCGGTGTAGGCCTCGCCGGGCGACTTGAGGGTCATGACCAGGTCGCCTTTGGTCACGGGGGCGACCTTGACCGGAAGCGGGGCGGCGTCGGCTTTCTGGTCGGGCGGCGGCGCGGCGGATTGTCCGGGTTCGGCCGCAGAGGAGGTTTCGCCCGAAGCGCCGGGCGCGGCTCGGCTGTTATCGAAGAAGACCAGGTACACGCCCGCGGCGACCAGGGCGACGATCAGGAATCCGCCCAGGACGGGCTTGGGTATGCGCATCTCCCACCTCCTCGAAAGGGCAGAGAATCAGTTCGCAGTCCCCGGCACGGAACGAAAAATGCCCATTGCGTTCCCGATGAGAGCCAAGATTGCAACTTCCGGACCAAAATGTCAACCGCGCGCCGCGCGCGCGCACACCGCGACAGTGATTCTCACAATAATAAGGACCGCGGCGGACGCCGGTATTTCTCAATTAAATCGGGGACACAATACTATTTTCTCCAGTCCCTCAGATCGTTCGGGCTCAGGGCCCGCCCTCATCGGGGAGCCCTTCAGGAGATGGCGCCGTCGGAAGCGAGGCGAAATAAGTATTGTGTCCCCGATTTTGCCTTGTGTCGCCGATTTCGCCGCCGGCCAGCGCGGGAAATAGTATTGTGTCCCCGATTTACGTCGCCAGCGCTTTCTTGATCCGCTCAGGCGTCATCGGCAGCTCGAAGAACCGGACTCCCGTCGCATCGAAGACAGCATTGGCCAGCACGGCGCCCATGACGGTGACGGCCGGCTCGCCGCAGCCCGAAGGCGCCAGCTCGTCGTTCTTGACGATCACCGTCTCGATCTTCGGGAGCCAGAAGAAACGCGGCAGTTCGTAGGTGTCGAAGTTGCGGTCCAGAACATCGCCCCCCTTGAAACGAATCCCCTCCGTCAGGGGATAGCCCAGGCCCATCGTGCAGCAGCCCTCGATTTGGATGGCCGTGCCCTCCGGGTTGATGCACTGGCCGAGGTCCTGGGCGCAGACGACCCGCCCGACCTGGACGTGCCCGGTGTTCTTGTCGACGGCAACTTCGGCAATCGTGGCAAGATATGTGCCGAGGTAGTTTTCGCAGGCCAGGCCCAGGCCCCGGCCGCTGGGCGAGACGGCGGGCTTCCAGCCGAACTTGTCCGCGGCGGCCCTGAGGACCCGCACCATCCGGGCGTCGTCGAGGTTCCTGATCCGGAACTCCAGCGGATCCATCTTCGCCTTGGCGGCCATGATGTCGATCTGGCATTCGCGGCCGAAATTGTTGGTGTTCGAGCCCGGGCCCCTCCAGGCGCCGGTCCGGAACGGATGCGCCGATCCTCCGCCGCCAAAATCGCCCGAGACGCGGGTCCGGTGGTTGGGGATGTTGTAGAACTGGACTGCGCTCCGGCTGCCGGCGAAAAGGACTTCATAATCCCAGAGCATGATCCTGCCGTCGGAATCGATCCCCGACTTGATCTTGACGACGGCGGCCGGACGGAACGTGTCGTTGAAGAACTCGTCCCCGCGCGTCCACATCACCTGGACGGGCCGGCCCACGAGCTTCGACAGCCGGGCGGCCTGGGCGGACTGGAGGTTGAAGTTCTTGCCGCCGAACCCGCCGCCGACGAACGGCGTGAGCACGTGGACATTCTCGGGAGGGACTCCCAGAGCGCGGGCCACGTCGTCTTTGACCCGGAACGGGGCTTGGGTCGAGGCCCAGACCGTGGCCCGGTCCCCCTGGACGTCCGCGAAGGAGGTGTGAGTCTCGATCGGGGCGTGGGCCACGTAGGCATTGTAATAGGTCTCGTCGAAGAGGACGGCGGACTTCGCCTCACCCTCGGCCAGGTTCCCTCCCTCGGCGGCAGCTTGTCCCGGTTGCGCGACCTTGAGGAGATGGTCGAAGATGGTCTTTTCGTCCAGGTCCGAGGCCGGGACGTTCCAGTCGGCCTTGAGCGCCGCCAGCGCCTTTCCCGCCACATCGGGGAGAGGGTGGAGCGCGGCGATGAGGTCCCCGTCCCGGACGATTCGCGCGCCCGGGACTTTCTCGGCGACGGAGGTGTCGAGGGCGGTGAGCGTCGCCCCGTGAGCGGGCGGAAAGAGGACCCTCGCGTAGAGCATCCCCTCCATCCGGATGTCGCCCGCGAACGCGGCCCCGCCTGTCACCTTGTGCCGGGCGTCGCGGCGCAGCTCGGGCTTACCCATGACCGTCCATTCGGCCACGGGCTTGAGCGGAGGCTTCACGGCCAGATGCCGCTCGATTCTCCTGCCGTTGGCCAGCTCACCGTAGGTCGCCTTGACCGAGCGATTGGCCTTGTCGAAGACGACGCCGTCTTCGGTCGCCAGCCGGTCCTTGGGGACCTTGAGCTTCTCGGCGGCCAGCTCGATCAGGACGACCCGGGCCTCGGCGGCCGCAGCCCGGAGAGCGGGGCCGAAGATGCGCGTAGTCCGCGACCCGAAGGTGCCCGCGTCCCAGGGGCAGAGGTCCGTGTCGCCCATGACCATGTCCACGGAGTCGAGAGCAACGTAGAGCTCGCCGGCGGCCATCTGGGCCAGCGAGGTGATGACGCCCTGCCCCATCTCGATTTTCCCCGAGTAGCAGGCCACCCGGCCGTTGGGGCTGACGAGCAGGTAGGCGTTGAAGTCCTCGGGATAGGCGGCCCCGCGCCGGCGCGCTTCCTCCTGGAGGGACGCGTCACCGAACTCAAAGCTCACCAGGATGCCTCCGCTGAGTCCCAGGATCTTGAGAAAGTCCCGCCGTCTGAGGGAGGGGTCTTTCGGGTATTCGTCGAAATCGTGCTCGTTCACGGCTTCCCCCTTTTCTGCATGGCCTCGGCCGCTTCCTCCACCGCCGGCAGGATGCGGTTGTAGGCGCTGCATCGGCAGAGGTTGCCCTCGAGGGCGTCCGCGATCTGCTTGCGGGTGGGCTTCGGGTTGGCCAGGAGCAGGCTGTAGGCCTGGAGGATCATCCCCGGCGTGCAGAAGCCGCACTGCATGGCGTCGTGCTTGATGAAGGCTTCCTGGAGCGGATGGAGGCGCCCGTCCTTCTCGAGCCCCTCCACGGTCAGGACCTGCTTGCCGTCGACCGTCTTGACCGGCGTCTGGCAGGACCGGACGGCCTTGCCGTCGACGACGACCGTGCAGGCCCCGCAGAAACCCTCGCCGCAACCGTATTTCGGGCTCGTGAGCTGGAGGTCGGTCCGCAGCACCCAGAGGAGCATCCGCTCCTCGTCCACCTCGAGGGCTACGGGCTCCCCGTTTAGAGTGAATCGGATGGTTCGGTCCATGCGCGTCTCCCCTCGATGAATTCTTTTGCCCCTTGACAAAAACCTATCACTTCGGCCCCCCGTTGTCAAAACCAGCAAGATTGGTACCGGGTCTACAAAATGCTGGTTTCTCGGCCGGTTTCAGACTCGCGCATGACTGAGCAAGATTGGCACCGGGCCCTCGAAGGGCTCACTGTTCCGCGAATAATCTCCCGGCCTCGGGAATGGGCAGGTTGCGCCGCCCCGGAGCCGGCGACGTCTCCGCACTGCCGGAAGTCGACCAGCCCCGCCAAGCGGAAACCAGCATTTTGTAGACCCGGTACCGTCTTTGCTGGTCGCGTTACGGAGCGTCGGACGGAGGGAGCTGGATGCCGTGGGTCTTGATCTTGTAGGCCAGCATGCGCTCGGTTATGCCCAGGAGCCGGGCCGCCTTGCTCTTCACTCCGCCCGCCTCGAGCAGGGCCCGCTTGATCTCCCGGGTCTCGATCCGCCTGACGCGCTCGGTGAGCGACAGGCCCTCCGAGGCCATCTCCTCCTCCTTCCTCTCCTTGAGGAAGACGGGCAGGTCGGCCAGCGTCACCGTGTCGCCCTCGGCGAAAACGACGGCCCGCTCGATGACGTTCTCGAGCTCCCGAATGTTGCCCGGGAACGGATACCGCAGCAGGGCCGCCATGGCCTCCTGGGAGATTCCGTCGATCGTCTTGCCCTCCCTTGCGGCGTACTTGGCGATGAAGTGGTCGACGAGGGGCGGCACGTCCTCTTTCCGCGACCGCAGCGGCGGCACCGTGATGTGGATGACGTTCAGCCGGTAGTAGAGGTCGGGCCGGAACCTCTCCTCGGCCATGGCCTTCTCCAGGTCCCGGTTGGTGGCCGCGACGATCCGCACGTCGGCCCGCATCGGCTTGGACGACCCCAGCCGGAAGAACTCCCGTTCCTGGAGCACCCGCAGCAGCTTGACCTGGACCTGCGGCGGCAGGTCGCCGATCTCGTCGAGCACGATCGTCCCGCCCGAGGCCGCCTCGAACATCCCGACCTTCCGCTCGTGGGCCCCCGTGAAGGCCCCCTTCTCGGCCCCGAACAACTCGGCCTCGACCAGCGTTTCCGGCAGTGACGGAATGTTCACGGCCAGGAACGGCCCGTCCTTCCGCCGCGACGAGTAGTGGACGGTCTTGGCGACCAGGTCCTTGCCCGTCCCCGTCTCGCCCGAGATGAGCACCGTGGCGTCGCTCCCCGCGGCCTTGGCCATGAGCCGGGCCACCTCCTCCATGGCCGGCGACGCGAAAACGAAGTTCCGGGCGCTGAACTTCTCCTCGAGCGACGACCGCAGGCTCTCCACTTCGCGGCGCAGCCTCTGCCTCTCCACGGCCCGCTCCACGGCGGCCAGGAACTTGTCGAAATCGATGGGCTTGGTGATGTAGTCGTAGGCCCCCTGCTTCATGGCCTCGACGGCGTTCTCGACGTTGGCGAAGGCCGTGACTACGATGGGCGTGACGAGAGGGTTCTCGCGCATCAGGTCCCGGATGACCTCGACCCCGGTCTCGTTCTGGAGCTTGTAGTCGACCACGGCGACGTCGAACGCGTACCTCCCGGCCAGCCCGAGCGCTTCCCTCCCCGTGGCCGTGTCGAAGACGGTGTACCCCTCCTGCTCGAGGTTCTCCTTCACCAGGCGCCGCTGCAGCAGGTCGTCCTCGACGACCAGGATCGTGCCCTTCGTCGTGCCCTTAGCCATGTGCTTCCTCCGGCATCGTGATCGTGAAGACCGTGCCCCGCTCCGCGCCGCCCGCCGCCGAAATGTGCCCGCCGTGGGCCTCGACGATCTTCCGCGACACATACAGGCCGATGCCCATGCCCTTGTCCTTGGTGGTGACAAAGGGGTCGAACAGCCGCTCGCGGGCCTCCTCGGGCAGCCCGCGGCCCGTGTCCTCGACCCGGATGACGACCCTTTTCCTGGCCCGCCTCGCCGACACCGTCACCCGCCCCTCCTCGGTCGCCTGGCACGCATTCCTGATGAGGTTCTGGAGGACCTGGAGCATCAGGTTCCGGTCGGCCTCGATGGCGACCGGCTCGGTCTCCTCGTACCGGAACTCCACGCCCGGCCCGAGGCATTCCCCTCCGACCGAGCGCCAGGCCGCCTCGACCACCTCCCGCACCGCGACCCGCTCGCGAGCCGGCCGGATCGGCTTGAGCTCCCTCGAAAACCGGTCGATCACGTCGCTGATCCTGCGGACCTCGGCCTTCCCCGGGGCCACGTCGTCCCGGAGCTCCGGCGGCCCCTTCTTCTGGAGCAGCTCGAACATCAGGTTGAGGCTGTTGAGCGGGTTCTTGATCTCGTGGGCCACGGCCGAAGTGAAAGCCGAGATCTCCCGGAACCGCTCCTTCTCTTTTTTCTCGGCCTCGGCCTCCCGTTCCTTGGCCAGGTAGCGCTTCTGCAGGCCGAAAAGCCCCGTGAAGAAGACGGCCCCTACGGCCCCCAGCATGAGGAGCACCGCGACGAAGTTCCTGTCGGCTCGGGCCAGCATCTGGTCCAGGCTGGCCAGCGAGTAGCCCAGGTACAGCACGTACACCCGCCCGTCCCCGAGCTCGAAGGGCGCCAGCAGGTTGAAGATCTTGCCCGCGGGCGACTCGATGACCCAGGGCTCGAGCCTTCCCGCGTCCTTCTTGGAGAACGGCAGATACCCCTCGTAGCGGGAGACCCAGGCCAGGATGTTCTCCCCGTCATCGAGCAGGGCCATGTAATAGATGTTTTTCTCGCCCGCGTAGAGGCCCAGCACCCGGCCCGGGGCCATCCCCTCCTCGAGGAAATGGGAGACGTTGACCCGCAGGATTTCGGCCGCGGCCAGGACCTGCTCGTGGACCAAGTCCTCGGTTTTCTTCTTGATGAAGGCGCGGTTGACGACGACGAAGGTCAGGACGATGACCAGGATCCCGATGAACGGGAGGACGAAGAAGAGGAAGAAGTCTTTCCGCTTCACATGCCCGGGCCCCGGCGCCAGCCCTTCCTCGCCCCCGGCCCGCCCCGCCAGGTGGGAAATCCCCGGCTGTCACGGAGGCGGAAGGTTTCGCCCCCGGCCTGGAGCTGGCGGGCGATCAGGTTGTCGACGCCGTCCTTCGCGTAATAGGAGCCCAGGATCTTGACGCTCTCCCCCTTGTGGAGGTCGCGGCCGAAGAACCAGGCCGGGCTGACCTCGACCCGGTAGAGAGCGCCCGTGTCCTTCTCCTCGACGACGAGGACGAGGAACGGCGCCCGGTCCTGGTAGCGCGGCTCGAACAGGAGGTCCTTGATGGTCCCCTCGATGCGCCGTTCGCTGTCCACGCTGTAGAAGTGCTCCTGCGGACGCTGCCGTCCCTTGGCGGGAAGCAGGGCCGCGGCGGCGAGCAGGAGAGCCATGACGATCGCGAGGCGTTTCATCCGCCCTTCCCCCAGTTGAGATTCCACTCGAACCCCGCGGTCAGGAAGTGGCCGTCCCACTCGAAAAGCGGGTCGTTCGAATGGTTGTCGATGTACGCGTAGGCGAAGAAGAGGGACACGGCCGAGAAGTTCTTCTCCAGCCGCGCTTCCGCCTGATTCCGCTTGTCCCGCCGCAACACGCCCAGCGACACGCCGTCAAGGTCCATGGCTTCGATCCCCGGGAACTCCTTGTCGAACCTAGTATAGCCGATTTTGAGCTGGGTGTGCCAGGGGCCCTCGACGGTCAGCTGGCCGGAGGCCGCGGTGCCGTTCCAGGAGAAGACGTCGTAGGTGGGGTTCTCGACCAGGTAGAACTCGTCCACGGAGCCGAACGGGTTCCGGCCCGAGAGAGTCCACTGTTGCAGGCCGGAGACCTGGATGCCCACTCGTTCGCCGAGACCCTGGGCGACGAGGCCGGAAACCGAGGCCATCTGCAGGCCGGCCCCCGGACCGGAGGTCTCGGGCGGGGGCAGGGCGCCTCCGCCCCAGCCGCCCCCGTAGCCTCGACCGCCGCCGTATCCCATGGTGGCGACGAAGTCGGACGCAAGCGGTTCCTCCACGGCTGGCTCCGGGGCCGGGAACGGATGCAGGAAATACTTGTAACCCCAGCCGAGGTCCGCCCGGAGGGTGGTTCTCGACGGGAAGTACTTGTCAACCGAAAAATAGGCCAGGTGGCTCAGGTAGTCGAAAAGGGACCAGCGGTAGTCGCGGTAGTCGAAGTTGTAGTTGAGCTTGAGGATCGAGGACGGGCTGAGATAGGACTTGAGGGCCGCGACGCCTCCGATGGCCAGGTAGTTGAGGTCGCTGAACTCCGACCGGTAAAGCGTGCCGGCCCCCTTGGCCGCGAAGTACAAGGCGGTCTTGGAGCTCACCGCGAAGACGTAGTCGAGGCCCAGCTGTTGGGTGTAGTAGCTGATGCTCGAGTTTTCGTAGAGATAGGAATAGCCCCCGTCGGTGAAGAGCGAGAAGGGCTCGAAGCCCTTGGCGTAGGAAAAGGCCAGGCTGGTGATCTGGTCCTTCTCGGGGTAGCTCGACTGAAACAGGTTATTCGTGGAGTTTTGGAAAAGGCTCAGGGTCAGGTCGTCGGCCCGCCCGGGAAGCGCCGCCGCGAGCAGGGCTGCCGCCGCCACCGCCGCCGCCGTCAGGATCTTTTTCATGTTGGTCATCCCGTCACAGATAAGATGGAGAAAGGGGCCGAAGCCCCTTTCTCCCGCCCTTGAAACCTGTGTCCGCCGGACGGGGCCTTTCTCAGCCGCGTCCCTTGCGGACGGCCCGCCCCTTGGGGCCTGTCCCGTCGCAGATGCCGCCCGTGCAGCAGGTCCCCGCGACGGAGGTGCGGAAAGACGCGTTGGACAGGGCCTGTCCGCCGCGCTTGCCGTTCGCACCCTTGAACTGCTTCGCCTGGCCCGCCTTGACCTGGTAGCCGGTCCCGTCCTGGGGCGGGGCCCAGTCGGGATCCTGGCAGTTCGGAATCCCGTCGCCGTCGGCGTCACGGAAGGCGTCGTTGATGCCGTCGCCGTTCTCGTCGACGAACGCCGTCAGGGTTCCGGCCTTGGCCCGGGTCCTGGCCCGGTTTTGAGCCTTCACCTGGGTCTGGTTCTGGGTCTGGGCCTTGACCTGGGCTTCGGTCCGGACCTTGTTCTGGTCCTGCGTCTGCTCCTGGGCCACGGCCAGACCCGCGACGAAGACGAGCAGCGTCCCCGCCAGGGCCATTGTCTTTCTGATGCTCATATCGAGCCTCCTTTCATTTTATGTCGAGGCCATGACTTAAGCAAGCCCCGTGCCAATGTGTATCTTGTTGTATTTGAATAAATTACCATATTTGCGCGGCCGCTTTTTCCGACAATTCCGTCGGACCTCTGACAATTTTGTCGGACCAGCAAAGACAGTACCGGGTCTACAAAATGCTGGTTTTTTTCCGGCGGAAGCCCGGCGGCTCGGGCTTGCAAGGCGGGGGGTCTTTTCTCTGGACAACATCTCCCATTTTGTATAAGCTGTCCCCAAGAGGGGCGGCCGGGCAGCCTTCAGCCTTTCGGCCGCGAAAGAGCAAAATGCCATGGCAGGTAGACCGAGCGTAACTCGTTTTTCCTCTCCTCTCCACCTTATCTCTCTCCCGCCAGACTTTTCCGGGGCTTCGTTCCGGGAAACGGGACTTTCATACCGAAAGGAGCACGCGGCAGGCTTGCCTTGCAGCCACTTTTTCGTTCATGTCCCGTGCCGGGCGGCCGAAAAGGCCATCCCTCCCCTGGATTGGCGGGTTGACGAGACCCTCGACCCGGCTTCAAAGTGAATCGTTGGCCTTGGCACGGTTATTGCTTCAAATATAGGGGGAGGATGCCGGGCA
>Ga0210077_1000125_pt1 | contig 38998 bp, 37 predicted proteins | sample RushMan_CattailN_5_FD_185556 | JGI IMG/M metagenome (GOLD analysis project Ga0210077, IMG submission 185556) | Wetland microbial communities from San Francisco Bay, California, USA, that impact long-term carbon sequestration -... | ecosystem: Environmental > Aquatic > Marine > Wetlands ...
CCCCAAACTTCTTCGACAAAATACTCGTCATCGCCGCCGTCAGCGTCGTCTTGCCATGGTCCACATGCCCAATCGTGCCAACGTTCACGTGCGGCTTGGTCCGCTCAAATTTGCCTTTTGCCATGACTGCGCTGCCTCTGACGGTTCGTTGAAGGTTGTGTTATCTGGTGCCCATGACGCGGATTGAACGCGTGGCCTCTCCCTTACCAAGGGAGTGCTCTACCACTGAGCTACATGGGCTGAATTTTCTGGATACCGCGTTGAGCGCCGATCGCGCCTCGACCATGTTTCGCTGCCTGCGTGTTGGAGCGGGTGAAGGGAATCGAACCCTCGTCATAAGCTTGGAAGGCTTCTGCTCTACCATTGAGCTACACCCGCCCATTCAAGTTCACCCGCCACTCTGCCTGCCGCCCGCGCCCCGCCCGTGAATCCGGTGGAGGGGGTTGGATTCGAACCAACGTAGGCGCAAGGCCAACAGATTTACAGTCTGCCCCCTTTAACCGCTCGGGCACCCCTCCGGCGGAACCCGAAATTATGTGAGATATCCGCCGCTTAGTCAAGCAAAATGCGAGTGATCCCCCTCCCGACGCCGCTCAGGTCCCGTAACGCGCCGGCGAGGCGAGCTCTTTCAGCGCCGCGAGCGCGCTGTAGCAGGCGAGCCAAGCGGTCTTGGGGTTGTCCGGCGCCGGCACGTTCTCCAACACGATCGTGAACCGACCCGTCCTGGCCGAAACGCTAATGGTATGCGTGTTGCGCGTCAGGGCGGGATCGGCCACCACCCTGAGCAGGGTGCGGTCGAACCCGACGCCGGCGAGCGACAGCACCGCCGCGATGTTCACATTCTGGGGAAAGTGCGGCACGCCGGCCCGTGCCGGCCCGTCGAACAGGGTCGTCGCCGTCGCAAGCGAGTCAAGATCGACCCCGAGCGACTCGACATAGTCGATCTTCTTCCACGCCGCGGGGGGCTTCGCGACCTGGATCGACACTTCCACTTCGCCCGCCGCGCAGGCGCCCTTGAGCGCGTCGAGCGCTCCGATTCCGCCCGAGGGGACGTAGAGCAGCGCGCCCGAGCCGCGCGCCGCCGCCTCGGCCTCGGCGCGCAGCGCATCGTCGACCAGGGCGCCCGCCGAGAGCACGATCGCCGACGAGCCCGCGGCCAATACCGGGACGAGATAGGCCCGTACCGCGTCGTGCGAGGCCGCCTCGAGAACCACGTCGGGTTTCGCCGCGCAGAGGGCCTGCAGCCCAGGCGCGTACTCGACCCCGTACTCGCCGGCGAGCACCGCGCCGCGCGAGGCCGCGCCGCGTCCCATCACCGCGACCACCTCGATGCCGGGAAGCGCGCCCTGACGCAGGTTTTGCAGCACCAGGCGAGCGATCGTGCCGCCGCCGAGTAGAGCGAGTCGCATGGTCCTAGGCCTCGGGCAGGCCGCGATTCTGCCACAATCGCAATTTGCTTCGCGCCCCGGCCGCATTATCATTCGCATCGTCGGCGCTGCGTCGCCACCAGGGAGGTCTGCAGTGCGAATCGCCATACTCGAGGATGACCCCGACCAACTTGCGCTGCTGCGGCGCTGGATTGCCGACGCCGGACACGACGTGCATGGCTACTTAGCCGGCCGCGAGGCGATGAAGCACGCCGGGCGCGAGAGCTTCGACCTCTTCATCCTCGACTGGCAAGTTCCCGACATTTCGGGCGCCGAAGTGCTGGCCTGGCTGCGCGACAACGTTTCGAAGCACGTTCCGATTCTGTTCGTCACGGTGCGCGACTCCGAGGAGGACATCGTCTACGCGCTTGAGAGCGGCGCCGACGATTACATGGTCAAGCCGGCGCGGCGGCAAGAGATGCTGGCGCGGGTGAACGCGCTGCTGCGCCGGGCGTACCCGCGCGAAGAGCAAACCCAGCTTTCCTTTCCCCCGTTCGAGATAGACACCCAGCGCAGCGAGATCCGACGCGACGGGACGCGCGTCGAGCTCACGCCCAAGGAGTTCGAGCTGGCGGTAGTCCTTTTCCGCAACATCGGCCGCCTGATGTCGCGCGGGCATCTGCAGGAGTCGGTCTGGGGCCGCAGCGGAGACCTCGCGACCCGCACCGTGGACACCCACGTCAGCCAGGTGAGGAAGAAGCTCGACCTGCGGCCCGACACGGGTTACCGGGTAGTGCCGATCTACAACTACGGCTATCGGCTGGAACAGATAATCGGCGAGGCGAATTCGGCCTAGCGTGGTTGCAGCCGCTGCAGCTGCTGCTCGGCGTAATCCTTCACTTCCCGGCGGAGCGATCCGGTCGCAACCGCGCGACGGAAAGCTTCAGCGGCCTCCGGCCGATGGTCCAGGGCCGCGAGCGAAAGCCCGAGCCCGATCCACGCGGTGCCGGTCTGCGGCGCCAAGCGCAGCGCTGCGCGATAGGCGTCCGCCGCTTCCGCGGGCCGGGACAGGTGCTGCAAGACCCCCCCGAGCAGGCTGTTGTAGGCCACGTCGCGCGACACGTCGCCCTTGCATCCTCGCAACACATCGAGCGCCCTGGCGTAGTCGTTGCGCTCGACGAAGATGCGCGCCAGAACGGTGGCGAACTGCACCTGCGCGGGATCCAGCGCCAGGCCTTCCTGCAACAGGCGGCGCGCCTCGTCCAGGCGCCGCTGGTCCACCAGCAGAGAAATGAGCGCCTGGCGCGCGGGTTGGTTGGAGGGGTCGCTCGCGACGGCCGCCTTGAAGCCCTCTTCGGCCTCGCTGACCCGGCCCTCGTCGAGCAGCCGCAAGGCACGGCGGAACTGCGCGACGGCGATTTGCGCTGGCGTGTCCGTGTGCGCCTTCTTCTGCACCCGCGGCGCTGCGGCCTGGACCGGCGCGGGCGGCCCCGGCGCCGCTTTGCGCGGGCGTGGCTTCGCCGCCGGGCGGGGCCGCACGGGAGCGGACTCGGCCTGGCTCGCCTGGGTCAGCTCGAGTGCGGCAGCCGGCGACGGCGGCGGCGGCGGTTCCTGTGCAGCCATGGCAGTCGGCGCCGCCTGCGCGGGCTGCGGCGGCGGCGCGATAGGCCGCGAGCGCGGACCCGCTCCCTTCAGCGCGAGCTCGGTCACCACGGAGTGCGGCCGCAGCTGGTAGCCGGTCCACGCGAGCCACCCCAGCGCAACGGCCACCTCGAGCCCAAGGATCAACCAGAACAGGTCGCGCCGGCGTCGCCGCACGGTGACCGACTGCACCTGCTGCGAGATGGCGTCGGGCGGAGCCTCGGCATGCCGGTGGTCAAGCTCCCGCAGCATCCTGTTGATGACGCTCATGCCGCCCGCTTCAGTCCGCCGCGCGCGGCGGCCGTAGTCCCGGCCACCACCAGCGCGTGGAGGCGGCCGCGGGCGTGTCCTGCGCCGCCACGCGTACATGGCGCGGCTCGACGCAATACCCGCCTTCCCCGTACGCCAGCAGCAAAGCCTTGTGCGACAGGATGTTGACCAGCCGCGGCACGCCCATGCTCGCCCGGTGCAGAGTGCGTAGCGCGCTCTCGGTCAGCACCGGCTGGCCGAGGTATCCCGCGACCGCGAGACGGTGATTTACGTAAGCGCCCACTTCATCTTCAGCCAGCGGTTTTATGTCGTACTGGAACGTGATCCGCTGGCGCAGCTGGCGAATCGAGTCGCTCGCGAGCTTGCGGTCTAGCTCGGGCTGGCCGAACAGCACCACCTGCAGCAGCTTGCGCTTCTCGGTCTCGAGGTTGGTCAGCAGGCGCAGCGCCTCGAGCGTCTCGATCGGCATCGCCTGGCTCTCGTCCATGCACAGCACTACGCGTTTGCGCTGGCGCGCGAGCGCGAGCAGCGTCCGGGTGATGCCCTTGAGCAGGTAGTGCTGGTCAACTCCGGGATCGACCTGCACGCCCAGCTCCTCGGCCAGCTCGAGCAGCAGCGTGCGCGGCTCGATGCTCGGGTTGGGGATGTAGGCGGTGACCCAGCCCGTATCGAGCGTGGCGAGGAACTTGCGGCACAGCAGCGTCTTGCCGGTGCCGACCTCGCCCGTGATCTTGATGAACCCTTCGCCGTTGGTGACCGCCACGAGCAGGGTGTTGAGCGCCTCCTGCGTGCTGCGGCAGGCGCAGAAAAAACTGGTGTCCGGGGTGATTCCGAACGGAGCTTCGCGCAGGCCGAAGTGCCGCAGGTAGTTCACTGCCGGCGCGCCCCGCCGTTCCCGGCCGGGACCATGCCTTCGATCCGCTCGCGCGTTGCGCGCAGCCCGGCCGCCCATGTGCTGTCGCCCCGGATCACCGTCGGTTTGATCAGGATGACGAGCTCCTTCTTGCTCGCCTGGCGGCTGGTGTTGCGCACCAGGTCCCCCAGCCCGCCCTCGCTGACCCCGGGCAAGCCGCCCCGGTTATCGCGCACGTCGACGCTCATCAGGCCGCCGATGGCGACGATGTTGCCGTCGGGCACGCGCACGATGGTGTCCGTCTCGCTGATCGTGCTCTTGGCGAGCGGCAGCGTGATCGACGGCACGGTGCCGCCGAGGTCGACCACCCGCTTGCTCTCGGTAACTTCGCTGATCGAGGGGTGCACGTGCAGGGTGATGTTGTTGTCCTGGTCGATCTGGGGCGTCACGTCGAGAAGAATGCCGGAGAAGAACGGCGCCACGGTCACGGTCGGCGTCTGCTGCGTTGTCGCGCCGGTGGTGGTCGTGACGGTCGCCACGTTGGTGACGAAGAACTCGTCCGTGCCGACCTTGAGCACCGCTTTCTGGTTGTTGAGCGTCGCGATGCGCGGGCTGGAAAGCACCTGCACGTTGCCCTGCGACTGGAGGAACTGCAGCAGCGCGGCGAAGTTCGTGGTCTGGAACGCGAGCCCGAACACCGCGCTGGCCGGATTGTCCGCGGCCAGCGCGCTCGCCCCCGTGGTCACGGTGCTGGTGCCGAGATTGAGCGTCTGGCCGCCGCCCTGGAGCACCTGCCCGCGCGAGCCGAGTACCGTGGTGCTGGAGTTGCTGCTCTGCCCGACCGCAACGTCCGGGCCGGTGCTGCGGAAGGCCGACCAATTGATGCCGGACTGGTAGGCGTCCGAGAGCGTCACCTGGATGATCTTCGCTTCCAGCATGACCTGGCGCTCGACCGAGATCTGGCTGTCGCGCAGGTACTGCTCGACCGCGCGCATTTCGCGCGACGGCGCGCTCACCACGACCACGCCCGACTGCGGCGACACCACCACGTTGCGGCCCGGGCCTGTGCCGACGATCGCCACCAGCGCGGAGCGCAGCTCGGCCCAGTAATCGCTGTCGGTGCGGGTGATCACCTGGCTGCTGTTGAGCGCGGTCTGGCTCGGCTGCTCGACCCCGCCCGGGGACGGATTCGCGCTCGACGCCGGCGTCGGCACCCGGCCGCTGCCGGCGGTGTCCGAAACGGAGCCGGACTGCACCCGCACGTCGCTCGAACCGAGGCGCTGGCCCTGCAGGTAGTTCACCTGGAACACGCGCGTCTGCAGTCCCGCGGGCTGGATGAAGATGCGCGTGCCTTCGATCTTGTAGTCGTAGCCGTAGAGCTCGCGAATCGAGTCGAGCGCCTCCCTGATCGATACGTCCTTCAGGTTGACCGAGATCTTTCCGTTCACGCCCGGCGGCACCAGCATACTGTAGCGGGTGCCGGAGACGATCGAGTTGAACACCTGCGCCGCGGGCGCGTCGTTGACCGAGAGGTCAAACCTGTGCTCGGCCGGCTGCCCGCTCACCTCTGGCATCGCCATGCGCAGCGGAGGCAGCAGCGCCTGGTTGATGGCCTCGCTGCGCGTTTCCTTCTTCTGTGGCGCCGGCGCGCTCTCCAGCGCGGTGCGGATGTCCGGCTCGAGGCCGGTCGGCCGGGGCGGCGGGCTTGCGCATCCGCCGAGCACCGCCGCGGCGACGATGAGGAACGCTTTCTTCATATTGTCAGTTCCGCCTCCGCGGCTTGCCGCCCGTGAGCGACTTCTTTTCCACCCGCGGAAACAGCTTCAGCACTTCGACCCGGCTTCCTTTGCGCAACTCGACCCCCGACTCGGTGATCCTGGTCAGCGTCGCGTCGCGGAACCTGCCACCCAACGGCACGGTGCGGCCGTTGATCACCGCCACCTTGCGCGCCGGCGAAATCAGCACCGACTGCAGCTGCGGTCCCGCCGGCGCCGCCTCCTCGCCGCCCGCGTTCACCGCGCCGAAGGGCGGCCGGGTGGGGTCGGCAAGGCCGCCGCCCGGCGGCGCCGCGTCCGCGGCGCCCGCCTGTACCGCCGCGAAGCCCGTCAGCAGACAGCACAATGTTCGCGCCAGCCTCATACGCTCATCCACGACGGATCGAAGCTCAACGTGTACACGGTGAGCTTCAGCACCACCTTCGGGTAGTCGCCCGCCGCGAGATCCGCCTTACCCCAGTATAACCGGGTCGGCAGGCTCTCCAGCTGCCGCAGGTAGGCGTACAGGTCGAGGTAGGCGCCGCTAACGGTGAGCTCCAGAGCGTGGCGGTAAATCGGCCGCGGCGCCCCGGCGCCCGAGTTGGCGAAACGCTCGACCGGCAGACTCTTGAGACCGATCAGATGCAGGCGGGGATTGCGCACGAGGATCTGCTGCAGCACTTCGCGCATGCGCTGCGGCGAGGTGAAGCGACTCGCCGCGCCGTCGATCCGTGCGTCGAGCTGCGCGAGGCGGTGGCGCAGGCCCTCGAGCTTGGTGCGGTTCGCGTCGTCGGGGCGCATCTCGCCTGAGCGCGCCATCGCCTGAAGCTGCGCCTGCACGACCCCGAGCTCGGCCTGCTTGCGCGCAACGTCGCGCGACAGGCGCTTGTCCTTTTCCATCAGCGGCGCGATGAAGCCCAGATGAACGAATGCGATCAGCACCAGCGCCGCGGCGATGAAGATCAGTACCCGCTCGCGCAGGGAAAGCGCGTCGATGCGCTCGGCGTAGCGCCGCAGCAGCGCCTTCACTTTTGCGCCTCCTTCGGCGGCGCGGGTGCGCCGAGCGGCATCGACAGCTCGAACTCCACGTAGCGCGAGGGGCCCGCCGGCGCCGCGGCGCCCCCCGCCGGCGGCGGCTCACGGTGCGCCGCGAGCTTGAGCAGGGTCACCGTGCGTCCGCGCATCACCGGTTCCTTGTTCAGCGCGCGGATATACGCGGGCACCAGGTCGGGCTGCAGGACGCGGCCCCGGATGCTGAGCTGCTCGCCGCCGTCGGCGACGCTGAAGCCGGTCAGCCACACGCCCGAGAGCGTCCGGCGCGCGAACGCGGCAAAGTAGCGCGAATAGCCGCGTGCGTCGTCCGTCGCCTCCGCGTGCAGCGATTCGAGTAGCGCCTGCCTCGCCCGCAGCTCGCCCTCGGCGCGGGCCACTTCCGCCTCCAGCAGCTTGCTGCGCCGCTGCGGCGAGAGCGCGCCGCCGAGGCTGATCAGCCGGTTGCGCGCATCGGCGAGCTGGTGCTGCGCGGCGAACGCCACGTCCTCAAGCGACCGCACGTCGTGCCGGGCGTAGACGAAAAAGGCGCACAGCGCGATCAGGATCAGCGTCAGCGACTCGACCATCGTCTTGGCGGAGAAGTACTTCTCCTTCCTGAGGAAGATCGGGTTGAAGAGGTTGATTTGCTGGCTCACCGCGGACCCTCAGGGCGCCTTCGAGCCGTGGCGCAGCGACGCGCCGATGAGATGAAACCGCTGCCACTCGGCGCGCCGGTCCGGCCGCGCGCCCGAGTCGAAGGCGAGCGTCTCGGCGAGATCGACGCGTGCGATCGGAAGGTCGAGGATCGACTTCAGGTATTCGAGCAGCCCGCTGTCCTCCGGCTCGGGACCGAGCAGAATCCTGTTGATCGCGACGTATCCGAACTGGCGGTCGAAATGGTCCAGCGTGCGGGTCAGCTCGACCGCGATGCGGTTGAACGCTTCCTCGCGCTCCCGCGCCGACGAAACCTGATCGTAGCCGATGTCGAGGCGGCGCGCGAGGTAGAGCTCGTGGCGGTAATTAATCGTGAACAGGCCACTGCCCTGGCCGAGGTAGAGCATGCCGACGCCGCGGCCCTCGTCCTCGTACAGCGCCGCGATATTGCGCTGCGCGGTTTCGGCGACGTCGATCACCGAGAGCGGAATCTGCGCCGCGTCGAACCGCTCGATGCAGGCCTGGACCGCCTCGTTGCGCGCCGCCACGGCGTACATCGAATGCGTACGGACCGCGCCCGACGGGTCGGGCGGGATGTCGAGCACGTCCACCGTGGCGTCGTCGACGTGGTAGTCGAGCAGATCCTTGATGCGCCAGCGGATCGCCGCCTTCAGCTCGGCCGTGGGCACGTTCGGCGCCTCGACCAGCAGCAGTTGGTAGTCGCCGGGCGCGAGCAGCGTGGCGCAGCGGTAGCGCTCGAGGTGCCACTCCCGGCCCAGGCGCTGCGCGCCCGAGTAGTCGCCCTCCAGGGAGCGGGCCGCGAGCCTGTCGATGCGGCCCTTGCCGTTCAGCCCGATGCGGCCGTGGACGATGGCGAGCTCTTGCGGCTGCAGCGACGCGACCAACCAACCGGGCTCGCGCTTGCTCCTAGCCGACCCCCACCTCATCTCGTCGCCATCCGGCAGTCTCCCAATTCAGTTCAAGGTAAATAAAAAACTATTCGTTGGCAATCAGCCATTCGTCAATTAGTGACGGTTGCCTGAAGCTGGCGCTCGATGTATGTCGGGCTCGGCGTGCCGGGACAGCTCGCCTGATTACAGGCTGTGACCCTGAGCAGATAGGCGCGCAGGCCTGTGGTTGCGCCCTCGGTGGTCGGCGCGCTCGAGCTGCACTCGACGCTGGCACTGAACCCGGCCAGCACGCCCGAGAGCGGCAGCGTCTGCGCCGCAGGCGGGCCGGGCGTCACCGCCGCGTCGCAGGCGCTGGCGTAGGCTCCGCCCGGGTCACGCAGCAGCTGGTACAGGCCCCAGTCGACCCCGCCTCGCGCAGCCTGGTAGGCCCGCGCGCCCAGCTCGTCGGCGGCGGAAGACTCCTGTTGCAGGGTCGAGACCGTGAGCAGGTAGGCCGCCATTGCGGCGAGTGAGACCAGCAGGAACAGCGCCATGATGAGCGAGAACCCGCGCTGCCTCACGCGCCAGGTGCGGGCCGGATCAGGGCACATTGTCGACGTGGACCGCATGATAGAGCGACACCGTTTCGGCCACGCCCGACGAGGTGGGCGCGGAAAGGGTCAGCCGTAGCGTCAGCAGCCCGACCTGCGGCGCGACGTTCGCTGCGTAGTCGAATTCGCAGGCGCTCACCCGGGTCGCGATCACGGCCGAGCTGCCGGAGGCGAACGTGTTCGGCTGCGCGACGCTGATCGGATAGCCCCAATGGCGCGTGATCGTGCCCAGCACCGGGTCGCAGACGTAGCTCACCGGCCCCGAGACGATGAAGAAGCGCCTGCCGGGCGAGTCGTGCAGGGTGCGCTGGAACGTGGTCGGCGCGAACGCCACCCGGTCCCGCTCGGCCTCGGAGGTATCGATCGAGGTGATCTGCGCGCGGTTGGCCGGCGGGCCGGCACTGTAGGCGTCCTGCCCGGCAAACCCCGGCCCGTAGTTGTTTAGCACCAGATCATCACTCGCAGTAACGCTCGCCGCGTCGGGCAGCTTGCCGATTGTCTTGAAGCACGAGTCGGCGGCGGAGTCGAAGCTGAGCTGGTCGTTGCCCGGAACGCCGAGTGCCGGATCGTCGTTCGGGCAGTCGGTTCCGCCAGAGCCGCCGCCCCCGGCGGCGCGGTAGCGGCCGGCGGTGCGCACGGCGAGAAACTCGACAAACACGGCGCCGCCGCTGGCGGTGGTGCGCACGCTGTTCGGCAGCGCGAGCCGGACGTCGCGGCCGATGCGCTGCAGCGCCGTATCGGCGATGTCGCTCAGCTCGGCGCGGGTGGCGATGTCGGCGGCCTGGCGCACCGGGAAGACGAAGTAGGCCAGGCCCGCGACGACGATGCCCGTGACCACGATCGCGATCACCAACTCGATCAGGCTGAATCCGCGCTCAGGGCCGGTTCGGCGCATAGCGAAGGCGGTATCCCTGGAGCACGACGTTGACGTTGGCGGGCCCGCTCACGCTGACCGTGATACGCAGGCCCTCGGTGGCCGGGATGCCCGGCAGCTCTCCGGCCGCGAGCGGCTGCACCGAGACGCTCGCGCTATAGCCGCCCAGGCCCGGCACGGCCGTGTTGGTGATGTCGCGGATACCCCCGGACATCGAAAAGCCGTTGTAGTCGTTGACGTTGTCGAAGCGCGGGTCGGCGTAGCGCGTCTCGCCCGCCTCGGGGCCGATCGCTTCCGGCGTCGCGCAGGCCGCGGCCGAGCCCGCGCTGCGCACCGCCGGATCGTCGGGATCGCAGTAAGTGAACGGCTCCAGCTCGACTTCCTCCATCAGCGAATTCGCGATCGCCAGCGCCTGCTTGCGCACCACCGGGTCGATGCTCGAGCGCGTCATCTGGTCGAACAGGATCGCCACCCCCGTCACGCCGATCGCGAGCACGACGATGAACACGACCAGCTCGATGAGCGACATGCCGCGCGCGCGGTGCGGGACGCTATTGCACATAGCCGGTCTCCGCCACCACCGTCACCGGCCGGCCGTTGACGGTGAGCGTCACCGCGGCGCTCGCCTGCCCCAGCCCGTTGAAGCTGAACGGCGAGCTCGAGGCCGACAGGATCACCCCATTCGGCGGCGTGAGCACGAACGCCGCGCCGGTGGCGAGCGTACTGACCGGGCTCGCGCAGCCTACGTCGTAGCACAGGGAAAGCTGGTACGGCGCCGAAGGATTCACCGCGACGTAGATCAGGCGCCGCTGCGCGACCGCGGTTTTCTGCGCGTAGCGCAGCGCGGACTTCACCTGCTCCAGAAACCAGGTCTGGTCGATTGACTTCTGGTTGAAGTTCGCCGCGGCGACCGCCGCCAGGATGCCGAGGATCAGGATCACGGTCACCAGCTCGAGCAGCGTGAAACCGCGCGCCGGTCCGCGCGCGGGTGTGAGGGTGCCCCGCCTCATCCCTGCGCTCCCCCGTCCCCGGCCTTGCCGATGTCCTCGAGCACGCGCGCGCGCTCGCGCCGCACCTGCGGCATGAAAGGCGCCATCGCTAGCGCCTGGCGCGACCAGGCATCGAGCTCGGCCGCGCTCGCGGGCCGCGGGAGCCGGCTTCCCAGCAGGCGGTAGGTGGAAATTCTGCCGAGCAGGTCCCGCACCTCGAGCGGGTTGGCGCGCAGGCCCGCGTCGAATTCGCGCAGCGCAAAGCGCACCGCACCGGTGCCGCCGCCGGCGAAGGCCTGGCCCTGCCAGAACTGGCCCAGGTACCAGTGGTAGCGCCAGTCCCGCGGCTGCAGCCGGCTCGCCACCTGCAGCCAGTAAGCCGCCGCCAGCGTGCGGCCGGCCCCGAGCTGGCGCCGGCCCCAGTACGCCGCGCCTTCGGCCGCCACCGGCTGCGCGAGGCCGAATGCCGCCGCCAGCACGAGCGCGATGCGCGCCGCGCGCGGCAGCCTCGGCAGCGCGGGCACCGGCACGCGCCCGATCCCGGCGCCGCCGAGCAGCCTGTCCAGGCCGCCGAGCAGCGCACCGAACAGCACCAGGCAGGCGGGCACGTAGAACGGGTAGTCGACCAGCGCGTGCATCGACATCGAAGCGAGCCCCGCCACCGCCGCCGCCGCATGGACGCGCTGCTCCGGCTCCAGCCTGACCATGGCGCGGCGCGCGAGCGCGAAAGGCAGCAACGCCAGCGCGGCCAGCGCGAGCAGGCCGAGGGGCCCGGTTTCCTGCAGGAGCTGGAGGTAGTCGTCGTGGGCGAAATAGGTGACGTGGTCGGCGCCGTAGGAAGGCACCTCGGCGCGGTGGCGCTCGAGCAGGTAGGGAAAGGTCAGATAGCCGGTGCCGACGAACGGGTGCGCGCGGTACGCCTGCCAGGACACCGCGTAGAGCTCGAGCCGCGACAGCGAGGACGCCGCGGACTCAAGCCGCGCCGACGCCATGGCGGAAGCCTCTTCGCGAGCGAGGCCGGGTAACGGCAAGCGGACCGCGAGGCATACCAGAACCCCCGCGATCATCGCCGCGCCGAGGCTCGCCCAGGCCCGCGCGCCCGGGCGAGGCAGCCGTGCGCCGAGCGTGAGCGCCGCGCCGGCGCCGGCGAGCGCGCCGACCCAGGCGCCGCGGCTGAGCGCCGCGAGCGAGCCCGCAATGAGCAGCGCAAGCAGCGCGGCCGGGGCGGGCCAGAACGCAAACGCAGCGGCGCGCCTACCGCGGCCCCACAGCAGCCAAACCGCCGCCGGCAGCAGCACCAGGTCGAGCAGTGCGGCGTAGGTGTTCGGCGTGTCCAGGAACGCCCGCGCGCGCGCCTCGCCGAGCATGCGCTGCTGCGCGAGTCCCCAGGCGGCAAGCACGACGGCAGCCGCCAGTGCGCCGCCGAACAGCTGCCGCTGCAGTCGCCCCGGGCAGCGCCGCGCGGCGGCGAAGGCGAGGATGAACAGGAGCGGGTGAAACAGTCCGGCGGGCGTATAGGCCGGGCTCGCGAGCAGTGTGTTGGCGCCAATCAGCGCCGCAAAGCCCGTCGCCGCGACAGTGAGCCAGGTCGCCGCGGGGCCGGGCCGGCCGAGCGCGTAGATCGCCGCCAGCACGAGCGCCGCCGCCGCCCAAAGGCCGATCACCGCCTGCGCCGAGCCCGCCGCGGCAAAGGCGAGCGCAAGAAAAAAAAGGGAGGCCGCGAAGCCCCCCTTTTCTCGTGCCGGCGCCCTCAGGCCGGTTTGCGCAGTTTGCTCAGCGCTTGGCAATTCGCAACTGTCGCCTCGTGGACCGTATCAGGGGCCGTTGCAAAGCGCTACCGGGAGCGCGGTGCAAGTGCGCGCGGGATCCGTCCCATACTGTGCGGTCGGCGCTGCGCAGCTCCCGCCCAGCGCGAGGTTCGTGCTGAGGGTGACGTTGTTCTTGATGGCGGTAAAGCCGCTCGGCCCCTTATTCGACGCGTACAGCAAAACCGCGGACGACTGGAGGGCGCCGCACGCTCCGTCGGCCACCGCATCCTTGGCGCTTTGCGACAGGTCGGTGAACTGCGGCACCGCGATCGCCGCGAGGATGCCGAGGATCACGATCACCACCACCAGTTCGATCAGGGTAAAACCGCCTTGCGCCGCTCGCTTGATCTGCTTCACCGAAAACCTCCCTTGATTCCCGTGGTTCAAGTGCGATGCTAGCTTGGTATTTAGCCTCATCAGAACAAATTTTGTCAAGTTGAGTCATAGGGTTTTGAGTCTTTTCTAGAAATCTTGTGAAGTTCTACCCGCCCTCCGGCCCCCATTCGTACGGCGTCACCAAATGCAGCAGCAGCGGGGAGTACGAGCCGGAGGGGGTGCGCTCCAGCTGGAGCCGGAAGCGGATCGCCGGCACGAGATCCGTGCCCCCCGAGAAGTCCTGCGCCCGCCGCACCAGGTAGACCAGCTCATGCCGGCCGCGGTCGTAGAGCCAGTTGCCGGGCTCGAGCTGCGCCAGGTCCGGGTGGTCGAATTCGCCCAGGTAGTTCGGCAGCTCCGCGTGCGCGAGCGCGACCGGATTGCGCTGCCGCCAGTCGCGCGCGGTCCCGGGCCGCCCCGACAGCACCGCCTTCGCCGCGCGTGCGTACAGCGCCGACTGCAGCCGCGCCACCGTGGCTTCCATCGCGGTCTTCTCCGCCACCGCCGAGAGCTCAAGCAGGCGGTACAGCAGCAGCGCGGCGAGCGTGCCGGCGATGACGGTGTAGAGGGCCGTTTCCAGGTAACTGCGCTGCTTGAGGTGGACCCTGAACGGGATCACCGGGCGAGCATGACCTTGCCGAGGCCCCAGATCGGCAGGAACACGCCGAGCGCGAGCACCAGCACCATGACGCCCATCGCCACCGTGAGGATCGGCTCGATGTTGGCGCTCAGGTTGCGGATGTCGTAGTCGACCTCGCGCTCGTACATGCGCGCGACCTCGGCCAGCAGCTCGTCGAGCTCGCCGGTCTCCTCGCCGACCGCGATCATCTGCAGCACCACAGGGGTGAAGACCCCCACCGCGGCGGCAGTGCGCAGCAGGCTCTCGCCGCGCTCGACGCCGTCGCGCATCTGCTCGATGCGCTGCGCCATGTAGACATTGTCGACCACGTCCGCGACCACCGTCAGGCCCTGCACGATCGGCACCCCGGACTGCATCGCCACCGCCAGGCTGCGCGCAAGGCGCGATAGCGTCGCCTTGCTGATGATCTCGCCCGCGATCGGCAGGCGCAGCTTGTAGCGGTCCCAGGCATAACGTCCGCTCTCGGTGCGCACCCACGCGCGCAGACCCCCGACCAGCGCGATCAGCGCGACGAGCATCGCCGGCCACCAGGCGAGGAAGAAGTCCGAGGTCGCGATCAGCACCCGCGTCAGCACCGGTAGCGGCACCTTGTTCACCTCGTAGATCCTGGCGAACGCCGGGATGACGGCGAAATTCACGATCGCGATCGCGATCGCGATCGCGGCGAGGACGATGAGCGGGTAGCGCAGCGCGGTCTTGATCCGCTCGCGCACGCCGCGCTCGAACTCGATGTGGTGGAACATGCGGTCGAAGGATTCGGCGAGCGTGCCGGTGGTCTCGCCGACCCGCACGATGCTCACGTAGTAGTTGCCGAACACCTTCGGGTGCCGGCGCAGCGCGCTCGAAAGCTCGCGCCCGGCGTCGAGGTTCACCAGCAGGTCGGCGATGACGCCCTTCAGGGCGGGATTTCGCACCGACTCCTGCAGCCCCGCGAACGCCCTCAGGATCGGAACGCCGGCCCTGAGCAGGGTGTACATCTGGCGCGAGAAGAGCATCAGATCGACTTCGCCGACGTCCGGCGCGGTGAGCGCTCGCCACCACTGCGGCGCGCCGGCGCCCGCCCGCTCGGCGCCCGCCGCGGCGTCGATGTGCACCGGAGTGATCCCCGTGCTCAGCAGCTGGTCGGCGACCTGCCCGCTGTCGGCGGCTTCCAGCCGCCCCGCCACCAGGTCGCCGCGCGAGTTGCGGCCGCGGTAGGAAAAATGGGGCATCAGCCCTCCACGTCCGTGGCCACCCGGATCGCCTCGGACACCGTGCTCCGACCGGCGAGCACCAGCTCGAGCGCCCGGTCCGTGAGCGTCCTGCCCTCGAGCTGCGGCCGAGCCGCTTCCGCGAAGGCGTTGGGGTCGGCCATGCCCGCGGCGCGCACCAGCTCGGGCGTCATCTCCAGCATCTCGTACACCCCGGTGCGCCCGGAGAAGCCGGTGCCGTTGCAGTGCGAGCAGCCGCGCCCCCGCACGAAGCGCCGCGCGGCCATGCCCTCGCCGAGCTGCGCCGTCAGCCAGCGCTCCTCATGCGCCTCGGGCGGTTGCTCCTCCTTGCAGCTCTCGCACACCACCCGCAGCAGGCGCTGCGCGACCACCGCGTGCAGCGAGCTCGCCACCAGGTAGCTGGGCGCGCCCATGTCGACCAGGCGGATCGCCGCGCTCGCGGCGTCGCGCGTGTGCAGGGTCGAGAACACCAGGTGGCCGGTGAGCGCGGCGCGCAAGCCGATTTGCGCCGTGTCCTCGTCGCGCACCTCGCCCACCAGGATGATGTCCGGATCGTGCCGCAGCACCGAGCGCAGCACGCGGCCGAAGCCGAGGTCGATCTTCTCGTTCACCTGCACCTGGGTGACGCCGGCCAGCCGGTACTCGATCGGGTCCTCGATCGTGATGATCTTGCGGTCGACCTTGTTCATCTCCTGCAGCGCGGCGTAGAGCGTGGTCGTCTTGCCGCTGCCGGTCGGACCGGTGACCAGGACCATGCCGTTCGAGCGCTGGATGACGATGCGAAAACGCTCGAGCATCTCGGTCGGCATGCCGATCTTGTCCAGGCTCTGCAGCGTCGAGGCGCGGTTGAGCAGGCGCAGCACCACCGACTCGCCGAACTGGCTCGGCAGGGTCGACAAGCGCACGTCGACCGGCTGGCCGCGCACCATCACGTTCAGCCTGCCGTCCTGCGGCAGGCGCTTCTCCGAGATGTCGAGCCCCGCCATCAGCTTCAGGCGCTGGGCGATAGCGGGGCCGATGCGGCTGTCGGCCTCGGCCTGCGGCATCAGCGCGCCGTCGATGCGCACGCGGATCTGCACCCTCGTCTCCTGCGGCTCGATGTGCACGTCGGAAGCGTTGACCTGCACCGCGTCCTCGAACACCGACTGAAGCAGCTTGACCACCGGCGCCTCCTCGGCGCCGAGCCCCGCGCCGAGCGCGCCGAAATCGATGTAGTCCTCGCCGATGTCGCGCTCGAGCTCCTTGGCAAGTCCGCTGATCTCCTCGGTGCGGCGGTAGACGCGGTCGATCGCCTGTACCAGCAGCGTCTCGCTCACCACCGCGAGCTCGACGTCGCGCTTGAGCAGGCGCTGCAGCTCGTCGAAGGCGAACAGGTCGGTCGGGTCGGCGAGGCCGACCAGGTAGCTCGCGCTGCGGTCCTCGAGCACGATGGCGCGGAAGCGCCGTGCCTGGGTCTCGGGCAGCACCCGCACCACGTCGGGCTTGAGATTGTAGAACTTCAGGTTGACGAACGGAATCGCGAGCTGGCGCGAAATCGCCTCGCTGATCTGCTCGTCGCTGACGAAGCCCATCTCGAGCAGTACGCGGCCGAGCCGGCGGCCGCTTTTCTTCTGCTGCTCCAGCGCGAGCCTGAGCTGCTCGCGCGAGATCAGCTTTTGCGCGACGAGGATATCGCCAAGGCGAACCTTTTGCGGGCGATCCATGGTCACATTATGCGTGATTCGGGCGCGGGGAAGCGGCAATCCGAAGCGGATATCATAGGCGCCCCATCTGGAACCACCCACGCGAGGATAGCCTCCATGACAAAGACTTTCGCCTCCCAGGGCGACCTCAAGCCGAAGAAGATCACTTTCAAGAAACTCTCGCCCAACTGCTACGCGTTCACCGCCGAGGGCGACCCGAACACCGGCGTGGTGGTCGGCGACGATGGCGTGCTGGTGGTCGACGCGCAGGCCACGCCGCTGATGGCGCGCGAGGTGATCCGGCGCATCCGCCGCGTGACCTCGAAGCCGATCAGGTACGTCGTGCTGTCGCACTACCACGCGGTGCGCGTGCTCGGCGCCGCCGCCTACAAGGCCGAGCAGATCATCGCCAGCCAGACCACGCTCGACCTGATCCGCGAGCGCGGCAAGCAGGACATGAAGAGCGAGATCGGCCGCTTCCCGCGCCTGTTCCGCGGCGCCAAGTCGATCCCCGGTCTGACCTGGCCCACGCTCGCCTTCAAGGACGAACTCACGCTGAGGATGGGCAAGCTCGAGGTAAAGATCATCCACGCCGGCCCGGGGCACACCGCGGGCGACACCATCGTCTGGGTGCCCTCGCAGCGCGTGCTTTTCTCGGGCGACCTGGTCGAGTACGAGGCCGGCATCTACACCGGCGACGCGCAGCTCGAGGAGTGGCCCGCCACGCTGCGCCGCCTGCGCGCGCTGAAGCCGAAGGCGCTGGTGCCCGGGCGCGGCCCCGCGCTCACCACCCCGGCGCAGTGCGACAAGGCGATCCGCTACACGCAGGACTTCGTAACCGCGCTATACGCCAACGCCAGGCGCGCGGTGGCCGCCGGCAAGACCCTCAAGCAGTCCTACGACCAGACCCGGCGCCGGATGGATCCGACGTACGCCGGCTACCCGATCTACGAGCACTGCATCCCGTTCGACGTCACGCGCGCCTACGACGAGGCGAGCGGCATCAAGCACCCGCGCATCTGGACCGCGCGGCGCGACGTGGAGATGTGGAAGACGATCGCGGAAAAATAGGGACAGACCCTATTTTGGCGATCAGAAAATAGGGTCTGTCCCTATTTTGCTAAGTGCGGTCCCGCCCCGCACTTTTGGTGCGGGGCGGGACGGACCCCGCCGCGGAAGGAGGAGGGAGGAGGAATCCGCGGCGGGCGCAGTCGGTGATCAGCTGTGGCGCAGGCCGGCGCCGGTCTGGGTGGCCGCGCTCTCGCGCAGCGCGCGGAAGTAGCCGACGATCGCGGCGCCGAAGGCGGCGAGCATGGCCGCGATGGCCTTGGCGCGCTCGCGCTCGGCACGCCGCATGAGTATGTGCATTTCGTACTGCGACAGCGGCAGGCGCGGCTCGGCCTGAAGCTGCTCTTCGATGTACCGGATTTCGCTCGCGTTCATGGTGTTACCTCAATCAACTGTGTTGCAATGCAGCAATACTATGCCTTTGCTAGATGGTTTAGAATAGGCTGAATTCTCAATTCAGCTTTGCGTAAATAGCAAAGATATGTCCGATTCGCTGCAGCAAATGTCGATCTTCGCCAAGGTCGTGGCAAGCGGCAGCCTGTCGGCCGCCGCGCGCGAGCTGGGACTGTCGCCGGCGGTAGTCAGCCGCAGCCTGAGCGCCCTCGAGGCGCGCCTCGGCACCCGCCTGATTCACCGCACCACCCGGCGCCTGCACCTGACCGACGAGGGCGCGGCCTATTTCGAGTCGTGCTCGCGCATCCTGGAGGAGATCGAGGAGGCCGATGCCGCCGCCGCGGCCGGGCGCGACGAGCCGCAGGGCGTGCTGAGGGTCGCGCTGCCGGCGTCGTTCGGCCACCAGCACATCGCGCCGCTGGTGCCCCAGTTCGCCGCGCGCTACCCCAAGCTGCGCCTCGCGCTGAGCCTGTCGGACCGCCGCGTGAAGCTGGTCGAGGAGGGCTTCGACCTCGCGGTGCAGATCGCCGAGCTCGAGGACTCCTCGCTCGCGGCGCGCAAGCTCGCGCCGAACCGCCGCGTGGTATGCGCGAGCCCCGACTACCTGCGCCGCCACGGCACCCCGCGCACCCCGCAGGAGCTCATCAAGCACAACTTCCTGGTCGCCAACTGGGGCGACGGCGGCTTCACCATGACGCTCGAGTACAAGGGGCCGGCCGGCAAGCAGGGCGAAGTCCGCGTCACCGGCAGGTACGCCTGCGACAACTGGGAGGTGCTGCGCGAGTGGGCGCTCGCCGGCCTGGGCGTCGGGCTCAAGTCGACCTGGGACGTGCGCCGCCAGCTCGAGGAGGGCTCGCTGGTGCCGCTTTGCCCCGGCTATACCTTCGACACCGACGTGGCCATCTACGCGGTCTACCCCCACCGCCGCCATCTGCCGGCGAAAACTCGCGCCTTCATCGATTTTCTCGCCGAGTCGTTCGGTCCCGAGCCTTACTGGGACCTGCCTCAAGCGAAACAACTCAAGCCGCGCATCAGGGCGCGCGCCGCTGTCTAGTGGTGCTATGTTAGGCTCGATTGGGGCCGCGAAAATGTGGAGAGACGCCGATGAATGCACCTGTTGACCCCTCCAAGCTCGCCCAGGTATCGCTCGACGACAAGTACACGCTCGACAAGGGGCGCGTTTTCCTCACCGGCACCCAGGCGCTGGTGCGCCTGATGCTGCTACAGCGCGAGCGCGACGTTCGCGCCGGGCTCAACACCGCGGGCTACATTTCGGGCTACCGCGGCTCGCCGCTCGGCGGCGTCGACCAGACGATGTGGGGCGCGAAGAAGCACCTCGAGCGCCACCACGTGGTGTTCCAGCCCGGCGTCAACGAGGACCTCGCCGCCACCGCGGTGTGGGGCACGCAGCAGGTCGGCATGTTCCCGGGCGCGAAGTACGACGGCGTATTCGGCATGTGGTACGGCAAGGGGCCGGGCGTGGACCGCTGCGGTGACGTGTTCAAGCACGCCAATGCCGCGGGCACCTCCCCGCACGGCGGCGTGCTCGCGCTCGCCGGCGACGACCACGCGGCCAAGTCCTCGACCCTGCCGCACCAGTCCGAGCACATCTTCAAGGCCTGCATGATCCCGGTGCTCAACCCGGCCAACGTGCAGGAGTACCTCGACCTCGGGCTGCACGGCTTCGCCATGAGCCGCTACGCCGGCTGCTGGGTCGCCTTCAAGTGCGTCACCGACGTGGTCGAGTCCGGCGCCTCGGTAGACGTCGACCCGGAGCGGGTGAAGATCCGGCTGCCGGGCGATTTCACCCTGCCGCCGGGCGGCCTCAACATCCGCTGGCCAGACGGCATCATCGAGCAGGAAGCGCGCCTGCTCGACTGGAAGGCCTACGCCGCGCTCGCCTACGTGCGCGCGAACGGCCTCGACCGCATCGTGTGGGACTCGCCCAACGCGCGCCTGGGCATCGTCACCACCGGCAAGTCCTTCGGCGACACCATGCAGGCGCTCGCGGACCTCGGCATCGACGAGAAGGTCGCGCGCGACATCGGCCTGCGCGTGTACAAGGTGGCGATGACCTGGCCGCTCGAGCCGCAGGGCGCGCGCCGCTTCGCCGAGGGGCTGGAAGAGATCCTGGTGGTGGAGGAAAAGCGCCAGCTGATCGAGTATCAGATCAAGGAAGAGCTCTACAACTGGAAAGACGGCGTGCGCGCGCCGCGCGTGGTCGGCAAGTTCGACGACAACGGCGAGTGGAGCCGCGCCGCCGGCCAGCCCGCCGGCTCCTGGCTGCTGCCGGCGCACTACGAGCACTCGCCCGCGATGGTTGCCAGGGTGATTGCTCAGCGTTTAAAGAAATTAAATATGACTTCCTCGTTGGGGAGCCAATTCCAAGAGCGGCTGGCGTTCCTCGACTTCAAGGAAAAAGCGCTTGCCAAGCCGCGCGTGACATCGGTGCGCCAGCCCTACTTCTGCTCGGGCTGCCCGCACAACACCTCCACCCGCGTGCCCGAGGGCAGCCGCGCCACTGCCGGCATCGGCTGCCACTTCATGGCGGTGTGGATGAACCGCAACACCGCGACCTTCACCCACATGGGCGCCGAGGGCGCGCCGTGGATCGGACAGGCGCCGTTCACCGACGAGAAGCACATCTTCGCCAACCTCGGCGACGGCACCTACTACCACTCGGGGCTGCTGGCGATCCGCGCCGCGGTCGCGGCCAAGGTCAGCATGACCTACAAGATCCTGTTCAACGACGCCGTGGCAATGACCGGCGGCCAGCGCCACGACGGCCCGCTCGAGCCGGCGCTGATCTCGCGCCAGGTCGCCGCCGAGGGCGTGACCAAGATCGTGGTGGTGACCGACGAGCCGCACAAATACCCCGCCACGACCAACTGGGCGCCGGGCGTCACCGTGCGCCACCGCGACGACCTCGACCAGGTGCAGCGCGAGCTGCGCGCGACGCCGGGCGTCACCGCGCTGATCTACGACCAGACCTGCGCCTCCGAGAAGCGCCGCCGGCGCAAGCGCGGCGCCTTCCCCGACCCGGCCAAGCGGGTGGTCATCAACGACATGGTGTGCGAGGGCTGCGGCGACTGCAGCGTCAAGTCGAACTGCCTGTCGGTCGAGCCGCTCGAGACCGAGTACGGCAGGAAGCGCAAGATCAACCAGTCGACCTGCAACAAGGACTACTCCTGCGTGAAGGGCTTCTGCCCGAGCCTGGTCACGGTCGAAGGCGGACAGCTGAAAAAGGGCAAGGCGCCGGCGGTGTCGACGCAAGAGGATTTTCATCTCGACGAACCGGAGATCCCGTCGCTCGAGACCCCGTTCGGGGTGCTGGTCACCGGCATCGGCGGCACCGGCGTCATCACCATCGGCCAGATCCTCGCCATGGCGGCACACCTCGAGGGCAAGGGCGTGTCGGTGCTCGACATGTCGGGCCTGGCGCAGAAGTACGGCGCGGTGATGTCGCACGTCAAGCTCGCCGAGAACCCTGCGGCGCTGCACGCGGCGCGCCTGGGCGCGGGCAACGCGAACCTGGTGGTCGGCTGCGACCTGGTGGTGACCGCCACCAACGACGCGCTGGAGAAGATGGATCCCGCGGCCACCCGCGGCGTGATCAACGCGACCACTACCCCGACCGCGGAGTTCGTCGCCAACCCCGACTGGAAGCTGCCCGGCAGCGACCTGCGGCACGACGTGGCGCAGGCCTGCGGCGAGAAGAACGTCGACTTCGTGCCGGCGGCCGAGCTCGCCACCGGCCTGATGGGCGACTCGATCGCGACCAACATGTTCATGCTCGGCTACGCCTACCAGAAGGGCTGGGTGCCGCTTTCGGGCTCCGCCATCGTGCGCGCGATCCAGCTGAACGGCATCGCGGTCGAGTTCAACGTCGCGAGCTTCACCTGGGGCCGCCGCGCCGCGGTCGACCTCGAGCGGGTGCGCCGCGCGGCCGTCCCCGCCGAGGTGATCCCGATCGGCGAGCACTTCTCGCGCAACCTCGACGAGCTCGTCGAGCGCCGCGTGAGGCTGCTGACCGACTACCAGGACGCCGCCTACGCCGCGCGCTACGGCGCGTTGGTCGAGAAGGTGAGCAAGGCCGAGAGCGAAAAGCTCGGCTCGAGCAAGCTCGCCGAGGCGGTGGCGCGCTACTACGCCAAGCTGATGGCCTACAAGGACGAGTACGAGGTGGCGCGCCTGTACGCGAGCGGCGATTTCGCCAAGCGCATCGCCGGCATGTTCGAGGGCGGCTACAAGACCTACTTCTACCTCGCCCCGCCGCTGATCGCCAAGCCCGACCCGCGCACCGGCGAGCCGAAGAAGATGCGCTTCGGGCCGTGGGTGATGACCGTGTTCAAACTCCTCGCCCGCATGAAGGGCCTGCGCGGCGGCGCGCTCGACGTGTTCGGCCGCAGCGAGGAGCGTCGCACCGAGCGCGCGCTGATCGGCGAGTACGAAAAGACCGTCGAATCCCTGCTTGCCGGCCTGTCGGCGCAGAACCACAGCCTGGCAGTGCAGATCGCCTCGGTTCCCGAGGAGATCCGCGGCTACGGCCACATCAAGCTGAAGAGCATCGACGCGGCGCGCGCGAGAACGGACCAGCTGCTCGCCCGCTACCGAGCCGGCGGCGCCGAGGAGCGCGCCGCGGCATAGAAATCGGGGTCTGACCCCGATCTTTCTTCTTTCTTCCGCTTTTGCTGCCTGGGTGCGCGTTGGCTGCGGCTGCGCGGGCGCAGGCGTGCACGCTCGAGCTGCGCGACCGACCCCGATCATTGAGCCTGCGAAGGTGCCGCGGACAACGGGCTAAATTCTTGCACCGCAAAAAGAAAACCGGAAAGGCTTGTTACGTCTTATCCATGCGTCCATCTGCGCCGCAGCATCTTGTAAGATTTGGTCAAATTATGGCTTTAAGAAACAATGTTAGATTAGTTAGTTACGAGAACTTTCTCACACGCACGTTAGGAGAGGGTGGGTTATCGTGCGGCCGTCTGAAGGCGGGATGGGCCCGTCAGAAGAAACTCACAACCGACGGAAGGATGAACAATGAAGCTCAAGAAACTGACCCTGGCACTTGGCTTGGCGGCCGCGTCCGTGTGGATGGGGGGCAACGCCTATGCCGCCGGCAGCCACACCATTACCGTGAACGCTTCGGTCGCCGGCACCTGCAAGTTCAACAGTGCCGCCTCGACGATCGCGCTGACGGTCGACCCGACCGCCACCACTACCGTGACGGGCACCGACAACGTGCTCTACCGCTGCACCAACGGTACGGTTCCGGGATTCACGCTGACCTCGTCCTCGACCTCCAGTACCTCGGGCGGCAGCCTGATTCAGGGGGCCGAGAGCTTTCCCTACACGTTCACCTCGTCCGGCGGCGGGGCGGGCACCGGCATGGGCAACCTGGCGGCCAACGACAAGACGCTCGCCGTGACGGTCAGCGTCGCCCAAAGCGGAGCCGCCAACGTCTCGCCCGGCACCTACACCGATACCATCGTCGTCGACGTCACCCCGTAATTCACGGAAGGTGTGGTGGGGCTGGCGAGGCAGGGCGCATCGCGCAAGTCGGTACCGAAGCTCCTCGCGGCCTTGGCCGCGGCAACGGTCATCTGGCCGGCCGCGGCAAGCGCCGCGGGCAGCCACACGATCGCGGTGACGGCAGCCGTGCTGTCCGCGAGCCGCTGCAGTTTCGGCGGGAGGCGCTCGCGAATCAACCTCGCGATCGATCCGAGTTCGGCCGCGCCCGTCATAGGAACGAGTTCGATCGTGTTTCGATGCCGGGGCAACGCGCGGGTTGCGTCGTATGCAATCAGTGCCGACAACGGGCTCTACGGTGTATCGCCGTCTACGATGCGCATGCGCCATGCGACCAGCCCCGCGAGCTTTCTGCATTACAGCCTCGCATTCCCGACCAGCGGAACCACCCCCCGGAACCGCCGCACCACCATCACCGTCACTGCAACCGTGATGCCGGCGGACTTTCAGAACGCGCTCATGGGCAATTACTCGGATACCGTTACGCTAAGCATCACGCCGTAGCGGCACGCCACGCGCAATGCAAGACTCCGTAATTTGTAGCGGCAGCGGAAACCAGAGACAATCGCGCCGGTGACGAAATCGATGCACAAAGCCAGCCCGCGGATTCTGCTCGGGTATTTCGCGTGCCTTGCGCTGGCTGCGACCTCGTTCGCCGCGCAAGCGGGCGAGTTCGGCGTTTCACCCATCAGGCTCGACCTCGACAAGGGCACGCGCACCGGCGTCATCGCCGTTTCGAACGACGGCAACACCCCGCTCGATTTCCAGGCCCGCACCATGCTCTGGACGCAGGACGCCGCCGGCCAGGATCACTACGAGGACACACAGGCGCTGGTCTACTTTCCGCGCCAGTTCCGGGTTCCGCCGCACGATAAACGCGTCGTGCGCGTCGGCTACCGCAACCCGGCGCTGAAGGTCGAGCAGGCATATCGCCTGTTCGTGGAAGAGATTCCGGATTCAAAGCAGCGCAGCAAACAATCTTCCGTCACCGTGGCAATACGGTTCGGCGTGCCGATCTTCGTGCGCCCCCCCACGAGCGACGTGCAGGCGCAGATCGAGGGGCTCTCACTCAAGGCGGGCCGCGTGCAGGCGACGGTGCGCAATTCCGGGCCGGTGCACTTCCGCATCACGGGGGTGCACTTTCGTGCGCTCGGCGCCGACGGCACGGTTGAATGGGAGCACACGCTGCAGGGCTGGTACCTGCTCCCCGGGGCGCAGCGCGAGTACGCAGCGAAGCTGCCAACCAAGGCCTGCCGGACCGCTCGCACGCTGCGCGTCGATCTGCTCGGCGACAAGCTCAACGCCACGTCCGAGGTTCAGCTCAAGCCTGAGCAGTGCTCCTAGGCCGGGGCGCCATCATCGGCGGCCTGCTTCTTGGCGCCGTTGCATTGACCGCCCTTGCCGGTCCGGCCAGCGATCCGCAGCCCGCCGGGGCTGCCGAGAGCACGACGCGCCCCGGCGCCGTGGAAGGAATCGTTTCCGTAAGCGTCAACCTGGAGCCGAAGGGCGACGCCTACGTTCTGATCGGCCAGGACGGCGAAATCCTGATGCGGGAATCCGACCTCAAAGCCTACGGCCTGTCCGCGCTAAGCTACCGCCCGACGCGGATCGATAACGTTTCCTACGTCTCGCTGCGCGACATTCCGGGCCTGGCGTACAAGTTCGACGAGGAGAAGCTCACGCTTCGCATCCGCGTCGAGCCGCGGGAAATCTCGCGCCGCCAGGTGATCGACATGGCACCGAAACGCGAGAGCGACGTAGTGTATCCGTCGGCGGGCGGCGCCTTTCTCAACTACAACCTGACGGGAAACGGAAGCGACCAGACCGGCCTCGATTCGGTGAACGCAGCGGGAGAGCTTGGCGTTCGCCTGGGCGACTACCTGCTGTTGAGCGACGCGCAGTCCATTTACCAGCGCGACACCGGCGACACCACGACGACTCGCCTCAATACCAGTCTGACGCGCGACTGGCGCGATACCATGCAGAGACTGGTGCTGGGCGACTTCGTCACCTCCGCATCGACGTTGGGCAGCTCGCTGCGCCTGGGCGGAATCAGCTTCTCGCGTCGCTACAGCATCGATCCCTACTATCTGCGCGCTCCCGGGCAGGTAGTGAGCGGCACTGCGGCATTGCCCTCGGACATCTACCTCTACAACAACGGCGTGCTGGTGGGCCACCAGCGCGTCGCCCCCGGAACGTTCGAGCTGCAGAACCTGGTCAGCCTGAACGGGTTGCAGGTGACCGAAGTGGTGGTGCGCGACGTGCTGGGCAACGAGCAGACCATCACCAATCCGTTCTATTTCAGCCAGGCGCTCCTGCGCGAGGGGCTCGACGAATACAGCGCCGATATCGGCCTGCAGCGCGAGCAGTTCGGCGTGCGCAGCAACGACTACGGCAAGCTCGGCGCCGCGGGCTTCTATCGCCGCGGCGTGAGCGACGCGCTCACGCTCGGCGTTCGAGGCGAGGCGCTCGACCACCGCTACAACCTCGGGCCCACCGCGAGCTGGCGCATGGGCACATGGGGCGTCGCGAGCGCCGAGGTTTCGTGGGGCAGCAGCCCCGACGGCAGCGGCGCCGCGTTCGCGCTCGCCCACTCTTACAGCTCGCCCAGCTTCGCCTCGAGCCTGTCCTGGCGCACCGAGGCGCGCGACTATCCGCGCGCCGGCGCAGACGCGAGCCAGAACCGCAAGCACGAGTTTGCCGGCACATTGTCGATGCCGATCGGCGGCGGCAGCTCGATCGGCCTCATTTACCAGGATTCGCAGCCCTGGGGCGGCGAGCAAAGCCGGTCAGCGAGCCTCACCTACCGCCGCCGCGTGTCCAACGCCGTGTACCTGACTGGCGCATTGCGCCGCTCGAACGGCGTTTTCGGCGCGAACGAGGTGCTGGTCTCTCTTTCCTACAATCCGGTCGGCAACGGCGATCAGCCATCGTACAGCGCCCAGCTTCAGCGCAGCGGCGACGTCAACGCCCAGACCCTGCAGGTACTGGGCGGCAATCCGGATTCCGAGGGGCTCGTGTACCGCGCGACCGCTCAGCGCTCCGACGGGGCGGGCACCGCGCGCGAGACCTTCGACCCCTACCTGCAGTACAACTTCGCACGCGGCATCGCGCGCGGCGAGTACTTCCATGATTCCGGTGCCGGCAGCGGTACCTATCAGCTCGGCTTCGCCGGCGCCGTCACGCACGTCGGGGATGCATGGGGCCTGTCGCGGCCGATCTACGACAGCTACGGCATGGTAAAGGTGGAAGGGGTTCGCAACGTGCGCGTGTACGCGAATAATATCGAGGTGGGGCGCACGGACGCGGAGGGCCAGCTTTTCATTCCGCGCCTCGCCTCCTACTTCGACAACCCGATCGCGATCGAGGACAAGGACTTGCCTGCCGACGTCATCGTGCCCCAGACGCGCTACATCGTTTCGCCGCCCCTGCGCAGCGGCGTGCTGGTCGACTTTAAGGCGCGCCGGGTGCGGGCGGTGGTCGGCCGCCTGGTGATCGTCCGCGACGGCAAGCGCGTGCCGTTCGCCGACGCGCCTGGCGAAATCGCGGTGCCGGGCGGCAAACCGGTGCCGGCGTACGCCGCGCGCGACGGCAGCTTCTACATCGAGGGCCTCAAGACAGGCACCTACCGCGGCGAGGTCAGCGGCAGGCTCGGCCGCTGCGCGTTCAGCCTGCGCGTCCCGGCAGCCACGGAAGCAGTCACGGACCTGGGCACCCTGGAGTGCGCCGATGCGCGCTAGCCTCGCCGCCGCATGTTTTCTCTTGTGCGCCGCGAGCGCGCACGCGGCATGCAACGTCTCCGCGGGACCCCTGTCCTTCGGGCCGTACGATCCGCTCAGCGCCGCAGGCTCGACCACCTCGGGCGTGATTACCGTAAGCTGCAACCAGGCCCCGCCGCCGATCGTCACCATCCAGATCAGCCCGAGCGCGGTCTCGGGCGGATTCTTCCCGCGCCGCATGCAGCGCGCCGGTGGCAGCGAAACGCTGGACTACAACCTTTATCTCGACCCCGGCGTCACGGTCGTCTGGGGAGACGGCACCGCCGGCACGGCCACGCAGAGCAAGCGCGTCACCAAGAACAAACCCTGGAACGTCACGATCTACGGCCGCATGCCGGGACTGCAGGACGTCCCGCCGGGCAACTACGGCGACTCGATCGGAATCTCGATTATCTTCTAGGGCGGGTACGAACGCGGTGTCAGGAAGGCGCGATAAAGAGCGTCACCGGCCACGCGATGACGCCGGGCTGCGCGCCGGGCGCGAGCTCCAGGCGCGTTCGCAGGTGCAGCGTCTGCCTGCGCAGGCCCACCCCCGCCTTCGGCACCAGCACGACGGCGGCGCCGGTCGCCACGCTCAGCTCCAGGTCCTCGCCGTCGAAGTGCACCGCGCGGACCTGCTGCGAGTTGAGATTGAAGCCCAGCATCACGCCGCCGGGATTGTTGGTGCGGATCTCGACCTCCACCGGCTGCGCGAGCTCGACGTAGCCGCGCGCGACGTCCTGCGCGGTTACCGCGACCTGCTGCGGGGCGCGAAACGCGCCGATCGAGGTGTGGCGTATGACAGTCGCCTGCACCTGGATGCGGTGCGTATCGGCGAGCGCCGCGGGCGGGGTCGATAAGCCCAGCGCGGCAGCGGCGAAGGCGATCGCGCGCAGACGCTTCTGGCGCGCGAGGAACCCCGACAGCACGTCCGGGGTGATCGCGCCGGACTCGACCAGCGTCTCGCCGAGCCGCTTGCCCGTGGCGCGCTGGCGCCGGATCGCTTCCCCGAGCGTCGCCTCGTCGATGACCCCGGCCTCGACCAGCATGCGCCCGAGGCGCGAGCGCCCGTGCAGCCGGTTGCTAGCCTTGGCCTGGAGGCTGAGCGCGCCCTGGCGCTGGGCCGGCGTGATGGCGCCCTGGCGGACCAGGATCTCGCCCAGCAGCTCGCCGGTGCGCTCCTGTTCGGCGACCGCGCGCTCGAGCTGCGCCCGCGTCACCGCGCCCGAATTCAGCAGAATGTCCCCCAGGCGCGAGGCGAGCAGCCCGCGCAGTTCCTCGCCGCGGCCGGCGCGCAGCTCGTCCTGCAGCGAGAGCACCTCGTTGAGTTCGACCTGGTCGACCAGGCCCATCTCCACCAGCAGCTCGCCGAGCCGGCGGTTGGCGCCTTCCTGCCGCTCGAGCGCCTCGTCCAGGCGGGCGCGCGGGACCAGACCGGCGCGAACCAGCAGCTCGCCGATGCGCGGCACCGGGAACATGGAAGCGCTCAGACCGAGGATCGAGGAAGGCAGGCGTGCAGTCACTGCCGTACCATAGCCGCCCGCCGGCCGCCCTGCGCGGTGAAAGTTGGCTTCGGCGGCAAGCCTGTCAAATTCTCACATCCCGCCGCGCTCAGGCCTTGAGCGTGAACGGATTGAAGTTGGTGCGCCGGTCGTAGTAGTCCTCGTTCTCGGCGCGCTTGAGCAGCGCGACCACCTTGTAGGTCACGGGGGTGAACACCACCTCGACCGCGACCTTGGTCACGAACTGCGCCAGCATCACGATCGGCAGCTTGTCGTCCGGGATGATGCCCGCGCCGTAGAACGCGAGCGGGTAGAACAGCATCGAGTCGACCGCCTCGCCGAAGATCGTCGAGCCGATGGTGCGCGTCCACAGCCAGCGCCCGGCGGTGAGGATCTTCATCTTCGCCATCACGTAGGAATTGACGAACTCGCCGCAGAAGTAGGCGATCATCGACGCCCCGGCGACCCGCCAGGTGGTGCCGAAGGCAACCTGGTAGGCGTCCTGGTGGTGCCAGAACGGCGCCGGCGGCAGCGCCACCACCACCGAAGCCATAAACGAAGCGAAGCCGAGCCCGGCGAAGCCGGCCCAGATCACGCGCCGCGCACGCGCGTAGCCGTAGACCTCGGTCAGGATGTCGCCGAACACGTACGAGATGGGAAAGAACATCACCGCTGCGCCGAAGGTGAGCGGGCCGAACAACGGCGCATCGATCTGCACGATCTTGGCCGGCCCGATCAGGTTGGAGCAGATCAGGATGGTGACGAACGCCGCCATCACGAACTCGTAATAGCGGTAGCTGCGGGCTTGGGCCATTCCGGCGGTCCGTCGCTGCGAGGTCAGGGCAGGCGCGGCGAGTGCTCGCGGATGTCGTCGTCGAACTCGACCCGCATCGCGTCGAGCATGCGCGACACCATGGCGTAGAACGCCGCGGTCAGGCACAGCTCGACGTACTCGGCGTGGCCGAAGTGCTTCGCGGCCTCGGCATAGATCTCGTCGGTGACGTTGCCGGCCATCACGCCCTCGGTCAGCGCCAGCGCGGCGCGCTCGCGCGCGTCGAAGTGCTTCGACTCGCGCCAAAGCTCGAGCTCGTTGATCTGTTCGTCGGCGACGCCCGCCTTGCGCGCCATCTTCAGGTGCTGCGCCCACTCGTAGTGCGAGCGCGCGACCTGCGCCGTGCGCAGGATCATGAGCTCGCGCAGCTTGCGCGGGGTGCGGCTGTCGTGGCGGATCGCGTTGGCGAACTCGGTCCAGGCCGCGGCCAGCGCCGGGTGGTTGCCGAGCGCGCGGTAAAGGTTCACCGGCTCGCCCCACAGCTCCTCGAGCCGTTTTTTCAGGCCGGGCTCGAAATCGGCCATCGGAACGCGTTGCATGGCCGTGCATAATAGCCGAATGAACGCCCGTGAACGCGCGCGCGCATTCGAGCTCACCCGCGCGCCGGCCGACTTCATCGACGACCCCTACCCCTGGTACGCGGCGCTTCGCGAGCACGACCCGGTTCACGCGCTCGAGGGCGGCGGCGTGTTCCTGTCGCGCTACGAGGACGCGCTCGCCGCGTATCGGGATGCGCGCGCGAGCTCGGACAAGAAGGAGGAATTCCGCCCCAAGCTGGGCGATTCGCCGCTGTACGAGCACCACACCACGAGCCTCGTGTTCAACGACCCGCCGCTGCACACGCGCGTGCGGCGCATCATCATGGGCGCGCTCAACCAGCGCGCGATCGCGCGCATGGAGGCCGACGTCGTCAAGCTGGTCGAGCGGCTGCTCGACGAGATGGCCGATGCGGGCGAGGTCAACTTCATCGACGCCTTCGCGTCGCAGATCCCGATCGAGGTGATCGGCAACCTGCTCGACGTGCCGCGCGCCGCGCGCGGGCCGCTGCGCGGCTGGTCGGTGGCGATCCTGTCCGGGCTCGAGCCGACGCTCACCCCGGCGATGCACGAGGCGGGAAATCGCGCGGTGAGCGAGTTCGTCGCCTTGCTCAGGGAGCTGATCGCCGAACGAAGGAAGCACCCCGGCGACTACGAGGCCGACGTGCTCACGCGCCTGATCCAGGGCGAGAAGGACGGCGAGCGCCTGAGCGAGACCGAGCTCTACCACCAGTGCATCTTCATGCTCAACGCCGGCCACGAGACCACCACCAACCTGATCGGCAACGGAACGTGGCTTTTGCTCACCCACCCTGCCGAGCTCGCGCGCCTGCGCGCAGAGCCCGCGCTCGTGCCGACCGCGGTCGAGGAGATGCTGCGCTACGAAGGGCCGATCCAGTTGAACAACCGCCGCCTCACCGCGCCGATGGCGCTCGGCGGCAGGGAGCTCCCCGCCGGCACCTCGATCACCATCGGCATCGGCGCGGCCAACCGCGACCCGGCGCAGTTTCCCGACCCCGAGAAGTTCGATGCCGGCCGCAAGCCCAACCGCCACCTCGCCTTCGGCCAGGGCGACCACGCCTGCGCCGGCCTGAACGTCGCGCGCATGGAAGCGCGCATCGCCTTCTCCCGCCTGCTCCCCCGCTTCCCGAAATTGGAGCTCACGGGGGAACCTCAACGCGACCGTCGCATCCGCTTCCGCGGCTTCCGAAACCTCCCCGTACGCGTCTAACCGGGGACAGACCCCGATTTCGTTCGTTAGTCGATTGTTTCTTCGGAACTAAGGCGAAGACCTGTCCCCGATTGCGAGGGTATGGGTCAACCGACCCACGGCGGGAATCGTTGTCCGCACATGCCCCGTCACGCGCGAGCGATCCTGCCTGAGGTGGCCGTGCACATCATCCAGCGCGGCAACAATCGGTCGGCGTGTTTCCATCGCGAGGCCGACTACCTCGTTTATATCGATTACCTGCGCGAGCTTTCGCGGCGCCACGGCTGCGAGATTCACGCCTACTGCCTGATGACAAACCATGTGCACCTGCTGGCCACGCCTCGCACGGCGAACGCCTGCGCGCTGCTGATGAAGAATCTCGGCCAGCGCTACGTGCAATACGTCAACCGCAGCCGCGAGCGGACCGGCACCCTGTGGGAGGGGCGTTTTCGCTCGTGCATCGCGCAGTCCGAGCGTTACGTCATGGCGTGCTACCGCTACATCGAGCTCAATCCGGTGCGAGCCGGAATGGTCGCCCACGCGGGCGACTATCGCTGGTCCAGCCACCGCGCCAACGCCGCCGGCGCGGGGGAAACGTGGCTCGTTCCTCATCCCGAGTACCTCGCCCTCGGCATCGACGACGACGCGCGCCGCGGCGCGTACCGCGCGCTGGTCGACTCCGGCCTAGGCTCGGCGCAGCTGGACCAGATTCGTGCTGCGACCCATAGCGGCGGCGCGCTCGGCGACGCGGCATTCCGCAGCCTCGCCTCGCGCGCCCTCGGCCGGTGCCTGACGCCGGGACGCGCCGGACGTCCGCCGAAACGGAAATGCGGGACAGACCTCGATACTCCGCTTGCCGGATCAGCGCATTAGAACGCGAAATCGGGGTCTGTCCCCGGTTTACAATCCGGAGTCCCATGAAAGCCGACACCAGAACCGAAGACGTTCATATCGTCGCCTTCGAGGCGATGCCGTCTCCGCGCGAGCTGCATGCGAAGGCGCCGATCACAGCGCGCGCGGCGAAGACGGTCACCACCGCGCGGCGGGTGGTGCAGGACATTCTCGACCGCCGCGACCCGCGCCTGTTCGTGGTGGTCGGCCCCTGCTCGATCCACGACGCGAAGGCGGGCCTGGAATACGCCGAGCGCCTGCACAAGCTCGCCGCCGAGGTCTCCGACGCGCTCTACCTCGTGATGCGGGTCTACTTCGAGAAGCCGCGCACGGTCACGGGCTGGAAGGGCTTCATCAACGACCCGAACCTCGACGGCTCGTTCCACATCGAGGAAGGCATGCAGCGCGCGCGCGAGTTCCTGCTCGCGCTCGCCGACCGGGGCCTGCCCGCCGCCACCGAGGCGCTCGACCCGGTGGCGCCGCAGTACCTGGGCGACCTGATCTCGTGGTACGCGATCGGCGCGCGCACCAGCGAGTCGCAGACCCACCGCGAGATGGCGAGCGGCCTGTCGGCCCCGGTCGGCTTCAAGAACGCCACCGACGGCGACACCGCGGTCGCGATCAACGCGATCCGCTCGGCGCGCCAGCGCCACAACTTCCTCGGCATCGACCCCGACGGCAAGTCGGCGATCGTGCGCACCGGAGGCAACCCCTACGGCCACATCGTGCTGCGCGGCGGCGCCGCGAGCCCGAACTACGACACCGCGCACGTCGCGCTGGTCGAGCAGGCCCTGGCGGACGCGCGCGTGGCGCCCAACATCGTGGTCGACTGCTCGCACGCCAACTCGTTCAAGAAGCCCGAGCTGCAGCCGCTGGTGTTCAAGGACTGCATGCACCAGATCGTCGAGGGTAACCGCTCGATCGTCGGCCTGATGCTCGAGAGCAACCTGGTCGCCGGCAGCCAGACGATCCCCAAAGACAAGTCGAAGCTGATCTACGGCTGCTCGGTGACCGATCCCTGCATCGGCTGGGACGCGACCGAAACGCTGCTGCGCGAATCCGCCGCCTCGGTCAAAAAAGCGCTACGCGCCCGAAAATAGGGACAGACCCTATTATTCCGAAAAGCGAAAAATGGGGTCTGTCCCTATTTTCGTAGAGGGGCGGCCGCGCGGGTTTCGCGCCGTGCCCAGGACCCGGCCGTTTCGCGTAGCGCTGCGGATTTCATCCACAAGGCGCGCATCGAGCGCCCCTTCGAAGAGTCCGCGATACTGACGCCGGCGCGGCGTGTCGGCGTCGGCCAAGGCGGCGTAGGCGGGATGCGGCGCAAGCAGCGCGTCGTCATCGCCCTCGGCGTTCGCACGGTAGCTCGACCAGCGGTATTCATGCGGATCGGAAACAATGCCGGCGCGGACCGGGTTGAGCTCGATGTAGCGGTAGCAAGCGAGCACGTATCGCTCCGATTCGGCCACGCACGACCGGAAGCGTCCCTCCCACAACGTGCCGGTACGCCCGTGCGCCCGGTTCACGTATTGCACGTAGTGCTGCCCCAGCTGCTTCATCAGCAGCCCGCAGGCGTCCCCCGTCTGCGGCGTCACGAGGAGGTGAACGTGATTCGACATCAGGCAATAGGCATGCACGAGGCAGCCGCAGCGCGGCGCGAAACGCCGAAGATAGCCCAGATACGTCGTCCGGTCGGACTCCCGGAAGAAGCACCGGCCGCGATTATTCCCGCGCTGAATCACGTGCAGCGCAATACCCGGAACGACCGCTCTGGCAGTACGTGGCATACCCCAGCAAACGGCCGACGTCGGCCCCGAGTTGACGCCATCCGAAAATAGGGACGGACCCTATTTTTCCGCAGGATCGAAAAATAGGGTCTGTCCCTGTTTTCTGGTTCCCATACAATAGGCGCCGGCCTGGATTTATCGACTTTCATGAACACGCGCATCGTTCCCGTGATCCTTTCCGGCGGCAGCGGAAGCCGCCTGTGGCCGATGTCGAGGAAGCTCTTGCCGAAGCAGTTCCTGCCCCTGGTAAGCGACCGCACGATGCTGCAGGACACCGCGCTGCGCCTCGAGGGCCTGGCCGACTGCGGCCCGCCGATGCTGGTGGTCAACAGCGAGCACCGCTTCCTCGCCGCCGAGCAGCTCGCGGAGGCCGGCGTCGTGCCGCGCGCCGTGCTGCTCGAGCCCGTCGGGCGCAACACCGCGCCCGCGATCGCCGCCGCCGCGCTCTGGCTGCGTGCCGAGCAGCCCGACGCGCTGCTGCTGGTGCTGCCTTCGGACCACATGATCCTCGACGTGCCCGCGTTCCGCGCCGCGGTCGGCGCCGCGTGCCTCGCCGCCGAGCACGGGCTGCTCGTCACCTTCGGCATCCGCCCCACGAGCCCCGCCACCGGCTACGGCTACATCGAGGCCGGCGAGGTGATCGCCGGCTGCCCCGGCGCGCGGCGCGTCCGGCGCTTCGTCGAAAAGCCCGACGCGGCGGCCGCGCGCGGCTTCGTCGAGCACGGCGCCTTCTACTGGAACAGCGGCATGTTCCTGTTCGGCGCCGCACGCTATCTGGCGGAGCTCAGGCGCCAGCGCCCGGACATGCTCGCCGCGGTCGAGCACGCGGTCGCGGCGAAAACGAGCGATCTCGACTTCGTGCGGCTCGACGCCGATGCCTTCGCCGCCTGCCCCGCCGAGTCGGTCGACTACGCGGTGATGGAACACACCACCGACGGCGCGGTGGTCGAGAGCGACTTCGGCTGGAGCGACGTCGGCTCGTGGTCTTCGCTGTGGGAGATCGGCGCCAAGGACGACGCGAACAACGTGCTCGCCGGCGACGTCGCGATCGCCGACGCGCAGGGCTGCTACGTGCGCGCCGAGGCGCGCCACGTCTCGCTGCTCGGCGTCGACGGGCTGCTGGTGGTCGAGACCGACGATGCGATCCTGATCGCCGGGCGCGATCGCGCGCAGGACGTCAAGGGCGTGGTCGAGCGGCTGGAACAAGCCGAGCGTCGCGAGCACGTCGCGCACTCGCGCGTGTACCGCCCCTGGGGCTATTACGAGTCGATCGACGCCGGCGAGCGTTTCCAGGTCAAGCGCCTGATGGTCAAGCCCGGCCACGCGATCTCGCTCCAGCTGCACCACCGCCGCGCCGAGCACTGGGTCGTCGTCTCCGGCCGCGCCCGCGTCACCCGCGGCGAGGAAGAGCTGCTGCTGGAGGAAAACCAGTCCACCTTCATCCCGCAGGGCGTTAAGCACCGGCTCGAGAACGCGGGCGAGGCGCCGCTTTACATCGTCGAAGTCCAGTCCGGCGACTATCTGGGCGAAGACGACATCGTGCGTTTCGACGACCGCTACAACCGGAGCTGATCGTGCGCAGCATCCTCGTCACCGGCGGCCTGGGCTACATCGGCTCGCACACCTGCGTCGCGCTGGCGCACGCGGGCTACCGCCTGGTCATCGTCGACAACCTGTGCAACTCGAAGCCCGCGGTGCTCGATCGCATCCGCGAGCTCGCCCCCGGCGCCGCGATCGCCTTTCACCGTACCGACCTGCGCGACCGCGAAGCGCTCGAGGCGGCCTTCGCCGCGCAGGCGGTCGACGCGGTGATCCACTTCGCAGGCCTCAAGGCGGTCGGCGAGTCGGTCGAAAAGCCCCTGCTCTACTACGACAACAACGTCGGCGGCAGCGTCGCGCTGCTGGAAGCGATGGCGCGCCACGGCGTGAGAAAGCTCGTTTTCAGCTCCTCGGCCACCGTCTACGGCGAGCCCGAGCGCCTGCCGCTCACCGAAGACCATCCGCTGCGGCCGGCGAACCCCTACGGCAAGACCAAGCTCGTGATCGAACACGTGCTGGCCGACGCCGCCGCGGCCGATCGCAAGTTCGCCTACGCCGCGCTGCGCTACTTCAACCCGATCGGCGCCCATGCCTCGGGCCGCATCGGCGAAGACCCGACCGGAGTGCCGAACAACCTGTTTCCCTACCTCACCCAGGTCGCCGCCGGAAGGCTGCCGAGGCTGCGCGTGTTCGGCTCCGACTACCCGACGCCGGACGGCAGCGGCGTGCGCGACTACATCCATGTCGTGGACCTCGCGGCCGGCCACCTCGCGGCGCTCGCCTTCCTGGAAAAGAAGAATCGATCGATCACCGCCAACCTCGGCACCGGGCGCGGCTACTCGGTGCTCGAGACGGTGCGCACGTTCGAGAAGGTCACCGGCATCAAAGTGCCGCTCGAGATCGTCGCACGCCGCCCCGGCGACATCGCGAGCTGCTACGCCGACGCCTCGCTCGCCGCGCGAGCCCTCGGCTGGCGCGCCAAGCTCGGAATCGACGCCATGTGCCGCGACGCCTGGCGCTGGCAATCGACCAACCCAGCCGGATATCCATAGGGACAGACCCCGGTTCTTCTTGGTTCTGCCTTCAGGGGTCTGTCCCCGGTTTTCGCTAAACTCCCCCGATGCCCAAATCCGAGACCGTGTTCACCGTCGCCCATCGCGTCAGCGAGCAGGACCGCACCAGCGCCAACCGCCACCGCGGCGGGATCCTCTGGTTCACCGGCCTCTCGGGCGCGGGCAAGAGCACCCTTGCGATCGAGCTCGAGAAGGCCCTCTTCGCACGCCGCTACCAGGTCTATACGCTGGACGGCGACAACGTGCGCCAGGGCCTCAACACCGACCTCGGTTTCTCGCACGAGGACCGGACCGAGAACATCCGCCGCATCGGCGAGGTCGCGGCGCTGTTCGCCGAGGCCGGCTTCGTCGTCGTCACCGCCTTCATCTCCCCGTATCGCGCCGACCGCGACCGCATCCGCGCCCGGCACCCGAAGTACTTCAGCGAGATCTTCATCAACGCGCCGCTCGAAGTGTGCGAGGCGCGCGACACGAAGGGCCTGTACCGCCGCGCCCGCGCCGGCGACTTGAAGGACTTCACCGGCGTCTCCGCCCCCTACGAGCCGCCCGCCGCCCCCGAGCTCGAGATCAGAAGCGGCGAGAAACCGGTCGACGCCTGCCTCGCGGACCTGCTCGCCTTCGTCGAGCAGCGGCTTGCGCTGAAGTAAGGGGACAGACCCGGGTTCTTCCCGGTTTTGCTTTTCGGGGTCCGTCCCCGGTTTGTGTGATCCGGTCTCCGCTCTTATTGGGTAGAATCGAACGCAGCCGCCGCCCGTTCTTCACGGGTCCCCAACACCAAGAAGCGGCATTTCCAAAGCTCAAAGCGAGAGAGAACGTGCGGCTGGCGAGAAGACTGCTTCAATCCCTGCTGATTCTCACCCTCGCGTGGCCTGCTGCGCAGGCCGCCGCCCAGACCAGCCTCGACCAAAGCACCATCGACCGGCTGAAGCAGCAGCTGGGCAACTCGCAGCAACCGGCGGCAACCACAACGCCCTCGACGCCGACCATCACCAACGCACCCCCGGCTCTGCAGACACCCGAGCAGAACCAGGCCAACCCGCCGTTACCACAGCCTGCAGCCGCGACGCCGCCCGAGAAGAACGAGTTCCAGGACTTCATCTTCAACTCCACCGGCCAGCGCCTGCCGCTGTTCGGCTACAACCTGTTCGAAGGCGCGCCCTCGACCTTCGCCCCGGTGCAGAACGTGCCGGTCACGCCGGACTACGTGATCGGTCCGGGCGACGAGCTGCTGATCCGCGCCTGGGGCCAGATCGACGTCAATTACCACGCCGTGGTGGACCGCAACGGCATGATCAACATCCCGCGCGTGGGCTCGGTCGCGGTGGCGGGCATCGCCTACAAGGACATCACCCGGTTCATCAAGACCGCGGTGTCGCGCAACTTCCGCAACTTCGACCTGCTGGTCAGCATGGGCCAGCTGCGCTCGGTCCAGGTGTTCGTGGTCGGCTACGCCAAGCGCCCCGGCGCCTACACGGTGAGCTCGCTCAGCACCCTGGTGAACGCGATCTTCGCCGCCGGCGGCCCCTCCACCGCCGGCTCGATGCGCGACATCCAGCTCAAGCGCGACGGCAAGGTCGTCACCGACCTCGACCTCTACGACCTCCTCCTCTCGGGCGACAAATCGAAAGACGCCAGGCTCCTGCCCGGCGACGTCATCTACTTCCCGCCGATCGGGCCCCTGGCCGCGGTCACCGGAAGCGTCAACAACCCGGCGATCTTCGAGCTCAAGGGCCCGACCACCCTGGGGACGCTGATGGGCTACGCCGGCGGCCTGACCCCCACCGCGCAATCGAAACAGGTGACGGTCGAGCGCATCGACAAGCGCCAGGGCCGCACCGTCGACCAGCTCGACTACGACGCCGCCACCGCCCAGCGCCCGGTGAAGGACGGCGACCTCGTCTCGGTGCTCGCGATCCTGCCCAAGTTCGACAACGCGGTGACCCTGCGCGGCAACGTCGCGACGCCCCTGCGCTACCCGTACAAGCCGGGCATGCGCGTCCGCGACCTGATCCCGAACAAGGACGCCCTCATCACCCCCGAGTACTACCGGCGCCAGAACCTCGCCGTTCGCACCGAAACGGAGAGCCGCGCGTCCACCACGGTGACCCAGAACAAGCTCACCGCCGACGTGCGCAACCTCGCCGACGAGATCAACTGGGACTACGCGGTGATCGAGCGGCTGAACCGGCACGACCTCTCGACCACCCTCATCCCGTTCAACCTCGGCAAGGC
>Ga0210077_1000126_pt1 | contig 38914 bp, 38 predicted proteins | sample RushMan_CattailN_5_FD_185556 | JGI IMG/M metagenome (GOLD analysis project Ga0210077, IMG submission 185556) | Wetland microbial communities from San Francisco Bay, California, USA, that impact long-term carbon sequestration -... | ecosystem: Environmental > Aquatic > Marine > Wetlands ...
CCCGCCGTCACCGCGTCCAGCGCGATCAGGCCGATGCGCGCCTGCGCGAGCTTGCCGAGAACGCCGGTCAGCGCGCCGACGCGGTCGTCGCCCTGCACCAGAAACCCGCTCTTGCGCTCGGAGACCTTGAGCCCCGCCTCTTTCGCAGCGCGGCGGAACACCGCGCTGTTCTCGGGCACGAAGTCCACCTGCGCCCCGCCCCGTTCCGGAAAGCCGGTGAACGCGAGCAGATTCACTCCCGCCGCGCGCATCGCCTCCAGCAGCTTCGCGCCCGCTCCGGCGCGGTTGGGCACCTTGGTCGAGAAGTAGTCGACTTTCTTGATTCGTGCAGCCATGGCTCCTCCTTGCTTGCGGTTCGCCCGCATCCGGCGGGCCGGGTCAATCGTAACTCTTATCGGGGGGGCCGCGATGCGATAATGGCCTCTCGCACCGATCGATGGCGCCTGCATGGGACACCGCCTGACCAAGATAGCCACGCGCACCGGCGACGCCGGCGAGACCGGCCTCGGCGACGGCTCGCGCGTGTCGAAGGACAGCGCCCGCGTCCAGGCGCTGGGAGACATCGACGAGCTCAATTCCGCGCTCGGCGCGGTGCTCGCCGAGGATCTGCCCGAGGCGCTGCGTGCGGCGCTCGAGCAGGTCCAGCACGACCTGTTCGATCTCGGCGGCGAAACGAGCATCCCCGGCCACGCGATGGTCGCCGAAGCGCACGTGGCCCGGCTCGACGGCTGGCTCGAGGAATGGAACGCCCGGCTTCCTGCGCTGCGCGAATTCATCCTGCCCGGCGGCTCGCGCGCCGCCGCCTGCGCGCATCTCGCGCGCGCCGTTTGCCGGCGCGCGGAGCGCAGCCTGGTCGCGCTGGGGCGCGAGGAGCCGGTCGGCGAGCGCGCGCGCCAGTACCTCAACCGGCTCTCGGACCTGCTGTTCGTGGCGGGTCGAGTGCTCAACCGCCACGCCGGCCGCGGCGACGTACAGTGGCGTCACGAGAAGAAAAAGGCCTGAATGGCGGGCGCCGGGGATCCCCTCGCTGCGTTGCTGGCCGCCTGCGGGCGGCGGGACCGGCAGGCCTTCACCCGCCTGTACCGGTCCAGCTCGGCGAAACTGTTCGGCGTCGCGCTGCGTATATTGAGACGGGAAGACTTGGCCGAGGAGGTGCTGCAGGACTGCTATGTCAGCATCTGGAACCACGCGCAGGACTATCACCCCGGCCTGTCCGCGCCGATGACCTGGATGACCAGCATCGTGCGCAACCGCTGCCTGGACCGGCTGCGCAAGCCCAGGCTCGAAGTCAGCGACAGCGAAGGCGAAATGATCGACCAGGCCATCAGTGACGACCCCGGCCCGCTGGCCGAGCTCGAGCGCAGCAAGGACGCCGAGGCGCTCGCGCGCTGCCTGCAGGCGCTGGAAGCGAGGCAGCGCCAGGCCATCGCGCTCGCCTTCTACGACGGCCTGTCGCACTCCGAGCTGGCGAGCCACCTGCGGCAACCGCTCGGCACCGTGAAGACCTGGGTGCGCCGCGGCCTGCTGCGGCTCAAGGCCTGCCTCGGCGGGGCCGCCTGAGACGCGGACGGGCGATGCGCTACCGCGACAAACCCGAACTGCTGGACAGGCTGGCGGCGGAGTACGCGCTCGGCACGCTGCGCGGCGCGGCGCGCGCCCGCTTCGCGCGCTGGCTGCAGGACGACGCGTCGCTCGCGCGGCGCACCGAGGAGTGGTCGGCGCGGCTCGCGCCGCTTGCCGGCTCGGTCCGGCCGGTGCGGCCTCCCGCCCGGGTCTGGCGCGCGATCGAGGCGCGGGTGGGCGCGGCGGCGCCGGCCGGCGGGCTGTGGAACAGCCTGTCCTTCTGGCGCGGCCTCGGGCTGATCGCCAGCGGCGCAGCGGCGGCGATGATCGTGGCCATCGTGACGGTCGGCCCCGGAGCGCCGCAACCCGCGCCGCCGCCGGTCGTGCTGCGGGTGCCGTCGAACGTCATGCCGGCGAGCTACCTCGCGGTACTTACGGATCCCAAGACGCGCAAGCCGATGCTGGTGGTATCGGCGATGCGCACCTCGGACGAGCTTCACGTCATGACGCTCGACCCGTCGATCCACGTGCCCAACAAGGCCCTCGAGCTGTGGGCCGTGATGCCGGCGGGGCAGCGGCCGAAGTCCCTCGGCATGGTCGGCAAGGGGCACAGCACGATGCTGCCGCTGCATGCTGCGGCCGACCACTCGCTCTCGGACGTGCCGATGCTGGCGGTGAGCCTCGAACCGATGGGCGGCTCGCCGACCGGCGAGCCGACCGGTCCGGTGATGTACAGCGGTCCCTGCGTGAAGGTCTGGTGAGGCGCAGCGCGAACCCCTAGAATAGTTCCGTCATGTCCAGCGCTGCGCACGCGGTGAAGGCTCTGGTTTTCGACGTCTTCGGCACCGTCGTCGACTGGCGCGGATCGATCATTGCCGAGGGCCGCCGTCTCGGCCGCAAGCACGACCTGAGAGTGAACTGGCCGGCTTTCGCCGACGCCTGGCGCGCGGGCTACCGCCCCGCGATGGCGCGCGTGCGCGCGCAGGAGCTGCCATGGACCACGATCGACGCCCTGCACCGGATGATCCTCGACGAATTGCTCGCGCAATTCGGCATCGCGAACCTGCCGCAGGACGAGATCGAGCACTTCAACCGGGCCTGGCACCGTCTCAAGCCCTGGCGTGACGCGCGCAGGGGCCTGCGCGAGCTCAAGCGCCGCCGCGTCATCGCGACCTTGTCGAACGGCAACGTCGCCCTGCTCACCAACATGGCGAAGTTCGCCGGCCTGCCCTGGGACTGCATCCTGTCGGCCGAGCTGTTCAACCACTACAAGCCCGACCCCGAGGTCTACCACGGCGCCGCGCGCCTGCTCGGACTGGCTGGCGACGAAGTCATGATGGTCGCGGCGCACAAGGACGACCTGTTCGCGGCCAAGTCCTGCGGCCTGCGCACCGCGTTCGTGGCGAGGCCGCGCGAACGCGGCCCGAAAGCGCGGCCGGACGTTTCTCCGGAGCCCGCGTTCGATTTCAACGCGAGCGACTTCATCGATCTCGCCCGCCAGCTGGGGGCCTGAGGGTCATGACCGACGCGGACAAGGCCAGGCCCCGGCACCGCGTCCTCATCGCCGACGACGAGGAATCGACCCGGCTGCTGCTGGCGCGCGTGCTGAGCAGCGAGCTGGACGTCGAGGTGCAGCTCGCCGGCACCTGCGAGCAGGCGCTCCGGCTGGCGGAGGAATGCGCCTACGACGCCATCGTGCTCGACCTGCTGATGCCGGGGATCGGCGGCCTCGCGGTGCTGAAGGAAATCCGCTCCCGCCCGCCGAACATGTCGACTCCGGTCGTCGTCGTGACCGTAGTGTCGGATCCGGACATGCAGGAGCAGTGCGCCAGGGCCGGCGCCGACGCCTATCTGGTCAAGCCGATCGAGCGCGAGACGCTCGCCGCGACCGTCAAGACGCAGTTCGCCGTGCGCAAGGGCACCCCGCGCGAGAGAAGCTGACCCCTGCAGGGAGGATACGGATGGCCGAAATCAGAATCTACAACCCGGACGCCCTCGGCAAGCCGCTCGGGCAGTACTCGCATGTGACGCGCGTCAGGGCCTCGGAGTATCTTTTCATCGCCGGCATGCTGGCTGCCGACCGCAGCGGCGAGCTGGTGGGGGGCGACGACTTCGACGCGCAATGCGCCCAGGTATTTCGCAACATCGAGGCGGCCCTGCAATCGGCCGGCGCCGGCTGGGGCAGTGTCGTGCAGTTCACCACCTACCTGGTGCACTCGCAGGACATCCCCAAGTTCATGTCCTTTCGCCTGCGGGAATTTCCCCGCATGTTCCCGGGCGGGGCCTATCCGCCCAACACGCTGCTGATGGTCGACCGGCTCGTCGCCGAGCCCTTCCTGGTCGAAGTGCAGACGGTGGCCGCGCTCTGAGCGAAGTGAATTCCTCGCCCCGTCGGCGGTCTCACTTCCATTAGGAGGTGCGAAATGCGATCACCCGCAACATTCGCCGCCATCGCGGCATTGGTGCTCTTCACGGCCGCCCCGGCGGCGCAGGCGGCGGAGATCTCCGTCGTGGCGCCGGCCAACAAGGAGACGGTCCACAGCAACCAGGGCAAGCTGACGGTCAGGCTGCAGCGCGTCGACGCGCCCCCGGGCTCGGGCATCCGGCTCGTGCTGGACGGCGCGGCGCGGCCGAAGATCTATCACAGCGACGTGATCGAGCTCGACGGCATTGTTCGCGGCAGCCACAGGCTGCAGGCCGTCCTGGTCGGCGCGGACGGCGCCCGCCTCGCCGCCTCGACGCCCGTCACCTTCTACATGTGGCACGCTTCGCGGCTGTTTCCAGACCGCAAGTGAACCGGCGCCGCAGCGCCAGCCCATCCAGGCGCGCGAGGTCCTGCGGGCGGTCCACGTCCCACAGCGTGCGCAGCGCCCGCCAGCGCCAGCCGAGCTCCTCGAGCCGCCCGGCCGTGCGCGCGTAGACATCGGCCCCGCCCCAGGCAATGTCCGCGAACAGCCGCCGCGACAGGCGGCGCAGCCCGATCAGCGGGTAGCCGCCGTCCTCGGCCGGCGCGAGCACCGCGTCGCTGCCGCCGGCGAGGGCGCGCGCCGCGCGGCGCAGGTCGCGCGCTTCGAGCGCCGGACAATCCGCGCCGACCAGGATGACCGAGCGGCGCCTGCGCAGGCCGTCGGCGATCGCATTGAACATGCGCTCTCCCAGGTCGCGGCCGCGCTGCGCGCGCAGGCCGATGCCGCGCCCGCCCGCGCAAAGCAGGAACAAGCCGTGCCGCGCGCGCGGGGTCCCGTGCAACTCGACGGGCCCGCAGCGCGCCGACTGCGCGACCCGCAGCGTGCGCCGCAGCAGGCGCCGGTGAAGGCGCGCCGCGCCCCACTCGCCCAGGCGCGGCACCAGCCGGGTCTTCACCCGCCCGGGCTGCGGCGCGCGCGCGAACACGATCACCGTCGCGCCGGCGCGCATCAGCGGTAGCGTCCGGCCAGCCGCGCAGGGTCGGCGCCGAGGAAATAAGCGAGCCGCAGCCGCCACATGAGGATGATCGTGCGCAGCGCGCCGTGCGCCTCCCAGCGCCGGGCGGAAACACGGACGCGCGCGCGCAGGCAGGCCGCAGGCCCGCTGCGACGCAGCCTGGCCGAGAGCTCGATGTCCTCCATCAAGGGGATCTGCGCGTAGCCGCCCACCGCCTCGAACAGGTCGCGCCGCACGAACAGCGCCTGGTCGCCGGTGGCGATGCCGGTGAGCCTCGAGCGCAGGTTCATCATCGCGCCCACCAGCGCCAGCAGCGCCCGCGGGCTGTCGAGCTCGACGTCGAACCGGCCCCAGCTCCTGCCGGCGAGCGCTTCGAGCACCAGGCGGTCCGCCCCTTCGGGCAGGCGGACGTCCGCGTGCAGGAAGACCAGGGACGCGCCGCTCGCCGCGCGCGCGCCGGCGTTCATCTGCAAAGCGCGCCCGCGCGGCGCCGTCAGCACGCGGTCCGCGAGCGGCCGCGCGAGCTCCGCGGTGCCGTCTTCGCTGCCGCCGTCGACCACGATCACTTCGTGGCCGCGGGCGCGCAGCGGCGCGAGCGCCTGCAGCGCGGCCACGACGCCCGCGGCCTCGTTCAGTGCCGGCACTACGAACGTGATCCGCCGCGCATCCATGCGTGAAATCTCTCGACGACGCGCAGCAGGCCCTGCGGAGCGTGCGCCTTCTTCCAGACTCCGGCGGCGTACTTGTTCGCCTCGGCGAGCGTCGGGTAGATGTGGATCGTGCCGAGAATCTTGTTCAGCCCCAGGCCGTGGCGCATCGCGGTGACGAACTCGGAAATCAGGTCTGCGGCGTGCGCGCCGGCGATCGTCACCCCCAGGATGCGGTCCTTGCCCGGAACGGTGAGCACCTTGACCACGCCGTGCGCTTCTTCGTCGGCGATCGCGCGGTCGAGGTCGTCGATGCCGTAGCTCGAGACTTCGTACGGCACGCCGCGCTGCCTGGCGTCGCTCTCGTTCAGGCCGACGCGCGCCACCTCGGGGTCGGTAAAGGTCGCCCACGGAATCACCGAATAGTCGGCGCGGAACCTGCGCAGGCCCCCGAACAGCGCGTTCACCGCGGCGTACCACGCCTGGTGCGCGGCCGTGTGCGTGAACTGGTACGGCCCGGCGACGTCGCCGCAGGCGTAGATGTTCGGATAGGCGGTTTGCAGGAACTCGTTGGTCTCCACCGTGCGCTGGCGGGTGACGGGAATGCCGAGCGCTTCGAGCCCGTAGCCCTCGGTGTTCGCCACTCGTCCCGCCGCGCACAGCAGGACGTCGAAGGCGATGCGCACTTCGGCCCCGTCGTGTTCGGCGATCAGCAGCTTTTCCCCGTTCTCGATCCGGAACGCTTTCGCCGCGTGCCCGGCCAGGACCTCGATTCCCTCGTCGCGGAATTTCTTCGCGACCATCGCCGAGATCTCGGGATCCTCGCGCATCATGATCCGCGGCAGCATCTCGACCTGCGTCACCTTCGAGCCGAAGCGGGCGAAGCACTGAGCGAGCTCGCAGCCGATCGGCCCGCCTCCGAGCACCAGCAGCCGCCGCGGCAGCTCGCGCAACTCCCATACGTCGTCGGAAGTGAGGCAGCCGACCTCCTCGATGCCGGGAATCGGAGGCACGAAAGGGCGTGCCCCGGCGGCGATCACGATCGCACGGGTGCTGAGGCGGCGCGTCTCGCCGCCCTCGAGCGCCACCTCCACCTCCCAGGGAGAAGCGATCCTGGCCTCCCCTTGCAGGCATTCGACGCCGAGCCCGGCGTAGCGCGCAGCGGAGTCGTGCGGCTCGACCGTGCGCACCACGCGCTGCACGCGCTCCATGACGTCGGCGAAATCGAACTCGACGCAGGCGGACTTGAGCCCGTATTCCGGCGCGCGGCGGATCTCGGCCAGCACCCGCGCGGTTTTGATCAGCGCCTTGGACGGCACGCAACCCGTGTTCAGGCAGTCGCCGCCCATGCGCTGCTTCTCGATCAGCGTGACTTTGGCGCGGACCGCCGCCGCGACGTAGGCGCTCACCAGGCCCGCCGAGCCGGCGCCGATCACCACCAGATTGCGGTCGAAGCGGGACGGCCGCTTCCACCCCGCGTACACCCGGCGCGCCCTGACCGCATCGAGCAGCTTCTTCGCGAGCAGGGGGAACAGCCCGAGCAAGACGAAGGCGCCGAGCAGGCCGGGAGAGAGAATGCCGGCCGGCGACTCGATCCTGGCCAGCTGCGTTCCCGCGTTCACATACACCGCCGTTCCGGCGAGCATGCCGACCTGGCTGACCCAGTAGAAAGTGGCGGTGCGGATCGGCGTCAGGCCGAGCGCCAGGTTGACCACGAAGAAGGGCACCGCCGGGATCAGCCGCAGGGTGAAGAGGTAGAACGCGCCTTCCCGCTCCACGCCCCTGTTCACGGCGCCAAGCGCGCGGCCGAACCGGCGCTGCACCCAGTCGCGCAGCAGGAAACGGCTGGCGAGAAAGGCGAGCGTCGCGCCGAGCGTGGACGCAAAGGAGACGATGACGGTGCCCCACAGCAGGCCGAAGATCGCCCCCGCGACGAGCGTCATCAGCGCCGCGCCGGGCAGGGACAGCCCGGTGACCGCCACGTAGACGGCAAAGTAGCCGAGCGCGGTCCGCCAGGGATGCAGCGCGTAATAGCCGAGGATCCCGGCCTGCTCGGCCTTGATGGTCTCGAAGCTCAGGTAGCGCTGTCCGCCGGCGGCAAAGAACGCCGCCACCAGCAGCACGATCGCCGCCGCCAGCGCGAGCCGCGCCTTGCTCACGTCACCGCCTCGGCGCTGCGCAGGGCCTGCTCGAGGCCGTAGCGCGGCCCGTGGACCATGCGCCGGTGATAGGAAAGGTAGGCGTCGGACCCCGCCGGCCACTGTGCAACGAACGCCCGCTCCCAGGCCGCGGCGTCGTACTCGAGCGCGACGGCCTCGAGCCACAGGCTGCCCGCGCGCGCCGCGTACAGCGGCCGGCTGCCCCGCCTGACCGAGATCCGCGACGCCAGTCCGAAGCGCGTGCCGGAGAAATTCGGCATTCCGGCCGCTCCGTTGTTGACGATCGCGCAGCCCGAATCGAGGCGCTGCAGCACCGGCAGGCAGCTGTGGCTGGAGGCGAACACGCGCACGCCGGCGCGCGCGCAGTCGCCGAGCGCGGCCCGCGCCCCGGCCGCGCTCGCGAGCCGCTCCTGGGAGAAACCCCAGCCCGCGAGGGAATCCGCGTCGCCGTGAACGATGCCGACGCGCTCCTCGCCGACCCGGGCCACCCGATGCATCGGCAAATGGGCGAGCGCGGCGGTCGCCCCGGGCAGGCCTCGCGCGGTCTCGCGCAGGCGCTCGATGATGCGGTTCGAGCGTGCGACGTCCGCGTCATCGACCCATGCGGGATAGCCGCAGCCGCAGCCTGCGCCCGCGGCGGGCAGGGCGAGCTCGGTCTCCACGTTGCCGCGCGTGGCCCGATGCTCGAGCACTCGCCGGTTCACCTCGCCGAACAGCTTCGGGTCGACGTCGAACCAGTGAAAGTCGCCGTTGAACACGAGCGCCTTCGACCCTGGTTCCAGCCGGTACAGCTCGAGCAGGCGCTCGAGCGCGAAGATGTTGCCGTACAGCCCGCCCGCGACCCAGAGCGTGTCGACCTCGAATTCGGCGGGCGCCGCCAGCGCCCGCGCGCCGTAGCGATAGCCGAGCGGGCAGGCGCGGCCGGGCCGCCGCTCAGTCATTCAGCGCGCCGCCGCAGGAGGAGCCCTGTCCGGCGGTGCAGCCGTAGCAGTGATCGCGCACCGAGATCGCGTTGCCGGCCAGATCCCGCCCGATCAGGTCGGAAAGCTGCGGTCGCCGCTTGCCTGCCACCCTGAGCGGAAGATCGAGCATCTGGTTGAAATCGCAGTCGTAGACGTAGCCGCGCCAGTCGACCGAGAGCAGCGTCCTGCACATCACCGATGCGACGTTCTCGCTCCTGTGCGCGCCGTGCAGCAGCCGCATGTAATCGTTGAACTGACCCTTGGAGACCAGCGTCGAGCCGAAGCGCTGGATCGGCATGTTGGCGAGCACGTACAGCCGGTCGAACACGATACCGTAGCGCTCGCCCAGCTCGCGCTTGTAGTCCGCCTCGAGCTGCGCCTGCGCCGGCGGCAGGACGGGGCCTTGCGGGTTGTAGACCAGGCTCAGCTCCAAGCCCGCGGCTCCCTTGCCGTAGCCCAGCGCGTTCAGGCGCGCCAGCGCGCGCAGGCTGCGCGCGAACACGCCGCTGCCGCGCTGCCGGTCCACGTTGTCCTCGCAGTAGCAGGGCAGCGACGCGATCACCTCGACGCGCTGGCGGGCGAGAAACGCGGCCAGGTCCTCCTGGCCCGGCTCCTCGAGTATCGTCAGGTTGCAGCGGTCCATCACGTGCACCCCCAGCGCCCGCGCGCGCTCGACCAGGCCCCGGAAATGCGGATTGAGCTCGGGTGCCCCGCCGGTGAGGTCGAGCTTCCTGACGCCGGCCACCTCCGTGAACGCGAGCACGTCGGTGACCGTTTCCGCGGACATCTGCTCGGTCCGTCCCGGCCCGGCATTGACGTGGCAGTGCAGGCAGCTCTGGTTGCAGCGGTAGCCGAGGTTGACCTGCAGCGTCTCGAGCCGGCCGCGCCGTACCTGGGGAAATCCGTATTGCCTCATGAGAGGGAGCGTTGCGTGCATGGAATGCCCTTTTCCCGTGTCGCTATCACTCAGTCGCGCGATTGCGACAGGCCTTACATTCCCGCGCCGCCCCGGCAACCTGTCACAGGCTGCCGACGCTGTCCCTGGACTTCTCGTCCAGCAGGCCGAGCAGGCGCTCGCTGGTCGCGCGCAAGCGCTGCGACAGCATCAACACCAGCTCCATCAGTATCTTCGCGCCGAGCATGGGTTGCTCGACGATGATACGCGCCAGCTGCTCGCGGTCGAGCACCGCGATCAGCGCGGGCTCGATCGCCATGCAGGTCGCAAAACGCGGCTCGCCGTCGATCATCGACATCTCGCCCAGCGTGCGGCCGGCCTCGACCTCGGCGATCGGCTGCGGCGCGTTCAGCCGGTCCCGCTTCTGGACTTCGACCCTGCCCTCGATCAGCAACATCATGAAGTCGCCGCCTTCGCCCTCGCGCATGATCTCGACCCCGACATCGGCGCGGTAGGCGTCCATGAAATGCGCCAACAGGCGGACCTCGCCGGACGAGAAATTCTCCAGCAGCCGGCACTTCGGGATCAGGGCGAGGATGCGGTCGGCGAACTTTGCCGCGTCGCCGAGCGATTCCAGCTGCGCGAGCAGCTCGGCGCGAGGCGGAGTGTCGGCTGCGCTGGCCATCGGGCCATTATGCCGAAAACCTCAGCCGATCAGCCACAGCACGGTGGCGAGCCAGCCGACGACCGCGGCGGTCAGCGCCGGGTCCCGCAGCAGCTCGGACGACGGATCGCCTCCCCCGCCCCGGAAGCGCAGGCGGTAGAGATAACGCAGCGTGCCGAGCAGCACCCAGGGCACCGTCAGCACGAGGCGATTGGTTCCGTGCAGCTCGGCGGTCTCGGGCGCCAGCGTGTAGAAGACGTAGGCGACGATCATCCCGACCGCGCACACGGTGATCGCCGCGTCCAGAAAGCGGCGGCTGTAGGCCGCGAGCACGGCCCGGTGCTGGCCGGCGTCGGCGGCCAGCCGCTCGAGCTCCGCGCGGCGCTTGGCGAATCCCAGAAACAGGGTCAGCAGCACGCCGCAGGCCAGGAGCCAGCTCGACGGCACGATGCCGATGCCGGCGGTGCCGGCGAGCAGGCGCAGCATGAATCCCGCCGCGAGCGCGAGCACGTCGATCACCGGCACGTGCTTGAGCCCCAGCGTGTAGGCGACGTTGAGCGCCAGATAGCCGGCCACCGACGCGGCCACGCCGAGCGAGGTCAGCGTCGCGCCCGCGAGTCCCGCGAGCGCGAGCAGCACGGCGAGCGTCAGCGCTTCGGTCATGCTGACCGCGCCGCGCGCCACCGGGCGCGCGCGCTTCTCGGGATGCCCGCGGTCCTGCTCCGCGTCCATGCAGTCGTTGAACGCGTAAACCGCGCTCGACGCCAGGCAGAACGCGACGAACGCGGAAATGGAAAGCGCGACGGTATGCGGGTCGTCCCAGCCGTGCCCGAACACGAGACCGGCCAGCACGAAACCGTTCTTGACCCACTGGTGAGGGCGCAGCAGGTGGACCAGGTCCCGCGCGCGCAGCATCAATGCCTCCAGCCGCAGTCGTTGCTGCCGAAGTAGCGCTCGCAGAAATAGCAGTTTCCGGGCGGCAGCCACCATGGACGGCGGTAATAGTGGTCGCGCACGAACTTCAGCACGCCGTCGCGGTAGGCCCGGTAGTCGAACCCCTGCCCGAGCACCGCGTAGAACGTGACGCCGTCGACCTCGAAGCTGTGCACCCGCATGCTGCGAAAGTAGGGGCGGTACTCGCCTTCCGGCGGCGGCGACGGCCGCAGCACCAGGATGTTCGCGCCGTCGAGCTTGCGAAAGTCGGTGAGAATGTCGTCGTGGCGCGCATGCGACGACCCCGGGCCGAACACGATCACCCTGCGCCCGGCGTAGTACTCGTAGCTGGCCGCCGCCGCGTAGCTGCTTGCCGCCAGCCGATAGCGCTTTTCATACGGCTCGACCTCCTTCAGCACGCCGCGCACGTCGACAAAGGCGACGATGACGGGATACTTGTGGGTCCAGAACTTCCATGTCTGCACCGGCAGGTTCGCGATGACCACGATCGCGGCCGCATGCAAGGCGACGAACCAGGCAAAGAAGCGCGCGCTCGAGGCGAGCGGCCTGCGCCCCGGCAACAGCGCGAGGCTCGCGATCAGGGCGGGCATGAACGAAAGCATCCAGTGCAGCCCGATTTCCTTGCGCAGCGACACCAGCGCGAACACCGCGAACGGCACCGTCCAGGCCAGCAGCAGCGCGCGCGCCTCCGGCAACGCGGCGCTCGCGCGCAGCTGCGCGCGCTCCTTCCACGCCCAGACCAGCAGCGGCGCGCCGAGGTAGGCGAGCGAGAGCACGTAGAGCGAAGGCGTGACGATCGACCAGGCGGCATCGGACTGCCGGTTGACCGCGTTGAACATCAGATTGCACCAGCAGGCCTCGTAGTTCCAGTACAGGTTTTCGAGCGCGAACGGCAGCGCGCCGAGGAAGACCAGCAGCGGACCGCTCCAGCGGCGCGCGACGCCCTTCGAGGCCAGCGCCCAGACGAAGTAGCCCAGGCCGAGCAGCACCGCGAAGTACTTCGACAGGAAGGCGAGGCCGAGAAACACGCCCGAGGCGAGGAACAGCGCCGCCGAGCCGCGTTGAGCCGCGCGCGCGAACAGCAGCACCGACACGGCAGAGAAGAAGATCAGCGGCGTGTCCGTCGTGATCAGGACATTGACGAAATTGAGCGGCACCAGCAGCACGCACAGCGCCGCCAGGTTGGCGACATCCTCGTCGCGGCCGAACCAGCTGCGCAGCGCCGCGCGCAGCACCAGCGCGAGCGCGGGCGGCAGGAGGGTGACCGGAAGGCGCAGCGCCCACTCGGCGTCGGACCAGTGCAGGATCAGGGCGAGCAGCCAGCCGACCATCGGCGGATGGTCGTAGAAGCCAAGCGCCGGGTGCCGTCCCCACAGCACGAAGTAGGCTTCGTCGCCGGTCATGGGAAGCACCGCCGAGAGCCAGAAGCGGAAGGCCAGCGTGGCAACGAGCGCGATGCCGAGCCAGCCGCGGGTGGAAATTCGATTCAATGTCGGGCGCACGCGCAAAGCGGCGATTATAGTCGGCGGCCCGCGGCGATCACGCCGCGGCCGCCCGAATCAGCAGCGACAGGCCCGCGACGACCAGCAAGAGATAGACCACGCGCACGACCGCCCCGGACGGAACCGCCGCGTGGAGCCGGTTGCCGATCAGCAGGCCGGCGATCATCGCCGGCGCGAGCACGAGCGCGCTCATGACGAGCCCGTGCTGCGACAACAGTCCGGCGGCGCCGAACAGCACGACCCGCACGATCGACGACGCCATGATCATCGCCGCGTTGGTGGCCCTCAGCTCGCTTTTGTCGCGGATGCGGCCGCTGTTGAAGATCGCGAACAGCACGCCGCCGGTGCCGAACATCGCCGACAGCGCGCCCCCGACCAGCCCGATCGGAACACTCCATCCGCGCGCGAGCGACAGGGGAGCGCCGCGGCGCCGCAGGCCGTACGCCGCGTAGGCGAGCACGAACAGTCCCAGTCCGGCGAGCAGGTGCCGGTCCGGCACGCGGATGAGCAGCGTGAGCCCGATTGCGATCCCCGCGAGCATGAAGGCCGCCAGCCAGCGAATCTCGTCGTAGCGGATGCCTCGCCGGAAACGCGCCCCGAACAGGGCGAAGGCGCCGAGATCGAGCAGCAGCATGAGCGGCACCGCGAACTTAAGCGGCAGGATCTGCGCGAGCAGCGGCATCGAGAGCACGGTCGAGCCGAACCCGGTCATGCCGTACACCACGTAGGCGCCGAGCACGACCAGCGCAGCGGCGCCGATCAGCTCGGGCGAAAGCGCCTCCAGGGCTCAGGCTCCGGCCGCGGCCGCGCTGCGATTCGCGCCGGCTTTGCGGCGCGCGGCGACCGACCGCGCGAGCTGCTCTAGCAGCTGCACCGACGCCTCCCATCCGAGACAGGCGTCGGTGATGCTCTGACCGAAAGTCAGCGCGCGCCCCGGCTCGAGGTCCTGCCGCCCCTCCACCAGGTGCGACTCGATCATCACGCCCAGAATGCGCCCGTCGCCGGCCGCAACCTGGGCGCCGACGTCGCCGCAGACCTCGGACTGGCGCCGGTAATCCTTGCGGCTGTTCGCGTGCGAGCAGTCGATCATCAGGCGCTCGGCGAGCCCCGCCTTGCGCAGCTCGTCGCACGCGGCCTTGACGCTCGCCGCGTCGTAGTTCGGCTGCCGGCCGCCGCGCAAGATGATGTGGCAGTCGTCGTTGCCGCGCGTCTCGACGATCGACACCTGCCCGCTCTTGTGCACCGACAGGAAATGATGCTTCTGGCGCGCGGCGAGGATGGCGTCCACGGCGATCCGCACGTTGCCATCGGTCCCGTTCTTGAACCCGACCGCCGCCGAAAGGCCGGACGCGAGCTCGCGGTGCACCTGCGATTCGGTGGTGCGGGCGCCGATCGCGCCCCACGACACCAGGTCGCCGATGTATTGCGGCGAGATGACGTCGAGGAACTCGCATCCGGCCGGCACGCCGGCCTGGTTGATCCGCACCAGCAGGTCGCGCGCGATGCGCAACCCCTCGTTGATGCGAAAGCTGCCGTTCAGGTAGGGGTCGTTGATCAGCCCCTTCCATCCGACCGTCGTGCGCGGCTTCTCGAAATACACCCGCATCAGCACCTCGAGCTCGCCGGCGAAGCGGACCCGCTCGGCGGCCAGCCGCTCGGCGTAGGCCACCGCCGCGGCAGGATCGTGGATCGAGCACGGCCCGATCACGACCAGCAAGCGGTCCGAGCGGCCGTGCAGGATGTCGCGTACGCGGCGCCGGGTGTCGTCGATCAGCGTTTCGACCGGCGTGCCCTGGATCGGGAAGAACCGGATCAGGTGTTCCGGCGGCGGCAGCGGAACGATGTTCTCGATCCGCTCGTCGTCGGTGAGCGAAGTCTTGTCGAGCGGCGAGCTGCTCGGGTAGCTGTCGGTGGGCGTCGTCATGGTCGGGAGTCGTCAGTGGAGTGACAAAAAAAAACCGCCAGGCTTTCGGCGCTGGCGGTTTTTCGGGATCCGTGAGGATGCGGCTAGCCGTTCCCTTCCGCCAGCGGGCGCGGGAAAAAGAAGAAAAAGGCGTAAAACCGGCGGTTCATCGCATCGACCTCGAAGGGAATTGAATCACGCGGGGCACTGTTTGGCAAATTTTCCGCTTTCTTTACGCCACCATGGTGTCAGCAATCAGCACTCGCGGGGACCGGCTGCCAAGGTATGGCCCGAGTATTGCTTGCTGTTCCAGCGTCGTGTTACGTTTTTCGCGCGGTCATGCCGCCGAAAACCGAGGAGAGAAAACAATGTCGGCAAACGTCGCAATCCCGGTCGCGGGCTTCAAGGACGTCTACAGCATCGCGGACGTCGACAAGGCCCTGCAGGAGCTCACCCCTTCGGCGAACGAGGGTCTGCGCAGCCTGTACGAAAAAATGCTGCGCGTCGGCGGCCAGCGCTTCACTGTCAAGCCATCGTCGATGCCGCCGATGGACCAGCTGTTCGACGAGCTGCCCAATTTCGGCGCGGTGCTGGAGGACATCCGCAAGCACCTGGCCCTGTGCATCGACTCGGAGGACTCGGTCGAGCTGCCGCCGACGCTGCTGTTGGGCGAGCCCGGCATCGGCAAGACGCACTTCGCCAAGCGCGTCGCCGCCCTGCTCGGCACCGGCTTCGGCTTCGTGCCGATGAGCTCGCTGACGGCGGGCTGGATCCTGTCGGGCGCCTCCTCGCAGTGGAAGAACGCCAAGCCAGGCAAGGTATTCGACACCTTCCTGCACGGCGAGTACGCGAACCCGGTGATGGTCGTCGACGAGATCGACAAGGCCGCCGACGGCGGCCAGTACGATCCGCTCGGGGCGCTGTACGCCCTGCTCGAAGCACACACCGCGACCCAGTTCGTGGACGAGTTCGTCGAGATTCCGATCGACGCCTCGGGCGCGGTGTGGTTCGCGACCGCGAACGATGCGGCGCGCATCCCGGAGCCGATTCTCAACCGGATGAACGTATACGAGATCGACTCGCCGGATGCGGCGGGTGCGGCGCGCATCGCGCTCGCGATCTACCGCGAGATCCGTGACTCGCATGACTGGGGCCGCCAGTTTCCGGAAGCGCCGTCGCAGCAGGTGGTGGAAAAGCTCGCCGAGCTCACGCCGCGCGAGATGCGGCGCGCCGTGCAGCTCGCGTTCGGCAACGCCAAGCTCGCGGGGCGCAGCGAGATGAGCCCGGACGACGTTCAGGACGGCCGCGCGGCCCGCCGCGCGCGGATCGGCTTCTAGCTCAGGCGCGCGCCAGGAACCGCCCGCAGACGATCACCGACACCCATAGCGCGAGCGACAGCGCGCCCGCGGCGCGCGCCGGCCACGGCGGCGGCGCGTCGACATCCCACGCCGCCGCGCCGCGGAACACGCCGGCGTGGAACATCACGGCGTTCACCGCCGCGGCGAAGATCAACGCCATCTTGAGCGCGAACAACGGGCTTGCGATCAGCTCGTCGGCGCGCGCCAGAAACATCAGCAGGCCGCTCGGCACGATCAGCAGCAGGGCCGCCGCCGTCCACGGCAGCAGATGCGCGGCAAGCCGGCGCACCGGCAGCGAGCGCGACAGCCCGAGCAGGCGCAGGTCGAAGGCCGCGATGCTGCCCACCAGCAGGGCCACGCCGACCAGGTGCACGCTCGCGACCGCGGCGTGCAGCGCGCTCGAGCCGCGCAGCGCGAGCGCCAGGGGGGACTGGGCGAGCGCCTGCGCCGGCGTCACAGCTTCTGCTCGACCCAGCCCTGCACCGAGCGCAGCGCCTCCGCCAGCTTGGCGGGCTCGGCACCGCCTGCCTGCGCCATGTCGGGGCGCCCGCCGCCCTTGCCGCCGACCTGCTGGGCGACGAAGTTGACCAGCTCGCCCGCTTTGACTTTCGCGGTGAGATCCTTGGTCACGCCGGCCACCAGCGAGACTTTGCCGTCGCTCACCGTGCCGAGCACGATCGCCGCCGACTTGAGCCGGTCCTTCAGCTTGTCCATCGTCTCGCGCAGCGTCTTGGCGTCGGCGCCCTCCAGCGACGCAGCGAGCACCTTGGCGCCCTTCACCTCGCTCGCCCGATCGGCGAGATCGTCGCCCTGGCTCGCGGCGAGCTTCGACTTCAGGCGCGCGAGCTCCTTTTCGAGCGCGCGCTCGTGCTCCCGCGCCGCATGGATGCGCTCCTCGAGCCGGTCGCGCGTGGTCTGGTAGAAGCCCTCGACGAAGCTCATCTGCCGCTCGAGGTCCTGCACGTACTCGAGCGCGCCCTCGCCGGTCACCGCCTCGACGCGCCGGATGCCCGCCGCGACGCCCGACTCGGAGACGATCTTGAACATGCCGATGTCGCCGGTGCGCGAAACGTGGGTGCCGCCGCACAGCTCGGTCGAGACGTCGCCCATGCCGATCACGCGCACCTCGTCGCCGTACTTGTCGCCGAAGAAGGCGAGCGCGCCGGCCTTGATGGCGTCGTCGAACTTCATGATCCGCGCGCTCACGTCCACGTTGCGGCGGATCGCATCGTTCACCAGCGCCTCGACCTTGCGCAGCTCTTCCGCCGTCATCGGCTGCGGGTGCGAGAAGTCGAAGCGCGTGCGCTGGGCGTCCACCAGCGAGCCCTTCTGCTGGACGTGCGCGCCGAGCACCTTGCGCAGCGCGGCGTGCATCAGGTGGGTGGCGGAGTGGTTCCACATCGCGCGCCGGCGCAGGCTCACGTTCACCTGCGCGCTCACTTCGTCGCCGACCTTGAGCCGTCCGGTAACCTGCGCGCCGTGGTGGCCGAACACTTCGGCCTGGATCTTCTGCGTGTCGGTGACCGCGAAGGTTCCGGCGGGGCCGATCATCTCGCCGCGGTCGCCGACCTGGCCGCCCGACTCGGCGTAGAACGGGGTGCGGTCGAGCACCACGACGCCGGACTCTTCCGCGCCGAGCTCGCCGACCTGGGCGCCCTCGCGGTAAAGCGCGATCACCTTGCCCTTGAGCGAGAGCGTGTCGTAGCCGCGGAACTCGGTCTTGCCCCCGGCGTAGTCGAGGCCGGCGGCCATCGAGAAGCGGCTCGCCGCGCGCGCTCGCTCGCGTTGCTGCTCCATCGCCGCCTCGAAGCCGGCGATGTCGATCTGCACGCCGCGCTCGCGGCAGATGTCGGCCGTGAGATCGACCGGGAAGCCGAAGGTGTCGTACAGCTTGAACACGGTCTCGCCATCCAGCATGGGACCCTCGCCCGCCAGCGCGGCTTCCAGCACCTGCATGCCGTGATGCAGCGTCTCGGCAAAGCGCTCCTCCTCCTGCCTGAGCACCTGCGCCACGCGCTCTTTCGCCGCGGTCAGCTCCGGGTAGGCCGCGCCCATCGCGCGGTCGAGGTCATCGACCATGCGGTGGAAGAACGGCTTGTGCTGTCCGAGCTTGTAGCCGTGCCGGATCGCGCGGCGGACGATGCGGCGCAGCACGTAGCCGCGTCCCTCGTTGCCTGGAATGACGCCGTCGACGATCAGGAAGCTGCAGGCACGGATGTGGTCCGCGATCACGTTCAGCGACGGATTCTTGAGATCCTTGGCGCCGGTCTCGCGCGCGGCCGCCCGGATCAGGTCCTGGAACAGGTCGATCTCGTAATTCGAGTGCACGCCCTGCAACACCGCCGCGATGCGCTCCAGGCCCATGCCGGTGTCGACCGAGGGCTTGGGCAGGGGATGCATGACGCCCGCCTCGTCGCGGTTGAACTGCATGAAGACCAGGTTCCAGATCTCGATGTAGCGGTCGCCGTCCGCGTCCGGCGAGCCCGGCGGCCCGCCGGGAATGCCTTCGCCGTGGTCGTAGAACACCTCGCTGCAGGGGCCGCAGGGGCCGGTGTCGGCCATCTGCCAGAAATTGTCCGACTGGTATTTCTGCCCGCCCGGCTTGTCGCCGATGCGCACGCAGCGCTCCTTCGGCACGCCGATCTCGCGCGTCCAGAGCTCGTAGGCCTCGTCGTCGCTCTCGTAGACCGTGGTCCAGAGCTTCTCGGGCGGCAGCTTGTAGACCTTGGTCAGCAGCTCCCAGGTGAACCGGATCGCATCCTTCTTGAAGTAGTCGCCGAAGGAGAAATTGCCGAGCATCTCGAAGAACGTGTGGTGGCGCGCGGTGTAGCCGACGTTCTCCAGGTCGTTGTGCTTGCCGCCCGCGCGTACGCAGCGCTGCGAGGTCGTCGCGCGGCTGTAGGGGCGGCGCTCCTTGCCGAGGAACACGTCCTTGAACTGCACCATGCCCGAGTTCGTGAACAGCAGCGTCGGGTCGTTGCCCGGCACGAGCGGGCTCGAGGCCACGACGGTGTGGCCCTTGGACTTGAAGTACTCGAGGAAGCTGGAGCGGATCTGGCTGGACTTCATGACGCCTGCGCGGAACGAAAGTGCTTGATTTTACAGCATGCTCGGCGTCACCTGAGGTAGCCTCCCGCAGCCAGCTCGAGCATCGACTCGCGCGTGAATTCGGCCTGCGGCGCGTTGCCGCCGATGACGAACATCAGCACCGAGTACTTTCGCTTGCTGCCGCGCGTGACGTTCATGAAGCGGCGCGACACTCCGGCGGGAAACGAGATGACGTCGAGCGGCTTCAGGTCGACGTGCTCGATGCGACCCTTTTCGTTCTCCCAGCTCGCGCGCCAGCTTCCCGTCATCGCGATGAAAGTCTCGTTGGTGTCGTGGTTGTGGAACATCGGCCCGTGCCCGGGCAGGGCGCGGCAATAGCCGAGATTGAAGCCTTCCGAGATCTTGATCGCCGCCATGCGCGCGGCCTTCGCGCCGACCGGCGAGCTCAGGCCTCCCTTGCCCTCCGACTTCGGCGGCTGGAAGCCGATCACGTTGTAGAGGATCCGTTCGCAGCCCGGGTAACGGCTGTCGGGCAGGCCGCCGTCGAAGCCCTTCAGCCTGTCGAAGCGCGCCACGCGCTTGAGCATGTCCTTGCGCGAGACGCGGGTGCGGCGCAGCTTTTCACGGTATGTCACGGGTCTTACCTCCCTTTGCCTTGGTGGTTCGCGTCCTGCCCAGCAGCCGGTCGAGCACCGTCGGCGCGCCGAGCAGCAGGCTGTCGACGGCGTGCTCGATCAGGGCGGGCAGGTTCTCGTGCACCCGGCTGCGGTAGACGAACTTGCGCACGCAATAATAGAAGATTCCGCCGTGCAGGTCCCACACGAGTTCCATCTCGAACGGCGAGATCGGCGCGCGGCGGGCATCGGGCAGCCCCAGCTCGACCCTGAGCTCGGCGCAGATGCGCCGCAGCAGCTGCTTCTCGAGCATGTCGATGTAGCGGCGGTTGAAGCCGGTTCCGGCCAGCCCCGCGTACATGTAGAGACGGATCCATTCCGGGCGGAACACGACCTCGGTGTAGCGGCGGTAGAACTCGATCAGGCGCGCGCGCAATGGCTGCGAGCGGTCCTCGAGCAGCGCCCGCCAGGCCGGGTCCCAGCGGCCGAGGAACACCTCCCGGTAGACGCGCTCGAGCAGCGCGCGCTTGGACGGAAAGTAGCGGTACAGCAGCGGCTGGGTGATGCCCAGGCGGCGCGACAGCTCCCGCGTCTGGCCGGCGAAGCCGACTTCGGAGAAGAAGCGGATCGCCTCCTTCACGATCAGCTTTTCACGCTCGCCGGGCAGCAGCCGGCGCGGGGCCGGCCGGGGCTTTGCGCGTTTCGTGCTCATGCGTGTAGATTATCGCCTGATCATTAGCAGCGGGCCGCCAGCATGCGACGGGCACAGCAATGAAACTCGGCTATTTCACCATGCCGCTGCATCCGCCGCAGCGCGATTACGTGCAGACCCTCAAGGAGGACCGCGAGGCGATCCTGCTCGCGGACCGCCTGGGGTACAGCGAAGCCTACGTCGGCGAGCACGTCACCGACGTCGCCGAGTCGGTCACCAGCTGCGCGACCTTCCTCGCCAGCCTGGTCCACGATACGCGCCAGATCAAGCTCGGCACCGGCACCCTCAACCTGCCCAACGGCCATCCGGCGCAGCTCGCCGCCACCGTGTCGATGCTCGACAACATGCTGGAAGGCCGCTTCATCGTCGGCATCAGCCCCGGCGGACTGCCCTCGGACTGGGAGGTGTTCGGCAACATGGGCGCCGACCGCACCGGCATGTTCGTCGAATGCATCGACCACATGATCGCGATCTGGACCGGCGAGCCGCCCTACAATCTCGAAGGCAGGTTCTGGAACATCTCGACCGAGAAGACCATGATTCCCGAGATCGGCCAGGGCATCATTCCGAAGCCCTACCAGAAGCCCTATCCGCCGATCGTGGTCACTGCGGTGGAGCCCTTCTCGAAGGGCGTCAGCGAAGCCGCCAAGCGCGGCTGGGACCCGATCTCGGCCAACTTCCTGCTGCCGCAATGGGTGAAGTCGCACTGGCCGAAATACGCCGAGGGCTGCGCCGCGGCGGGGCGCGAGGCGGATCCGGCGAACTGGCGCGTGGCGAAGACCGTGTTCGTCGCGGACGACGCGGCCACCGCGCGCGAATACGGGTTCGGCCCGAACAGTCCCTACCGCTTCTACTACCAGCAGCTCTTCTTCAAGCTCAGGCGCGCCGGCCGGATCAACCTGTTCAAGCCGGCAAAGGACACGCCCGACGAGCAGGTCACGCTCGAGACCGTGCTCGACAGCCTCGTGATCGCGGGCACCCCCGACAAGGTGGCCGACGAGCTGCTTGCGTTCCGCGACACGACGGGCGAGTTCGGCATCCTGCTCTACTGCGGCGTCGACTGGGTCGATCCCAAGCTCGCGCGCCGCTCGATGGAGCTGATGGCGGAAAAGGTGATGCCCGCCGTCAACCGCGCGAGCGGAGGAAAGTGATGGCGCAGGGCAGACTGCCGCGCGACCGGCTGCCCTACTCCGCGATCGTCGACCGGCCGCCGCTCGAGCTCCCGGGCGGCGCGAGGATGGCGGTGTGGACGATCGTCAACGTCGAGGAGTGGTCGATCGAGCGCAACATGCCGCGCACCGTGCTGCCGCCGCCGATGGGGCAGCCGCTGCAGCCGGACCTGCCGAACTGGGCCTGGCACGAGTACGGCATGCGCGTCGGCTTCTGGCGCTTCGTCGAGGTGCTGGCGCGCTGCGGGGTGACGCCGACCATGGCGGTCAACGGCTCGGTGCTGAAGAGCTACCCGCGCATCGCCGAGGCCGCGCGCGAGGGGGGCTGGGAGTTCATGGGGCACGGCTACCTGCAGGGCCCGATGCACGGCCTGTCCGATCAGCGCCAGGCGATCCGCGACACCATCGAGGTGATCCGCTCGTTCACCGGCAAGGCGCCGCGCGGCTGGGAGAGCCCGGGGCTGACGGAGACTTACGACACGATCGACATCCTGCACGAAGAAGGCATCGAATACGTCGCGGACTGGGTGCTCGACGACCAGCCGGTGAAGATCCGCACCACGAAGGGGCACATCGTGTCGGTGCCCTACACGCTGGAAGTCAACGACATCCCGATGATGGCGCTGCAGCATCACAGCGCCGAAGAGATGTTCAGTCGCGGCGCGGCCCAGTTCGACCGTCTGTACGAGGAAAGCAAGACGGTCACGCGCGTCATGGCGATCAGCGTGCATCCCTACATTACCGGCGTAGCGCACCGCATCGGCTGGCTGGAGAAGCTGTACCGGCACATCCAGGCCAGAGACGGCGTACTCCTGTGGACTGGGGAGCAGATTCTTGACTGGTACCTGACCCGGCAAAGTTGAATTGCTGATACACTTTTGTGCAAGTCCCGCGAAGCACTAATAGAGGACAATCCTGTAGTCATCACACTGGAGAGGAGGGCTCGGAGATGAATAAGCGTCGTTCGTTCATGCGCGCCTCGCTGACCTCGGGCGTCGTCGCCCTGGCGGTCGCGTTCGGTTCGCTCGTTTCGTTCCCCGCGCAGGCCGCTAAGCCGATCAAGATCGGCTTCAGCATGGCGCTGAGCGGCGGTCTGGCCGGCGCAGGCAAGGCCGCCTTGATCGCGATGAATATCTGGAAGGACGATATCAACAAGAAGGGCGGCCTGCTGGGCCGGCCGGTGGAGTTCGTCTATTACGACGACGCCACCAGCCCGTCGACGGTGCCCGGCATCTACACCAAGCTGCTGGACGTGGACAAGGTGGACCTGGTGGTGTCCAGCTACGGCACCAACGAGATCTCGCCCGCGATGCCGATCGTGATGCGCAAGAAGCTGGTGTTCCCGTCGCTGTTCGGGCTCGCGGTCAACGACCAGTTCAATTACAACCGCTACTTCCAGATCATGCCCGCCGGGCCGCATCCCAAGCTCGACTGGTCGCGGGGCTTCTTCCAGCTCGCGGCCGAGCAGAAACCGAAGCCCGAGACGGTGGCGATCATCGCGGCGGATTCCGACTTCGCGCTCGCCGCCGCGGCCGGCGCGAAGGAAAACGCCAAGAAATTCGGCTTCAAGATCGTCTACGACAAGACCTATCCGCCGGGCACGCCGGACTTCACCCCGATCGTGCGCGCGATCCAGGCCACGCAAGCGGACCTCGTGTTCGTCGCGTCCTACCCGCCCGGATCGGTCGGCATCGTCAAGGCCGCGCGTGAAATCGGGCTGAAGGCGAAGATGTTCGGCGGCGGCATGGTGGGGCTGCAATTCGCGGGCATCCAGAAGAACCTGGGGCCGATGCTCGACAACATCGTCAACTACCACTTCTGGGTCCCGGCCAAGACGCTGAACTTCCCCGGCATCAACGAGTTCCTCAAGAAGTACGAGGAAGCCGCCAAGGGCAAGGGCGTCGATCCGCTCGGCCAGTACCTGCCGCCCTACGCCTACGCCTACATGCAGGTGCTCGGGGATGCGGTCGAGGCGACGCACGGCCTGGATCAGGCGAAGCTCGCGGCCTACATGCACAGCCACACCTTCAATACCGTGGTCGGCAAGGTGAGATTCGCGAAGAACGGCGAGTGGGCGCGGACCCGGATGCTGATGACCCAGTTCCGCAACGTGAAGCCGAACGACCTCGACCAGTTCCGCAAGGAGGGGACGCAGGTCGTGCTCTACCCGCGTGAATGGAAGTCGGGGAAGATGGTCTATCCGTTCAACGAGTAAACCTGCCTGAGCAGGGCCCCGCGCGGCGGTGCTTTCGGTCGATCTCCTTACGAACGCCCTCGTCGCGGGGGTGCTGCTCGGCGGCTTCTATGCCGCCGTGTCGATCGGGCTGGCCATCAGTTTCGGCCAGCTCGACATCGTCAACATCGCCCACCCGGCGTTCGTCATCCTGGGCTCCTACGTCGCCTGGATCCTGAACAGCCGGTTCGGATTCGATCCGGTGCTGATCGGCGTGCTCGCCACGCCGATCTTCTTCCTGGTCGGGGTGGTGATGTACCGCATCTACTACGCCGCGTTCGAGCGGACCGGCCAGGAGTCGCTCAGCGGCCTGGCGTTCTTCTTCGGCATCATGTTCATCATCGAGGTGGGCATCATGCTGGTGTACGGGGTGGACTACCGCCTGGTAGCCGCCAGCTACATCGGCAAGAGCATCAACCTCGGCCCGATCGGGATTCCGTTCCGCATGCTGGTGCCCTTCTCGGCCGCGATCGTCATGACCGGCGCGATCTGGCTCTACCTCTCGCGCACCTTCATGGGCCGCGCGATCCTGGCGGTCGCGCAGGACCCGCTCGCGCTGCAGCTGATGGGCGCCGATCCGGTGCGCATCAAGCAGTTCGCCTTCGGGCTCGCGATCGCGACCACCTCGATCGCCGGCTCGCTGCTGATCATCATCGGGCCGGTCGAGCCCTCGATCGGGCGCGACTACATCGGGCGCGTTTTCGCGATCGTGGTGCTCGGCGGCATGGGAAGCATCAACGGCATGTTCCTCGCCGCCATGATTCTCGGCGTCGTGGAAAGCGTGGTTTCGACTTTCGCCGGTCCGTCCTGGGCGCCGGCGGTGGCCTTCGGCGTGCTGCTGCTGACGCTCGCAGTGCGGCCTTCCGGGCTGTTCGGCAGGCGCTAGATGAAGCCGCGGATCAACGCGTTCTGGCTGAGCTGCGCCACGCTCGTCGTCGGCGGGCTCGTGCTCACCGAAGTGCTGCACAACGACTACTACTTCAATGCGCTGTACGTGGTCCTGCAGGGCACCCTGATGGCGGTGGCCTGGAACATTCTCGGCGGCTTCACCGGCTACGTGAATTTCGGCAGCGCGGGCTTCTTCGCGGTCGGCGCCTATACCTCGATATTCCTCGACAAGTATTTCGGCCACGTGCTGCCGCTGCCGGTGCTGATCGCCGCCGCCGCCCTGGTCTGCGCCCTGATCGGGCTCGGCGTCGGCTACCTGAGCCTGCGCCTGAAGGGCGTCTATTTCTCGATCGCCACGCTGGCGATGGCGATCGTGCTGGCGACCCTGATCAGCAACTGGCGCTACATGGGCGGTGCGCGCGGCGCCTATATCCTCACCCCCGACACCTACCTCTGGTTCCACAGCTACATCCAGATGCTGTTCATGGTGATGCTGCTGCTGACCGTGGGCGCGGTGGCGATCTCGCGCTACCTCAACACCTCGCGGCTCGGACGCGGTCTGGCCGCGATCCGCGACGACGAGGTGGCGGCCGAGTGCGCGGGCGTGCCGACGCTGCGCCTGAAGCTGATTTCCACCACCCTGATGGGCGCCCTGATGGGAATTGCCGGCGCGCCCTATCCGTTCTTCGTCACTTTCGTCGACCCGGCTTCCGCGTTCAGCCTGTTCGTCGCGGTGAACGCGATCGCCATGCCCATGATCGGCGGCACCTCGCACTGGATCGGCCCGGTCATCGGCGCGCTGCTGCTCGGTTCCGCGCAGCAGGTCATCACGGTGACGGTGTCTTCCGAGCTGAACATCCTGTTCGTCGGCATCATGCTGGTCGGCTTCGTCACCCTGGCCCCGCAGGGCATCGTCGGTCTGGTGCAGAAATACTGGAGGCGCGCGCGATGAGCGGCCCGGTGCTGAGCGTGCGCAGTCTCACCAAGCGCTTCGGCGGCTTCATCGCGCTGCAGAACGTGGACCTGCACGTGAATGCGGGTGAGCGGCTCGGGCTGATCGGGCCGAACGGCTCCGGCAAGACCACGCTCATCAACTGCATCTCCGGCGCGCTGTTCAACGACGAGGGCTCGATCGAGTTCGAGAACCGGGACATCACGCGCTTGCCGCCGCACCGGCGGGCGCGGATGGGCATCGCGCGCAGCTTCCAGATTCCCAAGCCCTTCCGCAGCATGTCGGTGCTCGAGAACCTGCGTGTGCCGCTGGAATACGCGGCCTGGTCGCGCGCCGAGCATCGCCGGATCTCGGACGAGGCGATGGACGTGCTGGAGCAGATGGGCCTCAAGGGGCGCGCGAACGAAAATTCCGCCGGCCTGACCCAGGTCGACATGCGCAAGCTCGAGCTCGCGCGCGCGCTGGCGGCCAAGCCGAGGCTGCTGGTGTCGGACGAGGCGATGGCGGGCCTGTCGAGCTCCGAGGTGGACGAAATCCTCGAGATCCTGCTCGCGCTCAACAAGCGGGGGGTCGCGGTGATCATGATCGAGCACATCATGCGCGCCGTGATGCGCTTTTCCGAGCGCATCGTGGTGCTCGACGCCGGGCAGAAGATCGCCGAGGGCGTGCCCGCCGAGATCGTGCGCAACCCCCAGGTCGAGAGGGCCTACCTTGGCGAATAGGCTCGTCGCGGACGCAATCGAGGCCGGCTACGGCGCGGTGCGGGTGCTGTACGGGCTGACCATCCGCGTCGAGGAGGGCGAAGGGGTGGTCCTGCTCGGCTCGAACGGCAACGGCAAGAGCACGCTCATCAAGTGCATCATGGGCATCGTGCGCCCCACTGCGGGCTCGATCTACCTCGAGCGCGACGGCGAGCGCATCGACCTGGTCGGCAGGACCCCGCAGCAGATCGTCGAGCTCGGCATCGCCCTGGTGCCCGAGGGCCGCCGCCTGTTTCCGACGCTGACGGTGGAGGAAAACCTGATCCTCGGCGCCTACCGCCGGGGCGCGCGGCCGAGGCTCGCGCGCAATCTGGAGTTCGTCTACGAGGTCTTCCCCCGGCTCAGGCAGCGGCGCGCGCAGAGCGCGGGCAGCATGAGCGGCGGCGAGCAGCAGATGGTCGCGATCGCCCGCGCCCTGATGTCCGAGCCCCACATGCTGCTGGTGGACGAGCCGTCGGTCGGGCTGTCGCCGCTGCTGGTGCACCAGATGATCACCAAGATCAAGGAGCTGAAGGAGCTGCGCAACCTCACCGTGCTGATGGCGGAGCAGAACTTCAACCAGGCGATCAGGATGGCCGACCGCGGCTACATCATCGTCCACGGCCAGATCGAGTTCGAGGGCGAAAGCGCGCTCGCGCTGGAAAGCAACGACATGATCAAGCAGTACTATCTTGGGATCTAGCACCACGGCGCAGCCTCCTCTCCTGAGACCCGTCCTATCGCTGTTCGCCGGCATCGCGATCCTGGTGGTCGGGATCGGGCTGCTGTTCACCGCGCTCGGCCTGCGCGCGGGACTGATGCAGTTCCCGGTCACCGTCACCGGCCTGGTGATGTCGGCCTATTTCGTCGGCTTCATCGTCGGCACCTTCCTCTGCCCGCGGGTGATCCGGCGCGCCGGGCACATCCGCGCCTTCGCGGCGATGGCCTCGATCGCCTCGACGATGCCGATCCTGCACGCGCTGGTGGTCACGCCCTGGGCCTGGGCCGCGCTGCGGCTGGTGACCGGCGCCTGCGTCGTGGGCCTGTACATGGTGATCGAGAGCTGGCTCAACGCGCTCGCGCCCAACTCGGGGCGCGGCAAGATCTTCGCCGCCTACATGGCGACCACGCTCGGCGCCCTGGCGTTCGGGCAGTTCCTGATCCTGATCGGCAACGTGGTCGGCTTCACGCCCTTCGCGCTGGTGTCGATCCTGCTTTCGCTCGCGCTGGTGCCGGTCGCGCTGACCCGGGTGCCCGAGCCGCCGCCGGTCGCCGCGCCGCGGCCCGCCCTGCGCCGCCTGCTCGCGGTCGCCCCGGTCGGCTTCGTCGGCGCGCTCGCCTCGGGCCTGCTCAGCGGCGCCTTCTTCGGCATGGGCGCGGTGTTCGCGCAGCGGGTCGGGCTGAGCGAGGCGGGCGTCGCGACTTTCATGAGCGCGACCATCGTCGGCGGCGCGCTGCTGCAGTGGCCGATCGGCCAGCTCTCGGACCGGCGCGACCGGCGCCTGGTGCTCGCCGCCGTCTGCGCGAGCGCCGCCTTCCTCGCCGCGCTCGCCTTCTTCGCCGAGCGCTACGGGCCGATGCTCCCGATCATCGCCTTCTTCTACGGCGGCCTCGCGTTCACCGTGTACGGAATCAGCGTCGCGCACGTCAACGACCTGCTCGAGCCGACGCGCGTGCTGGAAGCGACCGGCACGCTGCTCCTGCTGTACGGCATCGGCGCCTCGATCGGGCCCTCGGCGGCCGGCTTCCTGATGCAGCAGCTCGGGCCGGGCAGCCTGCTGATCTACTTCGCGCTGGTGCTCTCGGTGACGGGGGCCTACGCGCTGTACCGCTACAAGCTGGTCGCGCGGCGGACCGTGGGCGAGCCGGCCACCTACATGCCGATGGCGGACTCCTCGCAAGCCGTCCTCCAGATGGACCCGCGCGCCGACACGGACTCCATACCCGCTGCTAGCCCGCGCTGAGCGCGCGCCGCTCGAGCTCGCCGAGGTTCGACGGTGCCGGGCGGCGCCGGCCCTGCTCGATCTCGTGCACCAGGGCGGTAGCCGCGTCGCACCAGGGCGTCGCGATGCCGTGCGCGCGGCCCTTCGCCGCCACCAGGCCGCTGAAGTAGTCGACTTCGGTGCGCCGTCCGCGCAGCACGTCCTGATACAGCGACGTGGCCGCGTCGGCGCTGACGCGCGCGGCGCGCTCGGCGAGGCCGCGCGCGAAGGCGTCCGAGCGCCCGGCCGCGCCCTCGAGCACCTCGGCCGCGGAGTAGTCCCCCATCACGCGCTCGAACGGGTGGCCTTCGGCGGCCGCGACCCGCAGCACTTCGGCCGCGATCTGCACGATCGCGCGCCGCGCCGCGGCGTCCGCCAGCATCGCGGCAGAACGCAGGCCGGCGATACCGGACACGGGGTTGAGCGCGGTATTGGTGAGCAGCTTGGTCCAGCGCTCGTGCATGAGGTCGTCGATCGCGCGGGTCGGCCACACCGCCTCGAGCAGGTCGGCGACCCGGCGCGCCTGCGCGCCGGGCGGGCGCAGGTACTCGCCGACGTACAGCCCCGGCAGCCGCGCGGCAGCCGTCGCGTGGCTGACCGAGGCGGTCGCCGTGACGAGCCCCGGCTCCAGCAGCACCGCGTTGACCAGCACCACGCCGCCCAGCACGCGGTCGGCGCCGGTGTGCGCGGCGATCCACTCTTCGTTGATCGAGTTCTGCAGGCTCACGACCGGCGCGTCCGCGGCGAGGTGCGGCAGCACGCGCTCGAGCGCGCCTTCGGTGTCGTAGGACTTCACCGCGAGCAGGCACAGCACCGCGCTTCCCTGCAGCGCCTCCGGCGCGACGACCGGAGGGTGGTGGCGCTCCACGCTGCCGTCCAGGTTCGCGATGCGCAGGCCGTCGCGCGCCACCGCTTCGCGCTGCGCGTCCCAGGGCTCGACCGCGACCACCTCGTGTCCCGCGCTGTGCAGGCGGCCCGCGGCCTGGGCGCCGATCGCGCCGATGCCGTAGACGATGATCCGGCCCGTCATCTCAGAAGGCCCCGCCCCGCTTGCGGCTGTCGACGATGCCCTGCGCGCGCATGCTGATCTGGCTCTGCACCCGGATGTTCAACAGCGCGGGACGCCCCGCCGACAGGGCGCGCCCGAGCGCCGGGGCGAGCTGCTCCGGGCGCTCGACCAGCTCGCCGTGAGCGCCGAGGCCTTGCGCGACCAGGTCGTAGCGGGTGGGCAGGAGATCGGTGATCACCGGCTTGCCGTAGAGCCCGATCTGGATGTTCTTGTCGATGCCCCAGGCGGCGTCGTTGCCGAGCAGCACGACGATATCCAGCCCATGGCGCACGGCGGTGTCCAGCTCCATCCCGTTGAAGCCGAACGAGCCGTCGCCGGTGATGCAGAACACCCGGCTGCCGGGGCGCGCGAGCTTGGCGGCGATCGCGGTCGGCATCGCCTGGCCCAGCAGGCCGAGGCTCGGCAGGTAATACCATGAACGCGGCATGCGCGCCGGCAGATAGGCGCGGCCGTAATAGGCGTAGTCGCCGCCGTCGAACACCAGCACGTCGTCCGGGCGCAGGATCGCGGCGAGCGTCTTGTGCACGAACATCGAGCGCAGCGGCGTCTCTTCGGTGGCGAAGGCCTCGATGCGCGCGCGCTCCGTCGCGCGCGCCTCGCGCAGGCGTTCCAGCCACGGCAGCTCCGGCCACGGCGCCGACGCCGCGGCGTCGGCAAGCTGCTCCACCACCGGGCCGACGTCGGCGACGATGCCCACGTCGACGCCACGGTTACGCCCGACCTGCACGCCGGACGGATCGACCACGATCAGCCTGGCGTCCTCGGCCAGGATCGGCGGCAGGCCGAAGCCGACGCTGAAATCGAGCAGCTTGCCGAGGAACAGCACCACGTCGGCCTCGCGCACCAGGTTCGCCGGCTGGTGCTGCGACAGGTCGAAGAAGCCCAGGCAGTAGGGATGGTCGTCGGAAACGATGCCGCGCGCGGCCTCCTCTGTCATCAAGGGCAGCCGGGTGACTTCGATCAGCCTCGCCAGCGCCGCGCCCCAATCGCCGTACGCAGCGGGCGTCCCGGCCACGATCAGCGGTCGCCTGGCCGCGCGCAGAAGATCGAGCGCGGCGTCGATCTGAGCGCTCGCGGCGGGGCGCGGCGCCTGCGGCCGGTAGGCGGCCGCATCGAAGAAGCGCACTTGCGCGTCCTCCACCTGCTGGGTCTGGACGTCGATCGGCAGCGTCAGGTGCACCGGTCCGCGCCGGCCGTCGAAGGCGGTGCGCACCGCGGTCGCGACCAGGTCCGGAATGCGCCGCGCGTCGTGCACGAGCCAGGCGCCCTTGGTCGCCGGGCGGGCAAGCCCCAGCTGGTCGATCTCCTGCATGATGCCGCGGTGGTAGTTGCGCAGATCGGACGATCCGGCGATGTTGAGCAGCGGGCTTTCGGATGCCAGCGCATTGACCAGCCCGGGGATGGCATGGGCATGCCCCGGCGTCGTGAAGGCGCACACGCCCAGGCGTCCGGTGATCCGCCCCCAGGCGTCGGCCATGTGCACCGCCGCCTGCTCGTGGCGGCAGTCGATCAGCCGGAAGCCCTCGTCGGCCAGCACGTCGAGCAGCGGCAGGATATGGTCGCCCGCGAGCGTGAAGATCGTGTCGACGCCCTCCTGGCGCAGCGCGCGCGTCAGGAGACGGGCCCCCGTCGTCATGGCGCGGCTCAGCGCAGTTTCGAGTACGAGGTCGGGACGAGAATCTGGTTTTCGATGCGGGCGACGATCGGACCCGCCTTCTCCGTTTCGGCGCGTGCGGCGATCCAGGCGGGATCGCTCTGAAAGGCGTTCCAGCGCTGCTCGCGCTCGGCCAGGCTGTCCCATTCGAGCAGATAGTGCAGCGCCTGGTTGTCGGGGCCGATCAGCGTGGTCCAGAAGCCGACCGGACGGAAGCCGTGCTTGTCCCACAGCTTCAGGGTCGTCGCCTCGAAGCGGCGATTCAGGTCCGGCAGGCGGCCGGGGACGCAATGGTAGACGCGAAGTTCATGGATCACGGTGTTCTTCCTATTTGAGTTTCAGTTCGATGTCGTGCAGCACGGGGTCGTCGGCGCGCGCCACCTCGTTCTCGATCAGGGCGCCGCAGCCGGGACAATAGAATTGCCGGAACACGGGCCGGTCGTCGACGTAGCGGCGCCAGTCGCCGATATTCGGATTGGCGGCGGCGATTTCGCGCTCCTCCGCCACGCATCGGTCCTTGTAGTTGCCGCCCAGGGCGCCGAGATCCGCGGCGCATTTGGCGCAGGCGTAGCGCGGCCCGCCGCCTTGCCGCCGCAGCTCCAGGTTCTCGCTCGCGCGCGCGACCACCTTCCCGTCGAGAACCGGCGGCGGCTCCTTGCGGCGGCGCCTCGCGCGCTCGGCCGCGCGCAGCTGGCGCGTGGTCTCGAGGTCGAGCGTGCCCTGAGCGCCCACCACCACGCCGTAGATCTCGCGCGCCGCCTCGCGCGACACGGCCCGGTTCTCGACCACATCCTCGCGCACGCGCTCGGGGTCCCGCTCGAAGGGATCGCCGTAGCCTCCCGCGGCCGACCACAGCACCGCGTAGACATCGTCGCGCTCCTGCAGGAAATTCTCCTGGCGCAGCTGCAGGACCTCCTCGCGCCCCGCGAGCTCGGCGATGTCGCCCACCATCTCGCGCCGTTCCAGGTGCTCTCTCACGTTGGTCCCGCGGCGGAACTTGTAGGCGTTCACGCTGCCCGGATAGCCGCCCATCATTCCGGGCGCGGTCGGCGTCGCGTTGCCGGAAGACAGCGTGTCGTGGGTGATGCGCTCGGTACCGTGCGGCACGAAACAGGACTCCGCCGACATCCCGCCGCGCCACTTGCCCGCCCCGCCGGAATCGACGACCTCCTTGCGGTAGAGGAACAGCAGCGGAAAGGTCTGCTCGGTGTGCTCGACATTGGGCAGCTTGCAGATCGGCGTGCGGGACTGCCCGCCGGTATTGATCCCGTCGCCGTTCGAGAATGCGCCGATCGCGCCGCCGATCGGATCCACCAGCAGGTAGCCGTAGCGCTCGCCCCACTGGTCGGTGCCGCGGAAGATCGTCGCCGGCCACTGGCTGGTGCCGCCGATGCACATGATGTCCTTGCGCATCTCGGCGTCGCCGTAGATCATTTTCGAGAGCACGTTGTAAGCGGGGTAGAGCGAGATTTCCATCGCCTGCACCGGCGCGGTCGAGACCGAGGCCGGAAAGTTCGCGCAGTTGAAGGTCCCGGGCGTCGGGTCGAATTCGACGTGGCGCAGCGCGCCGCCGATGCAGAAGTACTGCTCCCAGCACAGGAGCTGATTCAACGCCACCATGATCGAGCCGCGCCAGCCGGAATAGGTGGCGTTCATCGCCCCGTCCTGGGCGGCGGTGCCGTCGTTGTCGAAAACGAGCCGGTCGCCCTTCTTGGTCAGGGTGAGGCACACGCGATGGGTGCGCCGGTCGCCGGGGCGGCAGCACTCCACGTAGGCCCGCTCGCGCCACACCCCGTCCGGCAGCCGGCGCAGCTTGGCGAGGAACGCGCGCTCGGCGTTGTCCATGACCTGCTTCATCACGCCCTTGACCACGTCGGCGCCGTAGCGCCGGATCAGCGCGAGCACGCGGTCGCGCGCGGTCAGGTTGCCGGCGAGCTGGGCGCGGAAGTCGAGCGCGACCGACTCGGGCTTGCGCGAGGCGCGCAGATAGAGCTCCTCGATGTCGCGCCGGATCTCGTTGTTCTCCACGATCTTGACCGGCGGGATGAGGATCCCCTCCTCGAAGGCGTTCTCGGCCGAGCCGCAGAAGGACGACGGCGTGATGCCGCCGATGTCGTACTGGTGCAGGCAGTTGGTGACCCAGCAGAAGAGCTCGCCCTTCCAGAACACCGGGCAGATCAGCATCACGTCCTGCTGGTGCGCGGCGCCCACCCACGGGTCGTTGGCGAGGAACATGTCGCCGTCGCGGATGCCGGGATTGTCGCTGCGGTTTTCCAGGATCCACTTGACCTGCGTGTCGGTCACCCCGGACATGTACTGCATATAGGGGCCGAAGTACACGAATTCGCCGTCCTCGGCGAGGATCGACGGGTTGAGGTCGAGCGCGTACATCGCGACCGGCGAGCCCGACAGCCGCTGGATGGTGGCGCCGTGCTCCTCGTTCACGTGCCACAGGCTGTGGCGCACCACCTCGTAGGTGATCGGGTCGATCTTCCGCGCGCGCCGGGTGTGCAGCTTGAGCTTGCTCGACACCTTGAGCGTCTTCGGCGGGACGTAGCCCATCGTCTTGCCGTCGAAGGCGGCGCCCTTCATCTCGCTCACTCTCGGCATATCGGCTCCTATTTCCCGAACTGCATCTCGAAGTTGCCGAACGCGTCGACGCGCAATCTGCGTTTCGGATAGACGACGATGGTGGTGTCGGTGGTCTCGATCACCGCCGGGCCTTCGATCCGGTTGCCCGGCCTGAGGCGCGCGCCGTCGTAGATCGGGGTGGCGCGCACGCGCTTGAAATCCGGCCAGTAGATGTCGCGCCGCCCGCGCGAGGCCGCCCGCGCGACACGCGCGCTCAGGCTTTTCGCGCGCGGCAGCTTCGGCCGCGGCGTGGCGGCGCTCGCGCGCAGGCGCAGGGTGACGATCTCGAGCCGGGCGCCGCGGTAGGAGGAGCCCCTGCCGTAGAGCTGCTCGTAGCGCTGGTAGAAGCGGGCCGCCAGCCTGTCGCCGAAGCCTCCTTTCAGGCGGCGCTCGGGCAGCTGCACCTCGACTTCGTTGATCTGGCCCCGATGGCGCATGTCGAGCGAGAACGCGAGGCGGCGCCGTGCCCGCGCCACGCCGTCCTTGTGCATCTGCTCGTGCGCGCGGCGCTCGAGCTGCTCGAGCGCGCGGTTGACGCGCGCCGCGCTGAAAGGGCTCGACTGGATGTCGGTCAGCTCGTGCACGTGCAGCATGTCGGCGGAGGCGGCGCCAAAGGCGCACCAGGTCGAGGCGATCTCCTTCTGCGGAATGATCACGCTCTTGACGCCCAGCTCGGCGCCGAACACGCCGGCGTGCGCGGGGCCCGCGCCGCCGAAGGCGAACAGGGTGAACTCGCGCGGGTCGAATCCCTTCTCGACCGTCATCTTGCGGATGATGTCCGCCATCTTGAATTCCGCCACGCGCGCGATTCCGCTGGCGGTCTCGTGCAGCGACAGTCCGAGGCCGTCCGCCACCTTCTGCACCGCGGCCACCGATTTCGCGCGGTCGAGCCGGATGCGCCCGCCGAGGAAGTTTTCCGGATTGATGTAGCCGAGCACGACGTCGGCGTCGGTGACGGTCGGCATCTCTCCGCCCCTGCCGTAGCAGGCGGGCCCGGGGTCGGCGCCGGCCGAGTCGGGACCGACCTGCAGCGTCCGCGTCACCGGCTCCACGCGGGCGAGCGAGCCGCCGCCCGAGCCGATCGCCTGGATGTCCACCTTGGGCAGGAAGTACTCGTACTGCGCGACGTTCGAGACGAAGGAATACTGCGGCTGGCCGCCGTGCACGATGCCGACGTCGAAGGACGTTCCTCCCATGTCGGTGGTGATGATGTTCTCGATCCCCATCAGCGCGCCGAGATAGACCGAGCCGGTCACGCCCGAGACCGGACCGGAATCCAGCGTCAGCAGCGGCGAGCTCATCGCCTTGTCCACCGAAATCGAGCCGCCGCCGCACTGGGCGATCTGCAGCGGCTGGCGATAGCCCGCGCGCTTGAGCCGCCTGGCGAGATTGCCCAGGTAGCGCGCCATCACCGGGCCGATGTAGGCGTTGAGCGCGGTGGCGGTGGTGCGCTCGTACTCTCCCCACTTCGGCGCGATCTCGACCGAGCAGGCGACGAAGAGCTCCGGCGCCACGCGGCGCACGATCTCCTTTACCCGCAGCTCGTGCGCCGGATGGCGGAACGACCACAGGAAGCACACCGCGATCGCCTCCACGCCCTGCTCCAGCAGGCGGCGTACGGCGGCCTCGACCTGCTCCTCGTTGAGCGGCACCACGACCTTTCCGAAGCAGTCGACGCGCTCCGAGACGCCCTCGATCAGCCGCTTGGGAACGATCGGCGCCGGCTTCTGACTCTCGGGAAAATGGACCACCTGGCGCAGGTCGCGCGAGGTCACCCCGCGCGAGCCGCGCATGATGTGGATGACGTCCTCGTGGCCCTTGGTGGTGATCAGGCCGATCTTCGCGCCCTTGCGCTGGATCAGCGCGTTGGTGCCGACGGTCGTGCCGTGCGTGAGCACCGCGATTCCGGAGCAGAACTCCTCGAACGACAGGCCCAGGCGCTCCGCCGCGACGCCGAGCGCGCCCAGCATGCCCTCGGCGAAATCGCCCGGCGTGGACGGCGACTTGGTGGCGGTGATGCGCCCCTCGCCGTCCAGCACCACGCAATCGGTGAACGTGCCGCCGATGTCCACCCCGACCAGATAGGGGCCCACGTCGTCTCCCGGATGTTTCCCGCGATGCTAAATGATCGAGCGATCACTACGCAACCGCAGCGCCCCTATAATCCGGCGAGCCACAGGAGGGTTCGCTATGCTGGACGTCGCGGTCGTCGGCCTGGGATGGTGGGGCCGCACCATCGTTTCCCTGCTCGAAGGCAGCAAGCGGCTGCGCGTGGTGCGCGCGGTCGAGCCGAATCCCGGGGCGGCGGCGTTCGCCGTGCAGAAGGGCATTCCATGCAGCCAGGGCCATGCCGAGGCGCTCGCGGATCCGGCGGTGCGCGGCGTCATTCTCTGCACCCCGCATACGACGCACGCGGACCAGATCGTCGCGGCGGCGCGCGCCGGCAGGCACGTATTCTGCGAAAAGCCGCTGGCGCTGACCCGGGCCGACGCCCGGCGCGCGCTGGCCGCCTGCGAGGCGGCCGGCGTCGCGCTCGGCGTCGGCCACGAGCGGCGCTTCGAGCCGGGGATCGGGGAACTGCGCCGCCTGATCGCCGCCGGCGAGATCGGCCGCCCGCTGCAGATCGAGGCCAACTTCAGCCAGGACAAGTTTCTCGCCATGCCCGCCGACAATTGGCGGCTCACGGCCGCCGAAGCGCCCGGCGGCCCGCTCACCGCAACCGGGATCCATCTGGTCGACCTGTCGGTGAGCGTGCTGGGACAGCCCGAGCGGGCTTTCGCCAGCGTGCGCCAGCTCGGCAGCCACCTGGCGAACGGCGACACCCTGGGCGCCCTGCTCACCTTCCGCGGCGGCGGGCACGCCCTGCTCGGCGCGATCCTCGCCACGCCGTTCGACGGCCGCTTCGCGGTTTACGGCAGCGAGGGCTGGTTCGAAGTGCGCGACAAGGCGCACCCCGAGAACCCGCAGGGCTGGGTGCTCACGCATTGCCGGCGCGGCCGTGCACCCGAGCGGCGCGAGATTCCCCCGGCGCCCGCGGTGCTCGCCAATCTGGAGGCGTTCGCCGGCGCCGCGCTCGGCGGCGCGCCCTATCCGATGACCCGGGAGGAGATGCTGGCGACCGTCTCGGCGCTGGAGGCGATCGTGCGCTCCGCCGCAAGCGGCCAGGCCGAGGCGGTAGAGGGCTAGCGGCGCTTTCGTCGCTTGCGCAGCCCCGCCATGTCCTCGAGCACGGCGTGCACCGCAGCCGTGTCCTGCTTGCCGCGCCCCGCCGCGATCGCCGCGGTATAGAACGGAGCCGAGGCGAGCAGGAGCGGCGTCGGACAGCCGAGCGAGCGCGCGAAGTCGGAAATGATCGTCATGTCCTTCTGCCAGATCTCGACTTTCATCGTCGCGTCCGAGTAGTCTTGCGCGACCATCATCGGACCGCGCACCTGGAACATGCGCGAGCTGCCGGCGCCGTCGCCCACCACCTTGTACACCAGCGCCGGATCGAGCCCCGCCTTCTTTCCCAGCACCATCGCCTCGGCCGCCGAGACGTTGTGGATCGCCACCAGGAGGTTGGCGACGAACTTCATCTTCGAGCCGGCGCCGAACGCGCCGACGTAGTAGTGCGCCCGCGCGAATCCCTCGAACACCGGCACGCAGCGACGCACCGCCGCGCGCGGCCCGCTGGCGTAGACCGCGAGGTCGCGCGTGCGCGCCTGGGCGCCCGTTCCCGACAGAGGGCAGTCGAGCAGCGTCGCCCCGGCTGCGGCGAGCACCCGCCGCGCGCGCTGCTTGGCCTCGATCGGCAAGGTGCTCGTTTCGAGCACCAGCAGTCCGCGTCGCGCGCGCGCGGCGAGCTCGCGCGCGGCGCTCTCCAGCGCCGCAGCCGAGGGCAGCGAGCTGATAACGATCCCGCAGCGCCGCGCGAGCTCGCCGTTGGAGGCCACTGCACGCCCGCCGGCGCTCGAGAGCGCCTGCCGTGCGCGCGGCAGGGGATCGTAGCCCGCCACGCCGAAGCCCGAGCGAACCAGGTTCGCCCCCATCGCGGAGCCCATGATGCCGAGCCCGCTGATACCGATCGTCTGTGCCACCGCCGCCTCCCCGATTGCCGGATGGCCTTAGAATACCGCGATGCCGCTGAGCCACATCGAGCACGTGCTGATCCAGACCGCCGACATGGCGGCCACGCGCGACTGGTACGTGCGCGTGCTGGGCTTTCGCGTCGGCCCCAACCCGGACTTCAAGTTTCCGGTGTGCTGGCTGTATCTCGGCGAGCAGGACGTGATCCACATCACCGAGGGCGGCGCCCGGGTCTCGGAGAACCGCAGGCGCTACGTCGGGCAGGAGTCGTCGGCGACCGAGGGCAGCGGCGTGATCGACCACGTTGCGTTCCGCTGCAGTGGCCTGGCGCAGATGCTGGAGCACCTCAGCGCGCTCGGGGTGCCGTTCAAGCGCCGGCAGGTGGACGACCAGGGGCTGTACCAGCTCTTTCTGTTCGACCCCAACGGCGTCAAGGTGGAGCTCAACTTCGCCAACAGCGAGGCGCGCGGCATTCGCCCCGAGCTGATGGCCTCCGACCTGCCGGGCTAGACCTTTCCGAGCGCGCGCAGCACGCTCTCGGGCGTGCACGGTTGCGCCGCCACGCGTGCGCCGAGCGGGGCCAGCGCGTCGTTGATCGCGTTCATCACCGCGGCCGGCGCGCCCGCGGTGCCCGCCTCGCCGACGCCCTTCGCGCCGAGCTCGGAGGTTCGGGTCGGCGTCGAGACGTGAGCCACCACGATGTCCGGAATCTCGCCCGACATCGGCACCAGGTAGTCGGCCAGGTTGCCGTTGAGCAGCTGGCCGTTGTCGTCGTACACGCAGTGCTCCCACAGCGCCGCGCCGATGCCCTGCACGATCCCGCCGCGAATCTGCTCGTCGACCAGCATCGGGTTGATCACCGTGCCGCAGTCCTCCACGCACCAGTGCTTGAGAAGCCGCACGAAGCCGGTGTCCGGGTCGACCTCGACCAGCGAAGCCTGGATTCCGTTGGTGAAGGTGAAGGGATACTCGCGCGGCGTGTAGTGGCGCGTGACGGTGAGCTCGGACTGGAATTTCGGCGGCAGGGTGTCGGGCCGGAAGTAGCCGACGCGGCCGACTTCGGCGAGGGCGAGCTTCCCCTCGCCCCCCGCGCGGCTCACGATCGCGTCGCCCGCGACGTCGAGCCC
>Ga0210077_1000128_pt1 | contig 38616 bp, 43 predicted proteins | sample RushMan_CattailN_5_FD_185556 | JGI IMG/M metagenome (GOLD analysis project Ga0210077, IMG submission 185556) | Wetland microbial communities from San Francisco Bay, California, USA, that impact long-term carbon sequestration -... | ecosystem: Environmental > Aquatic > Marine > Wetlands ...
CAGAGACACTGCCAACCCGGCGGCGCTCGACTCCGATCCACCGCGCAGGGCGCTCATCGCCATCATCGCAAGGACGACAGCGAGGTCCTGGACAATTAGGAACCCTACGGCGATGCGCCCATGCAACGAGTCGAGTTCGCGCTTGTCGGAGAGCAGCTTGACGATGATGATGGTGCTGGAGAACGTGAGCGCTACGGCGACATACAGTGCTTCGATCGCGCTCTTGCCCATCACGAGTAGGAGCAGGAAGCCGATGACGATGGTGAACGCGAGCTGCCCCACTCCGGTCGCCAGGGCGACCGGACCGATATGGCGCACGTGCTGCAGGTCCAGCTTCAATCCGACCACGAACAGCAGCACCGTGACGCCGACCTGGGCGAGCAGGTCGATCTGGTCATGCGCCGTGACGAGTCCGAGCCCTGCGGGGCCGGCCACGATGCCGACTACGATGTAGGCAATGAGAACGGGCTGGCGCAGCCACAGCGAAAGCGCGCCGGCGGCCGCGGAGATCAAGAGAAGATACGCGAACTCGCTAAAGACTCCCTGCAAAATCTTCCTCGCTCAATCGCATCTGCGATCCGCTCGGCGCTGCGTCACCAAGGCGATCGAGATATCCCTGAAGTGGACCAGCGTGGAACGACTTTTCATCGCAATTGCGTCGTAGCGCCACCCGTGAAACGGAACAAGGAGCTTGTGCGGCATGCGCCTCGACGCTAAGGCAGCTCGAGGATGCGGACTTGATCTGCGTCAACGGGTGTGTAACCGGGTCGATTGGCGGCGGACTCGGCCGCTCGTGCTGATGGCCGGTACGGAACGCTGCGGAAGGTCCTTCGATGCGATGCTCGCGGTGCGCCGCGTCGACCCGGCGAGCGTCGCTTCAGAGGTGTGGAAGGAACGCGGAAAGTCCTTCGGAAATCGTCTTATACCTTCGGTCCGTAAGCATTGAGCGGGAAGGGGATTGAGGAACCGCTGCGCTGAGATCGGAGTGCTGTTGCATCATGGGCGCGTGGGCTTCGAGGCTCGCCATTTGGAGGCAAGTTTACCGTCAGAAGAGCTGGCGCTACGCGCCGCCCGCGTACAATGCGCGCTCGACATGCGACTCGTCCTGCGCAATCTTCCCCAGATGCTCGTGATGGCGGGCGTCGTCACCACGGCGCTCTACGTGCCCGTGATGGCGGTTCTGGCGCTGTTTTCGGTCGAGCTTGTCGGCGTGCCGCTGCGCTCGCTCATCACCTTCGGTGACGCGCTGGGTGCGTTCGAGGGGCTCGTGGTGTGGTGGATCGTCCTCTTCGTTCCCGCGCTGGCATACAGCGCGTGCATGATGCCGTGGGGCGCCAGGAAGACCTGAAGCGATTGAAAGCTCCGTCCGTGCCGCGCCTTCCCACCGACGATCTGCGCATTCGCGCCTCGCGGCCGCTCGAGTCGCCGGCGGCGCTCGCGCGCGAGCTGGCGCTGGACGACGCGGGAGCGGAATTCGTGGCCCGCTGCCGCGGGGCGGTGGAGGAGATCGTGCTCGGTCGCGACCCGCGCCTGCTGGTAGTGGTCGGGCCCTGCTCGATCCACGATCCCGTCGCCGCGCTCGACTACGCGCAGCAGCTGCGCGCCGCGGCGAGCCGGATGGAGGGCGAACTGCTGGTGGTGATGCGGGTCTATTTCGAGAAGCCGCGCACGACCGTCGGCTGGAAGGGGCTGATCAACGATCCGGGACTGGACGACAGCTTCGAGATCGGCCGCGGGCTGCGGCTTGCGCGCAAGATCATGCTCGACCTCGCCCGCCTGAGGGTGCCGGTGGCGACCGAGTTTCTCGACACCACGCTCGGGCAGTATTACTCCGACCTCGTTTCATGGGCGGCGATCGGCGCGCGCACGGTCGAGAGCCAGGTGCACCGGGAGCTCGCCTCTGGCCTGTCGATGCCGGTCGGCTTCAAGAACCGCACCGACGGCAACGTGCGGGTGGCGGTCGACGCGATTCGCGCCGCCCGCAGTCCGCACTGGTTTCCTTCGCTGACCAAGGACGGCGCGCCCGCCATTCTCGGCACCGCGGGCAACGAATGCGGCCACCTCGTGCTGCGCGGGGGGACGAACGGCCCGAATTACGCCGCGGAGCACGTCGCCGCGGCGATCGCCGAGCTGTCCGAGTTCGGGCTGCCGCCTCACCTGATGGTCGATTGCAGCCACGCGAACAGCGGCAAGGATCCCGAGCGCCAGACCGTCGTCGCCGAGGAGATCGCGGCCCAGGTGGCCGGCGGCGGCGGGATCATGGGCGTGATGCTGGAGAGCAACCTCGTCGGCGGGACGCAGGACTACCGCTCCCGTCCGCTCGTCTACGGGCGCAGCGTGACCGATCCCTGCCTGCCGCTCGAGCGCACGCTCGGCGTGCTGGAGCGCCTGGCCGACGCAGTGAGAAAGCGCATCCCGGCAGCGCGGACGGTGCGTGCGCCCAGGTAGACGCACCTCATGACGTCTTCTCGAGCGCCGAACAAAGCCCCAGCGAAGCCGGTCCTGTCGGACTGGTATCTGCGCTCGCGGCTCAGGATGCGTCAGGTGCTCCTGCTCGCCGCGCTGGACGAGCATCGCAACATGCATCGCGCGGCGGCCAGCCTGTCGATGACGCAGCCCGCGGCGACGCGTTTGCTGGCCGATCTCGAGCGTCTGCTGGGCATGCGTCTGTTCGAGCGCAGCGCGCGCGGTCTGACGCCGAATGCCTACGGCGAAAGCCTGGTGCGCCACGCGCGCGTCATGCTCGCGACGCTCGATCACGCGCGCGACGACATCAACGCGCTGGCGAGCGGAACCGAGGGCAAGATCGTGCTGGGCGCGCTGCTGGTGGCTGCGCCGGTGCTGGTGCCGCGGGCCGTGTCCCAATTCAAGCAGCGCCACCCCGGCCATACGGTGCTGATCCGCGAAGGGACGAGCGCGGTGCTGACCCCGCGGCTGCTGCGCGGCGAGCTGGACCTGATCGTGGGGCGCGCATCGAGCGATCTCCCGAGCGAGGGGCTGAAATTCGAGGCTTTCTACAGCGAGCCGATGCAGGTGATCGCACGTCCTGACCATCCGCTCGCGAGTCGACGCGGACTCCGGCTTGCGCGACTGGCCGACGAACAGTGGATCGTTCCGACGCCCGAAGCCGCGTACCGGCGGCGGCTTGAGGGGGCATTCAGGCAGGCCGGCGTCGAGCCGCCGCGGCGGATCGTCGAATCGCATTCGATCCTCACCAACATTGCCCTCGTGCGCGAGACCGACATGCTCGCGGTGATGCCGCGAGACGTGGCCCAGCAGTATTCCGGCCTGGGCCTGGTCAGGATCCTTCCGGTGGGACTGCCTGCGCCGTCGGGGCCGGTCGGCGTCGTCACCGTGCTCGGAAGGACCCTGCCGCCCGCGGCGGCCGACCTGATCCAGGCGCTGCGGCAGGTCGCGACCGAGTCAAGGCGCGAAGCGAAAGCGAAGCGTCGCCGCTGATGCCGAAGCAGGTATCGCCGGCTCCCGCAACGGCATTGGCGTTCCCGCGCGCGGCGGCTTAGGCTGGCAGCGAGAGCTTTTATACAAGAATGAAGGAGACCTGTGATGAAGAGGAGTCTTTCGGCTGTCGTGAGTGCGTGCCTGCTGGCATCAGCTCTCGTCGCGCAGACGGTGAACGCGGAGCCGGCCAGGCCGGCAAATTATCCCAACCGACCGATCAGTTTCGTGGTGTCCTACCCTGCCGGCGGAGGAATGGACGTTACGGCTCGCACGCTGGCGGCGCAGATGGAGCGCGTAACCGGCTACCAGTTCCGGGTGGAAAACCGGGGCGGCGGCGGCGGGATCATCGGCAACACCTACATGGCCACGCAGGCGAAGCCTGACGGCTATACGGTGGGGATCCTGGCCAACCCAACGCTGTTTCTCAACATCCTGAAGCAGGGCGCGAAGTTCAGGAAGAGCGACCTCGAACCGATTGCCGGCATCAACTTCGCGCCGGTAGCCTGGTTCACGCGGACCGACTCGAAGTTCGGCAAGATGAGCTTCAACCAGCTCATTGCCTACGCGAAGACGCACCCGGGAATGGTGAAGGTCGGCGTGATTCCGAACGCGTCGTTCGACATGGCGACGCGGATCGTGGAGAAGCAGAAGCACGTGAAGTTCAACATCGTCCCGTTCCAGGGCGGCAAGCCCTCGATCGTGGCGCTGCTCGGCGGCAACGTGGATGTCTCGGCCGCTTACTACAGCGAGGTCGCGCAGTACATCAAGGCCGGGACCCTCAAGGCGCTTGCGGTAGCCGACAACTCGCCCGCGGCCCAGATGCCCGACGCGCCGACGATGAAAGCGCTGCACATCAAGATGGCTTCCGGCACCTGGGGCGCGGACCGTTTCGCCGCCGTGCCGAAGGGAACACCCAGGGCCGTCAGGAACTACCTCGCCGACCTCATCCACAAGACGCTCGAGGACAAGGCGACCCAGGAGGCGTTCGACAAGGTCGGCATCAACGTCTCGGTGAAGACGATGGCTCAGCAGCAAAGGAGCTATAACGAAGGCTACGTCGCGGTGCGCGACTATCTCAAGTCTGCCGGCGCCCTCAAGGCCGGCCGCTAGCCTGAGCCCGCCGGGCGCCCGGCGGGGATTTTTCAAGAAACCTGATCGTCTAGCCGCGAACCCCCGATGTGGCAGGGATTGCTGGCAGCCTTGTCCCCGACGAATCTCTTCGTCGAGGTGATGGGGGTGCTCATCGGGATCGTGTTCGGCGCGATTCCCGGCCTGACCGCGACCCTTGCAATCGCCCTGTTCGTGCCGGTCACGTTCCTGATGAAGGCCGACAGCGGGATGATCATGCTCGGCGGGATCTACGCCGGCGGGATTTTCGGCGGCAGCATCTCGGCCATCCTGATCAACGTTCCGGGCACGCCGGCGTCCATCATCACCGGCTGGGAAGGCTACGCGCTGGCCCGCGAGGGCAAGGCGCCGCTCGCCCTCAGCCTCGCGGCGCTGAGCTCGGGCGTCGGCGGGCTCCTGTCCGGCGTGGCGCTGCTTTTCCTCACGCCGCTGCTGTCTTCCCTCGCGCTCACGTTCGGGCCGCCCGAATACTGCGCGCTGCTGCTGTTCAGCTTCACCATCGTCACCGTCATGATGGACACGCCGCTGTTGCGCAACCTGCTCGGCTGCTTCATCGGCCTGCTGCTGACCACCATCGGGCTCGACCCCGTCACGGGTGCGGCGCGCTTCACCTTCGGCAGCGTCGACCTGATGTCGGGCTTCAATCTGGTCGCGGTGCTGGTCGGATTCTTCTGCATGACCGAGGCCGCGTTCCTCGCATTCGAAGGACTCGACCGCTCGGCAAGCGACGGGGTGATCGAGTTCGGCAGAGGACATTCCTACAGGGAGCTCGCGAGGACGCTGTGGACCCGCGCCGCCACCTATCTTCGCTCGTCGACGATCGGCGTGTTGCTCGGCATCCTTCCGGCAGTGGGCCCGGTCGAGACGCCGTTCATCGCGCATACGGTGGAGCGAAAGTTCAACAAGAAGGACGAGAAGTTCGGCAAGGGATCCGTCACCGGCCTGATCGCGTCCGAATGCTCGATCAGCGCGAACGTCGGGGGCTCGCTCATGCCGCTTATCTCGCTGGGCATCCCCGGCAGCGGCGCGGCGGCCGTGTTCGTCGCCGCGCTGACGCTGCACGGCCTGCAGCCGGGCCCCCTGCTGTTCAAGAGCGAGCCGGCGCTGATCTACAGCTTCTTCTGGGGTTTCATCGCCGTCAACCTGTTCATGTTGCTGTTCGGCGTGTTCGCCGCCCGCTACTTCGCCGTCGTGCTGAAGCTGCCGAAGCGGGTGCTCGCGACGTTCATCGCTCTCTTTTCGATTCTGGGCTCCTACGCCATCAACAACAGCATGTTCGACGTCGGCGTGATGTTCGGCGCGACCGCGCTCGCGCTCTGGTTGCGCGCGCTGCGGGTGCCGATACTTCCGATCGTGCTGGCGGTGATCCTCGGCCCGCTGTTCGAGCAGCAGACCCTGGTCCTGTTCACGACTTCGAACAGCATCGGCGACGTGCTGGGGCGCCCGATCGCGGACGGCTTCTTCGCCGTCACGCTGGTGATGCTGGCTGGTTCCGTGTACAGGCGGCGAGCCGCTCCACGCCCTGAGCGTAGCGAGAGGGAATCGAAGTGCTGTATTTCAACCTGATATCGCTCTTGCTGGTCGTTTGCGGCGCGGTCGTCCTCGGTCTGCAGACGCCGCATATCGCGGAATCGGCCCGCATCTACCCGCTGGTCCTGATCGTCCTGGTCGTTGCGTGCAGCGCGGTCGTCGCCGTCAAGGAAATCGCCGGCCGCGCCGCGACCGAGCCCCTCGACACGAGAATCGCGAAGATGTTTTCCGCCCCGCTTTCGGTGCGCATCCGGGTCGCGGGCTTCGTCGCCACCTGGCTGGTCTACGCCTGGGTGCTCTCCGAGGCCGGGTTCCTCGTCGCGACGACGTGCGCGATTTTCGCCTCGCTGTGGCTGCTGAAGATCCGGCACGCTCTGGTGGGCTTTCTTTCTGCAGCGGCGTTTTCGCTGGTCTTCTCGATATTGTTCGCGACGGTGCTCTTTATCCCGACGCCTGCCGGTCCCCTCGATCAGCTCCTGACACAAGCGATCTACTCGATCCAGCACAAGGGAACACAACATGATCATTGATTGCCATGGGCATTACACGACCGCGCCGCCGGCGCATGCCGCCTGGCGCGAGGCCCAGATCGACGCCGGCGGCGACCTTTCCAAGATGGGCGGCAGGAAAGCGCCGGTCATCAGCGACGACGAGATCAGAGAGAGCCTCGAGAACTCGCAGCTGCGCCTGCAGCGGGAGCGCGGAACCGACCTGACGATCTTCTCGCCGCGCGCCGGCGGCATGGGCCACCACATCGGCAGCGAAGAAATGAGCATGCAGTGGTCCAGGATCTGCAACGATCAGATCAGACGGATCTGCGATCTCTATCCGGCCAATTTCGCGCCGGTGTGCCAGCTGCCGCAGTCGCCCGGTGTCTCGCCGTCGAACTCCATCCCGGAGCTGGTGCGCTGCGTCGAGGAGATGGGCTTCATCGGCTGCAACCTGAACCCGGATCCGAGCGGCGGCTACTGGACCGACCCGCCGGTGACCGATTCCTGGTGGTTCGGGCTGTACGAGAAGCTCGAGGAGCTCGACGTGCCGGCGATGATCCACGTCAGCCAGTCGTGCAACCCGAATTTCCACTTCACCGGCGCGCACTACATCAACGCCGACACGGCGATCTTCATGCAGCTGCTGAAGTCCGACCTGTTCGCGCGCTTCCCGCGCCTGCGCTTCATCATCCCGCACGGCGGCGGGGCGGTGCCCTATCACTGGGGCCGCTACCGCGGCATCGCGATCGACATGAAGCGCCCCCAGCCCGCCGAGCTGATGGGCGAGAACCTCTACTTCGATACCTGCGTCTACCATCAGCCGGGAATCAACGTCCTGGCGGAGGTGGTGCCGGTGGACAACATCCTGTTCGCCTCCGAGATGGTCGGCGCGGTCCGCTGCAAGGACCCGGACAGCGGGCATTACTTCGACGACACGCGCCGCTACATCGACGCGAACACGCGCTTGAGCCCGGCCGACAAGGAGAAGATCTATTTCAGGAACACGCTGAAGGTCTTCAGCCGGCTCAAGCTTCCCGCGGCCGCGGGCTAGAATCGGTCCGTCATGGCACTCGGCGATCCGCCGTTCGGCATCCGCAAGATCGGCCACGCGGTGCTGCGGGACCGCTCGCTCGGGGACGATAACTCGTGAAGGAGAACGGATCATGATGTCGACCGTAGTGCGGAACATTCATCGGGCGGACGCCGCCTCTCTCGCCGCGCTGGAGAAGCAGGGCGTGGCGACGGTGCACGAGGCGCAGGGCCGCAGCGGCCTGATGCGGCCCGACATGCGCCCCGTGTGGAGCGGCGCGCGCATCTGCGGCAGCGCGGTGACCGCGCTCATCCATCCGGGCGACAACTGGATGATCCATGCCGCGGTCGAGGTGGTGAAGCCCGGCGACGTGCTGGTGGTGGCCTGCTCCAGCGACAACACCGACGGCGCCTTCGGCGAGCTGCTCGCGACCTCGCTCAAGGCGCGCGGCGCGAAGGGCGTGGTGCTCGAAGTCGGCTGCCGCGATTCGCGCGAGATCGGCGAAATGCGCTTTCCGGTCTGGTCGCGCGCGATTTCCGCCAGGGGCACGGTCAAGGCGAGCGTCGGCTCGGTAAACGTACCCGTGGTCTGCGCGGGCGTGCACGTCGTTCCGGGCGACGCGGTAGTCGCTGATGACGACGGCGTGGTGGTGGTGCCGCGCGCCGACGCCGCACGCGTGGCGAAGGCGGGTGCCGAGCGCGAGGCGAAGGAAGCCGCCAGCCGCGCCAAGCTCCAGGCCGGTGAGCTGGGCCTGGACCTTTACGGCATGCGCGCCGGGCTCGCCGAGAAGGGCCTCCGGTACGTCGACGGGCCGATCGACTGGGGCAGGCAGGGGTGAGCGCGGCCGCGCCGGCGAGGCTGAGCGCGCTGCTCGGCGACTACCCGGTCACGCGCGCCCTGAAAGAAGGCCGCGTGCGCTCGCCGCGCCTGCAGCTCGATTTCGCCCCGGTTGCGACGCCCGCCGCGGCATTCAAGCGCGCGGTGCGCGGGCTCGAGTTCGACCTCGCCGAGCTCGCGCTGGTCACCTTCCTGATGGCCAAGGACCGCGGCGTTCCGCTCGCGCTGCTGCCCGCGGTGGTCGTGGCACGGTTCCAGCATCCGCTGCTGGTGCAGGACGCGGCACGTCCGGCGCTCGCGCCGCCCGAGCTGGAGGGGCTGCGGGTCGGCGTGCGCTCCTGGTCGGTTACCACCGGAATGTGGATCCGCAGCATCCTGGCGAAGGACTATGGCGTCGACTGTTCGTGCGTTCGCTGGGTGAGCTTCGAAGAGGCGCACGTGGCGGATTTTCGCGATCCGCCGAACGTCGAGCGTGCCGCGGCGGGCAAGGACATGGTCGCGATGCTGCTCGCGGGCGAGCTCGACGCGGCGATCGTGGCCGAGCGCGCGCTGCCCGATCCGAGGCTGAAGAGCATCATCCCTGATCCGGCCGCGGCGGCGGCAGGCTGGCGCGCGGCGCACGGCGCGCTGCAGATCAATCACATGGTGACGGTCAAGGAATCGCTGCTGCGGACCGATCCGGACGCGGTGCGCGAAATCTGGCGCCTGCTGAGCGAAAGCAGGCAAGCCGCGGGAAACCCGGACCTGAACCCGTTCGGCTGGGACGCGAACCGGCGCAGCCTCGAGGTCGCCCTCGGCTGCATTCACCGGCAGGAGCTCGTCTCGAGACGCTTTACGCTCGACGAGCTGATCGACGACGCGACACTCGCGCTTGGCGCGTGAGCGTCGTCAGTCGTGCTGGTGCTGGTGATCGTGGTCGTGCGCGCGCCTCTGCGCATGCTCGGCGACGCGCTTGACCGCCGGCTCCGTAACCGCCGGCAGGTCGCCGCGCCAGGCGGCGGTCCAGAAGCCGGCGACCATCGCGAGCAGCACCGCGCCGACCACCCACACGCTGGTCCGGATGCCCTCGCCCGGGGCGCCTTCCTTGTAGCCGTCGACCATCGAGCGGGCGAGATTCTCCTTGTGCGCGAGGCTGCCGGCGATCACGCCCGCGAGGTGCAGCCCGGCGAGCGCGAGGGTGACGTTGCCCATCACCTGGTGGACGTCCTTCACCCACTTCCAGGACTGCGGGCCGTTGAGCGTCAGGAAGCCGAGCGCGGCGGTGAGCGCGGCGCACGCGAGCAGGAGATAGATCGCCCAGCTGCCGGCCGGGTTGTGGCCGACGTGATGCTCGGGCCGGCGCCTGACGAGCGAGCGCAAGTAGCCGAGCGCGCGCGCGGGCCCGTAGGCGAAGGAGGCGAAGCGCGCGTAGCGGGTGCCGGCGAAGCCCCACAGCAGGCGGAACGCGACCAGGCCCAGTACCGTATAGCCGAAGGTGACATGGAAGCTCAGCCAGTCGTCCTCGGAGGTGAGGTAGGCGGCGATGAATGAGAGCGCGAACAGCCAGTGGAACGCGCGCGTCGGCAGGTCCCAGACGAGGATCTTCATTTCGGAACTCCCACCTTATTACGCGGCGAGCGCGTGCAGCAGCTGGGGAAAGACCTTCGGTGTCGCCGCGGCGACGTCGCCCGAGTTCAGGAAACTCTGTTCGCCCTTCAGGTCGCCGACCAGCCCGCCCGCCTCCTGGATCAGGAGAGCGCCGGCGGCCATGTCCCAGGGCGAGAGGCCCATTTCCCAGAACGCGTCGAGGCGCCCGGCGGCGACGTAGGCGAGGTCGAGGGCCGCAGAGCCGGCCCGGCGCACTCCCGCGCAGGAGCTCATCACGGTGCGCAGCTGGCGCAGGTAGGGATCGACCCGGGAGAGCTCCTTGAACGGAAAGCCGGTGCCGACCAGCGCGTCGGCGAGCTTCTGGCAGCGCGTGACGCGCAGGCGCCGGTCGTTGAGAAACGCGCCGCGGCCCTTCGAGGCGGTGAACAGCTCGTTCTTGCCCGGGTCGTAGACCACCGCGTGCGCCAGCGCGCCGCGGTGCTCGATCCCGATCGAGACGCAGTACTGCGGAAAGCCGTGGATGAAATTGGTCGTGCCGTCGAGCGGATCGATGATCCAGCGGTAGTCCGCTCGCTTGCCGCCGAGATTTTCGCCGGATTCCTCGGCCAGGATCGCGTGGTCCGGATAGGCGGAGCGGATGACGCCGATCGCCGCTTCCTCCGCGCCCTTGTCGACCTGGGTGACGAAGTCGTTGGTGTTCTTGGATCTGACGTCCAGGATCGCGCCGTCGAGCGTGGCGCGGTTGATGACCGAGCCGGCGCGCCGCGCCGCCTTGATCGCGATCGAGAGGATGGGATGCATGGGCGCACATCTTACCGTGCGCGCAAGCGCGAAGCGGCCCTTCAGGTGCCTTCGACGGCCGGAGGCGGCACGTTCAGGACCAGCCAGTAGTGGACGATCTGGCGCATGACCTCGACGAATTTCGAGAAATCGATGGGCTTGCGGATGTATCCGTTCGCTCCATTGTCATAGCAAGCCGCGACATCGGAAGGCTCTTCCGACGTTGTGAGCATGACGGCGATTATCCTCCGGGTGCGGTCGCGCTCGCGGATGCGCTTGAGAACCGACAGGCCGTCGAGCCTGGGCATCTTGAGGTCGAGCAGCATGAGAGTCGGACGCTGTCCCTCGACGAAGATCCTCTTCCCGGCGTCGCCGTGCATGAAATCCAGCGCGGCCTGCCCGTCCCGAAAAGTGAGCAGCTCGAGCTCGACGCCCGACTTGGCGATCGCGCGCTGCGCAAGCTCGGTGTCTATCGGGTCGTCTTCGACCAGGATGACGGCGGGGGCGCGCATGAGGCTAGCTCGATTGCATGTACATATTCGTAAATTCTACTATTCGAATCATGGGTTTTGGGTCGTGAATCTCCAAATATCGTCAGGCCAATTGCAAACAACGGTGATTCGTGTCGCGGCTTCCCGACAGCTTCGCGGCGCGCGGCGTCCGGCACACGGCTTGCGTACACTGCGCCTATGCGGAACCACCTCGATCGGGTGCGGATCGTGCTGTGCCGGCCGAGCCATCCGGGCAACATTGGCTCGTCGGCGCGCGCGATGAAGAACATGGGACTGGCCGACCTGCGCCTGGTCGCGCCGCTGCGGTACCCAGCGCCCGAGGCCGAGTGGCTCGCGAGCGGGGCCCTCGACGTGCTCGAGGCGGCACGCGTGCACGCCACGCTCGCCGAGGCGATCGGCGACTGCGTGGCGGCCTACGCGCTGAGCGCGCGCCCGCGCGAATGGTCGCCGCAGGCGCTCGCGGTGCGCGAGGCCGCCGGCGGCGCGCTCGAGCGCGCCGCGCAGGGCCCGGTCGCGTTCGTGTTCGGCAACGAGACCGCGGGTCTCACCAACGAGGAGATGTTTGCCTGCCAGACGCTGGTGCACATTCCGGCCGATCCCGCCTACACCTCGCTCAACCTCGCGCAGGCGGTGCAGATCGTCTGCTACGAGTTGCGCATGGCGCAGGGCGCGGAGGTGCCGGCGACGCGGAGCGAAAAGCCGGCCACGGCGGCGGACCTCGAGGGCCTGTACGGCCATCTCGAGCAGGCCGCGACCTCGAGCGGCTTCATGGCAGCCGGCTCCAAGCTGCGCGAGCGCTGGAGGCGGCTGTTTTCCCGGGTTCCCGCGCTCGAGCGCGAGGAGGTCAACATCCTGCGCGGCTTGCTCAAGGCCCTGGAGAAGAAAAATGTTGATTCGTCGCAATAGTCAATAGTTGATAGAATTACTCGGATAACCTAGAGTAACCGTATGTTCAAACACCTACGTGAAGATATCGCGAGCGTCTTCGACCGCGATCCGGCCGCGCGCAACACCTGGGAGGTGCTGACCTGCTACCCGGGGCTGCACGCGCTGGTGATCCACCGGCTGGGGCACTGGTTCTGGGGCCACGGGCTGCGCTGGCTCGGGCGCCTGACCTCCCACATCGGGCGCTGGCTGACGGGGATCGAGATCCACCCCGGCGCGACCATCGGCCGGCGGGTGTTCATCGACCACGGCATGGGGGTGGTGATCGGCGAAACCGCCGAAATCGGGGAAGACACCACCCTGTATCACGGCGTGACGCTGGGCGGCACCACCTGGAACAAGGGCAAGCGCCATCCGACCCTGGGCAGGAACGTCGTGGTCGGCGCGGGCGCGAAAATTCTCGGTCCGATCAAGGTCGGCGACGGCGCGAAGGTCGGCTCCAATGCGGTGGTCGTGAAAGACGTGCCGGAGGGCGCGACGGTGGTCGGCATTCCGGGGCGGATCGTGGACGCCGGTCCGACCAAGGAAGGGGCGCGATTTGCCGCCTACGCCGTGGTGCTGAATCAGGACGACCCTTATTCGAAGGCGATTCAATCCCTTGTCGAGCACTCGCACGAGCTCGAGGAGTCGGTTGCCGGCCTGACGGCCAGGCTCGCCGAACTGGAACGCGAGCTCGCTCGCCGCGAGGCGGAGGCGGGGCAGCAGGAGACCTTGAGGGTTGTCAAGTAGTTGTCTCGTCAGCAATTTAATAGTTGATTAAATCTGTCGGGATTGGTTATACTTGAGCGTCCCAATCAGGTATTCGCCGAGGCAGACATGAGATTGACGACCAAAGGCAGGTTTGCAGTGACCGCGATGGTGGACCTGGCGATGCGGCAGAACCGCGGCCCGGTCACGCTGGCGGCGATCAGCGAGCGCCAGCGCATATCGCTTTCCTATCTGGAGCAGCTGTTCGGCAAGCTGCGTCGCCACAATCTGGTGAACAGCGTGCGCGGCCCCGGCGGCGGCTACACGCTCGCGCAGGCGACACAAGGCGTCTCGGTGGCCGAGATCATCTGCGCGGTCGACGAGCCGCTCGACGCGACGCAGTGCGGGGGCAAGGAGAACTGCCTCGACGACAAGCGCTGCATGACCCACGACCTGTGGGCGACGCTGAACGCTAAAATGTACGAGTATTTGAACTCGGTGACCCTGGCCGATCTGGTCGCGCACCAGAACGGCAAGCATGTCGCGGTGCTGCACTGGCGCGCGGGCGACCCGAACCAGCGGCCCGAGGCGAACAATCCCGAAGAGGCCGTGGCGGCATGAAGCTTCCGATTTACCTCGATTACTCGGCGACCACGCCGGTCGATCCGCGCGTGGCCGAGAAGATGATCCCGTTTCTCTGCGAGCATTTCGGCAACCCGGCGAGCCGCTCGCACGCGTTCGGCTGGAAAGCCGAGGAGGCGGTCGAGCAGGCGCGCGCGAACGTCGCCGCGCTGGTCAACTGCGATCCGAAGGAAATCGTCTGGACCTCGGGTGCCACCGAGTCGATCAACCTCGCGCTCAAGGGCGCGGCCGAGTTCTACAAGTCCAAGGGCAAGCACCTGATCACGGTCAAGACCGAGCACAAGGCGACGCTCGATACCGTACGCGAGCTCGAGCGGCGCGGCTTCGAGGCGACCTACCTCGACGTGCGGCCCGACGGCCTGATCGACATGAAGCAGCTGGAGGCCGCTTTCCGGCCGGACACGATCCTGGTGTCGGTGATGTTCGTCAACAACGAGATCGGCGTGATCCAGGACATCCCTGCGATCGGCGAGCTGTGCCGCTCCAGGGGCGTACTGTTCCACGTCGACTCCGCGCAGGCGACCGGCAAGTGCCCGATCGACCTCGGCGCGCTGAAGGTCGACCTGATGTCGTTCTCGGCGCACAAGACCTACGGGCCCAAGGGCGTCGGCGCGCTTTACATCCGGCGCAAGCCGCGGGTGCGGCTGGAAGCGCAGATCCACGGCGGCGGCCACGAGCGGGGATTCCGCTCGGGAACGCTGGCGACGCACCAGATCGTCGGCATGGGCGAGGCGTTCCGCATCGCGCGCCAGGAAATGGCGGTCGAGAACAACCGCATCCGCGCGCTGCGAGACAGGCTGCTCAAGGGTATGCAGGAGATCGAGGAGGTTTTCGTCAACGGCGACCTCGACCGGCGCGTGCCGCACAATCTGAACATCTCGTTCAATTTCGTCGAGGGCGAGTCGCTCATCATGGCGGTAAAGGACATCGCGGTGTCCTCGGGCTCGGCGTGCACCTCGGCCTCGCTCGAGCCCTCCTACGTGCTGCGCGCGCTGGGACGCTCGGACGAGCTGGCGCATTCTTCGATCCGCTTCACCCTCGGGCGCTTCAACACCGAGGAGGAGGTGGACTACACGGTCGACCATCTCAAGGCGAAGGTGGCCAAGCTGCGCGAGATGTCGCCGCTGTGGGAAATGTACAAGGACGGCGTGGACCTGAATTCGGTCCAGTGGGCCGCTCACTGAGAGCACCTAGCAGGAGGCAACATGGCATACAGCGATAAAGTCATCGATCACTACGAGAATCCGCGCAACGTTGGCGCGTTCGGCAAGGACGAAGAGGGCGTCGGTACCGGAATGGTGGGCGCGCCCGCCTGCGGCGACGTGATGAAGCTTCAGATCCGGGTCAGCAAGGACGGCGTCATCGAGGACGCGCGCTTCAAGACCTACGGCTGCGGCTCCGCGATCGCGTCCTCGTCGCTGGTCACCGAATGGGTCAAGGGCAAGACGGTGGACGAGGCGGCGACGATCAAGAATACGCAGATCGCAGAGGAGCTGGCGCTGCCGCCGGTGAAGATCCACTGCTCGATCCTCGCCGAGGACGCGATCAAGGCGGCGATCGCCGACTACAAGAAGCGTTACGGCGAATCGCAGCAGGAGGCCGGCGCAAAGGCGGTAAACGAATAGCGCCATGGCGATCACGCTCACCGAAAAGGCGGCCACCCGGGTGCAGGCCTTCCTCGCCAAGCGCGGCAAAGGCGTCGCGCTGCGGCTGGGCGTGCGCACCTCGGGCTGTTCGGGGCTGGCATACAAGATCGAGTTCGCCGACGAGGTGCTGCCCGAGGACGCACAGTTCGAGAGCCACGGCGTGAAGGTCGTGGTCGACCCCAAGAGCCTTCCCTATCTGGAGGGCACCGAGCTCGATTTCGCGCGCGAAGGCCTGAATGAGGGATTCAAGTTCAACAACCCCAACGTCAAGGACGCCTGCGGCTGCGGGGAATCGTTCAACGTCTGAAAAATCATTTCGAGCTTTTCGGCCTGGAACCGCGCTTCGCGCTGGATCGCGAGCAGCTGGAGCATGCCTACCTCGAGATCCAGGCCCAGGTGCATCCCGACAGATTCGCCAGCGGAGGCGACGCCGAGCGGCGCGCCTCGATGCAGTGGACGACGCGCTTGAACGAGGCCTACCGCACTCTCAGGAGCCCGGTGCTGCGAGCCAAGTACCTGCTCGAGCTGGAGGGCGTGGACCTGGCGTTCGAGACCAACACCGCGATGCCGGCGGACTTCCTGATGCGCCATATGGAGCTGCGCGAGGCGCTCGAGGCCGCCGGCGAGTCGAAGAGCGCGTCCGAGCTCGATGAATTGCGTGAATCGCTGCGCGCCGACAGGGCCGGGCTCGAGCGCGCGCTTGCCGACGCGATCGACGCGCGCAAGGACTACGAAGCCGCGGCGGACCTGACCCGCAAGCTGATGTTCCTCGACAAGCTCGATATCGAAATCGACGTCGCCTACGAGTCGCTGGAAGCCTGATGGCGCTGTTCCAGATATCAGAGCCGGGCATGTCGCCGGCGCCGCATGAGCGGCGCCTCGCGGTAGGCATCGACCTGGGCACCACGAACTCTCTGGTGGCGACGGTGCGCAGCGGCGTGCCGGGCACCCTGCCGGATCAGCAGGGACGGATGCTGCTGCCTTCGATCGTGCGCTACCTGCCCGACGGCCGCGCGGAGGTGGGCTACGCGGCACAGGCGCGCCAGTCGGAAGATCCGAAGAACACCATCGTCTCGGTCAAGCGCTACATGGGGCGCGGCGTGAAGGACGTGGCGCACGTCGAGAATGCCCCCTACGATTTCGTCGACGCGCCGGGGATGCTGCAGCTCAGGACCTGCGCCGGGGTGAAAAGCCCGGTAGAGGTCTCGGCCGAGATCCTCAGGGTGCTGCGGCTGCGCGCCGAGGCCGCGCTCGGAGGCGAGCCGGAGGGCGCGGTGATCACCGTGCCGGCCTATTTCGACGACGCGCAGCGCCAGGCTACCAAGGACGCCGGCAGGCTGGCCGGCCTGAACGTGCTGAGGCTGCTCAACGAGCCGACCGCGGCGGCGATCGCCTACGGTCTGGAGAACGCGTCCGAGGGCGTCTACGCGGTGTACGACCTTGGGGGCGGGACGTTCGACATCTCGATCCTGAAGCTTTCCAAGGGCGTGTTCGAGGTCATCGCCACGGCGGGCGACGCCGCGCTCGGCGGCGACGATTTCGACCAGCGCGTGTTCTGCTGGATCGTCGAGGAGGCCAAGCTCGCCCCCCTGGGGCCGCGCGACATGCGCAAGCTGCTGGTGAAATCGCGCGAGGCCAAGGAATACCTGACCACCCACGGCGAAGCGCAGCTGAACGGCAAGCTGTCGACGGGCGAATGGATCGACCTCTGCCTCACCACCGAGAAGTTCTGCCAGATCACCCAGAACCTGGTGCAGAAGACACTGGGGCCGACGCGCAAGGCGCTGCGCGACGCCGGGCTCACGGTTGACGACATCAAGGGCGTGGTCATGGTCGGCGGCGCGACCCGCATGCCGCAGATCCAGCGCGCGGTCGGGGAATTCTTCCGCCGGGCGCCGCTCAACAATCTCGATCCCGACAAGGTGGTCGCGCTGGGCGCCGCGATGCAGGCCGACGTCCTCGCGGGCAACAAGCCGGGCGGAGAAGACTGGCTGCTGCTCGACGTGATCCCGCTTTCTCTCGGGGTGGAGACCATGGGCGGGCTCGTCGAGCGCATCGTGCCGCGCAACTCGACCATTCCGGTGGCGCGCGCGCAGGAATTCACGACTTTCAAGGACGGCCAGAGCGCGATGAGCTTCCACGTGGTCCAGGGCGAGCGCGAGCTGGTGTCGGACTGCCGCTCGCTCGCACGCTTCGATCTGAAGGGCATTCCGCCGATGGCCGCCGGCGCGGCGAGGATCCTGGTCACCTACCAGGTCGACGCGGACGGGCTGCTGTCGGTGTCCGCGCGCGAGAAGACGAGCGGCGTCGAAGCCTCGGTGACGGTCAAGCCTTCCTACGGCCTGAACGACGGCGACATCGAGCGCATGCTGCGGGACTCCTACGAGCACGCGCGCGAGGACATGCAGGCGCGCGCGCTCGCCGAGCACCGCGTGGAGGGCGAGCGGCTGCTCGAGGCCACGCGGGTGGCGCTACAAGCGGACGGCGCGCTGCTCGAGCCTGCCGAGCGCGCGGTGATCGAAAAGGACATGGAGGCACTGCGCGCGGCGCTTCCCGGCGTCGACCACCGCGCCATCAAGCAGGCGACCGAGGCGCTCGGACGCGCCACCGACGAGTTCGCCGCGCGGCGCATGGACGCGAACGTGCGGCGCGCGCTTGCCGGACGCAAGATAGCCAATCTGGAGCCCTAGCAGGACCCTACGTGCCCAAGCTGAAAGTGCTGCCCCATCCTCAACTTTGTCCGCAAGGCGCCGAGCTCGAAGCGAAGGAAGGCGTCTCGATCCTCGACACCCTGCTCGAGAACGGCATCGAAATCGAGCATGCCTGCGAGAAGTCCTGCGCCTGCACCACCTGCCACGTGATCGTGCGCGAGGGCATCGGCTCGCTCGACGAGGCGGAGGAGAAGGAAGAGGACATGCTCGACAAGGCTTGGGGGCTGGAGGCGGACTCGCGCCTGTCCTGCCAGGCCAGGGTCCGCGGCGCGGACCTGGTGATCGAGATCCCGAAATACACCATCAACTATGCGCGAGAGGAACACTGATGAAGTGGACCGACAGCCGGGAGATCGCGATCGCGCTCGCCGAGCGGTTTCCCGACACCGACCCCAAGACGATCCGGTTCACCGACCTGCATCGCTGGGTGCTCGAGCTGCCCGGCTTCGACGACGATCCCGGGCATAGCGGGGAAAAGATCCTCGAAGCGATCCAGATGGCCTGGATCGACGAGGCCGACTAGGCGGGCGGTCCCCTATGGACGCAGGCCGAGCTCGGCGAGCACGGCCTCGATCACTTCCTGCTCGCGCAGGCAGAGCCGGATCCGCTTGAGCGAGCCGTCCGGCCGGCCAGCGAACCAGCCCCGCACCGCTGCATCGTAGGCACGGGCGCAGACCGGCAGCGGTACGGCAAAGATGCCGCTCGAGACCGCCGGAAACGAAATCGCCGCCCAGCCCGCTTCTTCCGCGCAGCCGAATGCGGCCTGCAGCGCCCGCACCAGCTTGCGCTCCTCGTCTCCCTCGCCCTGGCGGGGGCCCACGGCATGGATGATGCCCTTGAACGCCAGCTTGCCGGCGCCGCTCACCACCGCGCTGCCCGTCGGCAGCCGCCCCCGCTCGCGCACGATGCGGTCGCACTCGGCCTGCAACGAGGGGCCGGCCGCGCGCGAAATGGCGGCCGCGACGCCGCCGCCGTGGGCAAGGCGGCCGTTCGCCGCGTTGACGATGGCATCGACAGGCTCCTCGAGCAGATCGCCGCGCGCCACCTCGAACACGCGTCCGGAAGAGAAGGGCAGCTCAGCGAGAATCATTTCATCGCGGGCCGCCCGACGGCTTACTTGATCGTCGCCTTGGCGCGCAGGTCGTGGAGCAGCTTGCGCAGCTGCGCCTGATGCAGCTGCTGCTCGATGCGCGTCCTGACCTTTTCGAGCGGAGGAAATTCCAGCGGCCGCACGTCCTCGACCTGGATCACGTGGTATCCGAAGCGCGTATGCACCGGAGTCTTGGTGTAATCGCCCTTGCCGAGCTTGACCATCGCGTCGCTGAACGACTTGTCCAGACTGCCGCCCGGCGTCATCCAGTCCAGCTCGCCGCCGCTTTCCCGCGTGCCGGCGTCCTTGGAGTCCTTCTTGGCGAGGTCTTCGAACTTTGCGCCCTTGTTCAATTCGTCGATCACCTTTTCCGCGGCGGCCTTGGAATCGAGCAGGATATGGCGCACCTTGTACTGCTTGTCCCCGGCCTTGGCCTTGGCCTCGTCGTAGGTCTTCTTGATCGCGGCATCGCTGATGGGATGCGTCTTCTCCCAGTAGCTGACGTACTGCTGCACGATCAGGGTCTGGCGCATGAGCGCCAGATAGGCCCGCACGTCGGCCTTCTTCGTGTAGCCGGTGCGAGCGGCTTCCTGGGCGATCAGCTCGCGGTTGATGAGGTCTTCCCGCACCGCGTCACGCACCGATTTGTCCTCGGGGTTGGCGCGGGTCTCGCGCATCAGCAGCTCGGCGCGCGAGGCGGGGATCGGCACGCCGTTCACGATCGCGATCGGTGCAGCCTTGGAGGCCTTTTTCGAAGCGTGCTTGGCGGCGGTTTGCGCCGCCGCGGCGGCAGGGAGGGCGAGCACGGCGGCTGCGAGCACGGCGCCGGCAAATCGTCTCAGAATCATCTGCTTCCTTTTGGCCATGAGTAGCAAGTCCCGCATTATGCGCCCCCTTCCCCGGGGGCGCGGGCGCTGATCGCGAGCGCGTGGATGGGGTCGTCCATCAGCTCTCCCAGCACCTGATAGACGAGGCGGTGGCGCGCGACAGTGGGCTTGCCGCGAAACGCCTCTGACACGATCGTCAGCCGCCAATGGGTGCCGCCGCCGGGCTTCCAGCCGGCGTGCCCCCGGTGGGCCGCGCTTTCGTCGACCAGCTCGAGCGCGACCGGCGCGAGCGCGGAGAGGCGCTGCCGGATGCTCGATTCGACGCTCATTGCTTGTCGCCGGCGTCCTCGACGTGACGGGCGAGGAACAGCGCCTGGGCGAGGATGAACAGCAGCATCAGGCCGGACACCCCGAACAGCTTGAAATCGACCCACTGGTCGCGCGTGAAGTTGAACGCGACATACAGGTTGAGCGCTCCCATGGCCGCGAAAAAGCCGGCCCAGCTCCAGTTGAGCTTGGTCCAGGCGGGCGCGGGGAGGTCGAGCTGGGCGCGCATCATGGCGCGGATGAGGTTGCGGCCGAAAAAGCGCTCCGAGATCACCAGCACGAGCGCGAAAATCCAGTAGAGCACCGTCGGCTTCCACCGGATGAACACGTCGTCGTGCAGCAGCAGCGTCGCGCCGCCGAACACCACGATGATCGCGAGACTTGCCCACAGCATGCCGTCGATGTGCTTGCCGCGCAGCCACAGCCAGCCGACCTGGACGAAGGTCGCCGCGATCGCCGCCCCGGTGGCGACATAGATGCCTTGCAGCTTGAACGCGACGAAGAAAAGGATGACCGGGAACAGGTCGAAGAGAAACTTCATGCCTTCTCGAACTTGAGCGACGCCGAATTCATGCAGTAGCGCAGGCCGGTGGGTTGCGGCCCGTCCTCGAACACGTGGCCGAGGTGCGCCTGGCAGCGGGCGCAATGCACCTCGGTGCGCCTCATGAAGAACGAGTTGTCTTCGTGCGTGGCCACGTTTTCCGGCTTGAGCGGCTGCCAGTAGCTCGGCCATCCGGTGCCGGACTCGAACTTGTGCTCCGACGAGAACAGCTCGGCGCCGCAGCACACGCAGCGGTAGACGCCTTTCTCGTGGTGATTCCAGTACTCGCCGCTGAACGCGGGCTCGGTGCCCTTGCGCCGCGTTACCTTGTACTGGATGGGCGTGAGCTCCTTTTTCCAGTCGGCGTCCGTCTTTCCTGCCTTGCTGTCCATGTTTGCTGGTCCTCTAGTGCCAGTTTCCGACCGCCTGCCGCGCCGCGTCGTTCTCCGGCCGCACCGTCAATCCGGTCGCGGAGACCGAGACCGCGTACCTTGCGCCGTCGGCCATCGGCACGTAGGCCGCGCTGCCGTAAAGCGCGTCGGCGAGCGGCAGGTAGTCATGATAACGCCTGATCAGCGTCCACAGATCGACCCGTCCGCCGTGCCACAGCGGATACACGGTGCGCAGCGCGGTCAGGTCCTGCCCGGCGTCCTCGTAGCGTCCCGACAGGCGCTCCAGACGGTAGAGGGTGTCGAAACCCAAGATGGTGCCGAGGCCGCGCCACTTCAATACCCTGGCGTCGATCTGCCACTCGTCGCCCCGCAGCTGGTACACCTGGGGCGCTTCGCCCACGATCCGCAGCGTCAGCGCGAAATTCTTATCGCCGAGCTTGCGCAGCTCGACCTGAGCCGCATCCTGCTCGTGCGTCAGGCGGGTGTAGGAGTGCAGCCCGGCGGCGACCACCGCGGCCAGCACCCCGAGCAGCACTACCGCTGCGCCGAGCAGCAGCAGCAGCGTGCCGCGCGCGATCTGGACGCGACGCAGCCGGCGCACCGCCGCCAGCTCGAGAGGCAGCGCGATGAGCACCCCGAGCAGCGCGATACCGATCAGCAGCGTTTGCGGCGAAAGGCCGGAGAGCAAGGTCAGCATCGGGGTACTATATTCGCGCAGACCCATGGATGGAAGCGGGAGAAAACGTGGCACTGGTGAAATTCATCGAATATGCGGACGCGTCGTCCGAAGTGCGGGCGGTCTACGACGACATCATGCAGACGCGCGGTGTCGACTGGATCAACAATTTCTGGAAGGCGCTCGCCAACGATCCCGCGCAGCTGCGCCGGACGTGGGAGAACGTGAAGCAGGTGATGGCGCCCGGCGCGCTGGATCCGCTCGTGAAGGAGATGATCTACGTCGCGGTGAGCGCGACCAACGGCTGCGAGTACTGCACCTATTCTCATACCGCGGCGGCGCGCAAGAAGGGCATGAGCGACGCGATGCTGATGGAGCTGATGGCGGTGGTGGGGCTGGCGAACGAGACCAACCGCCTCACCAACGGCCTGCGGGTCGAGGTCGATCCGCAGTTCAGGTAGCGGGGAGCGGCTTTCGCGAACGGTCCCAGAGGTTGGGCGTCACGCTGTTGTGGTAGCCCGAGACGAATTCACTTGCCGCGCCGCTGGCCGGATCGAAGGTGTGTCGCTTCACCGCGCCGATATTGGCGCCGTAGACGTGAATGCTGATTGCCGTTCGGTCGCGGGTCGCGTTGGAGACCACGTGAACGTCGCCGAGGCGCGGCGAAACCCGGTCGACGTCGCCGGGCTTGACGCGGTGCGAGCCGGTGGCGCGCATCGGCCGCCCCGGGGCGTATTCCTCGCACAGCTCCTCGCCGCGCATCACCCCCACCAGCCCCCAGACCGTGTGGTCGTGGATCGGCGTCTTCTGACCGGGCTGCCAGACGAAGCTCACCACCGAGAAGCGTTCGAGCGGATCGCAGTGAAGCAGGTATTGGCGGTAGGAGCTCGGCGACGGCATCGCGAACTCGTCCGGCAGCCAGTCGTCGTGGCTGACGAGCTCGCGCAGCAGCTTTTCGCCTTCGACCAGGATGGCGGGCTCGTCGCCGGCGTGGCGCTCGACGAGGAGCGTCATCACCTGCACGAACCTGCGGAAACGATCGACATTCTTCATGGCGCTCATTGTGAAATAGCGGTCGGAATCGCCTATCTTACCGTTAAGATTCCGGCAATTGTCCAGAGAGGGAGCCGGCATGAGGAGTCGGGAGGCCGCTGCGGCGCGGGTCAGCCCGCAGGACCTGCACAGGATGCTGGGCGACGGGCGGGAGCTCGCGCTGCTCGACGTGCGCGAGGAGGGTGTCTTCTCCAAAGGCCACCTTCTCACGGCGGCCTGCCTGCCGCTGTCGCGGCTCGAGCTCGGGCTCGAGCCGCGGGTGCCGCGGCGCGACACGCGGGTCGTGCTGTGCGACGACGACGAGGGCCTGGCCGAGCGCGCCGCCGCCGCGATGCGCCGCTTCGGCTGGAGCGACGTGTCGCTGCTCGCGGGCGGGGTGGCCGCGTGGAAGGCGGCGGGGCATGAGCTTTTCAGCGGGGTCTACGTACCGAGCAAGGCGTTCGGCGAGGCGGTCGAGCACGGCTGCGACACGCCTCGTATCAGCGCCGCCGAGCTGAAGGCGCGGCTGGACGCGGGTGAGGACGTGGTCGTGCTCGATTCGCGGCCGATGAGCGAGTACGAGGTGATGAACATCCCCGGCGCGCTCGACTGTCCGGGCGCCGAGCTGGTCTACCGGGTGCACGAGGTGGTGAAGCGGCCCGAGACGCTGGTGGTGGTCAACTGCGCCGGGCGCACGCGCTCGATCATCGGCGCGCAGTCGCTGATCAATGCCGGCCTGCCGAACCGGGTCGTCGCGCTCCAGAACGGAACCATGGGCTGGCACCTGGCGGGATTCGAGCTCGAGCACGGGCAGCGGCGGCACGCCCCCGCGCCGTCGCCCGCGGCGCTGGAGAAGGCGCGCGCGGATGCGGCGCGGGTGGCCGATCGCTTCGGCGTGCGGGAAATCGGCGCCACCGAGCTCGGGCGCATGCGCGCGGAAACCGCGCGCACCACCTACTGCTTCGACGTCAGGAGCCCGGAAGAGTACCGCGCCGCGCACCTGCCGGGCTTTGCCAGCGCGCCGGGCGGACAGCTGGTGCAGGCGACCGACCATTACGCGCCGGTGCGCAATGCGCGCATCGTGCTCGCAGACTCGGACCGCGTGCGGGCGCGCATGACCGGATCCTGGCTGATGCAGATGGGATGGCCGGAAGTCTATGTTCTCGATGACGCCGGCGCGCAGGGCATGACCGAGCGCGGCGTGCCGCCGACGCGCGTGCTCGGCCTCGAGCAGGCGCGGCCCGCGATGCTCGATCCACGGGCCCTGCAGGCGCTGCTTGCGGCGGGCGAGGCGAGCGTGCTCGACCTGGCGACCAGCCTGCAGTACCGCGACGGCCACATCCCCGGCGCGTGGTTTGCCGTGCGGGCGCGGCTCGAAGCGGCTCGAGCGGCCATCGGACAGGTGAACAAGCTCGTTTTCACCTCACCCGACGGGGTGCTGGCGAGGCTCGCCGCGGCGGAGGCGGGGGCACTCGCGCTGGAGGGCGGCACCGCCGCCTGGCTCGGGGCGGGACTGCCGCTCGAGCCGGGAACCACGCGCATGGCATCTGCCACCGACGACGTGTACTACAAGCCCTACGACCGGCGCTCCCAGATCGAGCAGGCGATGAAAGACTACCTCGACTGGGAGGTGGCGCTGGTCGAGCAGCTCAGGCGCGAGGACTATCTGCGCTTCGATCTGCGGCTGGCCTGACGCGCGGAGCCGCAGCCCCCTTGCGCGCGCTATCGCAGCGTTCCAGCATCGCGCTCCTGATGCTGCTGGCGAGCATGTTCGCCAGCAACCACATCGCGGCGCGGCTCGCGTTCGACCACGGCACCAGCGTGTCCACGGCGGTGGGGGTGCGCGCCGGCGTCACGGCGCTGGTGATGCTGGTTCTGATCAGGCTGCAGAGCGTGTCCGCCGCGCTGCCGCGCGCCACCCTCGTGCGCGGGCTCGGCATCGGCCTGCTGGTGGCGGTGCAGAGCTTCTGTCTTTATTCCGCGGTGGCGCGCATCCCGGTCGGCCTCGCGCTGCTCGCATTCAACACTTTCCCGATGCTGCTGGTGCTGCTGACCTGGGCCCTGACCGGCGAGCGCCCGCCGCGGCGCGCCATGGTGGCGATTCCCACCGCGCTGTGCGGGCTGGTGCTTGCGCTCGACGTGGTGGGAAGCGCGCACGCGATCGAGGGCCGCTGGCACGTGATCGGCGCGGGCGTCGGCTTCGCGCTCGGCGCCGCCTGCTCGTTCGCGGTCGTACTGTTCCTCACGACCCACTGGCTCAAGGAGGTCGACGGCCGCGTTCGCACGCTGCTCATGATGACCACCACGGCGGTGGTGGTGAGCGGCATCGGCGCGGCGACGCACACGCTCGCGCTGCCGGCGGATCGGGAAGGCTGGCTCGGGCTGGGGCTGCTCACCCTGCTGTACGGGACCGCGATCACCGCGATCTTCACCGTGGTGCCGCGCCTGAAGGCGGCGAGCAACACCGTGGCGCTGAACTTCGAGCCGGTGATGGCGCTGATGCTGGGATGGGCGATCCTGGGCCAGTCGATCTCGCCGTTGCAGATTTTCGGCGCCTGCCTGGTGGTCGGCGCGATCGTCTACCTCAGCACCGGCAGGCGTTAGGCGACGCGCAGCACCTGCCGGATCGCGTCGACCAGCACGTTCTTGCTGTAGGGCTTGGTGACGTAGGCGTCGGCGCCCAGCTCCAGCCCGCGCCGGATGTCGCCGAAGTCGGTCTTCGCGGTCAGCATTACCACCGGCATCGTCGCAAGCTTGGGGTGGTTTCGGATCTTGGCAAGGATGCTGAAGCCGTCGCCGTCTGGCAGCATGACGTCGAGCAGCACGATATCCGGCCGGGAGTTCGCGCCCAGATCGCCGGCGAATTCGACCGCGCTGCGCGCGACGCGCACCAGGTACCCCGCCATGCTCACCCGCAGATCCGCAAGCGCGAGCTGGTCGGGATCGTCCTCGACGATCAGCACCGTCGTCTCCTCCGGAGGGCGCGTCAAGGGCGGCCGGTTCGCGATCCGATCGCCGGCGAGGAACAGGCCGCTGAGCTCGAGCGCGCTGCCTGCTTCGGCGACGGTACGGGTGAGCCGCTCCTCGTCCTGCGGCAGCACGCTCGGCGTGGCGGGCGTCGCACTGAGCAGGTCGCCGAGCGCGGGCTCCGACCCCGATCCTGTCGCCTGCGACTCGATGAACCCGATTTCCTCCAGCTCGGCCAGCCAGTCCTCGAGCAGCTTGTCCGGGTGCTCGCGCAGCCGGCCGCGGATGACGTCGAAGTGGGTGTTGTCCTCGATCAGCGCCAGCAGGCGGCGGTAATCCGCGGGAATCGCGGTGTCCTGGGTCGCCCGGGCGTGCGCGCCGGTAGACGTGATCTTGAAGCTTCTGTCTGACATTTCCTATCCCCGGATTGTAATGACTTCCGGCCCGTCGCCGTAGAGCTCGTCCACCAGCGCGGCGCGGTGCTCGAGCACCGCGCGCTGGTTTATGTAGCCCTTGTCCGTGATCTCGTTCGCGTCGATGGAGGGCGGCTCGTTCATCGCCAGCAGGCGCGTGGGGCGGGTCGAGCTGCCGGATTCATGCGCCAGGCTGCGCAGCGCCTGCGACAGGCGCTCGCGCAGCGCCGCGGGCTCGAGGCCGGCGGCGGCGGGGCTCAGAAACAGCAGCGCGCCGATCTCATCGCGGTCGTGGCCAGTGATCACGGCGTCCTGGATCAGCGGGTTGGCCGCGGCAATCAGTTTGACGCGCAGCGCGCCGACGTGAACCCAGGTCCCCGTGGCCAGCTTGAAGTCCTCCGCGATGCGTCCGTCGAACTCGATGCCCTTGGCCGGCGCGGCCGGGTCGGCGAACTTCACCGCGTCGCCGATCCGGTAGTAGCCCTCCTCGTCGAACGCGGCGCGGGTCAGATCGTCGCGCCGGTAATAGCCCGGGGTGACGTTCGCGCCCTTTACCCGCACCTCGAGCTTGCCCGCCGACGGCACCAGCTTGAGCTCGCAGCCCGGCACCGGCAGTCCGATGACGCCGGCCCGGTCCATATGAAAGTGCACCGAAGTGGCGAGCGGCGAGGTTTCGGTCGAGCCCCAGGCGGAGAGCATGGCCAGCCGGCCGCTCTTCTCCTCGAGGGCGAGCGCTTCGATGCGCTGCCACAGGTTCTGCGGCAGCGCGGCCGCCGCGTAGAACAGCATATCCAGGTCGCGAAAGAAGGTCGCGCGCAGCTTCGGATCCTTCTCGAGATGGGGCAGCAGCAGATCGTAGCCGCGCGGCACGTTGAAGTACATCGTGGCGGACACTTCCTTGAGATTCTTTACAGTGGTGTCGACCAGGCCGGGCACGGGTTTGCCGCCGTCGACGTAAAGCGTGCCGCCGTTCCTGAGCACCAGATTGAAATTGTGGTTGCCGCCGAAGGTGTGGTTCCACGGCAGCCAGTCGACCACTACCGGCGGCCGGTCTTCCACGAACGGCCAGGTCTGCGCGATCATCTGCTGATTCGCGCACAGCATGCGCTGCGTATTGATGACGCCTTTCGGCAGTCCCGTCGAGCCGGAGGTGAACAGGATCTTGGCGACCGTGCCGGGGCCGACCTCGGCGAAGGCGTCGTCCACGCGGCGCGTCGGCGCGCTCCCGAGCAGTTCGGCCACGGGCGTCGCCGCCGCCCCGACCGCCTCGAGCGCGGGGCCGAATTTGACCGGGTCCGCCGCATACACCAGCCCGGGGCGCACCAGCTCGAAAATGTGCCTGAGCTTGGCGAAGTCCTTCGACATGAGGGAGTAGGCGGGCGAAACGGGCGCCACCGGCACCCCTACGTGCATCGCGCCCAGGGTGATCAGGGCATGGTCGATGCCGTTATCGGACAGGATCGCGATCGGTTGCCCGGCGCCGAGTCCCCGCTCGAGCAGCGACTGGCCGATGCGGCGCGCCGACTCCAGCGCCTGGGCGTAGCTTACCGTGCGCCAGTCGTCACCCTCGCGCTCGGCGAGAAAGGTCCGCTGCGGCGCCTCAGCGGCCCATCGTACGAGCCATTCTCCCGCTGCGCGCGCATGCGGCGCGAGCTCCTGCGGCGAGCGCAGAAGCAGCGTTCCGTCCGGACGTTTCTCGGTTTCTACCCGTGCCGGAGCGAAGCGCAGGTCGGAATGCAATCGCGCCCCCATAGCGTGCCTCCCTTGTGTGCGTTCCATATTCTAGCCTTGCCGCCGGCGCTGCCCGCCAAAAGCTTGCGTAATTCCTGCGTTCTTGCCGGAAACGTGTAAGCCGTCGGCAAGGGGGTGGAAAGGCTTGCTAGGTAGACTCCTCTGCCGCCGAAGCAGAATCGCAGCAGCGAGGGCAGGTTCGTCCGCCTCACGCCGTAGCTTTTCCTTTTAAAAAATAGGTCTGCGTGCCCGAGATCGGCTTCGGTCACACGTAACCGAACCGAGGAGACAGTAATGACAGTCAAGGATTCATCCAGCAAGGATACGTCCAGCAAGCGCATCAGCCGCCGCACGGTGCTCAAGGCCGCGGCAACCGTCGGCGCACTGCAGCTCGTACCCCCGTTCATCATCAAGGCGCGCGGCGAGACCCCGGTCAAGATCGGGATGGTCGACCCGATTACCGGCACCTACGCCGCGCTCGGCACGAGCGAGATCAACGGCGCCAAGCTCGCGCTCAAGCAGATCAACCATAGCGGCGGCATTCTCGGCAGGCCGGTCGAGCTGGTCGTCGAGGACAGCGCGGCCAATCCCGGGCTGTCGGTCCAGAAGGCGCACAAGCTGATCGAGAAGGACCGCTGCAGCATGCTCATGGGCTCGGTCTCCTCGGGGGTGTCCCTCGCGGTGAGCCCGGTGGCCAAGGAAAAGGGCGTCATCTACATGGACACCGGCGGCCACATCGACGGGGTCACCGGCAAGGACTGCCACTGGACCACCTTCCGCATCTGCACCACCACCTGGATGCTGGCGGCGGGCAACGCCAAGACCATCGCCGACAAGTTCGGCAAGAAGTGGTACTTCATCACGCCGGACTACGCCTACGGCCACGGCCTCGAGGCGGACTACACCAAGCTGCTCACGAGCTTTGGCGGCACGGTGCTGGGCAACGCGCTCTCGCCGCTGGGCACGACCGACTTCTCGTCCTACCTGATCAAGGCCGAGCAGGCGAAGCCCGACGTGCTGATGATCCTCACCGGCGGCAACGATACGGTGAACTGCCTGAAGCAGGCGGTGCAGTTCGGTTTGCAGCACAAAATGACCATCTCGGGCTCGCTGCAGGAGATGGAGAACCTGGTCGCGCTGCCGCCAGCGGCGCTGATGGGCTGGTGGGTGTTCGAGTGGTACTGGGACCAGCCGGGCGTGCCGCACGTCAAGCAGTTCGTGCACGAGTACCGCAAGCTCGACAGGCGCAAATTCAACTACCCGACCGCGCGCAGCTGGTTCGGCTATGCTGGCATGCACTCGCTCGCGCTGGCCGCCAACAAGGCGAAGACCCTGGACGCGGTGAAGGTCGCGCACGCGCTGGAAGGCATGGAGTTGCCGGAGCATATTGCCCTGCAGCCGAAGAAGGTGTTCTTCCGCGCCGGCGACCATCAGCTGATGTCCTCGGAGTACCCGGGCTACATCCCGAAAAATCCGAAGTATCCGCACATGTACAAGTACGTCGACGTCATCCAGGGCGACAAGATCGCGCTCCCGGTGTCGGAAACGGGCTGCACGCTCGATTTCCCGGCGTAACAGCGATCCAGGCCCCGGGCGCGAGCCCGGGGCCCGGTGCGCTTCTTTTCGGCGCACTTCCTATCGTCGTTTATAGTTCGTCCCACACCGCGAAGGGGGGGCACGTGGAGCTGTTGCTTTACGATGCGTTCAACGGCCTGATCGTCGGCATGTTCTACGCGCTGATGGCGCTCGGGCTGTCGATGATTCTGACGCTCAATTCGGTCGTCAACATGGCGCACGGGGGCTTTCTCATCCTCGGCGCCTACCTGGCGTTCACGCTCGAGCCCTATCTGGGCTTCTGGGGTGCGCTGGTCGCCGGACCGATCGTCGCAATGATCTTCGGACTGATCGTCGAGCGGATCCTGATCCGGCCGATCTACAAGCGCGACGACCCGGTCTACAGCCTGCTGCTCACCTTCGGTCTGGCGCTGATCATGCAGGACCTCGCGCGCACGATCTGGGGGCCGGCCGGCCTTCCGTTCGCGATTCCGGACTCGCTCAACTCGTCGCTCAGCTCGTCGTTCTTCTTCCTGACGGGCTATCGCGCCGTGGTCGTCGTGATCGCCTTCTTCACGGTGGTCACGCTGATGCTGGTGATGCGCTACACGCGGATCGGCATTCGCATCCGCGCGGGAATCCGCGACCTCGACACGGTGTCGGGGCTGGGCGTCAACATATACGTGCTGCGCGCGCTCAACTTCGCCGGCGGGTGCTTCCTGGCCGGCCTGGCCGGCGTGCTGGCCGCCGGCCAACTCGGCCTCACTCCCACGATGGGCGCGAGCCTGATCATGCCGAGCTTCGTCGCGATCATCGTGGGCGGCGTCGGCAGCTTCCTCGGAAGCGTGCTCGGCGGCCTCCTGATCGGGGTCGCCGCCGGCATCATGACCACTTACTATCCGGCCGCGAGCGACGCGGTCATCTACGGCATCATGGCGCTCGTCCTGATCGTTCGGCCGCGCGGCCTCATGGGCCAGGAAGGAATGTTCGAATGAACCCGCGCTACCTTCGCCTCGGCGTGCTCTGGCTCTTGCTGCTGACCGTGCCCTGGTGGCTGCCGTACGTCGGCGGGTATACCCAGCTCGGCACGCGGGTGCTGGTGTATGCGCTCGCGGCGATGGGGCTCAACCTGCTGCTCGGCTTCACCGGAGGCCTGTCGTTCGGCCATGCCGCCTACTACGGGCTGGGCGCCTACGGCGTCGGCCTGACGCTCAAGTACCTTGCCCCGAGCACTCCGCTTGCGCTGGTGATCGGCACGCTGGTCGGCGGGGTCGCCGCGACCTTGCTGGGACCCACCCTGATGCGTCGACGCGGGGTCTACTTCGCGATGATCACGCTCGCCTTCGGGCAGCTGTTCTACTTCATCGTGGTGCGCTGGAACAACGTCACCGGGGGCGAGGACGGGCTCACCGGCTTCCAGCGCCAGCCCCTGCATTTCGGCGGTTACGTGCTGCCCTTGCACGACGTCACGTTCTATTACCTGGTGCTCTTCTGCTTTGCGATCGCCACCGCGGTCATGGGGATCATTCTGCGCTCGCCGCTCGGGCACACCTGGGTGGCGATCCGCGAGAACCGGCGGCGCGCGCAATTTCTCGGCATCCCGGTGGAGCGCTACGTCTGGGCCTCGTTCGCGGTGTCCGGCTTCGTCACCGCGCTCGCCGGGGGGCTGAACGCGATGCTCAACAACTTCACCTCGCCACTCGACCTGTACTGGGTGCTGTCCGGGGATTTCGTGATCATCGCCGTGCTGGGCGGCATGCGCAGCTTCTGGGGCCCGCTGCTGGGCGCGATCATCTATCTCGTCGCGCAGGACTACCTGAGCAGCATCACCGACAACTGGCAGAGCTTCATCGGCGTGATCTTCATCCTGGTCGTGCTCCTGTTCCCGCGCGGAATGCTCGGCATGCTGCGGGCGAAGGCGAGGTCGGCATGAGCCTGCTGCAGCTGAAAGGCATCTCGCGCAGTTTTGGCAGCCTGCGCGCGCTGGAGGGTGTGTCGCTGGAGATGTCCGAGGGGGAGCTGCGCGCCGTGATTGGCCCGAACGGGGCCGGCAAAACGACGCTGTTCAACATGGTGACGGGGCTGTTTCCGCCCAGCGCCGGCGAAGTGCGGTTCGATGGACATGACGTGACCGGCGAAAGCGCCGAGCGGCGCACCCGGCAGGGGATCGTGCGCACGTTCCAGATCACCGAGGTGTTTCCGGATCTCACCGTGTTCGAGAACCTGCGCATCGGGGTCGAGACCGCGCAGCGTGCCAATGCGCTGCCTTGGATGAGCCGGACCCGGCGCGCGGCCGTCGAGCGCAGGGTGGACGAGCTGCTCTCGATCACGGGGCTCGCGAGCAAGTCCGAGCGCGTGGTGAGCGAGCTGGCCCACGGCGATCAGAGGGTGGTCGAGGTGGCGATCGCGCTCAGCCTGGCGCCGAAGCTGCTGATGCTCGATGAGCCGACGGCCGGCATGGGCGACGAGGAAACGGACAACATGGTGGGCCTGATACGCAAACTGCACGACGAGCAGAAGCTGAGCATACTGTTCATCGAGCACGACATGGACGTGGTATTCGGGATCGCGCAGCGCATCACCGTGCTCGACCAGGGGCGCGTCCTGGCCGAAGGCACGCCCGACGAGGTTGCCTCGGACCGCCGCGTGCGCGCCGCCTACCTGGGAGAAGCCGCGTGAAGCCGGTGCTCGAGATCGCCGACGTTCATACCTACTACGGCAAGAGCCACATTCTGCATGGCGTGAGCCTGGAGGTGGGCGAGGGCGAGATCGTCACGCTGCTCGGGCGCAACGGCGCCGGCAAGACGACCACCCTGCTGAGTGCCACGGGCCATGTGCCTCCCCGCAGCGGCTCGATCCGCATCTTCGGCAAGGACACCGCGGGCTGGCCGGCCTACCGCATCGCGCGCCTCGGCGTCGGCCACGTCCCGGAGGGACGCAAGATCTTCGGCGCCCTGACGGTGGCCGAGAACCTGCTCGTCCCGCAGGCGACGAGCGGGCCGTGGAACCTGGAGCGCGTCTACGATCTGTTTCCGCGGCTCGCCGAGCGCCGCTCACAGCTCGGCAGGCAGCTTTCGGGCGGTGAGCAGGAAATGCTCGCGATTGCGCGGCCGCTGCTGCTCAACCCCAGGATCATGCTCCTCGACGAGCCCTCGCAGGGCCTGGCGCCGCTCATCGTGCAGGAGGTGATGAAGGTCGTGCGCTCGATGCGCGACGAAGGGCTGTCGGTGCTGCTGGTGGAGCAGAACGTGCCGCTCGCGCTTTCGGTTGCCGACCGCGCCTACATCCTGAGCGACGGGCAGGTCGTGCACTCGGCCAGCGCCGCCGAGCTCGCGCACGATACCGAGCTGGTGGAGCGGCTCGCCGGCGCGAGCGCCGAGGTCTCAGCAGGGCGCAGCTGACGCCTTTTCGCGCGGCAGCCCGTCCGCCCGCCGCTCCTGCGCGCGTCCGAGCGCCGCCGAGAGCGCGAGCCAGCCGACGGCCACCGGAACCGCGCAAGCGGCGATTGCGGCGAGTTTGAGACCGGCCGCCTGCAGGCCGTCGAACAGCCAGCCGTAGAGCGCATCCGATCCGCGGAACACCACGACGTCCACCAGGTTCTTCGCCTTGTACTTCTCCTCGCGCGAGACGACGGTGTAGAGCACCTGCCGGGCGGGGTTGGCGATGGCGAAATTCATCGTCCGCTGCAAGGCCTGAAAGACGGCGACCAGGGCAAGCCCGGGCGCGAGCGCGAGCATTGCGAAGGCGAGAACGTAAACGGCGGGCAGCGCGGCGACCCCGGCCGCGACGCCGAAGCGTCGCAGGAAGCGTCCCGTGACGAACGTCTGCGTCGCGAGCGTCAGCAATCCGACCGCGAGATCGATGCCGGCGAACAGCCGCGTCTGCTGGGCCGCGCTCTGCAGGGTCGTCGCGACGATGTGAGCCTGCTGGAAGTACAGGAAAGTGCCGCCGAAGGAGACCAGGCTGACCCAGGCCGCGATGCCCAGGAGGTAGCGCGAGCGCGCGAGCTCGGCGAGCCCGGCCAGGGCGCCGCCGCCGATCCGCGCGCGGGCGGTGGCGTGCGCGGGGGTCGCCGGGCCTGCTGACTTTTCCAGCCGCCACGCGCACAGCACCGCGAGCTCGAGGAACGCCGCGGCGACGAGCAGCAGGTTGACCGCACCGAGCGGGACCGAAAGGCCGATCGTCACGACCGGCCCGAGCAGGGCGCCCGCGGTGCCGCCGGCGCCGATGAAGCCGAACAGGCGCTTTCCCTGCTCGCTCGAGAACAGGTCCGCCATGAACGACCAGAACACGACGACCGCGAACAGATTGAAGACGCTGACCCAGACGAAGAACACGCGCGCGACCCAGGCGTTGCCGGCGTGCAGCGTGAGCAGCAGCCAGAACAACGCCAGGTTCGCGACGAAGAAGTGGTAGACCAGCGGTATGAAGCGCGCGCGCGGCAGGCGCGCCACCAGCGCGCCGTACAGCGGCTGGGCGGCGAGAAGCACGAGGAAGGTCGCGCTGAACAGCCAGGGCAGGTTGCGCACGCCTCCGGCGATGCCCATCTGGTCGCGCAGCGGCCGCAGGACGTAGTAGCCGGCGAGCAGCGAGAAGAAATAGGCGAACGACCACAGCAGCGCGCGCAGCTCGGTCGGCTTCACCTCGACCGCGCGCGCGGCCAGGCGAAACATCACAGATCTTGCGTCTTCAGCAGCGCGTTACAGCTCGCCAGGCTGCCGCGGTGCGTGTCGCGGATGCGCGTGAGCGCCGCGGCGCCTGCCGCGTCGGGCACGCGCGGCAGCGCGGCCTCGATCTCGCGCACCGACCAGCCCAGCCCCCGGCAGAGGAACTCGAGCCGCGCGCGGCGGCCCTGCAGCGCGAGCGCCTTGTCGAGGAATCCGCCGGTGGCGTGGCTGTAGGGCTCGCCCACGCGCTTGAGCAGCTCGCCGAGCAGCACGCAGTTGTGCGCCTCGTCGCCCTGGACCTTGCGCAGGGCCTTCCACGCCTCGCCGTCGCGCGGGTACTCGCCGAGGAACTCGAGCAGCGCCCGCGCGCCCGCGCGCTCGGCCTCGAGCATGCGATTGAGGAAGGTGCACCACTCGGCGCGCTCGAACGCGGACGCGGGCTCGCTCATGCCAGGTGCACGTACTCGTAGTCGAGCGGCAGGTTGTTGATGCCGCGGTCGGGCGGCGCGACCCAGGCCGCCATCTTGCCGGGCTCGATCACCTTCTGCATGAGCGATTTGACGAATGCCTTGTCCTCGGGCGACGGCACCCATTCGTGCAGGCGCCGCTCGTACTCGTCCTTGGGCAGCAGCTTGCCGCTCGGGTCGACCGGCAGCCCGACCCAGGAGCCGATCGCGCGGCGAAAGCGCGACGAGGGCAGGGTGAGGCGGAACTCGTGGCCGGCGCGCTCGATCGCGCGGTTCCAGCGCTTGAGGCCGATTTCGCAGTCCTTGAGATAGGACTCGCGCATCACCTCGTTGAGCGCGTTCAGCATCGGCACCTCCTGCGCGCCTTCGGGCGTGTCGAGCTTGAGGCTGACGTCGCGCAGCACGTGGTCCGCGTACTGCGACTCGTCCGGCCGGCCCTTGAGGCCGTTGGCGAAGCTCGCCGCCGCGTTCGAGCTGATCTCCGAGCCGAACAGGTCGAGCGACGAGGAGCACCAGAAGTTGAGGTACTTCTGCAACAGCGGCAGGTCGACCGCGCCATGCGCGCGGATCCTTGCCGGGTCGTCGGTGCCGAGCTCCTTCATCACCTCGAGCGTGCGCCTGACCACGCGCCCGATGCCGGTCTCGCCGACGAACATGTGGTGCGCTTCCTCGGTCAGCATGAAGCGGCAGGTGCGCGACAGCGGGTCGAAGCCGCTTTCCGCGAAACTCTTGAGCTGGTACTTGCCGTCGCGGTCGGTGAAGTAGGTGAAGCAGTACAGCGACAGCCAGTCCGAGATCGGCTCGTTGAAGGTGGTGAGAATCCTCGGCTTGTCTGCGTCGCCCGAGTGGCGCGCGAGCAGCTCTTCGGCTTCTTCCCGGCCGTCGCGGCCGAAGTAGGCGTGCAGCAGATACACCATCGCCCAAAGGTGGCGGCCTTCCTCGACGTTGATCTGGAACAGGTTCCTCAGGTCGTACAGCGACGGGCAGAGGTGCCCGAGCAGGCGCTGCTGCTCGACCGAGGCCGGCTCGGTGTCGCCCTGGGTGACGATCAGGCGCCTGAGCGTGGAGCGGTGCTCGCCCGGCACCTGCTGCCAGGCCGGCTGCCCCATCTGGTCGCCGAAGCCGATCTTGCGTTCCGGCTCCTGGTCGGCGAGGAAGATGCCCCAGCGGTAGTCGGGCATCTTGACCGCGCCGTAGGTCGCCCAGCCCTTGGCGTCGACCGAGGTGGCGGTGCGCAGGTAGACGTCGGCCTTCTCGAAGTCGCTCGGCCCCATCTCGTGCCACCACTGCAGGAAATGCGGCTGCCAGTGCTCGAGCGCGCGCTGCAGGGTGCGGTCGTGGGCGAGGTCGACGTTGTTCGGAATCTTCTCGGCGTAGTTGATGGACATGTTTGGAATCCTAGCTGAATCTTACGTATTCGAAATTGACGGGCTGCTTGTTGATGCCGTTGAGCGGGGGCGCGATCCAGTTGGCGAACCTGCCCGGCTCGGTGACGCGGCCCATCAGCGAGTGCACGAAGGCGCGGTCCTCCTCGGTCGGCAGCCAGTTGCCGTGCCGGTGGGTCCATTCTGCCTCCGAAATGACCTTTCCCGCGGGATCGACGTGCAGCGCGTTGAAAAGGCCGATCCTGCGGTTGAAGCCCTTGTGCGGCAGGCTGAAGCGGAACGGGACGGCGGCCTTGTCGGGGATGCGGTTCCAGCGGTCGATCGCCTTCTGCACGTCGGCGATCCAGTCGTCGCGCAGGCGCTCGTTGAGCGCCGTCAGCGCCGGCACGTGACGCACGATGACGCGATCCTCCGCCACGTCGGGCACCTCGTACTCGGCGCTCTCGAGCCGGTGGTCGTCGCCGATGCGGGTCTCGTCGAAGCGACCCTTGAGCCCCTGGGTGTAGAACGACGCGGCGTTGGAGCTGATCTCGGAGCCGTAGAGGTCGCTCGTCACGCTGAAGTGGAAGTTGAGGTATTTCTGCAGCGTGGGCAGGTCGATCACCCCGAGCCCGCGCAGCCTGGCCGGGTCGTCGGTCTTGTGCTGGTTCATCACGTCGCAGGTGCGCTGGATGATGCGCGCGATGCCGGTCTCGCCGACGAACAGGTGGTGCGCTTCCTCGGTCAGCATGAAGCGGCAGGTGCGCGACAGCGGGTCGAAGGCCGATTCCGCCAACGCCGCGAGCTGGTACTTGCCGTCGCGGTCGGTGAGGAAGGTGAACATGAAGAACGACAGCCAGTCGGGCGTCTTCTCGTTGAACGCGGTGAGGATCCTCGGGTTGTCGGCGTCGCCCGAGCGGCGCTCGAGCAGCGCCTCGGCTTCCTCGCGGCCGTCGCGGCCGAAGTAGGCATGCAGGAGGTACACCATGGCCCACAGGTGGCGGCCTTCCTCGACGTTGACCTGGAACAGGTTCCTCAGGTCGTACAGCGACGGGCAGGTGAGGCCCAGGTGGCGCTGCTGCTCGACCGACGCCGGCTCGGTGTCGCCCTGGGTGACGATGATGCGGCGAAGCGTGGAGCGGTATTCGCCCGGCACCTCCTGCCACGCGGCGTCGCCCTTGTGCACGCCGAAGCCGACCTGGCGGTTGGCCTGCGCGGGCGAGAGAAAGATGCCCCAGCGGTAGTCCGGCATCCTCACGTAGTCGTAATGCGCCCAGCCCTTGGGCTCGACGCTGACCGCGGTGCGCAGGTAGACGTCCATCGCCTGCGATTTCTCGGGGCCCATCTCGCCCCACCACTTGAGGTACTCGGGCTGCCAGTGCTCGAGCGCGCGCTGCAGCGACTTGTTGCCGGAGAGCTCGACGTTGTTCGGGATGCGCTCGTTGTAGTCGATCCCGGCCATGCTAGACGCGCTCCCAGTTGAATTTCGGCTTCGCGCCGGTTCCGTAGACTTTCAGCGCGCCCTGCTCGCCGACCGCGTTGGGCCGGATGAAGATCCAGTTCTGCCACGCGGTGAGGCGGCCGAAGATCCGCGTCAGCATGTTCTCCCGGCCCGAGAAGCGCAGGCTCGCCTCCATCCCGGTCAGCGCATCGGGCGAGAGGCTCGCGCGCTCCTCGATCGCGAGCCGGATCTCGTCTTCCCAGTCGAGGTCGTCGGGCGCGGCGGTCACCAGCCCGAGCTCGAGCGCGTCGTGCGCATCGAGCTTCTCGCCGATCGCCTGGCGCGCGGCCTCGACCGGAGCGGACTGCTCGCAGAAGCGCGCCTCGATGCGCGAGACGCCGCTCACCATCGGCCACAGACCGAAGTTCGCGTCCGAGAGCGCGAGGTGCGGCGCGCCCGCTTCTTCTTCGGGCAGGTGCAGCATGTAGGCGCGGTCGGCCGCGAACAGCAGCTCCGCCAGCGTGCCGGCGAAGCACGAGCCCTGGTCGACGACCGCGAACATCGAGCGGCTCGAGACGTCCAGCCGCGCCAGCGTGCGGCGCAGATAGCCGATTGTCTCGCGCACGAACCAGTGCCCGGCGTTCGCCTCCAGCGCCGCGTCCATCGCGAGCACCGCGTCGGCGCCGCCGCGCGTCTTGAGCAGCCACAGCCCGATCTCGAGCTCGTTGTGGCGCAGGCCGAGGATCGCATCGTCGAGCTCGCGCGCGAGCCTGAGCGGCCACCAGTCGGCGCCCGCGGCGAGCATCTGCTCGGCCGTCTGCGGCTGCGCGCCCTCGGGCGCGGCGACGGTGATCGTGGCGGTGCGCGCGGCGCGGTTCAGGTGCACCTCGACCGTCGAGTAGTGCCAGCCCGACTCGTCTTCGGTCCGCGCGAGCGGCTTGAGCTCGATCCCCTTGCCGCCGGGCCGGTCGGAGCGCTGCGCCAGCTCGAGCGCGCGCGCTTTCACCAGCTCGGCGAACTGCTGCGGCTTGGCGGTGTGGTCGACCAGCTTCCAGTCCTTGGCGCGGTCGGCGCGCACGCCCTCGGCGGTGGTGCAGAACACGTCGGCCAGGTCGCGCCTGACTTTTCGCTTGTCGACCAGG